>Ga0126306_10001809_pt1 | contig 11624 bp, 13 predicted proteins | sample Plot27_FD_92592 | JGI IMG/M metagenome (GOLD analysis project Ga0126306, IMG submission 92592) | Serpentine soil microbial communities from UC McLaughlin Reserve, CA, USA - Plot27 | ecosystem: Environmental > Terrestrial > Soil > Grasslands | place: USA: UC McLaughlin Reserve, Lake County...
TGCAGCCCTCGATGTAGTGGACGTAGGATTCCTCGTCGGCGATGATGAGCGTCCGCTCGAACTGGCCCATGTTCTCCGCGTTGATGCGGAAGTAGGCTTGCAGAGGAATGTCCACGCTCACGCCCGGCGGGATGTACACGAACGAGCCGCCAGACCAGACCGCGGAATTGAGCGCCGCGAACTTGTTGTCGTCGGGCGGGATGATGGTCCCGAAGTACTCCTTGACGATGTCCTCGTGCTCGCGCAGTCCGCCGTCCATGTCGAGGAAGATGACGCCCTGCTCCTCGAGTTCCTTCTTCAGGGAGTGGTAGACGACCTCCGACTCGTACTGGGCGCCGACGCCGGCGAGCGACTCGCGCTCGGCCTGTGGGATACCCAGCTTCTCGAAGGTGTTCTTGATGTCATAAGGGACGTCGTCCCAGGAGCGGCCCTGGTTCTCCATCGGGCGGATGTAATAGTAGATGTCGTCGAAGTCGAGATCGTTCAGGTTGCCGCCCCACTGCGGGGTAGGCTTCTCCATGAACGACTCGAGCGCTTTGAGGCGGAACTCCAGCATCCACTCGGGCTCGTTCTTGTGCTTGGAGATCATGGCGACGATCTCGGGGTCTATGCCCTTCCTCGGGGTCTTGAAGAAGTACTCCTCCGGGTCGCGGAAACCGTACTTGTACTCGTCGAGCCCGAGCTCCTGGATGGTCCTGTCTTCTGGCATATCCTCTACCCTTCCCCTAGCTCTGGGCGCCGGCGCCGAACTCCTGGCGCACCCACTCGTAGCCCTTGTCCTCGAGCTCCTCGGCCAGCTCCTTGCCGCCGCTGGTCACGATCCGCCCGTCGAGCATGACGTGGACGTGATCCGGCTCGATGTACCTCAAAATCCTCTGGTAGTGCGTGATGATGATCGCGGAGAAATCAGGCCCACGCAGCTCGTTGACACCCCTGGCGACGACCTGCAACGCGTCGATGTCGAGCCCCGAGTCAGTCTCGTCCATGATGGCGAGTGTGGGATCCAGCATTAGCATCTGCAGAATCTCGTTCCGCTTCTTCTCGCCGCCGGAGAAGCCCTCGTTGAGGTACCTCTCGGCGAACTTGGGGTCCATCTTCATGATGCTCATCTTCTCCTGGAGGAGCCTGTACATCTCCATGGGAGACAGCTCTTCTTCGCGCACGGAGTTGACCGCGGTCCTGAGGAAGTTGGCCACGGAGACGCCCGGAACCTCGCTCGGATACTGGAAAGCGAGGAACATACCGAGCTTGGCCCGCTCATCCGGCTCGAGCTCGAAGACGTCCTCACCCTCGAAGGTTATGGAGCCTCCGGTCACCTCGTAACGCGGATGGCCCATGAGCACGTTCGCTAGCGTGCTCTTCCCAGAGCCATTCGGGCCCATGATCGCGTGTATCTCACCCTTGCCAACCTCGAGATCCAGGCCCTTCACTATCTCCTGGCCGTCGATCTCTATCTGAAGATTTTCTATCTCGAGCATCAAACCCCCGCCATCAGGCGATGTAAAACTTTGCTACAGCAAGGCTATTAAATCACAGCAACCTACCCCTAACAACGTAAAGAGTTCACGAGTAAGAACTCCTCCTAAAATCCGCGAAATCCGTCTCTTTATGCGAGATTCGTGACCTGGATCACACCACCGGCGCACCTCTTGGGAGTGGCTGTCAACGCACGCTGCCAGCATCCGCTTGTAACAGCGATATGGCACCAAGACCGGCCTTTATCGAGAATGATTCCCGTTAAGGCGGCAGGAGGTTAAAGTTGTTGTTCGAGGCATTTCACGCCTGCGTCACTGCGAGGATCTTCGCGTCCTCCGCCCGCATGGGTGCTTCGGGATCGGCCTTACGGGCCAGGTAGCCAAGCGCGTAGAGCTTCCCATCCACTGGGAACGGGGCCACCGAAGTAAGCCGGCCGACGACATTCACCGACGAGATTGGGCCAACCAATTTCTTTTCGTCCTGCAGGATCTCGTCTCCCGCCTCAGGTGGCTCCATCGGGACTGGCTCCAGTTCGAAGCGGTAGAGCCTCTTGTTCGGGCTTCCACGGTAGTGCATCCTCGCCACGGTCTCCTGGCCTGGGTAGCAGCCCTTCTTAAAGCTGACGGCCCGTTCCAGAGAGCCTTCCGATTCGCCGGGGAAGTTATCGGGTGTGATGTCGGCGCCGAAGCGGGGGACGCCGGCCGCTATCCGGGTGGTCTCGAGAGCGTCGCTGCCTGCGGGCGTGGCGCCGGCTTTGATCAGGTGCCCCCGGACGGTGTCCAGGGAGCTTGCAGGTCCGATGAGGTCGTAACCGCCGACGGGCACAGTGACGCCCGCGATGAGAACCGAAGCGCCGCCGATCTCTGCCCGTATCGACTCGTGTTCGGCGAGGTCGGGGTCTCCGAGCAGCCCTGCGGCTCGCGGCCCGTAGAGGCCAAGCATCGCCCAATCGGGGAGCTCATCCAGTCTCACGCGGGAGAAGGGAGCGTAGCGGCCCAGGATCTCCTTCGCCGCCTGTGCGCCTTCCGATTCTGTATCGATGAGTACCGCATCGTCGGCCTTGATGGCGCGGAGGTCCGTCTGGATCCGGCCCTTCGGGTCGAGGAGCATGGCGTAGGTACCAAAGTTTGCATGCGCTGGCACGTCGTTGGTCATGACGGCGTTCAGCATCCCGATGGGGTCCTTGCCTGTCAGACGGAGGATCCTCCTCCCCGGACGGTCGACGACGGCTGCGCGTTCTTGCAGTGCGGTGTAGCCTTCGAGATCGTTTGGATCGGCGTTGTTCTGGGGAACTTTCGAGTACTTCATGAGACTGATTCTAAGACACGAGAGGAGACTAGATGGTGAAAGTGGTTGTTCTGGACGTTGACGGCACGTTGATGGACACGAACTACCTGCACACGGAGGCGTGGGCGCGGGCGTTCGAGAAGGTGGGCCATCGGGTGCCGAGGGTCAAGATCCATAAGCAGGTCGGTAAGGGCGCTGGGCTCTTGATCAGCGAATACATCGATGATGAGGAGAAAGGAGAGAAGATCCAGGACCTCCACAGCGAGTTCTACGAGGAACTACAAGAGTACGGCCACCCGCTCCCTGGGGCGAAGGAGTTGATCTCATCGCTCAAAGAGCGCGGCTACGAGATCTGGTTCGTAACCAGCGCCAAAGACGAGGAGCTGGAACATCACATGCAAGAACTGGAGGCCGAGGACAGTGTGGACGGCGTCGTCAACTCGAGCGCCGTCGAGAACTCGAAGCCGGCCCCCGACATCTTCGAGGAGGCCTTGCGAAGGGCAGGCGCGACTGCTGATGAGGCCGTCGCCGTCGGTGACGCAGTGTGGGACATAGAGGCCGCCAGAGACGCCGGCATACGCACCGTCGCCGTCCTCTCCGGTGGCGCCTACCACAAGGAAGCCCTGGAAGAGGCCGGAGCGGTGGCCGTCTACGAAGACTGCGCCGCGCTACTTGACTCCGACTTCCCGGAGTAGGCCGGGCTCGCGTGAAAGCCTGAGGGTTTTGTACTAGAGTGCCACACGCAAGCTGGAAGAGGGTCTGGTTGGGGGAGGGCATTCCCGCACGTTTGTCATTCGAAGGTCAGGCTCAGGAAGAGAAAGGTGGGCGCAAAGAGTATGGCCCAGGGAACGGTAAAGTGGTTCAGCGACGAGAAGGGCTACGGCTTCATCTCCCCCGACGATGGGGGTGAGGACCTCTTCGTGCACTTCACGGGGATAGAGGGCACAGGGTTCAAGACCCTGGAAGAAGGCGCCTACGTGACCTTCGAAACGGCGCAGGGGAAGAAGGGGCTGCAGGCAGTAAACGTAACGCCCGTTTGAGAACAAGAAGGGAAGAGGCGTAGGGGCCGGGTGAGACTCCCGGCCTCTTTCTTGTTCTCAGCCATCAGCTATCAGCAGTCAGCTATCAGCTTTTTGCTGGTGGGTGTCTGAGAGTTCGGTCGCTGCCCAAAGAACAACTGGGCTACCGGGGGAGATGCGAGGGTCGGCTTCCGGTACGTCTTATCATTGTTCTTGCTGATGGCTGATAGCTGACTGCTGATAGCGGCCGCCGTAGGCGGCCCTCGCATCCTCGTACACCTTTAGCAGTGGGAGCCCGGTTTCTCCGGCGAGTCTGGCTGCGTCGGTGTATTCGGGGGCGACGATGTAGTCTTCCCCGTCGATGGTTCCCACCTTGACCAGGCACTCGCCGTAGGGAAGGGTCACTGTGAGGCGTCGGCGCCCTGCGACGGTACGTCCGATCGTGTAGTGGCGCACGCCGAGGGTTCCCGTCTCCCGCATTAGGAGTCTGGCGAGGCGCTCACGGTCGATGGAGAGGGTCAGGGCGCACGCCTTGTAAGCACCGCGACCACGCTTCATCACGATGGGTTCGAGCCAGGCGTCGAGTGCTCCGGCCGCGAGGAGACGCTCCACTGCAGCCCCTAAGAGCTCACCCGGCGCGTCGTCGATGTTGGCCTCGAGTAACTCGACGCTCCCCTCGGTGCCTTCGAGTTCCCCGACGACGGCACGTAGCAGGTTCGGCGCGCTTCGCAGGTGCGCCCTTCCGGCCCCGTAGCCCGTGGCGTGCAGGGTCATGGGCGGAGGCGCGTCCGTAAAGTTGCCACCGGTGAATGCGCGCATGAGAGCGGCCCCTGTAGGAGTGGTCGTCTCGCCGGGCTCCTCGGTCCAGCGGACACGCGAGCCCGCGAGGATCTCCAGCGTCGCCGGCCCTGGCACGGGGAGGGGCCCGTGGGCGGCATCGACCACGCCTGTGCCCATGGGCAGAGGACCACAGCTTACAGACGCAGCGTCGAGCAACTCCAGCGCCACCGAGCTACCGACCACGTCGACTATCGAGTCCACGGCACCGACCTCGTGGAAGGTGACCATTTCGGAATCTTCGTTGTGGACACTTCCTTCCGCGACGGCAAGAAGGCGGAAAACCTCGAGCGCGCGTGAGGACGCCCGCTCCGGCAGTTCGGCTCCATCTATTAGGGCGCGGACGTCTTTGAAGGTCCTGTGGGAGTGTTCTTCGGGATGTTTGACGTCTGCCCTCAGTGCGCCGATACCGTTCACCTCGACCCGCTCCGTGGTCAGGTCGAAAGAGACGTCGAGGCCGCGCAGGGAGGTTGTGATCTCGTGCAGTGGGGCTCCCGCCGCGACGAGCGCCGCGAGGGTCATGTCGCCAGCCGCGCCACCCACCGGTTGGAAGTGAACGTGGGTCAAGAACGGTCCCCTTGCTGCGTGGTTACTGGTCTGAGGTGGGTTGGAGTATTCGGAGCTAGGGGGACTGCCCCTCTATTCCTCTCGTCCGTTGGAGATCTTGCGAACTGCCATCAGGGTGACGGCCAGGCTGATGGCAAGCAGGATCAGGGGCCTCGGGTCGCTCTTAACGGCGTCCGTCAAGGGGGCTGGGTTCCTTTCTCTACCCGCCTCCCCGATCATCTTCGCCTGACGGCTGGCCGATTCTTTGAGGCTCTTGCCGAAGCGGACCGCGGCGTCCCTGACGCGTTCTTTGACCCTTGTCGTGACCCGCTTCGCGATTACCGGGGGCTCGGCGTGCTTTTTGAGGTCCCGAACGTCCGGCGCCATGCGGCTCCGGATCTCGAACATCTCCCGTTCTATGCGCTCAGGTATCTCGCTCATTACCTCAACTGCCCCTTTATCCAGTTGATGTTCTGCTGGAGGGTACGGATCGTCCGGTGGGGAGTGGTGTCAAGCCTCCTCAGTATGGTCGCTCCGGCCCCGCCGAGTATCCCCCCAACCAGCAGCAGTATACCACTGACGATCAGAGCCGAGACCCATAAAGAGAGGAAGACGTTCAGTACGTAAACCCCGGTAAGTGAGAGGATTATGAGGAAGACCAACATGAAGACGCCGGCGGCAGCGAGAAGGCCAGCGGCCAACCCACCCCTCTTGGCTATGGGGGCCATCTCCGACTTCGCCAACTCGAGTTGCTTGCTTACAAGCTCCTCGAGCTGGGGCCTCAGGGCGTCCACGATCTCCTTGATGCTCCGGTCGGAAGGCTCTGGTCCCTCCCTGAGCTCCCTGCCGAATTCTGCTACCCGCTCTCGCCCATCCATCCCCACGCTCCTTTCCTGAAATCCTAAAACTGCGAGTCTTTCTTGCTCGCTGTTTTGTCTTATCTACGCGCTGCCTCGTCTACCCTCTTGATTACCCCTGCCATGCCCCACGTAATCCGGTAGGCCTCGTAGGAACATCAATCCGTATCCTACACCAGATCCTAGTATCCAACATGCCATAAAGCACGCGAAGTGAATCGATGATGTAACATGAATACAGGTGTACAAGACCCGCCACATCCTGGCGGGATGGGGGTGGTAGTGAAGCTGTACGTGGCGCTAGGGATATCCTCGGGGGACGTGGCCGCCTTCGTCGGGGCGGGAGGCAAGTCCGGTGCGATCCTTGCCGTCTGCGGCGGGCTCACACAGGAGGGTATGAAGGTTCTCGTGGCCCCAACTACGAAGATGCAGTTGAGCGAGGCAGACAGGATAGGCCCGCTCGTCACCTCTGAAGATCTCGGTGACCTGCGCACGAAGACGGAGAGAGCTCTCCGGGAAGCTCCTGCGGTGGTCGCGGGATCGGGGATGCTCTCCAAGAACAGGGTAGGCGGGGTCGACCCCGGGTGGGTGGGCGAGCTCGCCCCTCTAGCCGACGTGGTCCTGGTCGAGGCGGATGGGTCGCGGCGGCGTCCGATCAAAGGCACAGCAGATCACGAGCCGGCCATCCCTGAGGCTGCCACCCTTGTCGTAGCCGTCGGCAACGTCCGTGCCCTGGGAACACCCGTAGACGAAGAACACGTCCATCGCCCTGCCATCTTCTCCGACCTTACGGGCATCGGTCAGGGGCAGAGCATAACCCCGAGAGCATTCGCCCTCGCCCTCTCGCGAGGCTCTCTCGCCAGGGTCCCGCGGGGGGCCAGGACCGCCGCCCTCATCACCGGCGTCGAACCGGGTCGCAGTATGTCTGACGCCTCCGTCATCACCCGAGATCTCTGGCGCCTGGGCATCACCAAAGTCGTCCTTGCGTCTCTCCCCAAAGCTTCGCCGGCCCGGATCTGGATCCCATAGCCTTCTCTCACAAAGCGCTCCCACTTCGAAACCAGCAAGGATCCGGCATTTTCAGTTCCGACGGACGTTTCGCGCCTAGCCCCACGGGCCAACTCCACCTCGGAAACCTGCGGACGGCCCTCCTGGCTTGGCTGTTCGCGCGTTCGGCGGGGGGCGATTTCTGGTACGCGTGGAGGACCTCGATCGCTCGCGGGTGCGCCCCGGGGTGGAGGAGGCACAGCTCTCCGATCTCAGGGCCATTGGGCTCGACTGGGACGATCCCGTCGTGCGCCAGTCGGAGCGGATGGGACTCTACGAGGAAGCTATAGCCAGGCTCGATGCTGAAGGATTGCTCTACCCCTGCTACTGCACGCGGGCGGAGATCCGGGCCGCAGCATCAGCGCCGCACGGCATCTCCGCCGCAGACCGTTATCCTGGCACCTGCCGCGAGCTAACGGCGGCCGAGCGCGCGGAGCGCGAGGCCGCCGGGCGACCGCCGGCGCTGCGGGTGTGTTCGGAGGACGCGCGAATAACTTTCGAGGACCGCCTGCTCGGACGCATCGAGGAGGCGGTGGATGACTTCGTGGTGCGCCGCAACGACGGCACGCCGGCCTACCAGCTCGGCGTCGTGGTCGACGACGCCGAGCAGGGCATAGGCGAAGTGGTGAGGGGCGCTGACCTCGCGGACTCGACACCGCGCCAGATCCTGCTTGCACGACTGCTCGGCCTGCCAGAGCCCGTCTACGCCCACGTCCCGCTCGTGCTCGGCCCTGACGGACGGCGCCTCGCCAAGCGGCACGGTGCCGTCACACTCTCGGACCGGATCGAGGGACAAGACGAGGTACGAGCCTGGATGGCCCGCTCGCTCGGCCTCGCCGGAGTCGACGAGATGCCATCCCTGGATGACCTTCTTGCCCGCTTCAAAGTGGAACGACTGCCGCGCGAACCGACCGTCTGGTCGCCCGAAAGCACAGTCTGAGCCGCGCCTTATGGTACCTTTCCTTTGCAGCGCCGCGAAAGCGTCAGCACTTCAGCAAAGAGCTGACAAACTGAAATGCTGACCAGCTGACCAGCGCGGTTTGGAAGGGTGAACCCTTCCAAACCGCCATGAGAGGAGACCTTGTGAACGTAACTCAGAGGTTCGAAGGCTTGCAGCAAGAGGTCGAGGAGAACTTCGGTGAGAAGATCGTCGCGCTTCGCCGCGACATCCACCGTGAGCCCGAGCTAGGTTTCGATACGCAGAAGACCGCCGAAAAGGTGCTTGCGGCCCTCGACGGCCTGCCCCTCGACATAGAGACGGGCGTAGCGCGGAACGGGCTCGTCGCTACGCTCGAAGGGGAAGGGGATGGGCCGACCGTGGCGCTGCGTGCAGATATGGACGCCCTCCCCATAGAGGAGGAGACGGGGCTGCCTTTCGCCTCGGAGGTAGAAGGCAGGATGCACGCCTGCGGCCACGACGGGCACACCAGCATGCTCGTCGGCGCTGCCCACGCGCTCTCGGGGATGAGGGACCGGCTCGACGGCACCGTCAAGTTCATCTTCCAGCCGGCGGAGGAGGGCGGAGGTGGGGGGAGAGTCATGGTCGATGAGGGGGTCGCAGACGATGTATCTTCCATCTTTGCTGTGCACCTGTGGCCAGGGCTGCCGCCCGGGACGGTTGCGACGAAGCCCGGTCCGATCATGGCCGCCGCCGATGCCTTCGAGATGGAGATAAGAGGCTCGGGCGGGCACGGCGCGATGCCCCACCTGGCCGCCGATGCGGTAGTCATCGCGGCACAGATCGTCACGGCGTTACAGATCCTCGTCTCCAGGGAGGTCGACCCGGTCGAGCCCACTGTATTGACGGTAGGGAAGATAGAGGCCGGAACGGCCTTCAACATCATCCCCGAGAAGGCCCATCTCGGGGGAACGGTCAGGACCCTCGACCCAGACCTGCGCGAGAGGATACCTGGGCGTATGGAAGCCGTGGCTAGCGGCATCGCACAGGGGATGCGCGGAGATGCGAAACTAGTCTATACCTTTTCCTATCCTGTTACCGTCAACGACGAAGGCGCGGCGAACCGCGCCCTCGGCGTGGCTGAGGACCTCTTCGGCGGACAGTCCGTCCTGGAGCTACCGAACCCGTCGATGGGCGCCGAGGACTTCGCGTACTTCCTGGAGAAGGTGCCAGGGGCCCTTATCTGGCTCGGCATAGGTGAAGATGTCTCGGGATTGCACACGCCCAAGTTCGCCTTCGATGAGGGGCTCCTGCCGCGGGGGTCGGCGCTACTCGCGGTACTCGCGTTGGAAGCATGTCAGCTAGTCAGCTAGTCAGCACTTCAGCTTGCATGCCGTTCGAATCACTTTGGCTGGCCGAGCGGCCCAGCCTACCACGAAACCAGGCCGCGCGCCGCACGGCTTTCCTGACCAGCTGAGATGCTGACCGCTGACAAGCCGCCTGAAGGGCGGCGTGCTGAAATGCTTAACTCCCTGGCGGGTTCACAAGGAAGACTGCCGCATCGCCGGGGCCGAGAAGGGCGAGCACCGTCAGGATGACGGCGCCGAGTGGGATGAGGGTTGCGGCGGCAGCACGCGCCCACGTGACGTTCATCGTCTCCTTTACGGCGACGGTGGCCACGAAGGCACCGTATGGGACAGCGAGGAGGGGGGCGAACGGGATCCAGAACGCGAAGCCTATCCCGCTCGCGTAGCCGAGAGAGCGGAAGAGCGAGACGAAGCCGCCGCCGGAGAGCGTGCCCCCTCCAAGGATGACCAGGACGAGAATAGCCAATCCGGCGACGAGTAGCGGTGCAAGCACGATGGCGACCACGAGCCCGAGGAAGGGGGCGTAGATCAGGCCGAAGTTGAACTCGCGCAGCCAGAGCATCTGGAGCACCGCTTCGAGCAGCAGGTCGAGGTAGAGGACCAATGAGGCGAAGATGGCAGGTCGGATCATCCCTCCCTGCGGGTCGAGTCCCCTGAAAAAGCGGACCGGGGCGAACCAGACCCCTCGCAAGGCTCCCCAGAAGTCTTCGGGCGATTCGCGACCGTACCCCATGTCTCTGTGGGGGCCACTGCTGGCCATTACGATCCTTGCTGCTTCTGCGCTTCTGGCCCCTGCCCGTTCGAGTCTGGAGGCTCGCGCAAGACGCTGCCGACGCGCGTCTGGAGGAGCAGGTCCCTCGTATCCTCCGGGGGAAGCCTGGCGACAATGTCGCCGGTCTGTACGGAGACCCGCCCTCCGCCGGAGAAACGCCCGGAGAGGGTGACTTCCCCGGCCTCGACGCTGGCTTCCATGGTACCCAGGATCAGGTCTTCGAGGAAGACGTCTCCGGAGCCGACCTCGAGGTCCGCACTCCCTGTATCTGTGTTGACGTTGCTGACGCTGACATCTCCTTGTGGCGCTTCGACCCTGATGTTGCCGCCCACGTCCCTGACGGTCACGTCCCCGGCTTCGGCGTCGACCGTCACGTTGCCCGAGATGTCAGAGACCTCGACGTCCCCCGCCTTGGATTCGACCGCGACGGAGCCGCCGGTCGGTACCTCGAGCGTGTAGTCGGCCCCCGTATCGCTGCCCCCGTCGGTCTCGATGACGATCTTCGAATCCTCGCGAGAGATGTCCACGGGCACTTCGGAGGCCCTTTGCTTGGCGGCGGCAGGGTCTGCGGCCGTCGCGTACCGCGTAGCCTCGTATTCCACGGACCTGGACCCCTTTACGCCCGCGACGCGCACCTGGCCCGCGGCGTTGGTGAGTCGAACGTGCGGTTCAGGACCGGCTGAATCTATGGAATCTTTGGCGACGCTCGTGCCCGAGATGCTCTCGCCGAAGGACCTCAACAGGAGGACCGCTGCTGCCGCGAGCAGCGCCAGGAGCAGAACGGCGAGTATCAGGAGCAGCGGGGACATGCGGGAGGGCCGCCCGCGGTCCCTCTCACCTTCGGTCGGCACCCGCCCGGTGGATGTTTGCGCGTCCTCGCCGGGCCGGGATTCCTCTTCGTTCCTGAAGCTCACCGGGGATCTACACCGGTACCGTCATTGCGCCACACGGCCGTAGACGTCATCGAGCCTGACGATATCCTCCTCGTCGAACTCCCCGAAAGAGATCTCCAGGATACGCACCTCCTTCTCAGCTGACGAGGAGAGCCTGTGCACGGTCCCTCGCGGGATGAACACCTTCTCCCCGATCTCGGGTTCGAGCACCTCTTCGCCGAGCTGCACCCGGGCTCCCTCATCCAGTATGACCCAGAGTTCGTCGCGGTGGTGATGATACTGGCTCGAGAGCTTGCCGCCGGGAGCGACGGTGATGATCTTGACCGTACATGGCAGGTTGTGCGTGTACTGCTCGAACCTGCCCCAGGGCTTGTCGACCTTTATGGAAGGCGGGCGGTGATCCAAGAGTTACCCCCTTTCGTGAAGCGCCAGTGTAGCCGATCCACCTGCGGTTTTGGAGACGTATTACCTCGAAAGTCCGCACCCGGGCGTTCGCGCCTGGTCTGCCGGCATGTTTAGATGTGGCAGATAGTTCCGTCTCTGAAGGAGGGATGAATGCCTAAGCTAGCGGTCGAGGGCGTAGGGACTTTCGACGTTCCCCAGAACAAGCGATTGGTCTTGGCAA
>Ga0126306_10001810_pt1 | contig 11622 bp, 11 predicted proteins | sample Plot27_FD_92592 | JGI IMG/M metagenome (GOLD analysis project Ga0126306, IMG submission 92592) | Serpentine soil microbial communities from UC McLaughlin Reserve, CA, USA - Plot27 | ecosystem: Environmental > Terrestrial > Soil > Grasslands | place: USA: UC McLaughlin Reserve, Lake County...
CCATTGCGCAAGATTCCTAACTGCTGCCTCCCGTAGGAGTCTGGGCCGTGTCTCAGTCCCAGTGTGGCTGATCGTCCTCTCAGACCAGCTACCCGTCGTCGCCTTGGTGAGCCGTTACCTCACCAACAAGCTGATAGGCCGCGAGACCCTCCCGAAGCGGAATCCATTTCCTCATATGGCCATGCGACCTCATGAGAGCATCCGGTATTAGCCCTCCTTTCGGAGGGTTATCCCGGTCTTCGGGGCAGGTTCCTCACGTGTTACTCACCCGTTCGCCACTAAGCCTTCCCCAGTGTTGCCACTGGATGGGCTTCGTTCGACTTGCATGTGTTAAGCACGCCGCCAGCGTTCGTCCTGAGCCAGGATCAAACTCTCCGTCGAAAAACTCGCCGCGCACCCGAAGGTACGAGACGTTCGATAGAGCTGCCCTCATCGACCGCGACCCGGAGGCCACGAACCGAGGAGAGCACTGGCACCATTGTCCGGCGGACGATGCGAACATCGTCCTGTTGGATTTGACGGTGCGTTACTAACTTGCCACCACGTCGAGGTGTGACCCTCAAGGCGGTGGCCCGCACTCGCTCTCTCGTCCTCTCTTCTGTTTTCAAGGAGCGATCTCGCTCGGCACTTGACTCTAGTAGCCTTGGTGCCGTTGTGATTCGCTTGGCTCGTTCACCCTATCAGGTTCCGGAGCCGGTATTTCAACTCCGCCTAGCAGGCTTCTCGAACCGATAGTGCCTTTGGCTTCTTTCACCCTAGCAGGGTTGAGAGGCCGGTACTTCCTTGCTCCGTTGACCGTAGCAGGCCCCCGGAACCATTCAACCTTGATGGCTGGATGACCTTAGCAGGCTCTCCGAACCACTTTGACCACTCCGCTGGCCTCACTCCCGAGGAGATGAGAACCGGACGGCGTAGCCGAGAAGGCCCGTCAAGCCTAGCGGCTGAGGCGAGCACTTCCAACCCTGAGGGCTCACTGACTAGCAGAGCCGATCGAGAGGCTTCAAACTCGGCCGAGGCCCGAGACTAGCGACCTCTGGAGGCTTTCCAAACTCTCACCTGCCCACCCGGACCGGCCGTGTGGGGCGAGGAGTAAATTTATCGAAGGCCACCCGGGGCGTCAACCTCACTGGGCTGGTTTCGCCGGTTTTTCCCGGCCAGGCCTCTGACCAGGGCGGCGTAGTGCTTCTTACCCTTGCGTAGCACCACGTAGTGGCCGTGGCGCAGGTCGGAGGAGCCGATCGTGCGGTCGAGCCCGACCTTCTCGCCGTTCACGGCCACGGCGTTCTGCCCGACGCTGCGCCGGGCGTCGCTGCGCGAGCTCGCCAGCCCGGTCTCGACCAGGAGGCCCAGCAGGTCGACGCCGGCGGCCAGGGCCTCGTCGTCGGGCAGGGGCGCCGTCGGCACCTCTCGGGCCACCAGCTCGAGGGCGTCGGGGCCCACGTCGTCGAGGCTGCCCCCGAACAGCACGGCCGAGGCCTGCTCGGCCGCCTCGACCGCACGCTCCCCGTGGACCAGCCTCGTCACCTCGCGGGCGAGCAGCCGCTGGGCCGACCGCTTCTCGGGCGCCCGCTCGTGCTCGGCGACGGCGGCGTCGATCTCGGCCAGGGGGAGGAGGGTGAACTTGGCCAGGAACTCGTGCACCTGGCGGTCGTCGGTCTGCATCCAGTGCTGGAGGAACCGGTAGGGGCTCGTCTTGTCGGCGTCGAGCCATATGCGGGCCCCGGTCGTCTTCCCGAGCTTCGTGCCGTCGGCCGCGGTGAGGAGCGGCCAGGACAGGGCGTGGACGGTGTCGCCCCGCACCCGCCGCACCAGGTCGACGCCCGAGACGATGTTGCCCCACTGGTCGGACCCCCCGATCTGGAGGTCGACGCCCTCGTGGTCGTGGAGCCACAGGTAGTCGTTGGCCTGGAGGAGCATGTAGGCGAACTCGGTGAAGCTGATGCCCTGCTCGCTGGCCATGCGCGCCTTCACCGACTCGCGGGCCACCATCTGGTTCACCGTGACGTGCTTGCCCACGTCCCGCAGGAAGTCGATCAGCGTGAGCGGCTCGGTCCAGTCGCGGTTGTCGACGAGCTCGGCCCGGCCGTCGTCGAAATCGACGATGCGGCGCATCTGGGACTTGATGGCGGCGACGTTGGCGTCGAGGGTCTCGGCGTCGAGCAGGTTCCGCTCGGAGGACCGGCCGCTCGGGTCGCCCACCATGCCCGTGGCCCCGCCGGCGAGGGCGATCGGGCGATGCCCGGCGTCCTGGAAGCGGCGGAGGACCAGCAGCCCGATGAGGTTGCCGACGTGGAGGCTGTCGGCCGTCGGGTCACAGCCGTAGTAGAGGGTGACCGGCCCGGAGGCGAGCCGTTCGGCGAGCGCCGCCCGGTCGGTGGTGTCGCGCACGAGGCCACGGGCCTCGAGGTCGTCCAGGATGGTCTCCACGCGGGCCATGGTCGCGCGTTGGCGGTGAGCAGCCGTCACATGATTCCCTTGTCGGCCGTGACCACGGACGCTCCCCCGTCGACCGGCGGGCCGACCGACCTGCCGGACGAGCCCGCCGAGCCCGCCGGCGCGGGGAGGTCGCGTGCTGGCCGTGTGGTGATCGGCCTGGTCGTCGTGGGGTTGCTCGCCATGTGGGGCTACGTGCTCTACCTGGCGTTCGGGCCCGGGCGGCAGCCACCGCTCGACCGGCTGGAGGACCCGGCGTTCGCCGAGGCCGGCGAGGCCGTCTGCGCGGACGCACTCGCCGACGTCGAGGCGCTCCCCCAGGCCGGTGAGGCCGACGACGCCGCCGAGCGGGCCGACGCCATCGTCCGGGCCGACGCTCGCTACGCCGCCATGCTCGACGAGCTCGACGGCCTGACCGACCTGGTCCCCGACGCCGAGGAACGGGCCCGGGCCGAGGAGTGGCTCGCCGACTGGCGGACCTACCTCGCCGACCGCGCCGACTACGCCGACCGCCTGGCGACCGATCCCGGGGCCCGCCTGCTGGTGTCGGAGAAGCCGGGCGAGGGGCGCCAGATCACCGGCTGGATCGACGAGTTCGCCCTGTCCAACCGCATGGAGTCCTGCGTCACCCCCGCCGACGTCTGACCCGCCGGCGCCGGCCCACGACTCGCCGACTCGCCGGGCCCACGACGTGCCGCCGACCCAGCGGCGGACGGGTCACACCGCGCCGGCGGCCTCGAGCTCGTCCAGCGCCCTGAGCGCCGCCGTGGCCAGGCGGACCGTGCCCGGGTCGGCGCCGTAGGCCGCCATCTCCCCGGGCGCGACCCATCGCATGTCGAGCGACTCGTCGTTGGGGGCCAGCTCCGCCTTCGGCGGCGCCACGACCAGGTAGCGGACGTCGAGGTGCAGGTGGAACGGCGGCGGCCCGACCTCGTGGACGTCGACGTCGACGGCGGGCGTCACCACCCGGAGGCCGGCGATGCCCGTCTCCTCGCTGGCCTCGCGCAGGGCGACGGCCGGCAGGTTGGCGTCGCCGTCGGCATGGCCTCCCGGCTGGAGCCACCGCCCGAGCTTTCGGTGCAGGAGCAGGACCACCCGGCGCGTGGCGGGGTCCACCACCATGGCCGACCCGGTGAGGTGGCCCTCCACGCACCGGCGGACCAGGGCGTCCGCGTGGGCGTCGGCAAAGGCCAGGACCCGGGCCCGGTTGGCCTCGTGGTCCGGGGTGCCGGGACGGGCGGCGGCCGCGTGGGCGCGGGCGACGGCCAGGTCGGCCGACGCGGCCAGGCCCGGGTCGCCCTCCTGCAGCACGCGAACGCTCATGCCCCGGCCGATCGGCGGGCGCGCGGACGGCGGTCGGCCCCGGCCGGGACCGAGACGTTGGGGTCGCCGGCCACCAGGTAGCGCCACGGGTGTTCGGCGCCGGCGCCGAGGCCGACGCGGGTCGTCACGACCGGAGCCGCCGGCGGCGGGGTGCCGTCGTCGACGACCGTGACGCCGCGGTCGCCGGTGACCAGGTCGCAGCCGTCGAAGGTCCCGTCGATGCCCAGCGCCTGGCACAGTTTTGCGGGCCCCGAGCACAGGTCGCGATCCCGCCGGGCGGCGGGGCGGGCGACCCGCATGGCGTCGAGGCCCTCGAGCGGCGCCAGCGCCCGGAGCAGGACCGCCACCCCCTCGCCCTCGTCGCCGCACACGGCGTTGGCGCACCAGTGCATCCCGTAGGTGAAGTACACGTACAGGCCGCCGGGCCGGCCGAACATCGTGGCGTTGCGGGAGGTCCGGCCCCGGTAGGCGTGGCTGCCGGGGTCCTCGCCGCCGCAGTAGGCCTCGACCTCGACGATGCGGCCGGCGCGGGGCGGCAGGCCGTCCGCCGACGCCGCCCGCACGAGCACCTTCCCCAGCAGCGCCGGGGCCACGAGCCGCGGGTCGCGGGCGTAGAAGGCCCGTGGGAGGACCGTGGCGCCAGCGGCGATGGCGTCCACCCCGGTCACGCCAGCGCGGCGCGGACGTGGTCGGGCACGGGGGCCGGCGTCATGGCCCCCGGCGCGACCGAGATGTACGTCAGCGTGGCCTCGAAGACCGGCCGCTCCCCCACCGACGCGGCGTAGCGCACGTCGAAGCTGGTCCGGCCCCACCGGGTCGGCGTCACGTCGATGGCCAGCAGCTCGCTGTGGCGGGCGCCCGACGACCACGTCATCTCGGCCCGCTTCACCACCATGTCGAAAGCGTCGGTGTAGCCCTCGCCGAGCCGGGCCAGCAGCCACTGCTCGAGGGCGTCGTCGACGAACGCCAGGTAGTGGGCGTTGAAGACGTGGCCCTGCATGTCGACCTCGCCGTAACGGATGCGGATCTCGTGCCGGTACGGCTGACCCATCCGTCCTGTCTAGCGGGACTCAGCCCACCCGCTCGACGTCGAGCTCGACCCGGCGCTCGAAGCGGCGGAGCTGGCGCGCCACCGGCTCCGGCCCGGCGCCGCCGGGCGTGGTGCGACGGGTGACCGCGCTGCCCGGGGCGAGCAGCGCGGCGCCGTCGGCCCCCAGCGCCGGGTGGGCCTCGACCAGCTCGGCCAGCGCCACCCGCCGCTCCAGGCTGTCGCGCACGAGGGCGCCCACCAGGGCATGGGCGTCACGGAATGGCATGCCCCGGTCGACGAGTGTCTCGGCCAGGTCGACGGCGGCGGCGTAGGGCGAGTCGGCGGCGGCCTGCATCCGCTCGACGTCGAACGTCATCGAGGCGTACATCCCGGCGACTGCCGTGAGGGCCCGGCTCAGCTGGTCGACGGCGTCGAACAGCGGCTCCTTGTCCTCCTGGAGGTCGCGGTTGTAGCTGAGCGGCAGGCCCTTGAGCGTGGCGAGCACGCCCGTGAGGTGGCCGATCAGCCGGCCGGCCTTGCCCCGCGCCAGCTCGGCGATGTCGGGGTTCTTCTTCTGCGGCAGCATCGACGAGCCGGTGGCGTAGGCGTCGTCGAGGCGGGCGAAGCCGAACTCGTCGGTCGTCCACAGCACGGTCTCCTCCCCCAGGCGGGAGAGGTGGACGCCGAGCAGCCCGAGGGCGAACAGCGCCTCGGCCACGAAGTCGCGGTCGCTCACGGCGTCGAGGCTGTTGTCGAAGGCGCCGGAGAAACCGAGCTCGCTTGCGGTGAGGTCGGGCTCGAGCGGCAGCGACGACCCGGCCAGCGCGCCGGCGCCGAGCGGGGACACGTCGAGCCGGCGGCGGCAGTCGACGATGCGGTCGACGTCGCGCGCCAGCGCCCACCCGTGGGCCAGGAGGTGGTGGCTGAGCAGGACCGGCTGCGCCCGCTGCAGGTGCGTGTACCCCGGCAGGTAGGCGTCGCCGGCCTCGTGGGCCCGGTCCAGCAGCACCTGCTGGAGGGCGAGGACCCGCTGGGCCACGTCGGTCAGGGCGCGCTTGGTCCAGAGGCGCAGGTCGGTGGCGACCTGGTCGTTTCGGCTGCGACCCGTGTGGAGCTTGGCGCCGGCCGGGCCGGCGATGGCGGTGACCCGGCGCTCGATGGCGGTGTGGATGTCCTCGTCGGTGGGCTCGAACGCGAACGTGCCGTCCGCCAACTCGGCCCCCGCCTGGTCGAGGGCGGCGAGGACCGTGCTCGCCTCCTCCTCGGAGAGGATCTTCGAGCGTGCCAGGCCCCGGACGTGCGCCCGGCTGCAGGCCAGGTCGTCCTCGGCCAGGCGCCGGTCGTAGGGCAGGCTGACCGTGAAGTCGAGCAGGTCCTCCGCGGCGCCGCCGGCGAAGCGCCCGTGCCACAACGTGCTCACGGCGTCCACCTCCCGGCGGGGGCGGCGCTCGTGCGGGCGTCGTCCGTCCCCCGGGTTTCTGACCACAATATGAACATAACCTGTGTCACGAGGCGCCGGGCCCCTGGATGCCGGACCAGGTCTGGATCCCCAGGCCCCACAGCCGCACGAAGCCGGCGCTGTCCTCGTGGCGGAAGTTGTCTGCGGCGTCGTAGGTGGCCAGGCCGTAGTCGTAGAGGCTGTGCGCGCTGCGCCGGCCGGTGACCTGGCAGGAGCCGGGCGACAGGTGCAGGCGCACCTCGCCGGTCACGTACTTCTGGCTCTCGGTCACGAAGGCGTCGTAGGCCTGCTTGAGCGGGCTGAACCACAGGCCGTCGTAGACCAGCTCGGCGTAGCGCGAGGCCATGCGGAACTTCTCGCGGGCGAGGTCGCGTTCCAGGCAGACCGACTCGAGGTCGGCATGGGCCATCACCAGGGCAAGGCTCGCCGGGCACTCGTAGGTCTCGCGGCTCTTGATGCCGACGCGCCGGTTCTCGACCATGTCGATGCGGCCCCAGCCGTACGAACCGACGAACGCGCCGAGCTGGTCGATGAGCGCGGCGGGGGCCAGCTCGACGCCGTCGAGGCTGACCGGCACGCCCTGCTCGAACCCGACGACGACGTCGGCCTCCTCCGTGGCGGTCGGCTCGGTGAGCAGCCAGACGCCGGGGGGCGGGACGGCCCACGGGTCCTCCATCTCGCCGCACTCGATGGCCCGGCCCCAGAGGTTGTCGTCGATGGAGTAGAGCTTCTCCTTCGTCGCCGTGATCGGGATGCCGTTGTCGTAGGCGTAGAGGATGCAGTCCTCCCTGGTCATGCCCCACGACCGCACGGGGGCGACGACGTCGAGGTCCGGGGCGAGCGCCCGGGTCGACACCTCGAAGCGGACCTGGTCGTTGCCCTTGCCGGTGCAACCGTGCGCCACGGCGTCCGCGCCGTGCTGGCGGGCCGCCGCGACCAGGTGCTTGACGATGAGGGGACGCGACAGCGCCGAGACCAGCGGGTAGCGGTCCTCGTAGAGGGCGTTGGCCCGCAGTGTCGGCATGCAGTACTCGCGGGCGAACTCGTCGCGGGCGTCGACCACGACGGCCTCGACCGCGCCGGCGGCCGTGGCGCGCTCGCGGATGACGTCCCAGTCGTCGGACGACTGGCCGACGTCGACGGCCAGGGCGATCACCTCGACGCCCAGGTTGTCGATCATCCACTTCACGGCCACGGACGTGTCGAGGCCGCCGGAGTAGGCGAGGACGACTCGCTTCGCCATTGCAGGTCCCTTCTGGGCTTTCGTGTGGGAGAGGGTGGGAGGGGGCGGGCCCGGCCTCAGAGGCCGGCGAGCTCACGGAGGCGCTGAGCCATGTCGACGCCGCTCACGTGCTCGGCCACGACGACGAGGATCGTGTCGTCGCCGGCCACCGTGCCGAGGACGTCGTCCCAGCCGGAGCGGTCGAGGGCGGACGCCACGACGTGGGCCGAGCCGGGCGGGGTCCGCAGGACGACGAGGTTGTGGGCGTGCGCCACCTGGACGACCCACTCGCTGAACACCCGGCGCAGGTGGCTCTCGGGCGCCCGCTGCTCGGTGGGCAGCTCGGGGATGGCGTAGACGCTGTCGCCGCCGGCGATGCGTACCTTGATGGCGCCCAGGTCCTCGAGGTCACGCGACACCGTGGCCTGGGTCGCGGCCACGCCCTCGGACGCCAGCAGGTCGACGAGCTGCGCCTGGCTGGTGACGGCGTGGTCGGCCAGCAGGCGGGCGACGCGGTGCTGACGCTGGGGCTTGGCCAGCGTGCGCAGGCCAGACTCGACGCTCATGCGGTGCCCCCGGCGCTCATGCCGATCCCTCGGACTGTTCCAGCAGCCACGTGACCAGGCCGCGGAACGCGTGGAGGCGGTTGTGGGCCTGGGCGAACACCCGGCTGTGGTCGCCGTCGACGACCGAGGCCGCCACCTCCTCGCCTCGGTGGGCCGGGAGGCAGTGCATGAACACGGCATCGGGCTCGGCAGCGGCCATGACACGGTCGTCGACCTGGAAGCCCTCGAACGCCCGCTGCCGCAGGTCGGCCTCGGACTCCTGGCCCATGGACGCCCACACGTCGGTGTGGACGGCCCGGGCGCCGGCGGCGGCCTCGTCCGGCCGGCCGGTGACGAGCGGCTCGGCGCCGAGGGCGCGCAGGCGGTCGAGGTCGGCGTCGGTCGGCCCGTAGCCCGGCGGGCAGGCCAGGCGGACCTTCATCCCGACCATGGTCGCCCCGAGCGCGAGGGACCGGGCCACGTTGTTGAAGTCGCCCACCCAGGCCAGCGTCTGGCCGGCCAGCTCGCCCAGCTCCTGGCGCATCGTGAGCAGGTCGGCGAGGGCCTGGCACGGGTGACCCGCGTCGGAGAGCAGGTTCACGACCGGCACCGCGCTGGCGGCCGCCAGGTCCTCCAGCAGCTCGTGGCGGAACACCCGGGCGCCCAGCAGGGCGTGGTAGCCGGACAGGACCCGCGCCACGTCGGCGATCGGCTCGCGGTCGCCGGTGCCGATCTCGTCGCGGCGGAACGTGAGGGGGTGGCCGCCCAGCTGGACGACCGCCACCTCGCAGGAGTGGCGGGTCCGCAGGGACGGCTTCTCGAAGTACAGCCCGACCGACCGGCCGGCGAGCAGGTCGGCCTGCGGCGCCTCCTGCGCCCGCGCCAGGACCGTGACCAGCTCGTCGGGCGTGAGGTCGTCGACCTCGAGCAGGTGACGTACGTGCGTGGCGGTCATGGCGGTCACCCCAGCGCCTTGGCGATCAGCTCGACGCCGTGGTCCATCTCGTCGTCGGACACGAGCAGGGAGGGAGCGAGCCGCAACGCCGTCGGCGTCACGGCGTTGGCCACCAGGCCGGCGTCGAGGAGGGCGGCGGTGACGCCCTTGGCGTCGTGGCCCTCGAGCTCGACGGCGAGCAGGAGCCCGAGCCCTCGAACGCCGGCGACACCCCGCACCCCGCCCAACGCCTCGCGGAGCCGGGCCCCGGCGCGGGCGGCGCGGGCGGGCACGTCCTCGTCCTCCATGACGCCGAGCACCGCCCGCGCGGCGGCCGTGGCCAGGGGCTGGCCGCCGAAGGTCGTGGCGTGGTCGCCGGGCTCGAAGGCGGCCGCCACCTCGGCGCGCGCCCAGCAGGCGCCGATGGGGACACCGTTGCCCAGCGCCTTGGCCATCGTGACCACGTCGGGCCGGATGCCGTGGTGCTGGAAGCCGAACCAACGGCCCGTCCGTCCCAGGCCCGTCTGCACCTCGTCGACCATGAAGAGCGCCTCGCGCTCGTCGCACAGCGCCCGGACGCCGGCGAGGTACCCGGCCGTCGCCGGCTTCACGCCGCCCTCGCCCTGCACGCTCTCGAGCAGCACGGCGGCCACCGTCGGGTCGAGGGCACCCGCGAGGGCGTCGAGGTCATCCCAGGCGACGTGGCGGAAGCCCTCGGGGAGCGGCTGGAACGCCTCGTGCTTGGCAGGCTGGCCGGTGGCGTGGAGGGTGGCGAGCGTCCGGCCGTGGAAGCTCCCGTAGGCCGACACGACGACATGGCGCCCCCGCCCGCCGAACTTGCGGGCCAGCTTGAGCGCGCACTCGTTGGCCTCGGCGCCCGAGTTGGCGAAGAAGACCCGTCCCCCGGCGGGCTGGCCGTCGCCCACCAGCCGGTCGAGCGTGCGGGCCACCTCGGGCCCGGGCTCGGTGCCGAACAGGTTGGACACGTGGACCAGCGTGCGGGACTGGGCGGCGACCGCCTCGGCGACGACCGGGTGGGCGTGGCCGAGGGACGTCACAGCCAGGCCGGACAGGAAGTCGAGGTAGCGCTTGCCGGTGTCGTCGACCAGCCAGCTGCCCTCGCCGCGCACGAACGTGACGGGCGGGGACGGGTAGGTCGCCATGAGCGGACTGGCCGCCGCGGATGTGCTCACGTCGTCTGGTCCCCCTCGGCCGCATCGGCCGTGATCATCGTGCCGACCCCCTGGTCGCTGAAGAGCTCGAGCAGCACCACGTGCGGGACCCGGCCGTCCAGCAGGTGGGCGGAGGCCACGCCGTTGCGCACGGCGTGGAGGGCGGCCGCGACCTTCGGGATCATCCCGCCGTGCAGCGTCCCGTCCTCGACCATGGCGGACAGCTCGCCCGCCGAGATGGCGCTGACCAGGCTCGTCGGGTCGTCCACGTCGGTGAGCAGGCCCGGCACGTCGGTCAGGAAGATCGCCTTCTCGGCCCCGAGCGCCACCGCCACCGCCCCGGCGACCGTGTCGGCGTTGATGTTGTACGCCTGGCCCTCGGGGTCGGACCCGATCGTGGACACCACCGGGACCAGGTCCTCGGCCAGCAGGCGTTCGAGGATCGTCGGGTTCACGGCGGCGATGTCGCCGACGAAGCCGAGGGCCTCGTGGCGGGCGCTGGCCCGGATGAGCCCGGCGTCCTCGCCGGACAGGCCGACGGCGAGCGGGCCGTGGACGTTGATTGCCGAGACGATCTCGCGGTTGACCTTGCCGACGAGCACCATCCGGGCGATGTCGACGGTCTCGGCGTCGGTGACACGCAGCCCCTCGCGGAACTCGGCCTCCTTGCCGAGACGCGCCATCAACTCGCTGATCTGGGGGCCGCCGCCGTGGACCACGACCGGGCGCAGGCCGACGGCCCGCAGCAGCACGACGTCGTCGGCCACGTTCCGGCCGAGGGCGGGGTCGACCATGGCGTTGCCGCCGTACTTGACGACGACGGTCGTCCCGCGGAACCGCTCGATGTACGGCAGCGCCTCGAGCAGGACCTGCACCCGCTCGGCCGCGTCCTTCACCGGGAGCGCGTCGAAGCCGTCCACTACGAGGTGCCCTTGTTCTCGTCGATGTAGCCGTAGGTGAGGTCGTTGGTGAGGACCCGGCACTCGCCGTCGCCCAGGCCCAGGTCGCAGTGCAGCTCGACGTACTCCCCGGCGAGGTGCTCGGCCACGGCGGCGGCGTCGTGCTCGGCGCTCACGCAGCCCCGGCTCACCACGGTGTCGCCGTAGGCGATCGTCAGGGCGGCGGGGTCGAGCTTGACGTCCGCGACGCCCAGCTCGCTGGCGACGCGCCCCCAGTAGGGGTCCTGCCCGAACCAGGAGCACTTCACGAGCTGGCTCTCGGCCACCTGCCGGGCGGCCCGGCGGGCCTCGTCGTCGGACGCCGCCCCGGTCACCCCGACCCGGACGACCTTCGTGTGGCCCTCGCCGTCGCCGACCATCTGGGTGGCGAGGTCGAGGCACGCCTCGGCGACGGCGTCGGCCAGCACGGCCTCCTCGACCGCGCCGGCCGTCCCGCTCGCCAGCAGGACCACCGTGTCGTTCGTCGACGTGCAGCCGTCGATGGTGACGGCGTTGAAGCTGTCGGTCACGCCGGCGCGCAGGATGCCGGCCAGCGCCTCCGGCGC
>Ga0126306_10001811_pt1 | contig 11619 bp, 14 predicted proteins | sample Plot27_FD_92592 | JGI IMG/M metagenome (GOLD analysis project Ga0126306, IMG submission 92592) | Serpentine soil microbial communities from UC McLaughlin Reserve, CA, USA - Plot27 | ecosystem: Environmental > Terrestrial > Soil > Grasslands | place: USA: UC McLaughlin Reserve, Lake County...
CGAGCAACACGGAATTCCTCCTGTCTGTGGCTAGCGCAGCATCGCCAGAGCCGGTCACGCACGATCCGCTCGACGTCCGGATCGAGTGTTGTCTCCCCGGCGAGGAGCTCGAGCATGCGGAGCACCTGCAGCGATCGGACGCGGACGGGGAGCTTCGGGTGGGTCGCGTCGGTGCCCGCCCCCTGCAGGAACGCCGGCCACGCCGCTTCGAGGACCGCCGGTGACGAGCAGCTCACTCATCGACCGGGCGAGCGCCGGGAAGCCCGGGCTCTCGAGCCCCGCCTCGCCGGCCTACCGCTGGACCACAACTCGCTCGCCGGTGTCGAGGGTGACGACCTCGGTGCGGTTCGTGAATCCCCAGACGGCCCGGGTGGCGTCGGCGATCGGTCGCGCGAGCACGCGCTCGATCGAGGCACGGTCCGAATCGTCCGCGGCCATGGGCGAACCCTAGGAGCTTGCTTCCGTTCCCGGCGACCGATACGACTTCCAGATCGGTGAGCGTGTGACACCGCTGCGGATCTGGCTCGTGGGGTTCGGCACCGTGGGCCGGTGGCTCGCCTCCGCGCTCGACTCGCACGCGGAGCGCCTCGCCCGCCGGTACGGGATCCGCGTCACGGTCGTGGGGGTCGCCAACGCCCGCGACGGATTCGTGTACCGCGAGGAGGGACTGGACCTCCCGTCGCTGCTGGGCGGATCGATCGCCGAGCAGCAGGGCGCGCGCCGCTGGCCGAGCGCCCTCGAGGGGCTCCGCGCCACCGAGGCGGACCTGCTCGTGGAGGTCACGGCGAGCCCCTCCACCGACGGCGAGCCCGGCTTCGCGCACATGTGCGAGACGCTCGAGCGCGGAATCCCGGTGGTCACGTCCAACAAGTGGCCGGTCGCCCTGCACGGCGTGGAGCTCGTGGAGCTGGCACGCCGGCGCGGGGTCGCGTTTCGCGCCGAGTCCACCGTTATGTCGGGAACGCCCGTGCTCAGCTCGCTCGTCGGCGGCCTGGCGGGCGCCGCGCCGATCGGCCTCCGCGGCCTCCTCAACGCCACCGCCAACTTCATCCTCTCCCGGATGGCTGAGGGCAAGCCCTACGAGGACGCGCTCGCCGAGGCGCAGGTGGCCGGGCTCGCCGAACGCGACCCGGCCGCGGACGTCGAGGGCGGGGACACGGTGGCGAAGGTGATGGTCCTGTCGGCGCTCGTGTTCGGCAGGCAGCTCCGGCGTGAGCAGATCGCCGCTCGGGGAATCACCGACATCAGCCCCTCGCAGATAGACCACGCGCACGCCACCGGGGGGCGGATCAAGCACGTCGCGACACTCGAGCCCTCCGGACCAGACGGCGTCGTCGCCCGAGTGGAGCCGGAGATCGTTCCAAGCGACGATCCCCTGGCCACCATCGAGGGGACCACCAACGCCCTGGTTTGCCGAGCCGATCCCGTCGGCGAGGTAACGATCATCGGCCCCGGCGCCGGACCCCAGCTCGCGGGCCAGGGCGTGTTCAGCGACCTGATCGCGGTCGGGCGATCGCGCGCGGTGGACTGAGCCCATTGCCTCCATGGCCGGGATGAGCGATGCTCGCCCCATGTCAGCCACCGACCAACGCGCCGCAACCGCCCCCGATGCGATCCTCCAACTCGGCTTTGGCTTCTGGGGCTCGCGGACGCTCCTGAGCGCCGCGGAGCTCGGCGTCTTCACGGAGCTCGCAAGCGCGGGGCCGCTCGACGCCGAGTCGCTGCGGGAGCGGTTGGACCTCCATCCGCGCAGCGCCCGCGACTTCTTCGACGCGCTCGTGGCGCTCGGGATGCTCGAACGCGAGGACGGTGCGTACCGCAACACCGACGAGACGGACCTCTTCCTCGACCGCGCCAAGCCCACGTACGTCGGCGGCCTGCTCGAGATGGCAAGCAGGCGCCTCTACGGGCACTGGAACAACCTGACGGAGGGACTGCGCACCGGCCAGCCGCAGAACGAGGCCAAGGAGGGCGGCAGCCTCTTCGACGCCATCTACACGGATCCGGCAACGCTCAGCGGGTTCCTCAAGGCAATGTCGGGCGTCAGCGCCGGCGTGGCGCGCGCGCTCGCAGCGAGCTTTCCGTGGGAGCGCCACCAGACGGTGATCGACGTGGGAGGCGCGGAGGGTTGCGTTCCCGTCCAGATCGCGCTCGCGCACCCGCACATCAACGGCGGCGTCTTCGACCTACCTCAGGTGGGGCCGTTTGTCGAGGAGTACGTGACCTCCGCCGGTCTGGGAGATCGCCTCCGCTTCTACGAGGGCGACTTCTTCGCGGATCCGCTTCCCAGCGCCGACGTCCTGATCATGGGCCACATCCTCCACGACTGGGACATGGACGAGAAGCGGATGCTCGTGGACAAGGCGTACGCCGCACTGCCCGGGGGCGGCGCGTTGATCGTCTACGAGGCCCTGATCGACGATGAGCGGCGCGCGAACGCCCACGGACTGTTGATGAGCTTGAACATGCTGATCGAGACGCCCGGCGGATTCGACTACACCGGCGCCGACTGTCAGAAGTGGCTGCGTGAGGCCGGCTTCGGCGAGACCTACCAGCAGCACCTCTTGGGGCCCGACTCGATGGTCGTGGGGATCAAGTAGACGGCAGGGAGGGCGCTTTCCTGCCAGTAGCCGCACGTCACGGCGACGTGGGCGGGCTCGCCACGACCCCCCGCACGCGTCCGAGGTAGTCCACCAGGGCCGTGCGGAGCTCCTCGACCCCGCGGGGATCCCCGTAGTCCAGGTCGTCGTCGGCGATCGTCCTGAGCGCCTCTCGGAGCGAGCGCAGCCAGGCCGCGCGCGGGAAGGTGGAGACATCCGGAACGCTCGGCCGGAAGCTGAACCGCGGAGGCCGCGGCGTGGAAGGCTCGTCGGGCTGTGTCGCCGCGGCCACCGCCACCGTCTCCGAGACTCTCGGACGGGCGCCCTGCCGAAGGGTCAGGTAGCCCTCGGCGGCGAGCTGCGCATAGGCGTCCACCGTCACGCGCCGCGAGACACCGAGCTGACGCGCCCCTCCCGGATCGCCCGGCGCAGCTGGTTCTCGATCTGCGCCCCCAGCGTCAGGGGACCCTCTTTCGACACCGAGAGCAGGAGCTCTACCGGTCTCCGCCGGCGACTAGCGTGCTTCGCCGTCCGGGCCCCGGGAACGGGATGCAAACCGATCCCCGGAGAGTCGAAGGAGCAGATGTGGCGGAGCTGACGCAGCTGGAGACCAAGCTCGCCGAGGTCATGGGCCTCGCGCAGGCCGCGAAGGACTCAACAGCTAAGGTGAGCAAGCTCGTGGAGGACGACGAGGTGCGGGAGCTCCTGAAGCGGATGAGCACCGAGGCAGCCGAGACGGCGGAGCGCTGCGAGCAGCTCGCGGACGAGCTCGACGGGAAGAAGACCGCGCTGCAGGAGAAGGCGCGCGAGACCAAGTCCGAGGCCCAGGAGATGATGGGCACGTACCTGAGCGACGACGTCGACGCTCTCGACGGCCTCGAGTTCCTGCTCATGGCCGAGGCCGGGGAGCTGGGGCACGTGGAGATCGTCCGGGTCATGAACGAGCAGGCCGGCGACCCGAGGATCCGCGAGCTCGTCGAGTGGGTGCAGCCCATCCAGGAGCGCCACTACAGCGACACGCGTGAGGCCTCCCTGAAGCTCGCCAAGGCGGAGGACCCGCTCGAGGTCAGCTGACCGTGAAGCGGGTCACGTCCGCACGGTGACCAGGAGGTACTCGGCCGGCGCCCTGAGCGAGCCGTCGCCGGACTGGTTGTGTCGCTCGTAGAGCTTCACGAGCGCGGCGCGAGCCTCGGCCCAGCTGCCCTCCTCCTCGAGCGCGGCCTTCATGCCCATCATCGGACCCAGATTGCTCGCCTGGTGGTCGACCCACGCCTCGCTCGAGGCCCATACCGTGTCGACCGTCCGGCGCTGGAAGCCGACCTCCACGTCGAACTCGGCGAAGAGGCCTCGCGCGTAGTCCTCCTCGCCCCAGCGCATCGGGTTCTGCGCGCTGGGCGGAGCGGACACGAACGAGGTGATCGCCTCGAAGATTTGCCCGTTCACGCCTTCGGGCGTCCACGCCGCGATTCCGATGGCGCTACGCGGCCGCGCCACGCGGACGAGCTCCGCCGCGGCGCCCCGATGGTCGAAGGCGAAGATCACTCCGAAGATCGAGGTGACCCGGTCGAACGAGTCCTCGTCGAAGGGGAGCGCATCGGCGTCGCCGACGATCCACTGCACGTCCATGCCGGTCTCCTCGGCTCGCCTGGCCGCCGCCTCGAGGAGCTCCGGGACCAGGTCCAGCCCGACCACGCGAGCGCCCCGACCGGCTGCGGCGATCGCCGCGTTGCCGTTGCCGGTCGCGACGTCGAGCACGTCCTGGCCGGCCGCGATGTCCAGCTCGGTCACCACGGCGTCCGCCGCGCCCTGGATCGCGGGGCCACGGCGGACCAGTCGCCCACCGACCAGCTCTGGCGCACGCCATCTTTGTACTTGCGCGCCGCCAGCGCCTCGGCATAGTGGTCGCGGAGTTCCGCCCAGCGCTCGATCGGCCAGTTCGCCCAGTCGGTCTGCCCGCCGGCGAGGGCGTCGTCGAGCAGGTCCAGGTGGATGTGCCAGCCGGCGAGCGCCTGTGCCCGACCGGCCTCCTCCACGGGCGGCAGGGTGCTGGAGAAGCTGAGCACGCAACCGGCCGCGTCCTCGCGCAGCTCCCAGCGGAGCCTCCCGTGGATGTCGGTGTCGTACTCGATCAGGCGCGGCGGGTCGAACCGGGTGATCGTCCCGTGCATCGTCGGGGCTTCCCCGCTCGTGTCCACGCCCTCGATCCCGTAGCGCGCGGCGTCGTCCGGCGTGACCGCGTTCTGCCACTCGAGAACGATCCGGCCGCCCTCCTTCGGCTCGATCTCGGCCCGCGCCAGCCAGGCGCGCAGCTCCTCCGGCTCCGTGATCGCGTCCCAGACCCGCTCGATCGGGTGTGCGAGACGGCGCTCGAAGCGGAGCACGTGCTGCCCGTCGATCTCCTCGTGCGTGCCGTCCTCGGGGCGTCCGGTCAGTGGGATTGCCTTGGAATTCACGTCGACTCCTTTCGGTCGAGGTGCGCTTCGAGGGCGTCGAGCCGGCCGGCCCAAAAATGCCGGTAGGGCTCGAGCCAGGCGTCGATCTCGCTCAGCGGCTCCGCACGGATGCGGTAAAGGCGACGCTGGGCGTCACTCCTGACGTCGACCAGCCCGGCCTCGCGCAGGATGCGCAGGTGCTTCGAGACGCCGGGCTGGCTCAGTCCGAGGCGTACGACGAGGTCGCCGACCGAGCGCTCCTCATCCCGGACGAGGTCCAAGATGCGCCGGCGCGTCGGCTCGGCCACCAGCTCGAAGGTCGTCGACATATCGATATATTACCATCTAGCTATATGCTTTATGAGCTATATAAGCTCCAAGGGCAACAGCCGCCGACACGGAAAGCGGCACGATCGGCACCGCATCGCGTCCATGCGCGAGCCATGCCCGTCACGAACGTCGGCGGGATCCCCGGATGCAGGCGGCTCGCGGCCGCGGTCTGGCCGCCCATGGCGAGCGCCGACCCGCACGCCAGCAGATCGAGCGCAACGCCGTCCGGGTGACCATCCGATGCAAGCCACCCTGCCAGGAACGCGAGCTGCACCACGGCGGTCCCCGCGACCACCACCCATGGCCGGAGCGCGCGGGCGGCCAGCAGCACGCCGATCGCGAACCCCGCCACGGCGAGCGCGGCACGCAGCGCGGTGTGGGTGTCGGCGTCCCCAAGAGCCAGGCCGACGAACACGATGTTCGCGGCCACCGCAGCGGTGAACACGCCGAGCGTGGTGAGGCTGATCCCGTCCACGACGCCCGCTCCGAACGCCAACGAGACCAGCAGCCCGTCGCGAACGCGAGTTCTGGCCGGCATCGCGCGAGATCGTTCCATCGCCGTCAGACGGGCCAGGACGGCGCGTGATCTGGAGCGGCGCCAAGGTCCCGTAGGCTGAGCCGCCATGGCCAGCGAGTCGATCGCCTTCGCCGGCGCGACCGTCGACCGTGCCCCCCGCGAGCGACGTCAGCCCGAGTGGCTCGCCGCACGGCGTGCGGAGCCGGAGGCACGCTCGCTCGTGGTGTCGGAGCGAGGCCTGTGGGTGGACGAGGGACACCTGCTGCTCGTGCCACCGAACGGCGACGCGGCGTTTCTCGGCCTCGCCGCCGGACGCCCCCTGTTCGCGGCGGACGCCACTGGCGCGGAGCCCAGGCGCGGTCGTCCGGCAGGCCTGCGCGAGGCCGCCACGGAGCTGCCGGCGGAGGAGGCCGCGCTGGGCGCCTACGCCGCGTCGTTGCTCTCGTGGCATCGCCGGCATCGCTTCTGCGCCAATTGCGGGCAACCGACCGAGTCGATCGACGGTGGCCACGAGCGCTGGTGCCGCGCCTGCGACGCACACCATTTCCCGCGCACCGATCCCGTGGTCATCGTGCGTGTGGTCGACCCGGAGGACCGTCTCCTGCTGGGGCGCCAGGCGCGCTGGCCGGAGGGCCGCTTCTCGGTGCTGGCCGGGTTCGTGGAGCCCGGCGAGACGCTGGAGGAGGCGGTGCGCCGCGAGGTGCTCGAGGAGTCGGGCATCGAGGTGGACCACGCCGCCTACGTGGCGTCGCAGCCATGGCCCTTCCCGAGCTCGCTGATGATCGGCTTCAGCGCGACCGCGGGGGGCGGAGAGCCCCGACCCGGCGACGGCGAGCTGGCCGAGGTGCGCTGGTTCGACCGGGTCGAGGTCGAGGCGAGCGCGGCCGGCGAGAGCGAGCTGCGCCTGCCGCCGCCCTACTCGATCGCTCGCCGCCTTATCGACGGCTGGCTAAGCCGCTAGGCGCGATCCGGACGATCCGGGTACACGTCGTCGATCGTCGTGAGCGGGCGGTAGGGAGCCCCGTTCGACGCGGCGGCGATCGCTTCCCCGCCCCCGGCCAGCCGGTCGAGCACGCTCGTCACGCCGGCGATCTCGAACCCCTCCTCGCGGACGCGCTCGATGGCCAGGACCGTCGAGCGGCCCGTGGTGACCACGTCCTCCACGATCAGACAGGGCTCACCAGGCACAAGCAGCGGACCCTCCACCCAGCGCTGCAGCCCGTGCTGCTTGCGCTCCTTGCGTACGAAGAAGGCCTTCACGTCCGCCCCGGCGGCGAGCGCGGCGCATGCCACGGGGTCGGCGCCCATCGTCATCCCGCCCACCGCGGTGGCTCCCACCCGTGCCGCCTCAGCCCCCACGAGCTCTCCCAGGGCCTGGAATCCCCGCGGACGCAGGATGGCCCGCTTGGCGTCCACGTAGTACTGCGCGGTGCCTCCGGCCGTGAGCGTGACCTCGCCCAGCACCAGCGCGTGCTCACGCAGCTCCTCGACAAGCGTCGTGCGCGCGTCAGCCATCGGTCATGTTCGGCCCACAGGTGCCGATAAGAGTGGCGATGGGATCCGTCATCCGCGTCGCAGCCATCGTCACGTCGGCCATCGTACTGCTCGGCTTCGCGCTGTTCGCGGTCGACGAGATGGACAAGGGGTCGAAGGCCCAGCAGCAGAAGCTCGACCGTGAGCTCGGCAACGTGGAAATCGCGCCCGACGTCGCGGCCGAAGAGTCTCGAGAGGCGAATCACGGCACCGTGCGCGAGGTCGTGGACGACGCCAACGACGTGCTGCTCCGTCCCTTCAGCGATCTGCTCGACTCCGACAACACCTGGGTCGAGCACGGCGTGCCCGCGCTCCTTGCGCTGCTCGTGTACGGACTTGGGCTCGGCCTCCTCGCCAACCTGCTGCCGAGGCAACGCCCCGGCGGACGGGACTGGCGCGCGGTCCGGTCGTAATCCGGAAGCACATCAAGGGCATTCGCTAGGGTCCGCGCCGCAACTTTCTCGCCCAGAGGCTGTTGCGGTAGTCGAAGTCAAGCGCCGAGTCCCGGCATCGCCCGGATGTCGGGAGCGGGGGAACCGTTTGGCGGCCTGCCCGGTCGCCAGGGGCGAATTGCGGATCTGAGAACCGCGTAGCGCATCTTCCAGCGCGAGCCCGTCAGCTAACCCCGTAGGCCCGAAAGGAAGGGGACATGACGGATGAGGAACGCCCATCGGGACCTGTCTTCAGCTGAGCTGTGGGACCGCTCGCTCGCGCGCTCCCGGCAGCGACGCGCGCTGGCGCCAAAGGTTCGCCGCGAGCACAGGCGACGAAAGCGACTGTCGGCGGCGGTCGCCGCCGCGACGATGGCGGGACCGGGCACGCCCATGGCGATGGCCGGAGTCTCCGGTGACATCCAGGCCGACGTGGCCGCCGCCACCCCGTCGAAGCGGGCGATCGAGGTGCGCGAGGGCGGGCTGCCGCTGATGCTCGGCAGCCAGGGGCCGCTCGTGGCGGAGGTGCAGCGGGCGCTCGCGCTCCCGGCCGACGGCATCTTCGGGGCGCAGACCGACACGGCGGTACGGCAGTACCAGAGCGGCGCCGGCCTGCGGGTCGATGGCATCGTCGGGCCGGCCACGTGGTCGTCGCTGGTGGAGAAGGCAGTGGGTGGCTCGAACGTGCCTCAGCCGGTGAAGGATCGCCTCGAGCACGAGCTGCGCGACGCCGGGCAGGAGCTCGATGCCGCGGAGCAGGACCCGTCGGATGGGCTCTTCGGGGGGCCGGACGACGCCAGCTCGGGCGAGGAGTCGAGCCCGACGGGCGAGACGGGCTCGACCGGCGACACCGGCCAGACCGATGCGGCACCCCCCACCGAGCAGCCGGATACCCCGGCCACCGGCGGTGGCGACCAGACGAGTACGCCCGTGAGCGGCAGCTGCGGCTCGTCCACGATCGCCGCTCCGGTCAAGGGCACGGTGACGTCGGAGTTCGGGCCGCGGTGGGGACGAAACCACGACGGCATCGACATCGCGGCGCCGACCGGCACGGCGATCCGGGCGGCGGCCTGCGGCACGGTGACGGTCGCGGGCCAGCAGAGCGGCTACGGGAACATCGTGTGCATCACGCACACGAGCCAGTTCTCCACGTGCTACGCGCACCTCTCGGGGTTCGCGACGAGCCAGGGAGCTCAGGTCAAGCAGGGCCAGGTCATCGGGTACGCGGGCTGCACCGGGCACTGCACCGGGCCGCACCTGCACTTCGAGACGCGCGTGAACGGCCAGGCCACGAACCCGCGCGCGTACCTGAACGGCACGACGATCCCGGGCCAGACGGCGAGCACGGCGAAGGCGACGTCGAGCACCGGCAAGGCCGGCAGCGGCTCCAACGCCGCCGGCACGGCGACCACCTCGACTGCGGGAGGCGCCACGGCGCAGGCCGCGTGGAGGCAGTCCCAGGCGGCGACCGCGACGAGCGAGTCGGTGGCCGCCCGGGAGCAGGTCACGGCGGAGACGGCGGTCGGACCGACGACCGAGACCGCCGCGCCGAGCACACCGGAGGCGATGATCGGCGAGGCCCCGACGGAAGCGGCGCCAGCTCCGGTGGCACCGGCCCCGGCAGCGCCGGCGCCGGTGGAGGCCCCGGTCGCCGCGGCACCCGTCGAGGCGGCACCCGTCGAGGCCGCTCCCGCTCCCGCGCCGGTCGAGAGCGCTCCGATCGAGGCCGCTCCGGTGGAGAGCGCTCCGGTTGAGAGCGCTCCGGTGGAGGCGGCGCCGGTCGAGAGCGCTCCGGTTGAGAGCGCTCCGGTGGAGAGCGCTCCGGTGGAGAGCGCGCCGGTCGAGAGCGCGCCGGTGGAGGCGGCGCCCGCGCCAGTCGAAGCGGCGCCGGTCGAAGCGGCGCCGGTCGAGGCCGCACCTGTCGAGGCGGCACCTGTCGAGGCCGCCCCCGTCGAGGCCGCCCCCGTCGAGGCCGCGCCGGCCCCCGAGCCGGTCGAAGGGCTCAGCGTCAGCGCGCGGTAGGTCGCCAAGGGGGGCCCGCCCGCGGGCGGGCTCGGCGAAGGGGGAACCGCGGAGGCCCCGTCCATCCGGGCGGGGCTTTCGCGTCCGTTCCGTCCCCTCGCACCGAGCGTCGGCTCTGTAGGCCTCAGGCCGACGCAGGCGACACTCGGTGATGCGCCGGCCTACTGGTACAGGTAGATCGGGTCGCCGATGTCGATCCAGTTGAAGATCGACGCCGCGTTCGGGATGGGCACCCTCAGGCAACCGTGGCTCGCCGGGTAGGTCGGCACCGACGCGTACCCGTGGATCGCGTAGCCGCGGATGAAGTACGACGAGTGCACCATGCCCTTCGCGTTCGTGCCCGGCGTCTGCAGGTAGAAGTGGTACGTGCCGAACACGGTCGGCGTGGCCGGCGTCCCTGACGAGGTGTGGTAGGTCCGGTAGGGCTTGCCCCCCTTGGCGAGGACCAGCACCTGGCGCGACCAGTCGAACTCCACGTGCTTTCCGGCCTTCGGGTAGCGCAGCTTGTATGCCCCACCGCCGCGGAACAGCTTCGCGAACACCTCCTTGGTCGCGAACCCGTCACGGCCCAGCTCGTTCGTCTTGCGGAACGCGAGCACGCCACGAGCGGTGCCGTCGTCGTAGTAGCCCGTGACCGGCGTGGCGAAGCCCTGCGAGAGCAGTGCCCGCTGGAGCAGCAGCACCTTCCGGCCGCGCTCCCCGGCGCCGGCCTGCCAGTCGACGACCGTGATCCGCTTGGCCCGAGCCCGGAACGCCACCTGGGCGGGGCTCGCGGCGTGCTTGATCACGAGCCGCAGCCCGCCCGGATTCCCGACCTTGAAGCGGAACTCGAAGCGCCCGCCGGCCTTGACCTTCCGGCGCACGCTCTTGCTCGCCTTCTTGCCGCGGATCGCGTACAGGGTGAGCACCTCGCCCGGCACGGCCGGGTTGACCCGACCCCGGACGACGACCTGCTGCGCCGGCGCGTAGTAGCGCATCTTCGACGTGACGAGCCCGCCCAATAGCCGGTAGGTGGCCTTTCCGGCCGCCGGCACGGGCGCCGGCGGAGGCACCGGCGCCGGCGCCGGCGGAGGCGCCGGCGGAGGCGTCTGGGCAAGAGCCGGAGCGGCCCCGACCACCAGCAATCCGAGCACGCTGAGACACGGCACACGCGGGTTCATCCAGCGGCAACTATGCCATGAGGAGTGGCTACACGGCCGCAGGAGCGGGCCGCGTCAGCCGCGGCACGAGCGCGCAGGCTGCGATCGTCAACGGCCCGAGCACCGCCGCCACGGCGCCGCCATCCACCTGCACGGAATACGCGATCGAGTTGTTCAGCGCATGCAGCGCGATCACGGGATAGAGCGACCGTGTCTTCTCATAGACGAGGCAGAAGACCACTCCGAGCACCGCGAGCGGGGGCACGATCAGGACTCCGTCGGTGCCGCCCTCGAAGTGGATCAGCCCGAACAGCGCGCCGTCGATGATCGCCGCGACCGCCACCCCGAACTTGGTCCGCAGCGCGCCGTAGAAGAACCCTCGGAAGAAGAACTCCTCGCAGAAGGGCGCGACGCAGATGATCATGAAGCCGGCTGCGATCAGGCCGAAGGAGCTCTCGTCGGCGCCCAGGTCCTCCGCCACGGTCTGCTCGACGTCGGGCTGGACGATCGCGCCGTAGACCGCGGCGAACACGTAGAAGGAGAAGATCCCAAGCGCGGCCCAGCCCACCGCCGGCCAGAAGCGGGTGCGGCGCAGGCCGAAGTGCCAGGGGCGCG
>Ga0126306_10001812_pt1 | contig 11619 bp, 9 predicted proteins | sample Plot27_FD_92592 | JGI IMG/M metagenome (GOLD analysis project Ga0126306, IMG submission 92592) | Serpentine soil microbial communities from UC McLaughlin Reserve, CA, USA - Plot27 | ecosystem: Environmental > Terrestrial > Soil > Grasslands | place: USA: UC McLaughlin Reserve, Lake County...
ACGGTCACCGTCGCGGGCGTCGACTCCGACCAGCCGATGTCCTGCACCTGGGCGATCGGGACGTCGATCGGGCGCAGGTCGCGCAGCGTGGGCGGGGCATTGTCGGCGCCAGTCTGGAGGAGTCCTACGAACGCCTTGGCGTTGGCGCCGTCACCGGCCACCAGCGCCAACCGGGCGCCCTCGGGAGCGAGCCGGATCGCCCGGATCGGCCCGACGCTGGTGCGCTGCGGAAAGTTGACCCGCTGCACGCGGACGGTGCCGAGCGCCTGGTCGACCTGGTGCAGCACGCCGTCGACCGAGACCAGCACGGCGTCGTGGCCGTATCCCCACGTCGGACGGGAGATCGACAGGCCGGAGACGGTGCCCTCGAGCGCACTCTCGGACTCGCCGATCCAGAGCATCTGGCGACCGCGGGGGGCCTGCTTGACCAGCGCCACGCTGACCACGTCGTCGGAGATGGCGGCCGAGATTACCCCGCCGCGGGTGGCCTGCCCGCCGGGCAGGCCCTCGGTGCTGTTCTCCGGCGCGCCGAGCCGCCGCAGCACACCCTTGCTGACGTAGTACAGCGGCTTCGACGGACCGTCGGCGGCGTTGTACCGGCCCCAGTGCTCGGGGCCCTGGACGGCGTCCACTTCGGACACGGCGAGCGGCTGGCCGTTGACCTGGAGCCGGACGTCCCGCTGGAAGTAGGGGTGCAGCGACCAGGCGACCTGCGCCGCGAAGGCCTTGAGGTTGGCCGGCTTGGCAGACTCCACGTCCGGCGAGAGGTCGACGACAACGTCCGCGTCGAGATCCTGCAGGGTGACGTTGCTCCGCAGCGTGGTGTTCTTCGGCAGCGTGGTGCGGGTCACCGGCGCCAGCCACTGCGATGGGCCGCGGATCAGCGCCCGGACGATCGGCGTCAGCAGGCTGGCCTCCGGTACCGAGCCGTCCATGTATCGCAGCTCAGGGACGAGCACGTCGGCGGCGACCGCCGCCGATTCCCCACCCCCGGCGGCGAAGTAGAGCGGCACCGGGCGGAACGCCTGGGTGAAGTCGGAGTCGCGCACCAGCACGCCCTGCAGCGGGCTGTCGATGAGCCAGACGCCACGCCGCACCAGCCTGACCGTGAAGTCGAGCTGCCGGTTCTGCGCCTGGTAGACCCCCACATCGTTCACCGTGCCCAGGACGGTGCCGGTGTACTTCACGGCCGCGGCCGTGTCGGACTGCTGCGGTATCGAGGTGCTGGCGATCTTGTACAGCAGAACGTCGGTCGGGCCGCGCTTCCAGGCGTCCTGTGCGGCCGGGGTGAGGAAGGTCTCGCCGAGCCGGTCCTGGCTGCGGGTACCCCGGGCGGCGTCGAAGAGAAGCGTCACGGTGTCCTCGGGGCCGCCGTCCGAGCGCGGGCCGACCAGGTCGGCGTTGACCCCGGTGAAGCCGCCCTGCTTCAGCTTCCGGTTCACCGCGACCGGGTCGCCGCTGTCCGGCACCCCGGCGCAGCCGGCGACCGCGCCGGCGGCCACCACCAGCGCGACCAGCCCCCGCACGAACCGGCCGGTACTAGGCACGGGAGGCCCCGGAATCGATGACGTCGGTGGCGGCTTCACTCGCGACTTCGCTGGCGATACTGCCGTCGAAGTGGTCGCCGTACGCCTCGGTCGGATGGCTGTCTGGCTCCAGCGGCAGCGGCGACGAGGCGAGCCGCCCGCCGGCCCGGGCCGGCAGCGTGAGCCGGAACTGGGCGCCACGCCCGGGCTCGCCCCAGGCCTGCAACCAACCGCCGTGCAGCCGGGCGTCCTCGAGACTGATCGAGAGCCCCAGCCCGGTGCCGCCGGTCTGCCGCGCCCGGGACGGATCGGCCCGCCAGAACCGGTTGAAGACGACCTGCGCCTCGCCCGGCTTGAGCCCGACCCCCTGGTCGCGAACGGTGATCGCGACCGCGTCGTCGGCGCTGGCGAGCGTCACCCGGACCGGCTTGCCCTCGCCGTGCTCGACCGCGTTGCCGACCAGGTTGCGCAGGATCCGCTCGACCCGCCGGGTGTCGACCTCGGCGACCACCGGCTCGTCCGGCAGCTCGGTCTCCAGCTCCACCCCGACCCGCTCGGCAAGCGGTTCCAGCCCTTCCAGGACCCGGCGGACGAGCACCCTGACGTCGGCGACGTCGGGCTCGAGCACCGCGAAGCCGCCGTCGTACCGGCTGATCTCCAGCAGGTCGGTGAGCAGCGACTCGAACCGGTCGACCTCGGTCTGCAGCAGCTCGGCGCTGCGCCCCACGGCCGGGTCGAAGTCGGAGCGCGCGGCGTGCAGCACGTCGGCGGCCATCCGGACGGTGGTTAGCGGGGTACGCAGCTCATGCGAGACGTCCGAGGTGAACCGGCGCTGCAAGCGGGACAGGTCCTCGAGCTGGACGATCTGGCGTTGCAGGTTCGCCGCCATCTGGTTGAACGAGTGCGCCAGCCGGGCGAGGTCGTCCTCGCCCTTGACGGCCATCCGTTCCTCCAGCAGCCCGGCCGAGAGCCGCTCGGCGGTGCGCGCGGCCATCCGCACCGGCGTCACGACCTGCCGGGTGAGGATCGCCACGATGGCCGCCAGCAGGAACAGCAGCAGCGCGCCGATCGCGATGAGCGTGTTCTGGACCAGGTCGACCGCGGCCACCTCGTCGTCCAGCGGAAAGAAGTAGTAGAGCTGGAACGCGCCGGCGCGGGTGTCCACCGGGGCGCCGACCACCAGGAACGGCCGCTTCGGACCGTCGCCCATCGAGGTGCGGACGAACTGGTACGCGAGCAGGTTCCGCTCGTCGAGCAGCGCGGACAGCTTTGGCGGGATGTCGATGTTGCTCTGCTCGGCCGGCGAGACGTACAGCGGCGACAGCCGGGTGTTGTTCTCGGTGTCGGTGCGGATCGCCACCGCGAACCGGCCGGCCCTGGCGCCCCGCGCGGAGAGGTTCGCGGCCACCCGGCGGAGGCTGTCGATCAGGTCCGGGTCGGCGACGCCGCCGAGGGACTGCAGCTGCGCCAGCGCGTAGCTCTGCCCGTACTCGGCCTCGTCGACGGCCTGCTCACGCTTCGTCTCCACCAGCCCGTCGGAGATCCGGTCGACCAGGATCATGCCCAGCGCGACCACGACCGTGGCCGAGACCAGCAGCGTGGTCGCCACCACCCGGAACTGCAGCGAGCGGCGCCAGAGCAGCACAGGCCGCAGGCCCCAGCCCCGGACCAGGGCCACGAGCCGCCGGCCGGTCGGGCTGCTCCGCGCGGCCCGCAGCAGGTCGGGTACGGCGCCGACCCAACGCCGGCGGTCGAGCTCGGGTGACACAGCAGACTCCTACGCGGTCCCGGCCTTGTAGCCGACGCCGCGGACCGTGAGCACGACCTCAGGCTTCTCCGGATCCCGCTCCACCTTTGCCCGGAGCCGCTGGACGTGCACGTTCACCAGCCGGGTGTCCGCCGCATGGCGGTAGCCCCAGACCTGCTCGAGCAGCACCTCGCGGGTGAACACCTGGCGCGGCTTGCGGGCCAGCGCGACCAGCAGGTCGAACTCGAGCGGCGTGAGCGCGATCGGAGTGCCGTTGCGGGTCACCGAGTGGCCGGGCACGTCGATCGAGATCTGCGCGTCCGCCGGGCCCAGGGTGAGGGTCTCCGGCACCGTGTCCTCGCTGCGCCGCAGCCTGGCCCGCATCCGGGCGACCAGTTCCTTGGGCTTGAACGGCTTCACCACGTAGTCGTCGGCGCCGGACTCCAGGCCCAGCACGACGTCGACGGTGTCGCTCTTCGCCGTCAGCATCACGATGGGGACGCCGGACTCGCCGCGGATCGCGCGACAGACGTCGATCCCGCTCATCCCGGGCAGCATCAGGTCGAGCAGCACCATCTCCGGACGCGTCTCCCGGAAGGCGGCCAGCGCCCGCTCACCGTCCGCGACGAAGGACGGGATGAAGCCCTCGCTGCGCAGGACGATGCCCAGCATCTCGGCCAGCGCGGGATCGTCGTCGACCACCAGTACACGTGCTCTCATACCTCCATCGTGGCACCTCGCGGCGCGTACTTGTCACGACGCCACCACAATGACCCCTCCCGGGTTCCGCGGAGGGGCTGCGCCGGGGAGTGAGTGGGCGGGCCGTGGCACCATGTGAGCAGCCGGTGGCATCGGTGACCGCCGGTCATCACGGGGCTCCGGGCCGCCGTGCCCGCACCGCACACCGTGCGGACCAGCCGAGTGAGGAGCGTCCGAGCAGACGGTGACGACCCAGACCGCCGCCGCGACTGAGCTCGCGCGGTCACCCAGGTCGGACTCGCTCCCGACCGCGGCCGGCCGGTCCGGCCCGCCGCAGACCGGCCGCTCGGGCCCGGTGCAGCCTCCCGGCCGCTCGGGCCCGGTGCAGCCTGCTCCCGGCCGCTCGGGCCCGGTACCGATGCGCCCGATGGCTCTCGGCGAGATCCTCGATGGCGCCGTCTCGCTGCTGCGGCTGTACCCGGGGCCGACCATGGGGCTGGCCGCGATCCTGATGGCGATCCAGCTCGCGCTCACCGTGCCGGTCCAGTACCTGTCCCAGGACTTCACCTTCTCGCTGTTCGCGCCGGTCCCGAGCGGTGGCAGCGCGTCCGACCCGCTGCTTGCGCTGGTCGGGATCGTGTTCTCCACCACGGTCGTGGCGGTGATCGGGGCGGCTTGCGCCGGCGTGGTCAGCGGGTTCACCGCCTCGGTGGTCGGCGCGGCGGCGATGAACCAGCCGGTGACCGTGAACGGTGTCTGGGCCGGGGTCCGGCCGCGGCTCTGGGCGCTGATCGGGCTCTCGCTGGTGATCGGCGTTGCGAGCGGGATCGGCTCGCTCTTCCTCGGGATCGGCTCGTTCCTGGTCGGAGCCGCGTTCGCGGTGGCGATCCCGGCGATGATCCTGGAGCGGATCGGGCCGTTCCGGGCGATCAAGCGAGGCTGGGACCTGACGTTCACCGGCTTCTCCGCCTTCATGCGCGTGGTCGGCGTCCGCGCGCTGGCGGTCCTGGTCGCGTTCATCTGGCAGTTCCTGGTCGCCGGGCCGTTCATGATCGCCGCTCAGGTGGTGCTGGCCATCAACGCGCCGCAGCCGCCCAGCGGCGGCCAGCTCTTCCTCTCCGTCTTCCTCACCGGACTCGGGACGATGGCCGGCGGCATCGTCGCCACGCCGTTCCTCGGCTGCGTGGACGGGCTGCTCTACATCGACCGGCGGATGCGCGCCGAGGGGTTCGACATCGAGCTCGGCCAGCGGCTGCGCCGCACCAGCGCGGCGCAGGGGGTGGCCTGACGTGCGGATCCTCGCCTCGTTCATCCTCGAGCCCGTCCCGCGCGGCCCGGCCAGGGAAGAGGCCGAACGCGAGCTCTCCAAGGACATCTACCGGCGCGACGAGCCGTCGGTGATCGATCAGGTGCTCGACTGGCTCCAGCGCCACCTCGCCGACCTGCTGGATCGCACCGCCGGCTCCACGCCAGGCGGCACGGTGGGGCTGCTGATCATCGTCTCGGTGCTGCTCACCCTGATCGTTGCCGTGCTGCTCCGGTTCGGTCCGCTCGCCCGGACCCGGCGCCGGGCCGCCGAGGCCGGTCACCTCGAGCCGACCCAGACCGAGGACGAGCACCGCCGGCTCGCCGACGCGTTCGCCGCCGAGGGCCGGTACGCCGAGGCGGTGCGCGAGCGGCTCCGGGCCATCGTGCGAAGCCTCACCGACCGCGGCCTGCTCGACGACCGGCTCGGCCGGACCGCCACCGAGATCGCTGTCGAGGCCGGGCGCGAGCTACCGGCGGTCGCCGCCGACCTGATCGACGCCGCGGAGCTGTTCGGCGCGATCTGGTACGGCCGCCGGGTCGCCACCGCGGACGACTACGCGCTGCTCCGTGCGGTGGACGCCAAGGTGGTCGCGGCGCGACCCGGTGAGGGCGGCGGCCAGCCGGTCGGCGCCGGCGCGGGGTGGGCCGCGCCCAGCGCCGGACCGGTGCCCGGGCAGGAGCTGCCGTGACCGCGCTCGCCTCGACCCCGACCGCCGTAGCGGAGGCGCCCGCGCCCGTGCGGCAGCCGCCCACGGCGGCGGCCTGGTGGCGGCGGCTCCGGCTGTGGTTCGTGCTGGTGCTCGCTGTCCTGGCGGTGGTCGCGCTGGCGGCGATCTACCAGAGCCGCACCGAACGCGGCGCCCTGGACCCGGATGCCACCACGCCCGAGGGTTCGCGCGCGCTGGCCACCCTGCTACGCAACCACGACACCACGGTCACCGAGGTGAACCGGGTGGGCGACGCCATGTCCACCGCCGACCGGGGCAACGCCACGATCCTGGTGCCGTTCCCCGGGCTGCTCGGCACCGAGACCCTGAAAAAGCTCACCGACCTGCCGCGTTCCGTCCGGGTGGTGCTCGTGCAGCCCGACCCGTTCACCCTCGAGGACCTCGGGCTGAGCGTGGAGATCGAGGACTCGGAGCCCTACACCCGGGTCTCCGAGCCGGGCTGCGAGCTTCCCGAGGCGGTCTCCGCCGGCGACGCCGAGGTCGGCTACCTGCGGTTCAAGGCGCCGAACGACGCGGTCCGCTGCTACGGGCGCAGCCTCATCGCGGCCGAGGACGGTGGCGCCGAGATCGTGCTGCTCGGCGCCGCGGATCCGCTCACCAACGACCGCCTCGACGAGTACGGCAACGCCGCCCTCAGCCTTGGCCTGCTCACCGAGCACGACCGGGTGCTCTGGCTGATCCCGACCGAGCCCGAGGCGCAGGGCGGCCGCCCGGTGGGGCTGAGCGAGATCCTGCCGCCGTGGGTCGGCGCCAGCATGCTGCTGCTCATGGCGGCCGCCGTGCTCGCAGCGCTCTGGCGCGGCCGGCGGCTCGGCGCGCCGGTCGCGGAACCGCTGCCGGTGGTGGTCCGCTCGGCCGAGACGGTCGAGGGCCGGGCCCGGCTCTATCGCCGCGCCCAGGCCAGCGCTGAGGCGTACGAGGCGCTGCGCGCGGGTGGGTTCGCCCGCCTGCTGCCGGCCCTCGGGCTGGGTAGCGATCCGGACTACCGTGCCGTGGTGGAGGCCGTCGCCGACCGCAGTGGCCGGCCGATCGCCGAGGTGTACGCCGTGCTCTACGGTCCGCCGCCCGCCGACGACGCGGGCCTGGTGGCCGCCGCTGATCTGCTCGACACCGTGGTGGAGGCGACCCTCGACCCGACCCGCGTCGAGACCGCCCGACACCGACTCGACGGGGAAGGACGCCCGCAGTGAGCGACGCACCGATGCCGCAGCACCCTGGCCAACCGCCACAGGTGCACCCGCAGCAGCCCGCGGAACCGCCCGCGTACGGGCAGCCGCCGGCGCAGGGGCAGCCGTCCGGGCCGCCCGCGTCGGGCCAACCAGGCTACGGCCCGGCACAGCCGTCGTACGGGCAACCGCACGTCGCCGACCAGCCGACCGTCGCCCAGGGGGCACCGGCGCGGCACTCCGCCGACCAGGCCACGGTGGCGCAGGGCCAGCAGGCTGACGCGCACGCCCCCTTCTCCGCGCCGACGGCTCCCCCATCACCGGAGGCGGTCCGGGCCCGCGAGGCCCTCACCCGGCTGCGGACCGAGGTGGCGAAGGTCGTCGTCGGCCAGGACTCGGTCGTCACCAGCCTGGTGATCGCGCTGCTCTGCCGCGGTCACGTGCTCCTCGAGGGCGTGCCCGGCGTCGCCAAGACGCTGATGATCCGGGCGCTGTCGGCGGCGCTCGATCTCGACCATAAGCGCGTCCAGTTCACCCCCGACCTGATGCCGGGTGACGTGACCGGCTCGCTGGTCTACGACGCGCACAACGCCGCGTTCGAGTTCCGCGAGGGGCCCGTCTTCACCAACCTGCTGCTCGCGGATGAGATCAACCGGACACCGCCGAAGACCCAGGCGTCGCTGCTGGAGGCGATGGAGGAGCGGCAGGTCTCAGTGGAGGGTGAGCCCCGCCCGCTGCCCGATCCGTTCGTCGTGGCCGCCACCCAGAACCCCCTGGAGTACGAGGGCACCTACCCGCTGCCGGAGGCCCAGCTCGACCGGTTCCTGCTCAAGATCAACGTCCCGCTGCCCGCCCGGGACGACGAGCTGAGGGTCCTGCAGGCGCACCACAGCGGCTTCGACCCGCGCAACCTTGCCGCGGCCGGCCTGAAGGCGGTGGCCAACGCCGCCGACCTGGCCGCTGGTCGGGAGGCCGTGCGGAGCGTGCAGGTGGCGCCGCCGGTGATGGCCTACATCGTGGACGTCTGCCGGGCCACCCGGCAGGCGCCGTCGCTCTCCAACGGCGCCTCCCCTCGTGGCTCCACCGCGCTGCTCAACACCGCGAAGGCGTGGGCGTGGCTCTCCGGCCGGGACTACGTGACTCCGGACGACGTGAAGGCGCTGGCCCGTCCCACGCTGCGACACCGCGTGATACTCCGGCCGGAGGCCGAGCTGGAGGGCGTGACCGCGGACGGCGTCCTCGACTCGGTGCTCGCCAGCGTCCCGACTCCCCGCTAGCGGGCCGGCCGTGATCACCGGGCGCACCACGCTGCTCTGCGCGCTCGCCGCGCTGATCCCGCCGTTCACGCCGGCGCCGGGCGTCACGGTGCTGGCCGTGCTCGGCGTGCTGCTCGTGGCGTCCGTGACCGACTGGCTGCTGGCGGCGAAGGTGGGTGCGGTGCGGCTGGAACGGCGCGGCGCCACCCAGACCCGACTCGGGGAAACCGTGACCGTGACGCTGCTGGTCAGCAACGGCGGCCGGCGGACGCTGCGGGGCCGGATCCGGGACGCCTGGGTGCCGTCCGCCGGCGCCTCACCGTACGAGCACCGGGCCAGGATCCCGGCCGGCGATCGACGGGCTCTCGACACCACACTGCGCCCGACCCGGCGTGGTGACCGGCCGGCGGTCCGGGTCACGATCCGGTCGTACGGGCCGCTGGGGTTGGCGTTCCGGCAGACCTGGCGTCGCAAGGCCGACCGGCTGACTCCACCGTGGACGGTGCGGGTGCTGCCGCCGTTCACCTCGCGCCGGTTCCTGCCGGAGAAGCTGTCCCGGTTGCGCCAGCTCGACGGCTCGCTGGCGGTGCGCGCCCGCGGTCAGGGCACCGAGTTCGACGCGCTGCGGGAGTACGTGGACGGTGACGACGTCCGCTCGATCGACTGGCGGGCGACCGCTCGGCGGAGCACGGTGGTGGTCCGGACCTGGCGCCCGGAGCGCGACCGGCGGCTGGTGTGTGTCATCGACACCGGACGCACCTCGGCAGCCCGGGTCGGCGACATGCCCCGGCTCGACGCCGCCCTGGACGCCTGCCTGCTGCTCGCCGCGGTGGCAGCCAAGGCGGGGGACCGGGTCGACCTGCTCGCCGTGGATACCGCGCTGCGTGGCTCGGTATCCGGGGCCAGCCGGAACAGCGTGCTGCCGGAGATGGTGCAGGCGATGGCACCGCTGGAGCCGCGGCTGGTCGAGTCGAACTTCGGGCTGATGGTGTCCGAAGTGGTGCGTCGCGAACGGAAGCGCTGCCTCGTGGTGCTGTTCACCGCGATGGAACCGGCCGCGCTGGCCGACGGGTTGCTTCCGGTGCTGCCTCAGCTGACCAGCAAGCACACGGTGATTCTGGCATCGGTGGGCGACCCGTCGGTGACCGAGATGGCCAGGCGGCGGGGCGACACCGAGTCGGTGTACGAGGCGGCGGCCGCGGAACGGGCCCTGGGCGAGCGGCGGCAGATCATCGCGGCGCTGCGGCGGCGGGGCGTCGAGGTGGTGGACGAGCCGGCGGACATCTTCCCGTCCAAGGTGGCCGACGCGTACCTGGAGCTGAAGGCGGCGGGGCTGCTGTAGCAGAGCGGGCGCGACGCCCGGCAACCCGCTCCATGACCGCCCGGAGCCGGTGACTCCGCGGTTCGCGGGCGCCCCAGCCGGCGCCAGACCCCACAACCCCGGAGTCTGCCAGCATCCGGGGCGGGCGGCCGCGGCGTGGTCCGGACCGTGGCGCATCATGGCTCGGCAGGCAGTCGAGCCCGTACGGAGGCATCGATGGGTAGCAAGCTCGACATCCAGCCGGCCACGGCAGAGCGCTGGGCGGACGTGGAGGACTTGTTCGGCGCCAACGGCGCCTACTCGGGCTGCTGGTGTACGTACTACCGGCTCACCAGCCGGGAGTTCAGCGCGGCCGCCGGCGCCGGAGCCAAGCGCATCCTGCACGACCTGGTCGCGGCCGGCCCCGCGCCCGGCCTGCTGGCGTACCTGGACGGGGCGCCGGTCGGCTGGTGCGCGTTGGCGCCGCGCGAGGAGTACGGCCGGGTGCTGCGGTCGCCGATCGTCAAACCCATCGCCGCGGACGACACCGGGGTCTGGTCGGTGACCTGCTTCTTCGTCCGGCGCAGCCACCGGCGTGGCGGCGTGGCGGAGGCGCTGCTCGAGGCGGCGGTCGTGCACGCGGCGAAGCACGGTGCGAGGGTGGTCGAGGGATATCCGGTGGCGCCGGGCGACGACCGCTCGGCCGACCTCTACCCGGGAACGCTCGGCATGTTCCGGCGAGCCGGGTTCGCCGAAGTCAGCCGGAAGACGCCGCGCCGGGTGGTGATGCGACGCGCCCCGTAGGCCTCAGACCATCGGCGCGAGGTCCTCGCGCATGCCGACTTCGAGGTCGCCCGTCTCGCCGGCGCGGGCCGCGCGGCCGCCGAAGAACAGCACGTAGCCGAGGAAGGTGACGAACGCGACCGCACCGATCGTGATCCGGGCCCAGGTGGGCAGCGGCGACGGCGTCACGAACGCCTCGATCACCCCGCTCACCAGCAGGACGACAACCAGTCCGAGCGCGACCATGACCGCCTCGCGCACCGTCTCGGCCAGCGCCTGCGCTCGGGTCCGACCGCGGCCGGGAGCGATCCATGACCAGCCGACCCGCAACCCGACGCCGCCGGCTACGAAGACGGCCATCAGCTCGAGCAGCCCGTGAGGGGTAATCAGGCCGAAGAAGACATCCGACTTGCCGTACGCGATCATGATGCCGCCGACGACCCCCACGCTGACCGCGTTGCTGAGCAAGACGTAGAACGCGAGCGGCAGGATGATGCCGCCGACGATGACCATCGCCGACACCAGCGCGTTGTTGGTCCACACCCGGAGCGCGAAGTTCTGGGCGGCGTGCTCGGAGTAGTAGTTGGCGAAGTCGCGCTCGACGAGGCTGCGCAGCTCGTCGTCCGGGAGCAGCCGGCTGGCCAGCTCGGGGTGGGCGCCGATGTAGGCCATCAGCGCGAACGCGATCAGCGAGAAGCCCGTCGCCACCGCGCACCACCAGCGCCACGAGCGGAACACCGCCACCGGGAACGTGACGGTGAAGAACCGGGCGACGCTGGTCCATGCCGGCGCCGAGCTGCCGGCCACCGCGGCGCGCGCCCGGGAGACCAGCCGCGACAGCCGGGCGATCAGCGCCGGGTCGGGCGTGCGGCTCTGCACCGCCGACAGGTGCGTGGCGGTGCGCTGGTACAGCGCGATCAGCTCGTCAGCTTCGGAGGCCGAGAGCCGGCGCCGCGCCACCAGATCCTCGAGCCGGCGCCACTCCGCGGTGTGCTCGGACACGTACGCGTCGAGATCCACCGCACCCCCTCAGCTGTGAACCGGCGGTCGCCCCCACCGTATCCGCCCACCCCAACCCACCACCGCGGCGGGCGGGCGCCCGGCCC
>Ga0126306_10001814_pt1 | contig 11616 bp, 12 predicted proteins | sample Plot27_FD_92592 | JGI IMG/M metagenome (GOLD analysis project Ga0126306, IMG submission 92592) | Serpentine soil microbial communities from UC McLaughlin Reserve, CA, USA - Plot27 | ecosystem: Environmental > Terrestrial > Soil > Grasslands | place: USA: UC McLaughlin Reserve, Lake County...
CGTCGACGTCGACCCCGAGCGGCGGACGGCGCGCGTCGCCGCCGGGACGCCCTGGAGCGCGGTGATCGAAGCTGCCGCGCCGCACGGCCTCGCGCCGCTGTCGGGCAGCTCCCCGACGGTCGGCGTGGTCGGCTACACGCTCGGCGGCGGCGCCGGCTGGCTCTCGCGCGCGTACGGCTACGCCGCCGACAGCGTGATCCGCGCCGAGGTCGTGACGGCGGCCGGCGAGCTCGTCACCGCAAGTGCGACGGAACACCCCGACCTGTTCTGGGCGCTGCGCGGCGGCGGCGGCAACTTCGGCGTCGTGACCGAGCTCGAGTTCCGCCTGTACCCGGTCGAGCGTCTGTACGCCGGGATGGCGATGTTCGAGGCCGACCGCGCCGCCGACGCCGTCGCCGTGTACCGCGAGTGGGCGGCCGACGAGCCGGACGAGTGCCACACGTCGCTGGTCGCGATGACGGTGCCGCCGGTGCCGATGTTCCCCGACGCGGTCCGCGGCCGCCGCGTGCTGATGCTGCGCGCGCTTTACGTCGGCGGCGCCGAGGCGGCGGAGCGCGCGATCGCGCCGCTGCGCCAGGCGGCCGGCGCGCCGCTGATGGACGCGTTCCGCGAGATGTCCTACGCGGAGACCGCGACGCTCGGCCCGCCGCCGGTGGCGATGGCCAGCGCGATGCGGATCGAGCTGTTCGGTTTGCTGCCCGACGAGGTGATCGACATCGCGCTCGGCGCGAACGGCCTGGTGTCCGGCGTCGAGTTCCACCACTGGGGCGGGGCCCCGGCGCGCCCGGACGGCGACGCGGGTCCGGTCGGGCACCGCGACGTGCCGTTCTCCGTCGTGGTCGGCGCGATGGCAGAGGACGGCGCCGAGGGGCCGCGCCTGCAGGCCGCCGTCGACAAGGTCGCCGACAGGCTCAGCCCGCACGCGACCGGCGGCACGTTCCTCAACTTCCTCGGCGACCCGGCGCGGACGGAGTCGGCTTACGCACCGAAGGACTACCGCCGGCTGCGCGAGGTCAAGCGGGAGTACGACCCGGGCAACTTCTTCGACGGGAACCTCAACATCCCGCCGGCCGGCTGATTCACGCCGCGGCGCGCTTGTCGAGGTACCGGCGCGCACCGAGGTAGAGGTGCTCCGGCGGGGCGGCCTGCAGGTAGGCGCCGGCGACGTCGCCGCCGTTGCGCTCGACCCGCTCGGTGATCCCTGCCGCGAACGCCTCGGGGCCGTGCTGCGCGGCGAGCCCGACGATCTCGTGCAGCCGCTCGCGCATCGCGGCGACGTGCGCCGCGACGTCGTCGACGCGGCCGAAGTGCGTGAGCGCGAGCGCCTCCGGCGCCCAGCCGTCGACGACGTCGAGCGAGCGGTCCCACGCCTCGACGTCGATGTCGGGCGGCGGCGTCGGGGCCATCACGTAGCCGGCGGGCGGGATCCGGACGCCCGCGACGTCGCCGACGAACGCGCTGCCGGTCGGTTCGTGCAGGAAGCTGACGTGATGTGAGGCGTGGCCGGGCGTGTACTCGACGCGGAAGTCGCCCAGCACCGTCTCGCCACCCTTCAGCACGTGCAGGTTCCGCTCAGGCACCGGCACGACCTCGCCCCACAGCCGCGCGAGCTCATCTTCCCCGCCGTACAGCCGCGCCGCGCTGGCGACGAGCCGCTCCGGCGCCGCCATGTGCGGCGCGCCGACCTCGTGCAGGTAGACCGGCAGGTCGGGCCAGCGCCGCACCAGCGCGCCCGACACGCCGGCGTGGTCGAAGTGGATGTGGGTCAGCAGGATCGCGCTGGGCTCTACGTCGCCGAGACCCGCCAGCAGCGTCTCCTGCGTCGACTCCGGCCCGGGGTCGACGAGCACCCCGTCGACGTCCCAGCAGCAGATGACCTTCTCGTTGCCCAGGTGCCGCACGTCGATCGCCCGCATGGCGCGGAGTCATACCCGATGCGAGTGGATCGCCCCCCACCGGTTGCCACCGGGACGTGACCGCGGTAAGTACCCGGGGACACTCGACCCCCCGGAGGTGCCTCGATGCGCCGCATCATGTCGGTGGCCGTGCTGGTCGCGACCGCGTCCTTCCTGCAGTCGGCCCCGCATTTGCCGACCAGGTGATCCCCGACGACCTGATCGTCCAGGGCAGCAACTGTGTCGGCCTCGACTGCGTCGACAACGAGAGCTTCGGCTTCGACACGCTGCGGTTGAAAGAGAACAACGTGCGGATCAAGTTCGACGACACGAGCACCGTCCCAGGCTTCCCCGCAATCGACTGGACGCTCCAGGCCAACGATTCCATGAGCGGCGGCGCCAGCCGGTTCATGCTCGTCGATGACACCGCCGGCCGGACGCCGTTCAGCGTGATCGCCGGTGCCCCCACGAACGCGCTCGCGGTCGCCGGATCGGGCGCGGTGGGAGTCGGCGTCGGGACCCCGGGCGCCGCGCTCCATGTCCGGCGCACCGACGGCACCGCCGGGTTGATGGTGGAGGAGGCGAGCAGCACCACGGAGGCGCGCGTGCTCGCCGACCTCGTCAACAACGGTCCGCCCTCGCTCCGGTTCTCGAACGCGGCCGGAGGCGCGACCGCGTGGCTCGTCGGCGGAGCGAACGCGTCGGACTTCGCGATCCGGCCCGCCGGCCAATCGCAGGCGTCGGTGACGCTGACGCCGGGCGGCGAGGTCCTTGCGGGCACAGTCCTCACCCAGGCCGCGGATCCGGCGACCGCCGTGTCGCGGGCGCCCGCCGACGGCGCGGCCATCCTGGGCGCGCTCCGCACCCTCGACCTCGCGACGTGGGCGTACGCGGCCGACCCGAACGCACGCCCGCACCTGTGGCCGACCGCGCACGATTTCAACGCCGCGCTCGGACTCGGCGCCGACGACGGCACGATCGCGCCCGCCGACATGGCCGGCGCGGCGCTGGCGGCGGTGCAGGCGCTCGACGCGCGCGTGACCGGTTCGGCTCAGGGTCCGGCAGGGGCGCAGGGGCCCGCGGGGCCCGCGGGGCCCGCGGGACCCGCGGGGCCCACGGGACCGGCCGGGCGGGCGCGCGGCCTGAGCCCGCGCCGGCTCGCGCGGCTCGAGCGGCGCAACAGGCGGCTGTCCGCGCGCGTCGCGGAGCTCGAGGGCCAGGTCCGGCGACTGGCAAAGAGCCTGGGCTGAGCCCGGCGCGGGGCGACGTCGGATGCGGGAGAATCCCCACATGAGCCACCGCCTGCCCGAGCGCGACAAGCCCTGGATGATGCGGACGTACGCGGGCCACTCGACCGCGGCCAGGTCGAACGCGCTCTATCGCGGCAACCTGGCGAAGGGGCAGACCGGGCTCTCGATCGCGTTCGACCTGCCGACGCAGACGGGCTACGACCCCGACCACGAGCTCGCGCGCGGCGAGGTCGGCAAGGTCGGCGTGCCGGTCGCGCACAAGGGCGACATGCACGCGCTGCTCGACGGCATCCCGCTCGACCGCATGAACACCTCGATGACGATCAACGCGACCGCGGCCTGGCTGCTCGCGCTCTACATCGTCTGCGCCGAGGAGAACGGGATCGACGCGTCCGTGCTCCAGGGCACGACGCAGAACGACATCATCAAGGAGTACCTCTCGCGCGGCACGTACGCGTTCCCGCCCGGACCGTCGATGCGGCTGATCGCCGACACCGTCGCGTACACGGTCGAGCACGTGCCGAAGTGGAACCCGGTCAACATCTGCTCGTACCACCTGCAGGAGGCGGGCGCCACGCCGGTGCAGGAGATCGCCTACGCGATGTCGACCGCGATCGCGGTGCTCGACGAGGTCCGGCCGCGCGTCGGCGAGGAGCGGATGGGCGCCGTCTTCGCGCGGATCTCGTTCTTCGTCAACGCCGGGGTCCGGTTCGTCGAGGAGCACGCCAAGCTGCGCGCGATGGCGCTGCTGTGGGAGCAGCTCGGGCGCGAGCGCTACGGCGTCGTCGACGAGCGCCACGTGCGCTTCCGCTACGGCGTCCAGGTCAACTCGCTGGGCCTGACGGAGTCGCAGCCGGAGAACAACGTGCAGCGAATCGTGCTCGAGGCGCTCGCCGTAACGCTGGGCCGCAACGCGCGAGCGCGGGCGATCCAGCTGCCGGCGTGGAACGAGGCGCTCGGCCTGCCGCGGCCGTGGGACCAGCAGTGGTCGCTGCGGATCCAGCAGGTGCTCGCGTACGAGACCGACCTGCTCGAGTATCCGGACCTGTTCGAGGGCTCGCACGTCATGGACGCCCTGGTCGAGGAGCTGCTCGCGGGCGCGCGCGCGGAGATGGCGCGGGTGGAGGAGCACGGCGGCGCCGTCGAGGCGGTTCCGTACATGAAGGCGGCGCTGGTCGAGTCGCACCGCGAGCGGATCGCGCGGATCGAGTCCGGCGAGCAGGTGCTGGTCGGGGTGAACCGGTTCGTTGAGACCGAGCCGTCGCCCTTGACGGAGGACGGCGGGATCCTCGTGGTCGACCAGGCGGTCGAGGCCGAGCAGGTCGCGGCGCTGGGCGCGTGGCGCGCCGGGCGCGACGCGTCGGCGGTTCGGCACGCGTTGGAGGAGCTGGCGCGCGTGGCGGGCTCGCCCGACGAGAACGTGATGCCGGCGACGATCGCCGCCGCGCGCGCCGGCGTGACGACCGGCGAGTGGGCGCAGTGCCTGCGCGACGCGTTCGGCTCCTATCGCGCGCCGACGGGGGTCGGCGAGGCGGCCGCGCCGCCGTCGACAGAGGAGGTCGTCGAGCTGCGCGACGAGGTCGCGCGCGTGGCCGAGCAGCTCGGGCGCGGATTCCGGATCCTGGTCGGCAAGCCGGGGCTCGACGGGCACTCCAACGGCGCCGAGCAGATCGCGGTGCGGGCGCGCGACGCCGGCATGGAGGTCGTCTACGAGGGGATCCGGCTCACACCGGCGCAGATCGCGCGTTCGGCGGTCGACGAGGGCGTGCACGTGATCGGCCTCTCGATCCTGTCGGGCTCGCACCGCGAGCTGATCCCCGACGTACTCGACGCGCTGCGCGGAGCGGGCGGCGGCGAGATCCCGGTCGTGGTCGGCGGGATCATCCCGGAGGCCGACGTGGCGCCGCTGCGCGCGGCGGGCGTTGCGGCCGTGTACACGCCGAAGGACTTCGAGCTCACGCGCATCCTGCGCGACGTGGTCGCGCTCGTGGCGGAGCGCAACGGGATCGCCGCCGCGGCGTGAGCGGCGGCGACGAGGCGCGCCCGCAGGGCGGCGACGGCGCGCTCGCGGCCGCCGCGGCGCTCGGGGCGCGGCTGCGCGCGCGCGATCTCGGCGCGGCGCCCGCGGCGCTCAACCTGCTCGAGAACCGTTCCCCCGCGCGGCGCGGGGAGATCGCCGCCCTGCTCGCCGAGGTCGCTCCGGGGCGGCTCGGGGGCGAGGCCCCCGCGCACGTCGTCGGCGTCACCGGACCACCCGGCGCGGGCAAGTCGACGCTGCTCAGCGCGCTCGCGCGGCTCTGGCGCAAGCGCGGGCGAACCGTCGGAGTGCTCGCCGTCGACCCGTCGTCGAAGCGCTCTGGCGGCGCGCTGCTCGGCGATCGCGCGCGGATTGACGCCGACCCCGCGGACCGCGGGCTGTTCATCCGCTCGATGGCGGCGGGAGAGCGGCTCGGCGGGCTCGCGCCCGCCACCCGCGCGGCGGCTCAGGCGCTCGCGGCCGCGTTCGACGTCGTGGTGATCGAGACGGTCGGGGTCGGGCAGTCCGAGACCGAGGTGGCCGAGGCCGCCGACACGGTCGCGGTCGTCGTACAGCCCGGCTCCGGCGACGTGCTCCAGTTCCTGAAGGCCGGGATCATGGAGGTCCCCGACGTGCTCGTGGTCACGAAGGCCGACCTCGGCACGGTCGCGCAGCGGGCGGTGCGCGACCTGCGCGCGGCGCTGCGGTCGCTCGGCGACGGCGCGCCGGTCGTGGCCGTCTCCTCGATCCACCCGGTCGCGGGGATCGAGGAGCTCGCCGGCGCGCTCGACGCGCACCGAGCCGGGCTCGACCTCGCCGCGGCGCGCACGCACGCGCGCCGGCTCGGCGCGCTGGCCGACTACGTCTCCGAGCACGGCGAGCGCGGGCTGCGGGCGCTCGGCGGCCGGCGCGCCGCGGAGCGCTTCCTCGAGCGGCAGGACGCCGCGCTCGAGGGCCCGGCGCTCGTGCGCGCGCTCGAGGTCCGCGCCGCCGAGCGGGCTTGAACCGCGTCGATCCGGCGCGCGGCGACACGGCTAGCGGGTCCCGAGCGAGGCGATCCGCCAGCCGTCGCCGGCCCGGACGAGCTCGACGGTGTCCTGGCTGGGGGACTCCCCCGCGGCGCTCGAGCGCACCTCGGCGGTCGCGCGATCCTCCTCCACGCTGATCGCCCCCACCGTCAGCCGCGGCTCCTCGACGTCCTCGAAGCCCTTCTGCAGCGCGAGCTCGCACGTGACGCCGACCTGCTCGACGGTCTCGATCAGCTTCGGCGCGAGGATCCGGTCGCACAGCGCCTCGTAGTCGCGCTCCGCCGTGGCTCGCTCGAACTCGGCGAGCGTGGCCCGGATCTGCTGCTCCTCGGTCGGCCCCGACTCCCCGCAGCCGGTCAACGCGCACGCGGCGAGCACCAGCAGCAGGGGGCGAGTTGCCACGGGCCGGAGCATAGAATGGGTTCAGATGGAAGCTTCACGAGAGCCGATCGGCTCGTGGCTGCGCTGCTACCGCTGCTGGTCGCAGGAGCTCGAGGTCCAGGTCCACTACGAAGGCATACACCGGATCGATCCGGCGTCGGGCGAGCGCGGCGAGGTCGTCGACGAGATCCAGGAGGCGGTCGTTCAGTGCCTCGACTGCATGCACGACCAGCCCCATCTCGGTTTCCACAACGGGCGGATCGAGCCGATCGAGGACCGCTGGGAGCGGATGGTCGCGGGCACGCCATGGGTCGCCTCGTGCGCCGTGACGGTCAACGCCGACGCGGTCGAGACCTGCTCCGGCCCGGAGGCCGCCGACGCGCTCGCCTACGCCGCGTTCGGCGACCACGGAACGCGCGAGTTCTTCACCCACGTGCGCTACCACAAGCACGACGAGGACCAGATCGTCGTCCACCTGCTCGTGGAGCTCTACGCGCGGTCGCTCGACGAGGCGACGACGGTGCTCGAGGAATCCGCCCGCGGCTCGCTCACGATCACGTCGCTGGCCGAGGAGTCGCGGCCGCCGGCCGCCACAGGCGGCGAGCACCCGCACTGACGCGACGAATGTCGCCTCGTCCCCCATTAGCGGGGTCGAGACGACATTCGTCGCGTCAATCCTCCGGCAGCGCCAGCACCGCGACGCCGAGGACGCCGGCGCCCGCAGCCTCGGGCGGCGTCGCGGTAGCCGCGTCGACGAGCTCGCGCAGCGCGTGGTGGTCGAGCGTCGCGTTGAAGTCGCCGGCCAGCAGCTGCACGTCGCCGCGCCGCGGCGCCGCCGGCAGCGCGCGCAGGTCGGCGCGCCAGCCCGCGAGGTCGCCGCCGACCAGCGGGACCGCGACGTGGACGCTGATCATGCGCACCGGAGCGGTGCCCGGCACGTCGACCGCGGCGGCCGTCATCTCCGCCTTCGCGCCCTGGAACGACGGCAGCGGCCGCAGCGGCCGGCGCGCATAGACGGCCGAGTGCGGCGCGAGCACGGCGTTCGGTAGGAGCTCGTCGAGGCCGCCGCGCTCGAGCTCGCTCGCCAGCTGCGGCGACAGCTCCTGCGCGGCGAGCGCGTCGACGCGCTCGCACCGCACCAGCTCGATCAGCGCTGCGGGCGGCACCGATCCGCGCCGCACGTTCGCGGTCATCACCCGCAGCTGCGGCCCGCCGGCGCGCGCCTCCGCCGCGTCGCCGACCGCGCGCGGGGCGAGCAGGACGGCAAGCACGATCACCGCGGCAACCGCAACCAGTGCCCAGCGCCGCAGCAACGCGGCGGCCGCGCCGCCCGCGAGCGCGAGCGGCACGCCGTACGGCGTGAACGCCATCAGCTGGATGAACGGGTATCCGCGCCGACGGCGAGAACCCGCACGCCGGCCCAGACCGCCCACGGGACGACGACCAGCCAGGCCACGACGGTGCGCGGAGCGGGCACGACCGGCACGGTTGCGCAGCCGCCGGTCAACGCTGGTCACTGCGCCGTTTCCGCGCTGCGTGCAGCGTTGACGGCGATAATCGCCGTCAACGCCGGTCGCCGTGGTCGAGACAGCGGTCGACCGGCGTTGACCGGCGCGCTCCGCTAAGCCGCGACGCGCGCCGGCTCCGGCAGCTCGAGCGCCACCGCGCCGTCCGCGCCGAGTCCGGCGCGTATCTTGCCGCCGGCCGGCAGGCGGCCGTCGAGGATCGCCCGCGTCAGCGCCTTCTCGAGCGTGCGTCGCACGTGGCGCTTGAGCGGCCGGGCGCCGAACGCCTCGTCGAACCCGTCGCGGGCGAGCTGGGCGACCCGCTCCGGCGCGACCTCGAGCTCGATCCCGCGCTCCTCGCGCAGCCGCTCGGCGGTGCGCGCGACCACGATCCCGGCGATTTGCTCGACCTGCTCGCGGGTGAGCGCCTCAAACGTCACGACCTCGTCGATTCGACCCAAGAACTCGGGCAGGAAGGCGGACTTCGCCGCCTCGAGCATCCGGTCGCCGGCCGATGCCGCGGCGTCGGCGGTGAAGCCGATCCCGCGCCGGGCCTCGCCCGCGCCCAGGTTCGACGTCATCACGACCACGGTGTTCGTGAAGTCGACCGTGCGGCCTTCGCCGTCGGTCAGCCGGCCGTCGTCCATCAGTGCCAAGAGCACGTTCCAGACCTCGGGGTGCGCCTTCTCGATCTCGTCGAGGAGCACGACGGAGTACGGCCGCCGGCGCACAGGCTCGGTCAGCTGCCCGCCCTCGCCGTAGCCGACGTAACCGGGCGGCGAGCCGATCAGCCGCGCGACCGTGTGCGGCGCGCGGAACTCCGACATGTCGATCCGGACGAGCGCCTTCTCGGTCGCGAACAGCCGCTCCGCGAGCGCCTTGACGAGCTCGGTCTTGCCGACGCCCGTCGGGCCTAGGAACAGGAACGTGCCGAGCGGCTTGTCGCCGTCCGCGAGCCCGACGCGCGCGCGGCGGATCGTGTCGGACACGATCTCGACCGCCTGCTCCTGGCCGATCACGCGCCCGTCCAGGTCGGCCCGAGGTCCTGCAGCCGCTCGAGCTCGCCGGCGACCAGCTCGCCGACCGGGATCCCAGTGCGGGCGGCCACGACGGAGGCGACGTCGGCCTCGGCGACGGTACGCGCCGGCTCGCCGGCGCGCGACTCCGCCGCGCCGACCCGCTGCTCGAGCGCCTCGATCTGCGTCTTCAGATCACCGGCCTGCTCGTACTCTCGGCGTCGACGGCGGCCTGCTTGGACGCGCGCAGCTCCTCGAGCTGAGCGGCCAGCGCCGCCGCGTCCTCGCCGCCCGGCGTGCGCAGCCGCACGCGGGCCGCCGACTGGTCGATCAGGTCGATCGCCTTGTCGGGCAGCCGGTATTCCGGGATGTAGCGGTCGCTCGGGCGGGCGGCGGCGAGCAGCGCCTCGTCGGTGATCGTCGCGTCGTGGTGCGCCTCGTAGGCGGCGCGGAGCCCGCGCAGGACCTCGGCGGTCTGGTCGACCGACGGCTCCTCGACCATGACGGGCGAGAAGCGGCGCGCCAGCGCGCTGTCGCGCTCGATCTTGCGGTACTCGGCCATCGTCGTGGCGCCGACCATCCGCAGCTCGCCACGCGCGAGCATCGGCTTGAGCATGTTCGCCGCGTCCATGGCGCCCTCGGCGCCGCCGGCGCCCAGGATCGTGTGCAACTCGTCGACGAACACGACGATTCTGCCTCGCGCTGCGCGCTCGTCACCGGCATGGGCTTCGCCCGCCTCGCCCGCCGCCGTGTCGGCGGTCAGGTCACGGCCGAACTCGTCGAGCGCGGGGTCTTGGACTGCTTGGCGGGCTGCTGCTGGGCCTGCTCGGCCGAGCTCGCGGCCATCAGCTCGCGGGCGCAGGTCTCGCAAACCAGCGCGCCGCGGCTCTCCGCGCCGTCCGACGCGACGACCCGCACGGTCCCGCGACGCCGGCCGCAGACGGCACAGGCGCCGCCGGAAACGGCGAAGGGCGATTGGGTGTAGGGATTCAAGCTGTGGCTCCTGGCCCAAAGATCTAAGTCTGGCTCACTTAGATTAGCTCGCGCCGAAACGTAAAGCGTGGCGAGCGTCACAATGCGTATGCCTTGACACGCATATGCCTCGCACAGAATACTTTGCGCCGTGCCCACGGACGCCATCGCGGTTCTCGCGGAGCCGACCCGGCGCCGCATCGTCGACCGGATCGGCACGTCGGAACGCAGTGTCGGTGAGCTCGTCGACGCGCTCGGCGTCAGCCAGCCGACGGTGTCCAAGCACCTCAGGGTCCTGCGTGACGCCGGCCTCGTCACGTGCCGCGCCGCCGCTCAGCGCCGGATCTACCGCATCGACGCGCGCCCGCTGCGCGAGCTTGACGCCTGGCTCGCGCCCTACCGGCGCCTGTGGACGCACCATCTCGACGCGCTCGAGCGCCATCTCGACGAGCAGGAGGAGCGATGACCGACGCCCCGTTCGACCCCGGCCCGCCCGCCGCGGTGGACTGCCAGTCAGACGGCGACCGCCGGACGCTCATCTTCGTCCGCGACCTCCGCCATGCGCCCGAGCGCGTCTGGACCGCGCTCACGGAGCCCGACCAGCTGCGCGCGTGGTCGCCCTACACCGCCGACTGCAGCCTCGCGCGCCCGGGCGACGTGACGCTGACGATGTTCGCTTCCGCGGACGAGGAGGGCGAGCAGCTGCAGGCATCCGTCACGCAGGCCGAGCCGCCGCGCGTGCTCGAGTACGCGATGGGCACCGACATGGTGCGCTGGGAGCTCGAACCGCGCGACTCAGGCACGCGCCTCACGCTTCGCCACACGGTCGCGGACGCCGACTGGGTGCCGAAGGTGGCCGCCGGCTGGCACCTGTGCCTCGCGGTCGCCGAGCGGCTGCTGGACGGGCGGCCGGTCACGCCGATCCGCGGCGAGGAGGCCAAGGAGCACGGCTGGGAGGCGCTCCGCCGCGGCTACGCGGAGCATTTGGGCATCGGCTGACTTTAGTCCTGCGCGGCGCGCAGCCGCTCCTCGAGCGCGTCGAGCTGCGCGCGCAGCTCGCGCGGGAGCTTGTCGCCGAACTGCGCGTAGAACTCGCGGATCGGATCGATCTCGGGCAGCCACTCGGCGGCGTCGACCTTCAACAGCTCGGCGAGGTCCGCGTCCCCGATCGAGAGCCCGTCGGTGTTCAGCCCACCCGGCGTCGGCACCCGGCCGATCGGCGTGTCGGCCGCCTCGACGGCACCGTCGCAGCGGCGGAACACCCACTCCAGCACGCGCGCGTTCTCGCCGAAGCCGGGCCACAGCCAGTGCCCGTCGTTCGGGTCCTTGCGGAACCAGTTGACGTAGAACACGCGCGGCAGCACGGCGCCCTCGCGGTGGCCGATCTCGAGCCAGTGCGCGAAGTAGTCGGCCATGTGGTAGCCGCAGAACGGCAGCATCGCGAACGGGTCGCGGCGCAGCTTGCCGACGGCGCCGGCCGCCGCGGCGGTCGTCTCGGAGCCCATGATCGACCCGAGGAAGACGCCGTGCTCCCAGTCGAACGCCTCGTGCA
>Ga0126306_10001815_pt1 | contig 11610 bp, 8 predicted proteins | sample Plot27_FD_92592 | JGI IMG/M metagenome (GOLD analysis project Ga0126306, IMG submission 92592) | Serpentine soil microbial communities from UC McLaughlin Reserve, CA, USA - Plot27 | ecosystem: Environmental > Terrestrial > Soil > Grasslands | place: USA: UC McLaughlin Reserve, Lake County...
CAGCAACACACGGACGAAATAGGTTCATACTCCTGACCGTGGTTGACGGGGTTGCCGAGCCGGACCAGCCGGGTGGCGAGTTCCCATCGGACATCCAGGATGTCTCATTCCCGGTTTCTCGTCGCGGCTACGATCGGCCTGCCGTCGACGCCTACATCACGCGTGTCAACCGCCTGATCGACGAGCTGCAAGCGACTCGCTCGCCCGAGGCGGCTGTCAAGCAAGCGCTGCAGCAGGTTGGCGAAAAGACAACCACCATCCTCCAGCAAGCGGGGGAGACAGCGGAGGAGATCACCGTCGCGGCGCGACAGAACGCGGAAGCGGATACAGCCCGCGCGACGAAAGAAGCGGACGAGTTGGTCGCGAAGGCGCGCAGGGAGGCCGACGAGATCCTCACGCGCTCGAACGCGGACGCCGAGACGATGCGCGCAGAGGCCCGCGCGGAGGCGGCGGAGCGCCTCCAGCGCGCGGAGGAAGACGTGGCTGCGCTCAAGGAAGAGGCGGAGACGCGCCTACGCGAGCTCCAGGCTGATACCGAGGCCATCCGCACCGAGCGCCGCGAGCTCCTCGATGACGTCCGCGAGCTCGCGGCTCGGGTCGAGCAGGCAGCACACGGGGCGGACGCCCGATTTCCGCCGCGCGACGCAGTCGATTCGGCGCGGGAACGGACTCCCGAAGGCGAATCTACGGCCGAGACCGACCCGCACGGGGGTCAGGCTGAGCAGGCACCCGACGAGGTCCCTTAGTGATTGGCCTTCGCGACCTCGAATGACCCGAAGCGGTCAGAAAGCCGCACCCCTTGAAGGACAAACATGCGGCCGTCCGGGCGGTCGTACGTTTTTGTGCCCCGTGCCGTACTGCCGCTGGTCCTTCTTCGCGCGATAGCGACCACCGAAGGGGCGGCTGCTGAGGTCTTCGAGCGACGTTTCGCGCCGGGATGAGGGGCTAGGGAGTAAGCGCTATGTGGTTCCGGCTCGACCAGCGAAGCCTGGCGCCTCCGGTGCCCGCGCCGGCAGGCGCTCCCGGCTAGTGGCTTCGGCTTCCGCGGGGAGGGAGTTCCCGGTCGACCGCAGCGACCTGCGGCGCTTCAGGTTCGTTCCCGCCGCCGAACCTGCAGCGATCCAGCTGCGGCCGGGTGAGGTCGCGCTTCGCGTGGACAAGTTCGGCTTCAGTGCCAACAACATCACCTATGCGCTGCTCGGAGAGGTGATGCGCTACTGGGAGTTCTTTCCCGCGCCTGACGGCTGGGGCAGGATCCCTGTCTGGGGGTACGGCGACGTCGCCCGGTCGGCGCACGACGAGATCCCGGAGGGTGAGCGCGTCTTCGGTTACCTGCCCATGTCCACGCATGTCGTCGTGCAGCCGGAGCAGGTCTCTGCCGGCGGATTCGTCGACGGCCTGCCGCACCGCGCGGAGCTGCCGTCGGTGTACCAGCGGTACAGCCGCCTGGCGGGGGATCTGCGCTACGCGCCGGAGGAGGAGGACCAGCAGGCGCTGTGGCGTCCGCTGTTCATGACCTCGTTCGGTGCTGTCGACGACCTCGTCGAGAATGACTTGTTCGGTGCGCGGGCGGTCGTGCTCTCCAGCGCCTCGAGCAAGACGGCGCTGGGCGTCGCTTTCCTGCTGTCGCGCGATCCCCGATCGCAGTGCGAGGTGATTGGGCTGACGTCTTCGTCGAACGTGCCGTTCTGCAAAAGGGTGGGCTACTACGACAGCGTCCTGGACTACGCTGATCTGCGGGAGCTGGCTCGCGAGGCGCCAACCGTAGTCCTCGACTTCGCAGGCGATCCGAAACTGCTCCGCGAGCTGCGTGAGCACCTGGGAGACAATCTCCGGCATGCCTGCATCGTGGGCGTGACGCATTGGGAGCAGCGTGAGCCCGGGCAGGATCTCGCCAACGCCGACGCGGAATTTTTCTTCCTTCCTCCCTGGCTCGAGAAGCGCCGGCGGGAGTGGGGCCCGGGCGAGTTCGGGCGCCGGTACAGCGAGGCGTGGAGCATGTTTCTGCCCTCGGCCCGCGGTTCGCTGCAGGTCGCCCGCGGGGACGGCCCGGCAGCCGTCGAGGCCGTGTACCTGGACCTCCTCGAGGGCCGCGCGGATCCGGCGGTGGGGCACATTCTCAGCCTCGCGGAGAGCTTTCCTGGGGCGGGGTGACCGGCGCCGCCCTGCGGCAACCTCGCGCAGGTCCTCGAAAAGGCGGACAAGGGCGACGGTGGCTGCGCCTTAGGGTGGCGATCGTAACCGTCGCCGGCGCGCGATCAGGATTCTGAGGCCTTGCGGCGGCGGCGGTACGCGCGCGTTTTCTTCCGGTTTCCGCAGAGCTGCATCGAGCACCAGGTCGCCGAGCGGTTCGGCGAGTAGTCGTAAAAGGACCAGTAGCAGTTGCGACACGCCTTCAGTCGCTCCCAGCTGCCGTTCAGCATCGCTCCGAGAACCGTGGCGACCACCTCGTCGAGTGCGTGGCCGCCGCTCGCGAGGTACAGGCGCCCATCGGCGTCGAGCCGGAGCGATACGCGTGCCGCCGCGCGGTTGAAGATCTCGATCGCGTTTCGATCGAGAGCGATGCTGTTGTTCGCGAGCACCAGCACACGCAACGCCTCGCGGAGCTCCGTCGCACGCTTGCGATCTCGGCTGAGGCCGCGCGCGCGCAGCCAGTCGGGCAACCACTCCACGCTGTTGTGGACGTCGATGCTGTTCAGGAACAGCTGGACCTGCCGGAGCGGCTCCGGCGCGGCGTTCGGAACGTCGTAGCGAGGACTCACGCCTCCTACTCTACGACACCAGTATGGTACGACTGCTGGTGTCGCAAGTCCGCAGCATCGCACGCATCGTCGCGCCCGTCCGACTCGCCGTCGTGCGGCTGAGACACCGGCCGGAGCGCGTCTTGCTAGTCGGTCTGGGGATCGCCACGGCGGCCGCCGGCCTCGCCGCGATGCAGGCGGGTACGGTCGTCGCTCAGAACCTCAGCGTCGCCGATCGGGTCTTCGCGCTCGCGCCCGAATCGCGCGCGATCCGGCTCGCGTCGTTCAGCGTTGCCGACCAGTCAGAGCCGTACGTCGTCCTTGATCGCCGTGCCCGCGGCGCGCTGACGCCGTTGCTCGGCCGATCCCCCGTCGCGACGGTTCTCTACCGCGAAAGTACGATCGGCGGCGCCTATCTCGGGCTCGGCGCGGTGAACGGCCTCGACCGCTGGCTGAATCTCCGCGCGGGGCGCCGCCCGCGGCCGTGCACGCCGTCGCGCTGCGAGGTGGTGTTGATCCGGGGCGACGGGCGCATTCCGAATGTCCCTGGGCTCCGGCTGGTCGTGGTCGGCCGTGGCGACCTCCGCACGACGACCCTGTTCGGCGATGCCATCGCTCCGGCGAAGAGCGCACGCGCGGAAGCCTCGCTGAGCGAGCAGTTCCAGCGTGCGACCCGATATCACCTCCCAGCCCCACCGCCGATCGTTCTCGCTGAAGGCGTCGCCGGGCTCGAGAGGCTTCCTTTGCTCCGGTCCGAGTTTCGCACGTACGGTTGGGTGGTTCCGATCAGGCCGCGAGGCCTGCATTCGTGGTCAGTTACGCCGCTGGTCCAGGCGATCGACGAGGCCCGCTCGAGCGTCGAGTCGAGTTCGACTTCTTTTGAGCTGCGAGCGCCGATTGACGAGTTGAAAGACGCCGCCGATGCGAGCACCGTCGCCGGACGACGCCTCCTCCTCCTGGCGGGCCAGGCAAGTGTGCTGCTCCTCGCGTTCGCGCTCGTCGCGGCGGCGCGGCTTCGGCGTGACACGTCAGCGGCTGCGATGCGATTGACGTGGCTGGGCGTGCCTCGCTGGCAGATCGCGCTTGGTCTCCTCGCCGAAACCGGGCTCCTGGTGGTCGCGGCGACTGCGGTCGGCTGGGTCGCGGGTGCGGCCGTTGGGGCGCTCGTTGCGCGCAGCGCCAACCAGCCGGCCGGCGCCCTCCTCCGCCAGTCGATTCTCGGCACGGACGGACTCACGCTCGCGGTCGGCGTCGCAGTACTCGCGACGGTCGCGCTGCTCGTCGCGCTGACGATACAACCGGTGCAGCTGAGGACCCGCTCGGTGTCGAGCCTCGACATCGCTGCGCTCGCGGCGGCGACCGTCGCCGCGGCGATCGTCCTCCGCGGAAGCGCGGATACGAGCAACATCCTCGCTCAGCGCGGAACCGGAATCGCGCTTCTGCTGCTCCCGGGCCTGCTGGCGTTCGTCGCCGCGGTTGCCCTGTCGCGGCTACTGCCGGCGGCGTTCCTGGCGCTCGAGAGGCTGACGCCGCCGCGGGCGCTTTCAGCACGCCTCGCTGCCCTCGCCCTCGTCCGCAATCCGGGCTACGCGGCCGTCGCGGCGGCGTTCGTAGCCGTGAGCCTCGGTCTCGCTCTCTTCGCTTCGGCATACCGCTCGACGCTCGCGCGCGGGCAATATGACCAGGCGCGGTTCGCGACGGGCGCCGACTTCGTTCTCAGGGAAGATCCCTCCCGACTGATTCCGGTGCGCGACGCCGTCAGCTCAGCCCCGCTTCGGCAGCTCGGTTCGGGGGTCAAAGCCAGCATGGTGACGCGCTTGAGCGGCAGCATCGGCGGCGCTCGCGAGGTGACCGGTATCGCGGTGCTCGGGCTCGATCCCGCGTCGATGGCATCGGTCGACGGCTGGCGAGACGACTTCGCCGCGCAGCCCCTCCCCACACTCGTCGGCCGGGTCGCTGCAGGCCGCCCCATCGGGCTTACTGGCCCGCTGCTTCCGCGGCGGGCGGGTCGCCTCTCGCTCCCGGTCGTCGCACGGGGCCGCTCGCTCGCCGTTGCCGCCAGCATCCAAGCACGCGACGGCGTTTTCGCCTCCGTCGACCTCGGTCGCGTCCCACAGGCCGGAAGAACGACGCTCGCGGCAGCCATTCCACGCCGCCTGCGGGGAGGCCGGCTGATCGGGCTCCGTTTCGACCCACCGCCGCGCCTGATCGAGCGCGGTGCAAATGCCGGCGGCGTCGCGAGCAGCACGCTGGACCTGAGGCCGCTACGAGCCGCCGGCCAGGTCATCGCCGACTTTCGCGACTGGCGCGGCCTAGGCGGCGCACGGAGGCTGAGCGCGCAGCCCGTACGGCTGCGCGTCACGGTGACCGACGTGATGCGGACCTACTTCCGCGCGCCTCAGCCGACCGATGGCATCGCGACCCCGATGCTCGTGTCGCCGCGTCTGGCGGCTCTTGCCGGCCCCGACGGTCGACTACCGCTGGACGTGAGGGGAACACGTGTTATTGCGCGCGTCGCCGCTGTCGCCCGACGCTTCCCTGAGACGGCGGAAGGCACGCTCAGCGGCGACTTCGCGATCGCCGACCGCGATCTCCTCGTCACGGCGCTTGACGCCGCCGACCCGGGAGCAGGCGAGACGAACGAGATCTGGATCGAGGCGCCGACGGACGCGAGCCGCGATGCGGTTGCCAACCGACTACGAGAGCCGCCGTTCAATGCGTTGGCGCTGCGCGAGCAGCACCGCCTCGAAGCCGATCTTCGCGACGACCCGCTGGCGCGTGCGTCCGAGCTCATGCTCTTGGCCGCCACGATCGTCGCGGTCGTCCTCGCGTTCCTCGGCATCGCTCTCGGAGTGGTCGCCGAGCTGCGCGACGAGCAGGGCGAACTCCTCGACCTCGAGGGACAGGGCTTCGGACCGGCGAAGCTCCGCCGCCAGATCCGTCTCCGCGCTACGGCTGTGCTCGTCTTCGGGCTCGTGGGTGCCGCGGCGCTCGGGATGGCGCTGAGTTTGCTCGTAATCGCCGTCGTCCGCGTCACGGCGAACGTGACGCGACCCCAGCCGCCGCTCGTCTTGACGGTCGACTGGCCGCTCTTGCTGGCCGTGCTCGCGATAATGCTCGCCGCATCAGCGGCGTTCGCCGTGACCGTGAGTGCCCGGGCGTTCCGAGATCCGGTTGCCGGGCGGCCCGGGGAGCTGGGCACGTGAGCGCGGCGGTCGACGCACGGGACCTCTTTCGCGTGCACCGGACACCCGAGGGCGACGCCGCCGCGCTCCAAGGGCTGACCCTCGCAGTCGGCGACGGAGAGATCGTCAGCATTCTGGGGCCGAGCGGCTCGGGCAAGACCTCCTTGCTGCGAATAATCGCCGGGCTCGACCGGCCGTCGGCCGGGAGCGCCCGCGTCTACGGCCTCGAGCTGGCCAGGGCGTCGCGACGGGCCGTCGCAGCGCATCGCGCGGCTACGGTCGGTTACGTCGAGCAACACTACGCCCGCTCGCTCGCGCCGGAGCTCACAGCGCGCGAGCTGGTCGTCCTCAGGCTGACACTCGGCGGCGCCAGCCGCCGCGAGCGGACGGCACGTGCGAACGAGCTCCTCGACGACGTCGGACTGGCCGCGAAAGCAGCGGCAAGGCCCCGGGAGCTCTCGGGCGGCGAGCAGCAGCGAATCGCCGTCTGTGCCGCCCTCGCACACCGCCCGCGCCTACTGCTCGCCGACGAGCCGACAGGCGAGCTCGACGCCGCAAACGCGGCCGCTGTCTACGAGCTCATCGAGCGGCTCGCACGCGACCACGGCTGCACGGCGCTGATCGTCAGCCACGATCCTGCCTCGACGACGATCGCAGACCGCACCGTCCACATTCGCGACGGGCGGGTCAGCGAGGAGGCAAGCACCCCCGGTGCCGGCGGCGAGCTCATCGTCGTGGGCCGAGGCGGGTGGCTGCGTGTTCCGGATGACCTGCTCCAGCGCGCAGGCATCGGCTCGCACGCCCGCGCGCGGCTGGAAGATGGAAACGTCCTGCTCGCCGGCGTGGCCGGCGGCGCACTGCCGGCCGGACCAAAGCCGCTGCCCGCTCTGGGACTCATGCCAGCGAGGGACCAGGCGTCCGGTGTCGAGCTCCACGAGGTGACAATGGTCTACGGGCGAGGGCCGACCGCCGTACGCGTACTCGAGCGCTTGAACGCGTCGTTTCCACCAGCTCGATTTCACGTCGTTACCGGTCCCTCCGGCTCGGGCAAGACGACGCTACTGCAGCTCGTCGCCGGGCTCGAGCTTCCGAGGTCGGGTGAAGTGATGGTGCTCGGGCGCGCCTTGTCGGGCCTCGACCGCGAGGAGCGAGCGCTTCTCCGCTGCCGGCACGTGGGAATCGTCTCTCAGCAGTCGCGGCTCCTGCCCTTTCTCAATGCCCAGGAGAACATCGAACTGGCGCTTGCCAACCGTCCAGGCCCGGGCGATCCCCGCGAGCGTGCAATTGCGGCCCTGTCGCTCGTCGGGCTCACCGAGCGCCGCGAGCAGCGGGTGTCGACGCTTTCGAGTGGCGAGCAGGCGCGGGTTCTGATCGCGCGGGCAATCGCAGCCCGTCCCGAGCTACTCCTAGCGGATGAGCCGACCTCTCGGCTCGATCGAGCGAACTCCGTTGCGCTCGCCTCGCTTCTCCGTCGTTTCGCCGACCTCGGCGTGACCGTGATCTGCGCGACGCACGACCCGCTGCTGATCGAGCAGGCTGACAACGAGCTCGCGCTCGCACCCCTCAGGGCGGCGCGGCCGGCGCCGCGCCGCGCCGTCGAGCAGCAGCTCGAGCGAGGCTGATTCGCGGTGCTCCGCGTGACGCCGCGCCAGAGCAAGAAGGATTCGATGCGGCCGGCTGGCTGAGCTCGACAACCTCTACTTCCGCCCGCGCGAGTTTCGAGGTCGTGATTCAGGCGAAATCGTGCTTACGCTCATACACCGAATTACCGCGTCAGCTGCCGGAGAGCCTCGAAGGTTCCAAGGTAGTACGACGGGCCGGGCGCGCGGTGAGGGGAGCCCCCGACAGGGCCATCCGCACGTGCCGTGCCCCGGCCCGTCGTTTCCTCTCCCTCTTGAGAAGACCCCGACGCAACTCGTTTCTTGCGCGAGCATCGACGTTGCGAGCCCGAGCCTGGAAACCACTCACCGAAGACGCAACCAAACAGATTAGGCACGCGTGTTAGGGCACCCCCCGACGCCACGCACAGCACGGTGCACCGATCCTCCATCGCTGCATTGCTCGAGATCAGGAGGACCGCCATGTATCCCCACGTCACTCGCCGCGTTCCCCGGCGGGTCGCGATCGCCCTGAGGCTGCTGTGCCTTCTCTCGGCGTTGACGCTGGCCGGGCTGGTCGTGCCGCCGAGGGCCCTCGCGGACGGAGACGTCACCAAAGTCGGTGGGCAGCTCATCTACGAGTCCACCGGCGGGACCGTCGAAAACCTCACGGTCACACTCCGAAACTCGGCGTTCCAGTGCGGAGCGGCCAGCCTCCCTTGCATCCAGTTCGCGCCCTAGCGCCGGTAACGTTCGCGAAAGTACCGCCCCCGAGCGGTCTATCGTTCGGTCGCCCGGTGGCGCACTCCACAAGCGACGAATGAGCCTCACGAACAGCGCCCACACTTCCCGGCCGTGGCGGATCCATGAACTCACCCGCGACTTCCGGCTCGAGGACGTGTGGGCGCTGCCGACGGCAGGCGGCCCGGGCGACTTCCCCCGGCTGGTGCAGCTGATCGCTTCGGGCAACCCGTCGAAGGGCTCCTCCCGCGCCGCCCGCACGCTCTGGGCGATCCGGTGGAAGGTCGGGGAGCTTCTCGGCTGGGACAGCCCGGACGCAGGCGTCGGCTCCAGGGTGCCGACATTGCGCGACCGCTTGCCGGCGGACCTGCGCGACGCCCCGTCCGGCCCGGAGTTCGCCGCGCTCCCCTTCACCTCGCTGTACCTAACCGCCGACGAGTGGGCGGCGGAGATCGCAAACCGGACCGTTCACGGGGTCATGCACCTCGGCTGGATCCCAGACGGAACGGGCGGTTACCGCGCCCAGATGGCCGTGTACGTGAAGCCGAACGGACTGCTCGGCAGAGGCTATATGGCCGCAATCAAGCCGTTCAGGCACCTGATCGTGTACCCGCGGATACTGAGACAGATCGACCGCGAGTGGCGCTCGCGAGCCGGCGAGTCGAGGTGAGCCCGGGTTTAGCACATCGCGGCACGTTGCCCCGCGAGCTTAGGGCGATCCCTGAAGCTCTTCGTCGTCGTCGCGGGAGTAGGAGCGGTCTTCGTCGACGGGCGGCAGGTGGGCACGGTCGCGGCGGGCGATCACTTCGGCGCGCTCGCGACGACCGACGGCGGGCCGCGAACGGCGACGGTTCGGGCGACGACCGAGCTCCGCTGCCTGACTCAGCTTCCGGTAGGTGCGACCCAGATGTAACTCGACCGTCTCGTGGCTGAGGAACAGCGCTGCGCCCACCTCCTTGTTCGTCTTCCTCGGCGACGAGCAGCGCGATCTGAAGTTCCTGCGGGGTCAGCTCCTCGGCCTCGTGTGCCTGCCGCTTCTGCAGCGTCTCGCCGCTCGCCCGCAGCTCTGCGCTCGCCCGCTCGACCCACGGCCTCGCCGCGAGCTGGTCGAAGGTCTCCAGCGGGCAAGGCCGTGCTGAAGGTCGGCGGCAAGGAGCGGACGCTTCCGCGGGCCGACCTCTCCCAGCACATCCCGGACGCGGCCTCGGTCTGAGTCCGGTCGGTTCCGGAGCAGCTGCATCTCGCTGATCTGAGGGGCCGCCCCCCGCCGGGGCGGCCTCTCACGTCGGCAGCGCATCATCGCGCGCGGTGGGGCTCACCCCGCGCCGACCCCGGTTGTGCCGTTTGCGAGCGGCACGTAGGGTGGCCGCAACAATTTCGCCGCCTAGGGGGAGCCATGCGTGTCAAGGGTCCGCAGCTGCTCGTCGCGCTTGCAGCCGCCGTCGCACTCGTCGTCGGAGTTCCCGCCGCCGCAGATGTGGGGAGCGGCTCGGGGCCGCCCACTTCGCTCGGCACCGGAGGCGCGGCCGCCAGCGTGGAGCGTCTCGCGACCCAGACCGGGATCGACATCCTGAGGCGCGGTGGGAACGCCGTCGACGCGGCCGTGGCCGCCGCGGCGGTCCTGGGCGTCACCGAGCCGTTCTCATGTGGAATCGGCGGCGGTGGCTTCATGGTCGTTCGCACCGCCGGCGGCCGCGTGACGACGATCGATGGGAGGGAGACCGCGCCGGCGGCCATGCATCCGACCTCGTTCTGGGAGAACGGCGCGCCACTGCCGTTCAACGATGCGCGCTACAGTGGCCTCTCGGTCGGCGTTCCCGGCACCGTGGAGACGTGGGCCGAGGCGCTCGAGAAGTTCGGGACGATCTCGCTCGCGGAGGCCTTCGCCCCTGCGATTCACGTCGCGCGGCACGGCTATCTCATCGACCAGGTGTGGTTCGACCAGGTAAACGCCAACCGCGACTGGTTCGACGACGTCCCGGCCAGCGCGGCGCTCTTCCTCGACCCTGACGGAACGCCGCGCGATGTCGGAACGGTGTTCACGAACCCGGCGCTGGCCAAGACGTACGAGCGGATCGCTCACCTCGGCGCCAAGGGGTTCTATCGCGGCGCGGTCGCGGACGCGCTCGTCGAGACCGTCCAGCACCCGCCCGTCTCACCGACTGCGAACCACGTCTGGCGGTCCGGTGTGATGAAGATGCGCGACCTGCACACCTACGTCGCGCCCGAGCGGGCGCCGACTCACGTGAACTACCGCGGGCTCGACGTGTACTCGATGGGGCCGCCCTCGAGCGGCGGCTCGACCGTCGGCGAGGCGCTGAACATCCTCGAGGGCTACGACCTCGCGTCGATGACCCGCGAGAGGGCGCTGCACTCTTACCTGGAGGCGTCGCGGTACTCCTTCGCCGACCGCAACGCATACCTCGCGGATCCGGCCTACTTCGACGTGCCGCTTGCAGGACTCCTCTCGGAGGAGTACGCGGCGACGCGACGGGCGTTGATCACCGAGACGGCGGCGCCAGGCGCCGTGCCCCCGGGCGAGCCGTACCCCTTCGAAGGTGCGGAGACCACAACGCACCTGACCACGGCGGACAAGGCGGGAAACGTCGTCTCGTACACGTTCACCATCGAGTCCACAGGCGGTGCCGGACTGCTCGTTCCCGGCTTCGGCTTCCTGCTCAACAACGAGCTCACCGACTTCAACTTCGACTCGACGACACATCCGAACCGCGTCGAGGGCGGGAAGCGGCCGCGTAGCTCGATGGCGCCCACGATCGTGACGAAGGCCGGCAAGCCCTTCCTGGCGCTCAGCTCGCCCGGCGGCGCGACGATCATCACGACCGTGCTCCAGATGCTTCTCGACCGGATCGACCTCGGCATGACGCTGCCTCGGGCGATCGCGGATCCGCGCGCCAGCCAGCGCAACGCCGTCAACACAGGCGCCGAGCCGGCGTTCCTCGCGACGCCCGAGAGCGCGGCGCTGGTCCTCCGCGGTCACCGCTTCACGAACGCAGGCGAGATCGGCGCAGCAACCGGGATCGAGTTCCTGACGGGCGGTGGAGTGCTCGCAGCCGCGGAACCGGTGCGCCGCGGCGGCGGCAGCGCGATGACGGAGTTGCCTTAGGACGGTGCGGAGGCCGACCGGCGTCGGCCTCCGCACTCGGCCGCTATGTCTTCGAGGTAGACGTCCAGCACGGCCCACTTAGTCTCTGATCGGGATGACGCTCGATCGCCGCCATGCGGAGGAGCTCGACAGACGAGACCCGCTCGCAGGTTTCAGGGACCGCTTCCTTTTCACCGCCCCGGGACGAATCTACGCGGACGGAAACTCACTCGGACGCCTAC
>Ga0126306_10001816_pt1 | contig 11609 bp, 12 predicted proteins | sample Plot27_FD_92592 | JGI IMG/M metagenome (GOLD analysis project Ga0126306, IMG submission 92592) | Serpentine soil microbial communities from UC McLaughlin Reserve, CA, USA - Plot27 | ecosystem: Environmental > Terrestrial > Soil > Grasslands | place: USA: UC McLaughlin Reserve, Lake County...
ATCTCCTGCGGGGACGAGGCGCCGGACTCGGCCACGGCGTCGCCCACGATGGCGTGCAGCTCCTCGTCGGACACCTGCTCGGGCATGTACGAGGCGATGATCTCCGCCTCGCGCTCCTCGGCATCGGCCGCGTCGGCGCGGCCGCCGTCGCGATAGGCCTCCGCGGCCTCCATGCGCCGCTTGCGCTCGCGCTGAAGCACCTCGACCGGGTCGCCGCCGTTGTCCTTCTCGGCCTTCTGGAGGGCGTCGGCGATCATGCGGAGCGCATGCACGCGCTCCCGCTCGCCCGCCTTCATGGCGGTCTTCACGTCATCCTGCACCTGGTTAAGCAACGACATCTCGTTCAAGTGTAGGTATGGAACCGGTTCAAGTCGCGACATTCGACTGCTACGGCACCCTGATCGACTGGGAGGGCGGCGCCGCGGCGTTCCTGTACGAGATCGCCCGGCGCCACGAGCGGGAGCCGCCACCGGGCCGCGAGCTGCGCGCCCGCTGGGAGGAGCTTCAGTTCGAGCGCCTCCAGGGCGACTACCGCGGATACCGCGAGGTATTGGCCGACAGCCTCGCCGCGTGGGCCGGCGAACGCGGCTACCGCTGGAACGACCATGACGGTGAGGCGCTCGCGCGCTCGATGGAGAGCTGGCAGCCGTTCCCCGACACCGTGCCCGCGCTGCGCGCCGCCAAGGAGGCCGGGCTGCGGCTCTGGATCATCTCGAACACCGACCGCGCGATCATCGAGCACTCGCTGCGCCACCTGGAGGTCGAGTTCGACGGCGTGACAGTGGCCGAGGACTGCCGCGCCTACAAGCCGGCGGACGCTCCCTTCAAGCACGCTCTGCGCGAGATCGGCGCGGCCCCGGAGGAGATCCTGCATGTGGCGTTCGGCTTCAAGTACGACCTGGCGGCCGCCCAGCGACACGGGCTGCGGACGGCGTGGGTCAACCGGGGAGGCGAGCCCGCGCCGGGGCCGGAGCGGCCCGACCACGAGTGGCGCGACCTGTGGCCGCTCGCCGAGCTGTTCGGCGCCGCGGGCGGCTAGTCCGGGAGGATCGCCACCACTCGGGCTGGGGCCGCGCCCGCGTCCACGATCTTGAGCGGGAAGCAGGCCACCTGGAAGCCCGTGGCGGGCAGTTCGCCCAGGTTCACGAGGCGCTCGATCTGGGAGTAGGGAATGTCCGCCTGGTGGGCCGCCCAGAAGATCCCCGGCTCGTTTCGCTCGAGCGCCTCCTGCGCCTGGAGGTGGAGCGGGCCGTCCCAGCCCCAGGCGTCGATGCCCATCACGCGCACCCCGCGCTCGTAGAGCCAGCGGGTGGCGTCGACGGTCACGCCCGGGCCGAGCGCCATGTAGCCGGGCTCCTCGACGAACGCGTCGCGGCCCGTGCGCACCAGCACGATGTCGCGCTCGCGCAGCTCGTGGCCGATGCGATCGAGCTCGGCCTCGACGTCCGCGACGCCGATGGTCTCGCCCTCCTCCTTGGCCGCCATGTCGAGCACCACGCCGGGGCCGAAGAACCAGTCGAGCGGGAGCTCGTCGATCGTCGGCGCCGGCTCGCCGCCGATGCGTGAGTTGTAGTGCCACGGCGCGTCCACATGGGTGGAGTTGTGGGTGCCGAAGCGGGTGAGGGTCTCCATCGCCCAGCCCTCCCCGTCGCGTAGCAGGCTCGCCGGCACGCCGAGCAGCGACTCGATCATCACGGCGCCCTCGTCGTGCCCGCTGAACTCGATATCGGTGCGCAGCACCTCGGGCGTTTCCGGCGGGCTCTGGTGTATGGGTGCGGACAGGTCGACGAGTCGCACGAGCGGCAGCGTATCCGGCCCGAGGGCGTGGACGGATGTACGAGGAAGCCGCGCCTGCGCGGTGCCGATACCGAGTCCGACTGCGGAGGCGAAACGCCTGCAAAGCCCTAGCTACGGGGGCAACGTCTAGGGCCGGGTCAGCAGGAGGGCGCTCCACCCCTGTAGTCGCCGGCGGTGGCGTTCGCGCAATGGCGCGAACGCCGCTGCCACCACTTCTTCCTCGCCTTCGAGCAGCCCCGAGACGATCAGCGTCTCGGGCTGCTCGGGCAACAGCTCCGCCACGCGCAGCAGCAGCGGGCGCATCAGGTTGGCGGTCATGACCGGGGCCACCGGCGCGGGCTGGGTGCGCAGGTCGTAACGCTCGACGCGCTCGAGCGTCACTCCGTTGACCCGCGCGTTGTCGAGCGTGGCCTCGACGGCCGCCGGATCGTGGTCGAGAGCGGTGACCGGCCTGAAGCCTAGCTTCGCGCCAGCGATGGCGAGCACGCCGGAGCCGCAGCCGAGGTCCACGAGCGCTGCCGGCGCGACCTCGAGCAGCAGCTCCAGCGACAGGCGGGTGGTCGCGTGGGCGCCGGTGCCGAAGGCCTGCGCGGGATCGATGACCACATCGATGCCGTCTTTGAGCGGCTCGCTCCACGGCGGACGCACGTAGAGCCGGCCGATGGCTACGGGTCTGTGAAATTCGCGCCAACGATCGGCCCAATCGTCGCCGACCTCGGAGCCGGACACCTCGACGTGAACGCCGGCGATGTCGGCCGAGCCGGTGGGGAGCGTGGGCAGCTCGCCCGGCGCGCCGTACAGAGCGAACTCCACGAACCCATCGCCGTCCAGCTGCTCGAACCCCGCCGGCGCAAGCTCGAGCAGTTCTGCCAGCACGATCTCGGCGTGCTCCGCGGGCGCGCGTACGGCGAGGCGGATCACCTCGGCGGCACCGCTGACGTGAGGCGTATCAGCGCAGCGCCCGCCTGACCTTCGAGAGCAGCGACTCGTCCGCCTGCTCCTCGAGGTTCTCGGCGGTGAGCGAGGCGCGCAGCTCCTCGAGCAGCACGCTCTGACGGGCGTTGAGGTTGCGCGGTATCACCACGTTCAGCACCACCTGCTGGTCGCCGCGGCGGCCGCGGCCGATGGTGGGCATCCCGCGCTCGCGCAGGGTCACGACGGTCCCGGGCTGCGTCCCGGCGGGCACCTCGACCTCCTGGTCGCCGTCGAGCGTCGGGACGGAGACCGTGGTGCCGAGCGCCGCCGCCGGCGCGGGCACGTCCACGACCGTGACGAGGTCGCTGCCGTCGCGCAGGAAACGCTCGTCCTCGCTCACGCGCACCAGCACGTAGAGGTCGCCCGGCGGCCCGCCGCGCTCGCCGGTATGGCCGCGGCCGCTGAGCCGGATGCGCTGCTCGTCGGCGATCCCGGGCGGCACGTCCACCTGGAGCGTCTTGCGGACGGCGCGCCGGCCGCGGCCCTGGCACTCGCGGCACGGCTCGGAGGGGATCCTGCCCTCACCGCCGCAGGCGTCGCACGCCTGTTCGCGCACGAGCTGGCCGAACGCCGTGCGCGTGACCGCGCGTATCCGGCCCGCGCCGTTGCAGGTCGGGCAGGTTTCGATCGGCGTGCCGGGCTCGGCGCCGTTGCCGCGGCAGTGCTCGCAGACGTCGACCAGCTCATACGCCACCTCCACCGTCTTGCCCCTCGCCGCCTCTGCGAGCGAAAGCTCGACCTCCACCGCCAGGTCGCCGCCCTGGATCCGTCCCGCTCCGCGGCCAAAGGCGCCGCCGAAGGGATCGCCGCCGAAGAACGCGTCGAAGATGTCGGCGAACGAGCCGAAGCCGTGCGACTGCGAGGAGAAGCCGCGCGAGTCCAGGCCCTCGAACCCGTAGCGGTCGTAGGTCGCGCGCCGCTCGGCGTCGGAGAGAATCTCGTAGGCCTCGGCCGCCTCCTTGAACTTCTCCTCCGCCCCCGGGTCGTGCCGGTTCACATCCGGGTGCAGCTCGCGCGCGAGGCGTCGGAACGTCTTCTTGATCTCAGTCTCGTCGGCACCGCGGGCGACGCCGAGCACCTCGTACGGATCGCGCCTCATTCGTCATACACCTCGGCCACGAAGCGCGACAGCTCGTTGGCCGCCTGTCGGACCGCGATGATCGCGCCGGGGTAGTCCATGCGCAGCGGCCCGATCACCGAGACGGCGCCGAGGTTGCGGCGGGCGAGCCCGTAGTTGGCCGCGACGAGGCTGAGCGAGCGCAGCTCGGGCAGCTCGGGCACCTCGTTCTCGCTGCCGATGCGCAGGTAGACGCTCGGCTCGGCCAGCGACTGTCGCAGCACCCCGAGCAGCCCGCGCCGATGCTCGAGCACGTCCATCAGCGCGCCGATCTGCGAAAGCTCCTGGAAGCGGTGCTCGGAGAGCAGGCGGGCGGCGCCCTCCATGAAGAGCGTCTTCTCCGCGGTGTCCTCGAGCTCGGTGAAAGCGGGCGCCAGCGTGGCGAGGAAGTCCCGCTCGAGGGGGCTGAGCTCGGCCGCCGCCACGCGCGACTGGAGGACCCGCGAGCCGACGTCGAGTCCGCCGAGCGCCTCGTTCAGGTAGCTGCCCGCCCAGTCGACCAGGCCCGGGTCGACGGGCGAGTCGTAGGAGATCACGCGCTTCGTGACGCCGCCGGTCGACGAGATCACCACGACCATGGCCACCTGGGGCTGGAGCAGCAGCACCTCGACGCGGCGGATCGTCGCTGTCTCGATCGGCGGGGCGGTCACGAGCGCGAGCAGGTTCGTGACCTGGGAGAGCTGCTCGCTGGTGGCGCGCATGGCCTCGTCGACCTCGCGGCGCATCGTGGTGAGCTCAAACGGCTTGCGGGGCACGGGCAGCCTGCCCTCCGCGAGGATCTCGTCGACGTAGGTGCGATAGCCGCGGTCGGTTGGTACGCGGCCGGCGGAGGTATGCGGGTGCTCGAGAAGTCCGAGCTCCTCCAGCTTCGCCAGTTCGCCCCGCACCGTCGAGGGGCCCCAGGGCACGTCGTCCTGCTCGGCGATCCACTTCGAGCCCACGGGCTGGTCGAGGTCGCGGTGCGCTTCGACGAGCTTTCGCAGCAGGAAGCTTTGTCGCGGACTGATCTCCACGCCACCTATTGTGGCGATTGCTCCAGCTCCGCCTCACCGTTGCGAATAATGCGCTTTCCGCCCTGCGCGGCCTCGGTCTCGACCACCACGCGGCCGTCCCGCTCCTCGGTGACCTTGCCGGTCACGGTGATCTCCTGCTCTGGGAAGCCCATGCCGCGGAACTGCACGGCCAGCCGCTTCAGCCTGCGCGGGTCGCCGCCGACCGCGTTCACATTCGCGCGCGCGACCTGGGCCATCGTGTAGAGGCCGTGCAGGATGTTCGAGGGCAGGCCGACCTGCTTAGCGAAGTCCACGTCGATGTGGATCGGGTTGAAGTCGCCCGACGCGCCCGCGTAGCGGTGCGGCAGGTACTTGTCCGGCGTGACCTTAAGCTCGACCTTCACGACACCCCCCTGACGATGTTGGTCCACGTGCCGCGCACGACCTCCTGGCCGTCCTGGTTCGTGGAGACCGTCTCGAACACGTAGAAGCCCATGCCGCCCTTCTCGGAGATGTCCGTGACCGAGGTGACCGTGGTGATCACGTCGCCCGAGCAGACCGGCTCGGCCCACTCGAACTCCTGGGAGCCGTGCACCATCATCGCGAAGTTGATGCCCACATCGGGGTCGAACAGCGCCGGCGCGAAGGAGCCCGCGGAGTAGACCACCGCGAACATCGGCGGCGCCGGGATGTCGCGAAAGCCGGCCTCCGTGGCGGCCGCCCGGTCGAAGTAGATCGGATTGTCCTCCCCCACCGCGTGCGCGTACTCGCGGATCTTCTCCCTGCCCACCTCGTACTCGAACGGCGGGTAGGTCTTTCCGGTCGCCTCAACGTTCACTGGCACGGCGCGGCAGTCTATGCCAGGAGTGGGACTCGGCCGATACCTCCAGGTTCTGCGCACGCCCGGCGTCGCGCGGGTTGCCGCATTCGCGACGACGGGACGCCTCCCGTTCGCGATCGTGCGCCTGTCGACGTGCTCCTGATGCGCGAGGAGGGCTATCACTACGGGCAGATCGGAGCGGTCGTGCGCGCGGAGCGCTGGCCGTGGGAGTCACGGCGGGGATCGCGTGTGCGGCCGGGCTCGTGGTCGCCGTGGCGGGCCGGCGCTCGCTACGGCCGGCGCTCGTGGCCGGCGGCGAGCACTCACAGCGGCAACCGTCCTGCCTAATGCGCCCTATAGGCGCCTAAACCAGGACAGCCCCGAGGGGCGCTGCGCAACTACGCGGCTTCGCGCAGGCCCTGCGCCTCGGCCAGCGTGGAGAGCTTGCGGAGCGCGCCCTCCTCGATCTGGCGGGTGCGCTCGCGCGTGAGCTGGAACAGCTTGGCCACCTTGTCGAGCGTCTGCGGTGCCTCGTCGCCGAGCCCGAAGCGCAGCTCGACGATGCGCTTGTCGCGGTAGGGCAGGTTGTCGAGGCAGGCCCGCAGGCGCTCGTCGCGCATCGACTCGACCGCCTCGTCGAACGGCGAGGCAGACGACTCGTCGGGGATCAGGTCGCCGAACTGCGCGGCGTCCGAGTCCTCGCCGACGGGCTTGTCCAGCGAGACGAGCTGCTGCGCCGCGCGCATGATCACATCGGCCTCGACCGGATCCACGCCGGCCATGTCGGCGATCTCCTCGATGGTGATCTCGCGGTCGCCCTGGGCCTCCAGCTTGCGCTGGGCGCCGTCGAGCTTCTTGAGGATGTTGTCGATGTGGATCGGGATGCGGATGGTCCGGCCCTTGTCCGCAATCGCGCGCGAGATTGCCTGGCGGATCCACCAGGTCGCGTAGGTCGAGAACTTGTAGCCCTTGCGGTAGTCGAACTTCTCGACCGCGCGCACCAGGCCGATCGTGCCCTCCTGGATCAGGTCCAGGAACGGCAGGCCCTGGTTGCGGTAGCGCTTGGCGATCGAGACGACGAGCCGCAGGTTGGCGCGCGTCATGTGATCCTTGGCAACGAGGTCACCGCGCTCGATGCGCTTCGCCAGCGAGATCTCCTCGTCAGCCGTGAGGAGCGGCGTCTTGGCAATGCCGTCGAGGAACTGCTGAAGCGAGTCCAGCGTGGGGTCGGGCGCGGGCGCGGTCAGGGTATCGGTACTCATCGCGCGCCAACCTACGACCGTCCCTTAAGGCCTACCTAAAGCCGGTTTGGCCCTCCAGAAAGCCCCGCACCAGGGCCGCGGTGGCCTCCGGGCGCTCGACGGCGGGCAGGTGCCCGGCGCCGGGAATCGTCACCAGCTGCGCCTCAGGCAGCTCGCGGGCGAGGCGCTCCGCTATCGCATGGAAGTCGCGCTTGTCGTGCTCACCAACGGCCACGAGGGTGGGGGCCCGGACGGCGCTGAGGTCGACCTGCTGAATCTCGTCGATCTCGAGCTCCAGTGACCACCGAGTCATGGGCCGCAGGCGATCGGCCACGGTTGGCGCCCAGAAGGAGAGGTTGAGCTCGGTCGCGGCATCGAGGTCGCCCGCTTCGAGCAGCCGCTCCTCCTCCTCCGCGTAGGCGATCACCTCCTCGGACCAGTCGTGGTCCGGCAGCGGCGCATCGAGCAGCACCAGCTTCGTCACGAGCTCCGGGTTCCTGGCGGCGAAGTCGAGGCATACGAGCCCGCCGTAGGAGGCACCCACCAGCGCGACCGGCTCATCGACGGAGATCGGATCGGCCAGGCTGTGGCGCTCACCGGCGACGTCGAACCCGTCCCACATCTCGGGGCTCGTGATCCCGGAGTGGACGAGGACGATCAACCCTTGCCGTCCCCGGACAGCTCGAGCACCGCCAGGAACGCCTCCTGCGGCACCTCCACGCGGCCCACCTGCTTCATCCGCTTCTTGCCGGCCTTCTGGCGCTCGAGAAGCTTCTTCTTGCGGCTGATGTCGCCGCCGTAGCACTTGGCGATCACGTCCTTACGCATCGGCTTCACCGACTCGCGGGCGATGATCTTCGCCCCGATCGCCGCCTGGATCGCAACCTCGAACTGCTGGCGCGGGATCTGCTTGCGGAGCCGCTCGGTGAGCACCCGCCCGGCCGGGTAGGCCTTGTCGCGGTGCACGACCATCGAGAGCGCGTCCACCCGGTCGCCCGAGAGCAGGATGTCGAGCTTCACGAGGTCGCCCTCGCGCATGCCGATCAGCTCGTAGTCGAGCGAGGCGTAGCCCTTCGTGCGCGACTTCAGCTGGTCGAAGAAGTCGAGCACGATCTCGGCGAGCGGCAGGTCGTAGTGGAGCTGCACGCGCTCCTGCGACAGGAACGTCATGTCCACGTGGGTGCCGCGGCGCTCCTGGCAGAGCTCCATCACTGCGCCCACGTGCTCCTTCGGCGTGAGGATCGTCGCGCGGATGTAGGGCTCCTCGATTGCCGCTATCTCCGCGCGGTCGGGCATGTCCGAGGGCGAGTGGACCACCACCTCGCGGCCGTCCGTGAGCGTCACGTCGTACTCCACGGTCGGCGCCGTGGCGAGCAGCTCGAGGTCGTACTCGCGCTCCAGCCGCTCGCGCACGATGTCCATGTGGAGCAGGCCGAGGAACCCGCAGCGGAAGCCGAACCCGAGCGCCTCGCTCGTCTCCGGCTCCCAGGTGAGCGCGGCATCGTTCAGCTCGAGCTTCTCGAGCGCGTCGCGCAGGTCGGGGAACTGGTTCGTCTCCACCGGAAACAGCCCGCAGAAGACCATCGGCTTGATCTCGCGGTAGCCGGGCAGCGGGTCGTTGGCGGCGTTCGCCTTGGTGGTGAGCGTGTCGCCCACGCGCAGGTGCGAGACGTCCTTGATGCCAGTGATCACGTATCCGACCTCGCCGGCGTGCAGGGCGTCGACCGGGGTCGTCTCCGGCCCGAAGAAGCCGATCTCGTCGATCTCGGCGTGCGTGCCGGCCTGCATGGCGACGATGGCGTCGTCCTTTCGCAGCGTGCCGTCGACCACGCGGACGTAGGCGACCACGCCGCGGTACTGGTCGAACTCGGAGTCGAAGATCAGCGCACGGGCGGGCGCGTCGAGATCGCCCTCCGGCGGAGGCACCTGCGCGACGAGCGCCTCGAGCAGCTCGGTCACGCCGTCGCCGGTCTTCGCCGAGATGCGGATCACGCCGCCCGGATCGATGCCGATCAGCTCCGAGATCTCGCCGGCCACCCGCTCCGGCTCCGCGCCGGGGAGGTCGATCTTGTTCATCGCGGGGATCAGCTCGAGGCCGGAGTCCACCGCCAGGTAGGTGTTCGCGACCGTTTGCGCCTCCACGCCCTGGGAGGCGTCCACCAGGAGCAGCGCGCCATCACACGCCGCGAGCGAGCGCGATACCTCGTAGGTGAAGTCCACGTGGCCCGGCGTGTCGATCAGGTGGAGCCGGTAGAGCTGGCCGTCCATCGCCCTGTACTCCACGCGCACGGCCTGGGCCTTGATCGTGATCCCGCGCTCGCGCTCCAGGTCCATCGAGTCGAGCAGCTGGGGCCTGTGGTCGCGCGCGTCGACCGCTCCGGTGATCTCGAGGATCCGGTCGGCAAGCGTGGACTTCCCGTGATCGATATGGGCGATGATCGAGAAGTTGCGGATGTTCCGTGCGGGCGATTCCACTGCGGCGTACGAGTATGGCGATGAGTAATAGTCCTAACCGGACTCGTGATCGCCACCGACATCGACGTAGTCAAGGGGATGTTCGCCGCCTTCGCGGCCCGTGACCTCGAAACCGTCCTGGCACTGGCGGACGCGGATATCGAGTTCACCGCCGTGACCGGCGAGCACGCCGGCCGCACCGACCCCTACCGGGGCCACGACGGCCTGCGCGCCTACTTCCGCGACGTGGCCGCGGTATGGGAGGAGTTGCGCCTGACGCCGCGCGAGTTCCGCCCGGTGGGCGACCTGGTGCTGGTCACGGGCAAGGTCAGCGCACGCTCCCGCGGGCGCAGCGTGACCGGCTCGACCGGCTGGATCTGGCAGGTCCGCGACGGCAAGGTCGTGTACGGGCGCGTATATGCGTCGGCGGCCGACGCGATCGCGGCACTGCCGTAGAGCTAGGGCGGTCGCGGCGCACGCGGCCGAGCCGCGTGCTTGCGCAACTACGGCCGGCGGCGCGCTCGCAGCAGGTAGTCCACCTGCTCCTGCTTGCGCATGATCATGTGCTCGAGGCGGTGCTCGACAGCCTCGGAGGCGGCCTCACGGCCTGTCGGCTCGATGGCAGCCTGCAGCGCCTCGAGCGTCTCGGATTCGCAGTCGATCAGCGCGTCGATCGCCTTATCGGGATCGGCGACGAAGTTGATCGCGGCCACCTCCGTGGTCGGCTCGCCCCCAAGCGCCGTGATCTTCTCCACCAGGCGGGTGGCGTCCTCGAGCTCCGACAGGGAGTGCTCGCGCATTTTCTCGGCGTGTGCCTGGTACTCGAGCCCGATCACGCTGCCCGCCACCAGCGAGTAGTGCAGAACCGAGCGGTGCTGCAGGCGCAGCGCTTGGTTCAGGCACTCGATTTGCTGCTCGACGTCCATCGTCTCTTCGGCCATGGCCCGCTTCTACCCCTCGGAGCGGCCGCGGCTAACGAGCAGGCGCGGGATCTGCCTGGCCTCGGGCACGCGGAGGAGCCAGACGGCGCCCGCGTAGACCGCCCCGCCGGCGGCAATCGCACCCAGCACGGAGACGGCTTGGCCGGCGAGCGAGCGCCCGAGCAGGTCATCGAGGCCCGCCCAGCTCAGGTAGGAGACCGCGCCCAGCAGGGCAGCCGCCGCCAGCATCCGCACCGAGGCCGACAGCAGCCGCCCGCCCTCGATGCCCGCCAGCTCCTTGCGCAGGATCCAGCCCTGCGCCACGCACATCACGATCGTGCCCGCCACGGTGCCGATCACGATGCCGGCGATCTCGAAGGGCCCGTAGAGCGCCGCGGCGAGCGCGGCGTTCACCAGCAGGTTGACGCCCGCGAGGGCGGTGGTTGCCCAGGGGCGCTGGAGGCTGAAGAAGGTGCGTGAGAAGAGCAGGCTCACGCCCTGGAACGGCAGCGAGATCGACCACCACAGCATCGCGGTCGAGGTCAGGTCGGTGGCCTCCTCCCCGAAGGCGCCGCGCTCGTATACGAGCCGCGTGATCGGCTCGGCGAGCACGGCCATGAGCACGGCGCTCGGGATCAGCAGCAGGCAGATCTGGCGCACGCCGGTGCCCATGGTGCGGCGCAGGTCGTCGCGCGCGCCGCGTGCCGCGAAGCGCGACATCGTCGGGAACAGGATCGTGGCCACCGCGATGCTGAACAGCCCCTGTGGCAGCTGGTAGATGCGGAACGCCTTGTCGATCGCCGCAGGCGCCTCGTCCGACACGAGCGTGCCGAAGATCGAGTTGATCAGGAGACTGACGTTGATCAGCCCGAGCGCGATCGTCACCGGCAGCATCAGCTTCAGCACCCGGCGAACGCGCTCATCGCGCCAGTCGATCTGGAAGGTGATCGCGCCCCCGCGCCCTCGCAGCCACGGCAGCGGCAGCAGGAACTGAACCACCGTGCCGGCCAGGATCCCGATCGCGTACGCGTAGATCTCGTCCTCCTCCGGTAGCACCGGGACGAGCCCCACCAGCGTGGCGATGATCACGAGGTTCCACGCCACCGGCGCGAGCGCGGGCACCGCGAAGTGCTCGAACGAGTTGAGCATCCCGACCACCAGGCCGGAGAGGGCCAGCAGCACGACGATCGGGAACATCAGCCGCGCGAGGTTCACGGTGAGTTCCTTGAGCGCCGGGTCGTCGTCGAACCCGGGGGCGATCAGCCCCATGAGCGGCTCGGCGAACAGGATGAA
>Ga0126306_10001817_pt1 | contig 11604 bp, 13 predicted proteins | sample Plot27_FD_92592 | JGI IMG/M metagenome (GOLD analysis project Ga0126306, IMG submission 92592) | Serpentine soil microbial communities from UC McLaughlin Reserve, CA, USA - Plot27 | ecosystem: Environmental > Terrestrial > Soil > Grasslands | place: USA: UC McLaughlin Reserve, Lake County...
CGACCTGATCCAGGAGCTCGTCAACGCGAAGGCGCTCGAGGGCGGCTACGCGGAGGTCGCGCGGATCGTGCACGGCCACCCGACGTTCTCCGAGGGCGTGATGGAAGCGGCCCGCGCCGCGGATGGCTGGCTCGTCCACGGCTGAGCTGCGCCTGCGGCCCACGGACGAGGTCGACCTCGACTACGTCGTGGCGGCCGAGGCCGACCCCGACAACGGCCCGTTCCTCGCGCCTTCGCCGCGCCGGGACCACCTCGGCTTCCTCCGTGACCCGCGCCAGCGCCATCTGATCGCCGAGGTCGGCGGACGTCCGGTCGGCTTCGCGCTCCTCCGGCTGCATCCCGAGGACCGAACGGTGGAGTTGCGCCGCATCGCGGTGACCGAGAAGGGCCGCGGCTACGGGCGCGCGACGCTGCTCCTGGCGATGGCGCAGGCGTTCGAGCATCACGACGCCCATCGCCTGTGGCTCGACGTCAAGCCGCACAACGAGCGCGCGCGTTCGCTCTACCGCAGCGCCGGGTTCGTCGAGGAGGGTCTCCTGCGCGACGCGCTCTACGACGGCGGCCGGTTCGAGTCCCCGATCGTGATGTCGATCCTGCGCCCCGAATGGAAGCGCTGACCTTCTACTACGACGTCGGGTCGCCCGACGCCTACCTCGCCGCCGAGCGCGTCGTCGCCGTGCTCGGCGCCGTGCCCGAGTTCGTCCCGGTGCGGATCGGAGGCCCGGGCGGCTTCCGCTGTGCCGAGGAGGAGACGATCTACCGCGCGGACGTCGAGCAGCGCGCGGCCGCGTACGGGCTGATGCCGGTGCGCTGGCCGCCCGAGTTCCCCGCCGATACCGAGTGGGCGATGCTCGTAGCGACCTACGCCAAGCAGGGCGGACGCGTCGTCGCGTACTCGATGGCGGCGTTCCGGCAGGCGTTCGCGGCCGGACGCGACCTGGGCGAGCGCGACTCGGTCCTGATCGCCGCGGCGGCGGCGGAGATGCATCCGGCGGCGGTCGTGAAGGCGGCCGGGTTGAAGGGGACGCGCGCGCGGCTCGAGGCCGCTACGGGGGCGGCATGGGACGCCGGCGTGCGCGACGTGCCGGCGGTGCAGGTCGGCGAGCGCGTGTTCCACGGCGACCGCGAGCTTGAGGCGGCCGCGGCGGAGCTGGCATGAAGGCGAACCGCGAGTACGAGCTGATCGTCCGCCGCGCCGGCCGGGCGCCGGCCGCACTCGCGGACCCCGAGCGCGTCGACCAGGTCGAGATCGTCGAGATCGCGACCGGCGAGGTGGCGCTGTTCTGGGACACTGCGCCGGCCCAGACGCGCCGCCTGTCGCGCGCGCTCAAGACGGACCTCGCCCAGCTCGAGGCGGCCGAGTTCATGCGCCGCTGGCGACGCTGGGAAATGCGCTAAAGCGCCCGCCGGCTGCTGCCGATCATGGGGATGGCGAGACTCATCCCCTCCCCTCGCCGAAGGCGGCGGCGCGACCTCTCCTCATCCCTGGCGCCGCGGCCATTGTGTGGCGGGGCGCCGGCTTCCTCGGATGCCGGCGCCCCCATCACGCCGCCGCGGGAATAGCTCGCTCGCGCGCTTCGTCTCCCGGACGATGCGAATCCTCATGACTTCCAACCGCGGCGCCGGCCACATCGGCCCGCTCATCCCGTTCGCCCACGCCTTCATGCGTGGAGGCGACGACGTCCTCCTCGCCGCCCCGGCAGGCGCCCGCGAGACGGTCGAGCGCACCGGCGTGCCGTTCCACCCGGTAGCCGATCCGCCCCAGGACCAGCTCGACGCGATCTTCGACGCGCTCCCCGGCCGCTCGCAGGAGGAGCAGGGCGTGCGCGTGATGACGGAGGTGTTCGCGGACATCGACGCGCGCGCCTCGCTGCCGGGGATCCTGCGCGTCGTCACGGAATACCGGCCGCACGTGATCCTGCGCGAGCCGACCGAGTACGCGGGGCTGCTCGCCGCCGAGCGGCTCGGCGTGCGCCACGGGCGGATCGCGATCATGGCGGCAGAGTTCGAGACGTGGGGGGCGCCGCTGGTCGCGCCGGTGCTCGACCGCCACCGCAGGCGGCTCGGGATGCAGCCCGACCCGCAGGGCCGTCGGATCCTGGAGAGCACGTACCTGACGGTGATCCCGGCGGCGATGGAGGATCCCGCCGACGCCGGCACGCCGCAGGCGCTTCGCTTCCGCGAGACCGACCCCGCTCCATGGGCGCTGCCGGACTGGTGGGGCGGCGACGAGCGCCCGCTCGTGTATGTCACGTACGGATCCGTGACGCCGACGCTGCCGTACTTCCCGGCCCAGTTCCGCGCGACGGTCGCCGAGCTCGCCGAGCTGCCCGCCCGCGTCCTCTTCACGATCGGCAACGAGGTGGAGCGCGAGGCGCTCGGCACGGCGCCGGAGAACGTGCGCGTCGAGCGCTGGATCCCGCAGGCCGCGGTCATGCCGCACGCCGCGGCGATGGTCGGCCACGGCGGCGCCGGCTCGACGCGAATGGCGCTCGCGGCCGGCGTGCCGTCGGTCGTCGTCCCCGGCTTCGCCGACCAGTTCCGCAACGGCGAGCGCGTCGAGGCGCTCGGCGCGGGCCTCTCCGTGACCGGCGCGCCCGAGTCGCTCGCCGGACTCGGCGACGCGGTGCGCCGCCTGCTCAACGAGCCGTCCTACCGCGCAAGCGCGCAGCGCGTCGCGCGCGAGGTCGCCGCGCTGCCGGCCGTCGACGAGGCGTCCGCCGTGCTGCGCGAGTGGATCGCGGAGCCGCGCGCCGCGTAGTGCGAACGGCTCGCAACGAGTATTAGAACCGCGCGGGCGCCCGGCGCGCAGTGGTGGGCATTCCCATCCCCACCCCCAAGGAGCGCGCATGCGCAGATCCTCGATCGTCGGCGCGGCCGCAGTGGCCGCGCTCGCAGCCGGCTCGATCGCCGTCACGAGCGGCGGCAGCTCGAGCCACCGCGAGGCCCCCGACATCCTCGCGGACCCGACCGCGGACAACACAGACGTCTACGCGTTCACCGCGCCGGACGCCCCCGGCAGCCTGACCGTCGTCGCCAACTGGATCCCGATGGAGGAGCCGGCGGGCGGCCCCTACTTCGGCAAGCTGGATCCGAAGGCCCGCTACTACGTCAAGATCGACAACACCGGCGACGGCTACGAGGACGTCGCCTACCGATGGAAGTTCCGCCAGTTCTTCCGCAACCCCAACTCGTTCCTGGACGCGGCGCCGACCGTCGACTCGGTCGACGACCCGGACACCAACTTCGTCCAGCGCTACGACCTCTACAAGGAGACCTACAAGGACCGCAAGCTCGTCAAGGTCCGGCGGATCGTGAAGGACGCTCCGGTCGCGCCGGCCAACACCGGCCCGAAGACGGTCCCGAACTACAGCAAGGTCGAGGCCGGTGCGATCAAGGGCGTCGCGGGCGGCGGCCTGTCGTTCGTCGGCCCGATCGACGATCCCTTCTTCCTCGACCTCAACACGGTGTTCGACGGCCTGAACATCGACAAGCCGGGGCGTCCCAACATCGGCCTGGGCAACCAGGGCGGCGGCAAGGACGACGTCTCGGGCTACAACACGCACGGCTTCGTGCTCCAGGTGCCCGAGTCGGAGGTGACCGCCGACGGCAAGTCCGTCGCGGATGCCAAGGCCAAGAACGCCGTCGTCGGCGTGTGGGCGACGACCGAGCGCAAGCGGATCAGCGTGCGCGCGTCGCGGCAGAAGCGGCGGCATCACTCGAAGCATTGGGTCCAGGTCAGCCGCCTCGGCAACCCGCTGATCAACGAGGTCGTCATCCCGATCGGCGACAAGGACAAGTTCAACCGCACGTCGCCGGCGAACGACGCGAAGAACTTCGGCAAGTACGCCGTCGCACCGGAGCTCGCGCGGTTGATCAACGCGCTGTTCAAGCTGGGCGTCAAGGAGACCGACCGGACCGACATCGTCCAGGCGCTGCTCACCGGCGCGCCCGGGCTGACCCAGATCGGCGCGAACCCGGCCGCGGCCGACACGCTGAAGATCAACATGGGCGTGCCGCCCGCGGCGAGCCCGAACCGCTTCGGCGTGCTGGCGGGCGACGTCGCCGGGTTCCCGAACGGCCGCCGGCTGATCGACGACGTGACGGACATCGAGCTGCGCGTCATCGCCGGCGCGCTGCTGCCGGCCGAACAGGGCGGCAAGCAGATCCCGCTCGGTGACGGCGTGGACCAGAACGACAAGCCGTTCCGGTCGACGTTCCCGTACGTCGCGCAGGCGACCGACGGGTTCACCGGCATCGTCAAGCGGACGGAGCCGCAGCACGCTCCCGTCCCCCAGCCGCCCGCCTGATCGAGACCGCTGTCCTGCCTAGGGGTCGCCCTGCGAGCCCGAAGCAGGACAGCAAACCGTCATGACTCGCTTTCTCACCGTATTCCTCAGCTTCGGGATCGCCCTTGCGGCCTTCCTCGTCCTCCGCGGGCCGGCGCCCGCGACGCCCGCCGGCGCCGTGCCCGCGTTGGGGGCGGCGCGCACGCCGCAGGGCGCCGACGCGGAGATCGCCCGGCTGCAGGCGGCCGTGCGCGCGGAGCCGCGTGATGTCGCGCCGCGCGTCGGGCTCGCGAGCGCCTACCTGCAGAAGGCGCGCGCGACCGGCGACCCGAGCTTCTACACGCGCGCCGACGGGCTGCTGCGCGCCGCGCGCGCGGCGCCCGGGCCAGCCGGGCGAGCTCGTCGCGAGCGCCGGGCTCGCGCTCTCGCGACACGACTTCCGCGGCGCGCTGGCGCTTGCCCGCCGCGCCCGCGCCGCCCGGCCGCGGGCGCTCGCGGCCTATCCCGCGCTGGTCGACGCGCTCGTCGAGCTCGGCCGGTTCGGTGCGGCGGAGCGCGCGCTGCAGCGGCTGGTCGACGCGAAGCCGACGCTCGCCGGCTACGCGCGCGTCTCCTACCTGCGTGAGCTGCGCGGCGAGCTGGACGGCGCGGCCGCCGCGATGCGGCGGGCAGTGACGGCGGCCGGCCCGGCGCGGGAGAGCGTCGCGGCCGTGCAGTCGCTGCTTGGCGGGCTCGAGCTCGCGCGCGGCCGGCCGCGCGCGGCCCGGGCCGCGCAGCGGGCGGCGCTCGCCGCGGTGCCCGGCTACCCGGCGGCCGAGGCGGGCCTCGCCCGGCTCGACGCCGCGGGCGGCGACCTGCTCGGAGCGATCCGCCGCTGGCGCGCGCTCGCCGTGCGGCTGCCGCTGCCGGAGTACGTGTTGGCCTTGGCGAGGCGGAGCTCGCGGCGGGGCACCGCGCGGCCGCGCGCCGCGACCTGGAGCTGATCCGCGCCGAGCGGCGTCTACTGGCCGGAGCCGGCGTCGACGCCGATGCGGAGCTGGCGCTGTACGAGGCCGACCACGGCTCCCCGCGCCGCGCGCTGCGGCTTGCCCGCCGCGCCTGGCGCGCGGCACCGGGCCTGCGCGCCGCGGACGCGCTCGGCTGGGCGCTCACGCGCAGCGGCCGGCCCGCGGCCGGCCTGCGCTGGTCGCGGCGCGCGCTGTCGCTGGGCAGCCGCGATCCGCTCTTCCGCCACCACGCCGGCATCGCCGCGCTGGCCGCAGGGCGCGAGCGCGAGGGGCGCGAGCACCTGCGGATCGCGCTGGCGCACGGGCTGGCCGGCTGGCCGTGGCAAGCCGCGCAGGCGCGCCGAGCGCTGGAAGGGAGCACCCAATGAAGACACGCACAATCCTGGCGGGGGTCGTGCTCGCCGCGGCGGCGCTGCTCGTCGGCGCCGGATCGGCGACAGCTCACCCGCTCGGCAACTTCTCCGTCAACCAGTTGACCGTCGTCGCGATCTCGACCGACCGGGTCGACGTGCGCTACGTGCTCGACCAGGCCGAGATCCCCACGTTCAGGGAGCGCGGCGTGAGCGACGCCGAGCTGCTGCGCCGCAAGCGGGCGGAGGTCGCGCGGCGGCTGGAGCTGACCGTCGACGGGCGCGCGGTCGCGCTGCAACCGGCAGGCGATCCGGTCCTCACGCACCCGGCCGGGCAGGGCGGCCTGCGCACGACGCGGCTCGAGCTGCCGCTGAGCGCGCCGGCACGCGGCGCGCGCAGCGTCTCCGTCCACGACGGGACGTTCCCAGGGCGGGTCGGCTGGAAGGCGGTCCAGGTCCGGCCCGGCAACGGCACCGCCGTCCGCACGAGCGCTCCCGCGACCGACCCGACCGGCGGGCTGCGCCGGTCCTGGGTACTGCCGGAGCAGCTGTATCCGTGGCTCACGCTCGCGTCCGGGCTGCTCGTCGTCGGCGTCGGTGTCGCCGTGCTGCGTCGGCGCGCGCACGCGCACGCGCACCATCACGACCACCACCACCACCATCACCATCACCATCGCAAGAGCCTGCTGGCGATGGGAGCTTCGGCCGGCCTGATCCCGTGCCCGTCGGCGCTCGTCGTGTTGCTCGGAGCGGTCGCGCAGCACCGGATCGGCCTCGGCCTGATCCTGATCGTCGCCTTCTCAGCCGGCCTCGCGGCCACGCTCACCGGCCTCGGGATCGCGGTCGTCCACGCGCGCAGGCTGCTCTCGCGGCTGCCCGTCCCGAGCCGGCTCGCGACCGCGGTGCCGGCGCTGTCGGCCGCGCTGATCGTGGTCGTCGGGCTGGCGCTCACGGTCCAGGCGGTGCCGCAGATCGCATGAGCGTGAACGCCGACTGATCCGCCCCGGACGGTCGTGCGAACAGGAAGGCGAGAGCGGCTGAGCGGGGGCAGCGTCGCATCCAACGCAACCACTTGAATGACCGTCGCCCACCGCACGGAGGCGCTCGCCGCGCCGTCCCTGACCGCTGCCCTGATCGCGCTGCGCATGCGCGGGATGCGCGTGTCGGCCACCCGCCGCAAGCTGCTCGAGAAGCTGTACCGCGCCGCGCACCCGCTGCCCGCCGACGCGCTGGCCGGGCGGCTCGACCTCGCCAGCGTCTATCGCAACCTCGACGCGCTCGAGGCCGTCGGGCTCGTGCGCCACGTCCACGTCGGCCACGGCCCCGGGCTGTACGCCCTCGCCGCGCGGCGCGAGACCGGCTACGCCGCGTGCGAGCGCTGCGGCCGCCACGCGGCGCTCGCGCCGGACACGCTCGACGCGGTGCACGCGGCGGTCCGCCGCGCCACCGGCTTCACGAGCGACTTCTCGCACTTCCCGATCGTGGGGCTATGCCCCGACTGCGCGTCCCACCCGAGAGAGGAGCACCATGCATATCCCTGACGGCTTCCTGTCGACCGAGGTCGCCGCCGGCACCGCGGTCGTCGCGGCCGGCGCCGTGAGCGTCGGCCTGCACCGCGCGGGCACTCGGCTCGACGACCGGATGGTGCCGCTGCTCGGCGTCACCGGCGCGTTCGTGTTCGCCGCCCAGATGCTCAACTTCCCCGTCGCGGGTGGAACGAGCGGCCACTTCCTCGGCGCCGCGCTCGCGACCGTGCTGCTCGGGCCGTGGCTCGCGTGCCTCGTGCTCGCGGTCGTGCTGGCGACGCAGAGCTTCGTGTTCGCGGACGGAGGAGTGAGCGCACTCGGCGCCAACGTCGTGAACATGGGCGTGACCGGTGGCCTAGCGGGCGCGCTCGCCGTGTTCGCGCTCGGCGCCGGCGTCGTCGCGCTGGCCCGCAGGTCGCGAGCGGCATGAGGCTCGCCCTGGAGTCGGCCGGGCTCGCGGGCGACCCGGCGAGCGCGGTCCACCGCCTCGACGCGCGCGCGAAGCTGCTCGGGCTCGCGGGGCTGACCGTTATCGCAGCGACGTCGCCGCCCGCGGCGTGGCCGCTGCTCGCGTGCTGCGCCGCGCTGCTCGCGGCCGTGGCGTTCGCCGCTCGCGTGCCGGCGCGCGTGCTCGGTAGCCGCGCGCTCGTGATCCTGCCGCTGGTCGTACTCGCGGCAGCCTCGCTGCCGTTCGTGCGCGACGGCGGCGCCGACTACGCGTTCGGACCGCTGCACCTCTCCGAGGCCGGCCTCGTCGTGTTCGGCGCCGCGGTCGCCAAGGCGGGCGTCGGGACGCTGAGCGCGATCCTGCTCGCCGCCACCACGAGCATCCCCGCAGCGCTGGAGGGCCTGCGGCGGCGCACGCGCCGCCGCTGCTGGTCGCGCTTGCGGGCGTCACGTGGCGCTACGTGTTCGTGCTCGCCGGCGAGGTCGCGCGGATGCGCACGGCGCTGGCCGCCCGCGGTCACCGCCCGCGCCACCTGCTGCAGGCGGGCGCGACCGGGCGGCTCGCGACGGCGCTGTTCCTGCGCGCGCACGCGCGCGGCGAGCGCGTCCACGTGGCGATGGCCGCCCGCCGCTGGCGCGGCGTCCCGGCCGTGCCGCCCGCAACCGTGCTGCGCCGTCCGGACCTCGCATTCGTCGCCGCGCTCGCCGGCGTTCCGCTCGCGCTCCGCGTCCTGCTGGAGGTCGTCGCATGACGTGCGCGGTGCGGGCCCGCGGGCTGACGTTCGGCTACGGCGCCGGCGGCGATGTGCTCGCCGGGCTCGACCTGACGGTCGCCCATGGCGAGCGGGTCGCCGTGCTCGGCCCCAACGGCGCCGGCAAGACGACGCTGATGCTGCACCTCAACGGACTGCTCCGCGGCGCGGGCGAGCTGGAGGTGGCCGGCCTGCCCGTGCGCGGCGACACGCTCGCGGCGCTGCGGGCGCGCGTCGGGCTGGTCTTCCAGGACCCGGACGACCAGCTGTTCATGACGACGGTCGCCGAGGACGTCGGCTTCGGCCCGCGCAACCTCGGTCTCGGCGAGGCCGAGGTGAGCGAGCGGACACGCAGCGCGCTCGCCGCCGTACGGATGCAGGCGGCCGCCGCCCGCGCCCCCCATCAGCTGTCGATGGGAGAGCGCCGGCGCGTGGCGATCGCCGGCGTGCTCGCGATGGAGCCGCAGCTGCTGGTGCTCGACGAGCCGTCGGCGAACCTCGACCCGCGCGCGCAGCGCGAGCTGCTCGACGTCCTGGCGGCGCTCGACCGCACGCTGCTCGTGGTCACGCACGACCTGCCGTTCGCGGCCGAGCTGTGCGAGCGCGCGGTGATCCTGTCCGGCGGCCGCGTCGCCGCGGACGGCGCCTGCGCCGCCGTGCTGTCCGACGCGGACCTGCTCGCGCGGCACGACCTCGAGCTGCCCGCCGGCTTCGATCCCGCGCGCGTGACGCGCCGCCCGCGCCCGCGCTGACGCCGAGCGGGGACGCCGTATACCCTCAGGGCATGCCCGATGTCGCGATGCCCCGCCTGTCCGACTCGATGGAGGAGGGCACGATCCTGAAGTGGCTCAAGTCCGACGGGGACGAGGTCCAGCGCGGCGAGGAGCTCGTCGAGATCGAGACCGACAAGGCCAACATGACCTACGAGGCCGACCAGGCGGGCGTGCTGAAGATCGTCGCGCAGGAGGGCGACACGCTCCCGGTCGGCGAGACGATCGCGCAGATCGGCGAAGGCGGCGGCGGCGCACAGGAGCAGTCCGCTCCGGCCGAGGAGAAGGAGCCCGAGCCCTCCGAGCCGGCGGAGGGCGGCGCAGGCGCGGCCGAGGAAGAGGTCGAGCGCGTCAAGCAACCGGAGCCGGTCGCCACGAAGGAGGAGGAGCCCGAGCCCGAGGGTGAAGGCAACGGCCGCGTCAAGGCGTCCCCGATCGCGCGCCGGATGGCGAAGGACCTCGGCGTCGAGCTGTCGAGCCTCGAGGGCACCGGACCGGGCGGCCGGATCGTGAAGTCCGACGTCGAGGCCGCCGCGAAGGACGGCGGCGGGCAGGCGCCGGCCGCGGAGGAGGAGAAGCCGAAGGAGGCGCCGCAGCCGGTCGCCGCGGGCGACAGCGGCAGCGGCCGCGGCGCGACGACGACCGAGGACCTGACGCGCCTGCAGCAAACGATCGCGCGCCGGATGGCCGAGTCGAAGGCGACCGCGCCGGACTTCGTGATCACGTGCGAGGTCGACATGGAGGCCGCCGTCGAGTTCCGCAAGCAGCTCAAGGCGGCGTCCGGCGAGGACCCCGCGCCGTCGTTCAACGACTTCGTCGTCAAGGCCTCGGCGCTCGCGCTGAAGGAGTTCCCGCGCGCCAACGGCGCTTACCGCGACGGCAAGTTCGAGCTCTACTCGCGCATCAACGTCGGCATCGCGGTCGCCGGCCAGGACGCGCTGATCGTGCCGACTATCTTCGACGCCGACAGCAAGTCGCTCGGGCAGATCTCGCGCGACGCGCGGGCGCTGGCCGAGCGCGTGCGCGCGGGCAAGATCACTCCGCCCGAGCTCTCGTCGGGGACGTTCTCGGTGTCGAACCTGGGCATGTTCGGGATCAAGCGCTTCACGGCCGTGATCAACCCGCCGCAGGCGGCGATCCTCGCCGTCGGCGAGCTGACGCCGCGACCGGTCGTGCGCGACGGCGAGATCGCGGTGCGATCGATCATGGAGCTGACGCTCTCCTGTGACCACCGGATCCTCTACGGCGCCGATGCCGCCCAGTTCCTCGGCCGGATCCGCGAGCGCCTGGAGAACCCGCTCAGCCTGGCCCTATAGAGGGCGAAGCCCGGTTAAGCCCGGACCGAGGCGAAGCCGGTGACGAGGCCTCCGGCCGAGGCAGAACGTCCGGCATGGCAATCAGAACGCCGTCCGGATGACCGGCGGAGCAACTCAGTTGGGCTCCATCGATTCGTCGCGCACCACGCCCGCGGGGCGGCGGTCGGTGTCGACGATCAGACAGAGCGAGCGGCGCGGGTCCGCGCCCGGGACGCAGGCGCGGTAGACCTCGGGCGCGAGCTGGACCGCGTCGATGCGGTCGAGTCCGCGCTCCCACCGCGGGGCCCGGCTGATGACGTACTCGTGCACCGCCGCGAAGACCGCGGCCTCGTCGCCGCGCTCCGCGGCCTCGGCCGGCCGGTGGAGCAGCCCGGCCGCCAGCAGCCCGGCGCTGAGCGCGAGCAGCAGCGCGGCGCCGGCGTAGTCGTTGGCGACGACGCGCGGCAGGTCCGGGCGCCGGCGCCGCAGGGCGAGCCCGGCGAGCGGCCCGAGCACGGCGATCACGGCGAGGTTCGCGAAGCCCGCCAGCAGCACGCCGCCGATCGCTCCGCGCGGCGCGCCGTCGTACGGCGGGAGCAGCGCGATCAGCGCGCCGTCGACCGCCGTGAGCCCGAAGAACGCCGGCCACAGCCATGCGCCGCGCATGCGCCAACGCAGCCGCGCGAGCCAGAGCCGCTCGGAGTGTTCCACGCCCGGAGGGTAACCTTCGCTCCGATACGGCAGGACCCGCGGCGGCGATCCCGTGCGGGCGGCCAGCACCAAGGGTGCGCCCGGCGGATCCCGGATCGCGCCGACTAGGAAGGAGTTGAATCCGCCAGATGGCGACTGAAACCGAAGGTAACGTCGCCGAAGGCGAGCGCGAGGAACGAGCGTCTCGCCTGGCAGGCGAAACCGAAATACCGGCCTCCCCGAGCGAGCACCTCACCCTGGAGGACCGCACCGGCCTCCTGCGCGCGATGCTCATGATGCGCGGCATCGAGGAGCGGGCGATGCTCCTCTACCGCCAGGGCAAGGTCCCCGGCTCGTTCTACGACGGGTACGGCCAGGAGGCCGTCTCGGCCGGCCCCGCCTGGGCGATGCACGGCCACGACCGGCTCTGCATCCTGCACCGCGACCTCGCGGCGCACGTGATCCGCGGCGTCGAGCC
>Ga0126306_10001819_pt1 | contig 11595 bp, 9 predicted proteins | sample Plot27_FD_92592 | JGI IMG/M metagenome (GOLD analysis project Ga0126306, IMG submission 92592) | Serpentine soil microbial communities from UC McLaughlin Reserve, CA, USA - Plot27 | ecosystem: Environmental > Terrestrial > Soil > Grasslands | place: USA: UC McLaughlin Reserve, Lake County...
CGATACCGGTTGACGCGCCGGTCACGAGCACTGTTCCGGAGGGCATGGCGGGCCAGACTATCCGCTAGCTTCGCCCGGGTGGACGTGGACGACGCCATCAGGACGCGCCGCACGCACAAGGCGTACGGATCCGAGCCGGTTCCGCGCGAGACGCTCGAGGAGCTGTTCGAGCTGGCGCGCTGGGCGCCCAACCACAACCTGACCAACCCGTGGCGGTTTCGCGTGCTCGGCCCGGAGTCGCTCGCGCGCCTGAAGCGGGCGGCCGACGAGGAGGCCGCGGCGAAGCTCGACCGAGCGCCGACGCTGGTGGTGGCCTCCGTGGTCGAGACCGGCGACCCCGTGCAGGACGAGGAGGATTACGCGGCGGCGGCCGTGGCGGCCTACATCGTGCTGCTCGGGGCCCACGCCCGCGGGCTGGCCGGCTACTGGCGCACGCCGGCCGTGCTGCGCACGCCGGGCGGCTGCTCCGCTGCCGGCCTGCCCGCCGGTGAGCGCGCGATCGGGTTGCTCCACCTCGGTCCACGACGCCAGGAGAAGGAGCCCCCGGAGCGGATGCCGCCCGGAGACTTCGTAACGTACCTGCCGTGATCCCGCGAGCCGACGCCCTGGCCTCACTGGAGCGGGACGAGTTCGACCTCGTCGTGGTGGGCGGGGGAATCACGGGCGCGGGTGTGGCGCTCGACGCGGCCTCACGCGGGTACAGCGTGGCGCTCGTGGAGAAGTCGGACTTCGCGGCCGGCACGTCGAGCCGCTCGTCCAAGCTCATTCACGGCGGCCTGCGCTACCTCCAGAACTTCGACCTCGGGCTGGTGCGCGAGGCGCTGCTCGAGCGCTCGCTGCTGGTGAAGCTCGCCCCGCACCTGGTGGAGCCGCTGCCGTTCATCGTCCCCACGTTCAGCGGGAAGCGCCCCGACCGGATGCTGGGCGTCGGGCTCAACATGTACGACGTGATGTCGTGGCGGCGTGGGCGCGACGAGAGCGAGGACTGGAGCCCCGAGCGCCACCGCACGATCGACGGCGCCGAGGTGTTGGAGTTCCTCCCCGCCCTCTCGGGCCGTGAGCCTACCGCCGGCTACCTCTTCTACGACTGCCAGACCGACGATGTCCGGCTCGTGCTGACCGTACTCGCCGAGGCCGAACGCTTCGGGGCCGTGATCGCGAACGCCTGCGAGGTCACCGGCCTGGTCGAGCGTGACCGCCGCGCGGCGGGCGTGCTGGTGCGCGACACGCTCGGCGGCGGCGAGTTCGAGATCTGCGGGGACAACGTGATCAACGCCACCGGCGTATGGGCCGACCGCCTGCGCCCGGAGGAGCTCTACGGCGAGGAGGAGGTGCCGCGCATCCGGCCGAGCCGCGGCACGCACGTGACCCTCTCACGCGAGCTCCTCCACGTGAGGGCGGGGGCGATCGTGCCGGCCGGGGGAGGCCGCACGGTGTTCGTGCTGCCCTGGCTCGGTCGCACGCTGATAGGCACCACCGACAACGACTACGAGGGCTCGGTGGAGCACGTGCCGCCCTCGGACGACGACGTGGCCTACCTGCTGGCGGCGGTGAACGAGTTCTTCGGCACCGCGCTGGGGGCCGGCCACCTCACGGGCGCCTACGCGGGCGTGCGCCCGCTGATCTCCACGGGCGACCCGAAGAAGTCCGTGGACATCTCGCGCAAGGCCGAGCTATACGAGACGAGCTCCGGTCTCGTGACGATCACCGGCGGCAAGCTCACGACCTGGCGGCGGATGGCGAAGATGGCCGTGGACCGGATCGTCGAGCGCGACGGGCGCGACGCGCCGTGCCGCACCGACGAGATCCCGCTCGGTGAGCCCGTGGAGGCCGAATCGCTGCCCGAGGTCGCGGGGGTCGACGATGAGAGCCGCCGCCAACTCGCCGGGCGCTACGGCCACGCTGCGCAGCTCGTGCTGCGGCTGGCCGAGGCCGACCCCACGCTGGCGCGGCGGATCAGTCCGGAGCTGCCCGACATCGCGGCGGAAGCCGCGTATGCCGCAGGCCACGAGCAGGCCCATACGGTGGGCGACGTGTTGCTGCGCCGCACCCGGCTGGGACTGCTGGATGCACACCGGCTGTGCGAGCCGGAGGCCGACGGCCCGCGCGCCGTGGCCGAGGCGATGGCCGGCCAGCTCGAATGGGACGCTACGCGCGTGGAACGCGAGCTGGAGGGCTGGCGCGAGCTGGCGCGCGCGGAGGGCCTGGTGCCGGAAGCGGCCCCCGTCCCGGTGCCGGACCGCGAGCCCGAGGAGCCTTCGCCGACCGCCCCCGGCGCCGCGCCGGAGGAGGCAGCGTGATCCTGCGCCTCCGCGAGCGCGAGCTCGACCTGTCCCAGCCCGTGCTGATGGGCATCGTCAACGCGACCCCCGACTCGTTCTCGGACCGGCAGGGCCCGAAGGCGGTCGACGAGCTTGCCGTCCGCGCGCTCCGGCTCGTCGAGGAGGGCGCGGCGATCGTTGACCTGGGCGGCGAGTCGGGACGCACCGACACGGAGGCCGTGCCGGTCGACGTGGAGGCAGGTCGTGTTGTGCCGCTCGTCGAGCGGCTAGCCCGCGAGGGCGTGCTCGTCTCCGTGGACACCTGGCGCGGCCCGGTGGCGCGCGCCGCGCTCGAGGCCGGGGCCGCGATGATCAATGACGTGAGCGGTCTCTCTGACGCGGACGTGGGCGCCGCGTGCGCGGCCACCGGCGCCTCGCTCGTCGTCACTCACACGCGCGCGGCGCCGAAGACGAAGGCCTTCCCGCGCTACGACGACGTCGTCGCCGACGTGTGCGCCTTCCTCGAGGAGCGCCTGGGCGTGGCCCGCGCGGCCGGAGTGGCGGAGGAGGCGATCGTGCTCGACCCGGGCATCGACCTCGCCAAGTCGCCCGCCGAGTCGGTGGAGCTGCTGCGCCGGCTGCCGGAGTTCGCGCAGCTCGGCCGGCCGCTGCTGCTGGCGGTGTCGCGCAAGGACTTCGTGGGCGCGCTCACCGAGCGCGCGCCCGCGGATCGCGACGCGGGCACGCTCGCCGCGGTGGGCGCGGCCGTGCGCGGCGGGGCGCGCATCATCCGCGTGCACGACGTGGCGGGTGCGCGCGACTATCTGCGCGTGCACGACGCGCTCGCGACCGGTGCGGACAGCACGCTCGAACTGGCAGCCGAGTTGAAGAGGGAGGCCGTGTGAGCGAACAAGGGATCTGCGTCGCGCAGCTCTCCGACATCCACTGCGGTTCGCCGCACTTCGTGCCGAGCCTGCTCGACCGCGCGATCGTCGAGATCAACGAGCTCCATCCCGACGTGGTCGTGGTTTCCGGCGACCTCACCGGCGACGGCTACCGCGGCGAATACGAGCTGGCCCGCGAGTACCTGAACAAGATCGACTGCCAGCGCATGATCGTGATACCGGGCAACCACGATTCGCGCAACGTCGGGTACGTGCACTTCGAGGAGCTGTTCGGCGAGCGCAGGTCGGAGCTGCACCTGAACGGCGTGTCGATCCTCGCGGTGGACTCGACGGAGCCGGACCTCGACAACGGCTTGATCGGCCGCGGCCGCTACGAGTGGATCGAGGAGCGCTTCGGGCAGCGCGAGGCCTTCCTGCGCATCTTCGTGCTCCACCATCACCTGCTGCCGGTGCCAGGCACCGGACGCGAGCGCAACGTAGTGCACGACGCCGGCGACGCGCTGGAGTGCCTGCAGCGGGCGGACGTCCACCTGGTGCTCTCCGGTCACAAGCACGTGCCCTACGCATGGCGGCTCGAGAACCTGTTCGTCGTCAACGCGGGCACCGTCTCGACCACGCGCCTGCGCGGGAAGACGAAGCCCTGTTACAACGTGATCCAGGCACGCCCAGAGCGCGTCACGGTCTTCCGCAAGTACCCGTTCCACGAGCAGGACGCGATTCTGTCCTTCGATCCGCGCACCTACGAGTACGAAAAGGACCAGGGTCTGCTCGGCGAGACGGCCACCGGCTAGACCAATATTCGGTTGCCTCCGCCGCATTTGGGTGGAGAATGGCCCCCATGAGACTTCGCATGCGGCTGCTGGCCCTCCCAGCCGCCCTCTTCCTGATCGCACTGGCCCCCGCAGCCCAGGCCGCCACGCCGTTCACCGCCGGCACGGGCTCGGGCCAAGACCTCGCAGTCGGTAGCGACGGCACCGGGCACGTCATGTGGGTTCAGGACGAGTCCCCGGGTGACCGGCTGCATTACTGCCGCGTGCCCGCCGGTGGAACCGCATGCGATGGCGAGTCCACGGTTCTCGACTTCGCAGGCCCGACGCTCACGGCCAACGCCGTCGGCAACGCCCAGGTCTTTACGCCCCTCGCCAACAGGGTCGTGGTCCTGGCGACCTGCTGGGCCTGCGGCGTCGGCGGCATTACCGATAGGACCTTCCGCTGGATCTCGACGAACAACGGGGCGGACTTCGGCGCCCCGGTCGAAGTCGGGAACAACCTCGCGCTCAATGGCCAGGCCGCGTACGTCAACAGCCTCAACCTGTCGCTCGGAGTCGAAGGCACCCCATTTCAGGCGACGGACCCTGGTACCGCTCCCAATCCCGAAACCGCGACAGTGTCGCTTGCGAGCGGCGGGCTGTTCGTCTACTCGCCGGCCGTCGTGTACGACGAGACCCTGGATCGGGCGGTGTACGCGACCAACGACCTGGACACCGTGAAGTACGCCGTTCAGACGGACGCCACGCCGACGGCGCCCGAGCTCAACAACGTGGCGAACTGGCAGACCGATCGCCTGTTGTCCTCGCCCGAGGGCGACAACGACGAGACGGCCCTGAGCTCGGGTCCCAGCGGGGTCCTCCTCACCTACAGATGGTTCGTCCCGAACGACAACCGGCTCGGGTTGCGCAAGTTCGACACGGGCACGAACACCTTCGGGGGGCCCGTTTACATCGAGGGCGCGGACCCGATCGACAACAACAGCCTCGACTATCCGCACCACTCGCAGGACAGCTCGGGACGGATCCACGTCGTGTGGCGCAGCCTCCACGACGACGGCCGCCTGCGCTACTCGCGCTCGGACGACGGCGGCACCACGTTCAGCGCGGCCGCGAACCTCGCGACGAAGGAGACGTTCATCGACCCGATCGTCGAGGCGAACTCCACCGGCGCCGGTTTCGCGACCTGGAACACCAACGCCAGCAGCGGGACGATCCGCGTCGTCCCGATCGACCCCCAGCCGGAGCCGGCCGGGCCGGGCGGACCCGGCGGCGGTGGTCCGGACACGTCCCCGCCGACCGCCGGTGGCTTCGCCGTCGGCGACCCGACGCTGTTCCCGGGCCAGGGCACGAGCTTCAGCTTCAACTCGAGCGAGACCGGCGTCGCACTGCTCACGATCCAGAAGCAGGTGAAGGGCCTGAAGACGAGGGTCAGGGGCAGGCGCCGCTGCGTGCCGCAGACGAGAAGGCGCCTGCGCGCGCTGCGCCGGCGTGCCGGCAGCCCCGCCGAGTTCCGGCGCCTGCTGCGCAGGCAGCACTGCAAGGCCTACAAGCGGATCGGGTCGATCCGGCAGAACGTGGCGCCGGGGCGCAACACGATCGTCTTCAACGGCCGCATCGCCGGACGCAGGCTGCGCCCGGGTCGCTACCGCGCGCTGCTCGTGATCACGGACAGCGCCGGGAACGTCTCCCGGACGGAGCGGATTCGCTTCCGGGTGCTGCGCAGACGTCGCTAGCGCTCCGTCCGGCAAGAATGCACGGCGTGCCGGTGATCGCCCTCATCGACGGGGAGCACCACCCGTCCGCCGTGCGCGACGCGCTGGCCCGCCTCGACGTGGTCGGGGTCGTGTTCTGCGGCGGGGAGGAGAAGCTGGGACCCGGGCCGCTCGAGGACCACTACGGCATGCCGGTCGAGACGGATCCGGAGGAGGCGCTGCGCCGGCTCGCGCCGGACGCCGACGCGGTGGTGGACCTCGCTGACGAACCGGTCGTTCCCGCCTCCGCGAAGCTGCGGCTCGCCGCGCTCGCGCTCAGCCTCGGGCTCGCGTACGAGGCTCCGGGCGCGCGGCTCGACCCGCCGCGCTACGAGCGCGTTCCGTTCGAGGGGCCGACGCTGGCGGTGATAGCGACTGGCAAGCGCACGGGCAAGACCGCCGTGGCGGGCCACTGGGCGGCGCTGCTGCGCGACGAGGGCGCGGGCCCCGTGATCGTCTGCATGGGGCGCGGCGGGCCGGCAGAGCCGCGCGTGGCCGCGGCGGCGCCGTCGCTGGACGAGCTGATCGCGATCGCCGAGTCGGGGTCGCATGCGGCGTCCGACTTCCTGGAGGACGCCGTGATCGCCGGGGTGCGCACGGTCGGCTGCCGCCGGATCGGCGGCGGCTTCGCGGGCGCGCCGTTCGAGTCGAACGTGTCGGCCGGCGCCGCGCTCGCGGCCTCGCTCGAGCCCGGGGCGATCATCTTCGAGGGTTCCGGGGCCTGCATCCCGCCCGTGGAGGTCGAGCGGACCGTATGCATCCTCGGGGCGGGCCCGGCGGAGCCGTTCGCCGAGTACAGGGTTGCCCGCGCCGACCTGGTGCTCGCCGCCGAGGGCGCCCCCGACCCGCCGCCGGACGCGATCTCGTTCACGCTTCGCCCGGAGCCGTTCGAGCCGATCCCGCAGGGCGCGCGCGTGGCGGTGTTCACCACCGGCGCGACCTTCGTGGAGGGCGTCGGCGAGCCGGTGCTCGTTTCCACCAACCTGGCGCGCCGCTCGGCGCTGGCGACCGACCTCGAGCGGGCGGCGGCCGAGCGCTGCGACGTCTACCTCACCGAGCTGAAGGCCGCGGCAATCGACACGGTGGCGATGCGCGCACGCGGCGAGGGCGCGCGCGTGGTGTTCATCCGCAACCGGCCCGTGGGTGTGGACGACGCGCTCGTCAAGCTTTACCGCGATGCCGCCTGAGACGATCGTCTTCCACAAGGGCCACGGGCTTCCGTACTCGAAGGGACTGATGGCCCAGACGATCTCCGCGACCGGGCTTCCGCAGGGGCGTGCGTTCGAGCTCGCTCGCAAGATCGAGCAGCGCCTTGACGCGAACGGAGGTGGTGAGATCGACATCGCCTCATTGCACGCACTGGCCGAGGACGTGCTGCTGGCCGAGGAGGGCGAGGTCACCGCGCGCCGCTACGCCAACTGGCGCCGGCTCGACCGTCTGGACCGTCCGCTCGTGGTGCTGCTCGGCGGCACCACCGGGGTGGGCAAGTCCACCATCGCGACGATGCTGGCCGCCCGGCTGGGCGTGAATCGCGTGATCGCGACCGATGTGATTCGGCAGGTGCTCCGGGCATTCTTCACGCATGAGGCGATGCCCACGGTTCACTACTCCGCCTTCGAGGCGGGCGGCATCGCCGGCTACCGCGACCAGGCAGAGCGCGTGGGCACCGGGATCACGGCGATCGTCGACCGTGCGGCGAACGAGGCGAAGCCCGTTGTGGTCGAGGGGGTTCACGTCGTGCCGGGTGGGGTTCACCCGCGCACGCGCGAGCGCTGCGTGCTCGTGGAGGCGCTCGTCGTGGTCGACGACCCAGACCTGCACCGAGGGCACTTCTCGCATCGCCCCGGGACCCGGCCGGCGGAGCGCTACCTCGCTAGCTTTGAGGACATACGCCGGCTCCAGGACCATCTCTGGGAGCGGGCGCGCTCCGAGGGGGTGGCAGTCATAGACAACGAGAACATCGACGACACGCTCGCGCAGCTGATGCAGCTCGTGCTCGATGCCGTCCAGGAGGTCCAATGAAGCTTTTCATCGACACAGGATCGGTGGCCGAGGTCGAAGAGATCGCGGCCTGGGGCGTGTTATCAGGCGCGACCACCAACCCCTCGCTGCTCGCCAAGGAGGACGGCGAGCCCGGCGACAGCATCCGTCGCATCTGCGAGCTCGTGGACGGTCCGGTCTCGGCCGAGGTCGTCTCCGAGGATGCGCGCGAGATGGTGGCCGAGGGCCGCGCGCTGGCGGGGCTCGACGACCGCGTCGTCGTGAAGGTTCCGTTCTCGCCCGAGGGCCTGGCCGCGACGCGCGAGCTCGTGTCCGACGGCATCCCGGTGAACATGACGCTGGTCTTCTCCGCGGCGCAGGCGCTGCTCACCGCGGAGGCCGGTGCCACCTACGTCTCCTGCTTCATGGGTCGGCTCGACGACATCTCGATCGACTCCGAGGCGGTCGTGGCGGAGATCGTCGGGGCGCTCGGCCCGGAGCGTGACGCCCAGGTGCTCGCGGCATCCATGCGCCACCCGATGCACGTGGTGATCGCGGCGAAGCTCGGCTGTGAGGTGTCCACGATCCCCGGCAAGGTGCTGAAGGCGATGCTGGCTCACCCGCTCACCGAGTCTGGGATCACGCGCTTCTCCGACGACTGGAAGAGCCGCCCCGAGTTCGGGCAGTGGCTGCGCGGCCTCGTGGATCAGAGCGCCGCGGCCAGCCGCTAGCGCCCGCTTCCGCCGCGCCCGGCCAGCCCGCTAGGGTACGCCGCCGCTATGTCGGTCCTGAACAGAAAAGAGCTGGAGGACAGCCCGCTCGCCGATCTTCACCAGATCGCGTCCGAGCTCGGGCTGGAGGGCTACCGCTCGAAGCGGAAGGCAGACCTGATCGCGACGATCCTCGGCGCAACGGGTTCTCCGGACGAGCCCGCCGACAGCGCGCCCGCCACAGGGGCGGAGCGCGACGAGGAGGAGGACGCCTCCGAGGACACTTCCGAGGGCACGTCGGAGGGGACCTCCGACGACACGTCCGAGGGCACCTCTGACGACACCTCCGAGGGCACGTCCGAGGACGAGCCGGACGAGGTTCCAGCTGAGGAGGCGCTCGAGCGGCCCGCACGGCGCGGCCGTCGCGGTGGCCGAGGCCGTCGCTCTCCGGCCGCGGAGGAGGGGCCCCGCTCGCCCGCGAGCGAGGAGGAGCCCTCCCGCCGCTCGCCCGCCGGCGAGGAGGAGCCGGAGGTCGTCGAGGACGAGATCTCCGATGAGGAGCTCGCCACCGGTGTGCTCGACATCCTCGCCAACGGGAGCGGCTTTGTCCGCGTGGATCCCGCCGGTCAGTCGCGCGGCGACGTGTACGTCTCGTCGGCGCAGATCCGCCGCTGCGAGCTGCGCGCCGGCGACGAGGTGAGCGGGCCCGCCCGTGGCCCGCGCCGCAACGAGCGCCACCCGTCGCTGGTCCGGATCGAGTCCGTGAACGGCGCGGCGGCCGAGCCGGCCGAGGAGCGCCCGTGGTTCGCAGACCTGACGCCGGTCTTCCCGTCGCAGAAGCTGAACGCGCCCAAAACGCTGAAGGACGTGCCCCTCGGGCGCGGCTCCCGGGTGGCGATCGCCGGACCGCCCGGCGCGGGTGCCACGACGCTGCTGCGCGAGCTCGCCGGCGAGCTGTCGGGGGATGGCGAACTGGCCGTGCAGGTGGTGCTGGCCGGGGTCCGACCCGAGGAGGTCACCGAGTGGCGCCGCAACGAGGGCCTGAACGTGACTGGAGGCAGCTTCGACCGCTCGCCGGATGCCCAGGCGCAGGCGGCCGAGCTTGCGGTCGAGCGGGCCAAGCGCCGCGTGGAACGCGGCGGGCACGCGGCGGTGCTGATCGACTCGCTCGAGGCGCTGCCGGGTAGCGCGCGCCGCCGAATCTTCGGCGCCGGTCGCGCCACCGAGGAGGGCGGCACGCTCACCGTGATCGCCGTGACCGGCGGCGGGCGCGAGGAACTGCGCTGGGCCACTACGCGCGTGGTGCTCGAGCCGGACGGCAAGGTCGCCGCCGAGAGCGGCACCGTGCGCGCCGACGCGCTGTCCTAGCGGCGGTAGGCCACCCGGCGCCAGGACGGCTCGGGCGAGAGCTCGATCAGCTCGAAGTTGCGGTCCGGCTGGGCGTACCCGAAGGAGTGGTCCGACTCGTCGAAGACGACCTCGAGCTCGCCCTCCATCACGCGCTGGTCGAGCCAGGCGCCCCGGAACACGAGCCGGCGGATCCAGTGCACGAGCGAGCGCTCGGAGGGACCGTTGAGGTCGCCCCAGCACTCGTTGATGTGCTCGCCGAGGTCGGAGTGCGGCTCGGTGACCTCGCCGTTGACGGCGAGGTTCACGAGGTCCTCGCGCTCGTCGTCGCCGAGCGGCCCGTCCACGAAGCCGAGCTTCGAGGCCGCCTGCTCCACGCGCTCGGTGAAGTCACGTTCGTTGAACGTGAATCTGAGCTCGCCGTACTCGAGCACGTAGTCCGAGCCGGACTCGTAGTTGCCTCTCCGCGCAGTGTCCATGATGGTTCAAAGACCGGGGGCGTGGCCCTCCCGGCGTCGCGATCATAAGGCTGTTTCCTGCCCGGGGGCGGGCTGTGCAACACGGGTTGCACCATCAAGGCACTGGTCTGCTTCCTATGGTTGCGACGTGAGCGACGCAAGACACGAGCGGGGTTCGTAGACAGCGGCGCCGATCGCCTCGCGATGTGAGGCGCCCCTCACGCCAGTGGGTCATCCACCCAGGAGGACTCCACCAATGAAGCGCTTTTCTGCTCACACCATCGGCCTCCTGGCGCTGTTCGCAGCGCTCGGCGGCTCCGCCCATGCAGCCGCGACCATCACCGGCTCGGCTAACCGGCGCGCACGTGAAGGACGGGAGTCTCACGAAGCGCGACTTCCGAGTCGGCGAGCTTCCCGCCGGGTCCCCCCGGTGCGGCGGGACCCGCAGGGCCCCGGGGTGTCGCCGGCCCGGCCGGTCCGGCCGGCCCGGCCGGTCCCGAGGGACCGCGGGGCGCCAAGGGCGAGCCCGGCCCGAGCGAGGCAGTCGTCAGCTTCCTGGGCCAGTTGGACGTCCCCAATGCCGGGTCGCCCGTGGGACCCGCGATCCCGCTGGCAGCGGGCGACTGGGTCATCGACGTGACTGCCTCTTCGACAACATCACAGCGAGCGAGCGCAACACCGAGTGCAGGCTGCTGGGCAAGCCGGACCTCGACATCATCGGCTTCGCGAACTCAATCACGCTCGACACCATCTCCAATCCAGGCGCTGAGATTCCGCTGGTGATCACCACGGGACACAGGTTCACGAGTCCGGGAGAGCTACAGCTGGAGTGCTCCGGCCTCGGCGTGCGACTGCGGGGCGTGGTCATCCGGGCGGTGCGCTCCGGTGAGCTCACAGTCAAGACACCGAGCGGGTGAGAAGACCAGAAAATCCTGCGGCCGGCCTGATACGGGGGCGCCATGGACGAGCAACGGCTGATTCTGGTTGTGGAGGACGACGAGGCCACGCGGGCCTTCCTGGCGGAGAACATCGCGGCGGACGGCTTCCGCGTTGCGAGCGCGACCAGCGCCGCCGAGGGACTCCGGGCCATCGAGGTCAGGCGCCCCAGCCTCGTGCTGCTCGATCTGGCCTTGGAACGCGGCAGCGGCCTGGACCTACTCGATCGCGTGCGCGCGTCGGACGGCCTGGCGTCGCGGATCGACCCCGACCTGCCCGTGATCGTGCTGACCGGGCGGGTGGCGGAGGCCGACCGCGTGCGGAGCTTCGCCCGCGGCGCCGACGAGCACGGGTGCAAGCCAGGTGTCGTTTTCCGCAGCGGCGGATCCCCGCTGTTGAAGCGGGCTGTCACTCTCCGCGCTCCCCCAGCCCGGGAGATACCGTGCCGCACGTGCCGAAGGGTCCACTTGTCGCGTC
>Ga0126306_10001821_pt1 | contig 11593 bp, 11 predicted proteins | sample Plot27_FD_92592 | JGI IMG/M metagenome (GOLD analysis project Ga0126306, IMG submission 92592) | Serpentine soil microbial communities from UC McLaughlin Reserve, CA, USA - Plot27 | ecosystem: Environmental > Terrestrial > Soil > Grasslands | place: USA: UC McLaughlin Reserve, Lake County...
TAATACACTTCTTGTGCAGCCGCAGGGTGAAAACTGCAAAGTAGTAGTTACTATTAATGAGGAATTGAAAAGCGACCAAAAAAGTAAAACAGAGACTTATAAAACTACCATTGAGTATGTACTAAACCCTTCCTATAAAATCATTTCCGAAAAAAGTCCAGGTTAATATAAGACCCCAATGCTTCAGTCAAATGAATCTTAAAAGCTTATCAAAACCTATTCATCCCCTGTCTATCTTTGCGGCAAATTTTGAAGTATGAATTTGCACGAGTACCAGGCAAAAGAACTTTTGAAAAAATATGGCGTCCCGGTGCAGGAAGGCATTGCCGTAGGCACTCCTCACGATGCTGAAGAGGCCTATCGCCAGATAAAAACACAATACGGAAGCAGCTTTGCGGTTGTGAAGGCACAGATTCACGCCGGTGGCCGGGGTAAAGGAAAGGTCCGGGAAACAGGCATTAATGGCGTAAAAGTGGTTAAGTCTGTAGATGAGGTTTGCGAAGTAGCACAAAAAATTATAGGTGGTACACTGGTAACGATTCAAACGGGTGAAGCAGGGAAAGTAGTCAACAAGATTTTAATCGCACAGGACATGTATTACGATGGACCCAGCGAACGTAAAGAGTTTTACCTGTCTATTTTGCTTGACCGGGCAAAAGGACAAAATGTAATTATGTATAGCACCGAAGGAGGTATGGACATTGAGGAAGTGGCGCATAAAACACCTGATAAAATTTTTAAAGAATGGGTGTTTCCGGGCGGAGGCTTACAAGGGTACCAGGCCAGAAAAATTGCTTTTAATTTTGGATTAAAAGGCGATGCTTTTAAGAATATGGTAAGGTTTGTTACCAATTTATACAACGCGTATGTTGGATTGGATTGTGCCATGCTGGAAATCAATCCTCTATTTAAAGCTGCCGACGATAAAATTGTGGCAGTGGATTGCAAAATGAACCTGGATGATAACGCTTTAATGCGTCATCCTGATCTGTCAGCTATGAGGGATGTGGCAGAAGAAGACCCAACAGAAGTGGAAGCGGGTAAACATAACCTCAACTTTGTAAAACTAGACGGTAATGTAGGTTGTATGGTCAACGGCGCAGGCCTGGCTATGGCTACTATGGATATGATTAAATTAAGTGGTGGTGAACCAGCTAACTTTTTAGATGTTGGTGGTACCGCCAATGCGCAGACAGTAGAAGCGGGCTTTCGCATTATTATGAAAGACCCAAAAGTAAAAGCGATTTTGATTAACATTTTTGGTGGCATTGTTCGCTGCGATCGTGTGGCGCAAGGAGTAATTGACGCTTATAAAAATATGGGTAACATCAATATCCCAATTATTGTGCGTTTACAAGGAACCAATGCCGAAGAAGCTAAGAAATTGATTGATGAAAGTGGTTTAAAAGTACAATCGGCAATCCTGTTGAGCGAAGCAGCAGACCTAGTGAACAAAGCAGTAGCAGCCTGATAGCAACAACAATTATTTCGGTTTAGATATCCGGAATTTAAAAATACTTATGAGAGAGTCTTCAACTTTGAAGACTCTTTTTATTTAAATCTCATTATCCTTCGTCTGCATCCAAACAAATTATCACTTATTTTGAGACTCAATTTCTCTGCATTATGCACAATTCGGGTGAAATAAAAATCGGGTCTTTAAATTTTACAATCAGGACAATCGAACAAAAGGATAACAAAGCGATAGCTAATATCATAAGAACAACCTTAAAAGAATTTGGCGCTAATCATCCTGGAACTGTTTATTATGATGATACCACCGATGCGCTGTTCCAGCTATTCTCACAAACACCTGGCTCCATCTATTATGTTGCAGAATATAAAGATGAAGTAGTAGGCGGCGGCGGCATATTTCCTTCATCGGGATTGCCAGGGGATACTTGCGAATTAGTGAAAATGTATTTGCTTAAAAAAGCACGAGGGCTTGGCCTGGGTAAATTGCTTATTCAAAAAGCATTGGACTATGCTAAAGACGCCGGTTATAAAAATGTGTATTTAGAAACAATGCCGGAATTAAAACAAGCACTGGATATCTATGCAAAATTTGGATTTCAATACATTGATCAATCTATGGGTAACACCGGACATTTTGGTTGTGATTTATGGATGTTGAAAAAAATTTGAAACACTGACTGAAAATGTTTCCAGCAACGTAATTGTGCAGTGTTTTCAATATAACAGGCTAATGGCTATCAATCAGTTCTACCTCGTATACAGGACTGAATAAATAGATTCTTTTTGTTTTCACTTCCTCACAACGAAAACGCTTCCTGATCTTCTCGCCTTTTCTGAAAATTTTTCCGTCATGCGTTTTAAACAAAGAGCCCTGTTTCACATCATCTACAAAAATTAAATGGCTTTCGTTTTCGTCATATTTCTTGAGCGTTTTTAATAACACTTCGTCCGCACAACTGGATGCTGCAGGGCTGTGTAAAGATTGCAGCAAAGAGGACTTTATATCAGGTGGGAAAATGTTATGCTCAATGAACTGCGCCAACAGTTGTCCAAAAATAGTTTTCCATTCTTTGCCATGAGATGAGACCCTGTTACCAAATTTTTCAAAGGTTAACAAGTGCGCCAACTCGTGCAACAACGTAATCAGGAAAGAGAATTTATTGAGGTTGCCGTTGACACTGATACGGTGGTTCTTACCATGCGTTCTATGACGGTAATCACCTAATATACTTTTGCGTTCGCGGGCTATGGTTAAATGAACGTGATAAAAATTCAGGTAGTTGGTAACGGCAGATAAGGTATTTGGCGGTAAATACTGCTCCAAATGTGAAATCGGCGCCTCTTTCTTACTCATTCGTTTTTCCCTTCAGCAATTTCATTAAAATGGACACTTCCATAAATGAATATACCAGGTAAAGCCCCATGCACATAAACAAGCCAAACTTGTTAATGGAGTCTTTATTGAAGAACACATAACCGAAAACTGCAATTATGCAAACAAAAAGCTTGATGATCATACTGGAATAAACAGACCGTACAAAGGTGTGGGGATTGGGGGCTTTTAGTCCACGTAGTGCCAACATAAAAGAAAGAAGCGTGATCAGTAACAATACCAGGTTGCCAATAATCACCACATCCTGGTCAATGTGCCACCTTGCCAGCATATTTCTGCCTGAAATAAAAAATGCATTGAGGGCAATAAAAAAAATAATTACGGGGGTAAACGCTTTATATCTTTTCTTGATCATTATCTGTTTTCCTTTTTGTAGTATCTCTTATCAATTGATAGATCATGAGTACCAAAACAGCAAAAGGTAATATCCAAACCAGCATCGGAATGGAAAAGCCAGCCCACTTATCTATTTTATTGCCCCCGTACACAGCAAGGGCTAGCAACACAAACATTTGTGTTCCCCACCCTGCATAACGCATGAGGTCGGTATTTTTATTTGGCTTCTGCTGTTTGTCCATCCGTTGTACTCATTAGCACTACGTTGGCTGCCTGCACGCCTCCCATCTGGCATTGCCCGTTAAAAATAGCATTAGGATCAATCTGTAAAGTTGCAGCGTTGATGTTTCCTTTTACATTACTTTGTCCACGCAGTTGTAAGGTGTCCTGCACAGAAATGTTGCCGATCACCTTACCGGTTATATCAGCTTGCTTTCCATGAATGTTACCTTCAATACATCCGGTTGGTCCAACTACAACTTTGGCGGAGCTAAGGACGTTACCTTGAATGGTTCCGTCGATGCGCAGATCATTTTCGCTGTTTACATCACCTTGTAAAACGGTGCCTTCGCTAATGAGGGTGGCACTGCTGCCTAATTTTTCTGAAATGCTCAGGTTTTTGTCTTTAACAAACATAGGATTGGTTTTATTGGATAAATATAATTAATCGTTTGATATATCGTCTTTCGGAACTTGTAATTGAGTGGTGTCAAGCTTCAATTCTCCGCCTGCCAAAACTTTTTTCAACCCATCAATATATTGGCCCTGGTAGGTTACCTGTTTTTCCAAAGAATCCGTTACATACTTTAACTGACGATACTCTCTACCAATGCCTGCACTTCCGTAGCCCGGAATATAGTACTTAAGTGGCGTAAATACAATTAATGCAACGGTTAATCCTGTCAACATTACAAAAATGGTACTCAATACTATATACACGCTCATTCGGGAAAGCCGGAAGGTCACTACTTCTTCATAGGTGTCATCGTTCATTATAACAAGCCGGTATCGGTTTCGTAAACGTTGTAGGGTAGATCCGGCATCCAGTTTAGCCATAGTTGGAATTTAAAGGCTAAAGATATAGAAAAGCTAAGCCTCCCTCCAAAAGCAGAACCAGCAGCCAAACACCTTACTTTCCAGGTTGTCATTGAATTCAGCATGAGATCATTTGTTTTTTATTAGCTAGCCTTCCTTTACCAGGCTTAGACAAGCTAAAAATAATTCTCCGCTGGTTTATAATAAAATCTTTGAATTTCAGTTTATAACAGTTTAGTTTGCGACCGAAAATGAGAGAACGCTTCCCTTTTTTGATTTGCTTTTTAGGAGTGCTGATGGCTGCTGCCCTTCAACCTGTATCGGCGCAAATGGGTTTCGACCTGGAAGTAAAAAAACCAAAGCCCTATGAAGAAAGGGTTTTAAAGGCGGAAAAAACACCTACTGACAAAAAAATCAAAGTTCCCAAACGCTTTTTTCAGAATCTTACCACGCATTACAACTACTTTTTTAATGCCAATAATAAGCTTAACGAGATAATCGAAGCGGCTAAAGCGAGTCACAAAGACGATTATTCTCAACTGCTTCCTTTTTATAATTACTCGTTAGATGTAACCGCGGCTAATGAAACCCAACTGGATTCCGTCATTTACAAGTCCCAGACTGGCATTATTATGCATGACCTCCGCAGCGACTGGGTGGATAATATGTACATGCTCTGGGGCGCTGCTTATTATTTAAAAAAGCAGTTTGATTCTGCCTCCCTTATGTTCCAGTTTATTAATTATGCCTTTGCTGAGAAAGAAAAAGATGGCTATTATAAATACATTGGAAGCCGAATGGATGGCAATAATGCGCTAAGCATATCAACCAAAGAAAATAACAGCCTTGTAAAAAAGGTTTTCTCCACTTCGCCAAGCCGCAACGATGCTTTTGTCTGGCAGATAAGAACTTTAATTGAATTAGGCAATCTGACGGAGGCCGGCAGCCTTATAGCTACTTTAAAGACTGATCCTGGTTTTCCAGAAAGATTACAGGATGACCTTGAGGAAGTACAAGCCTATTGGTTTTATAAACAGGAGATATGGGACAGCTCCGCCACCCATTTGCTGAACGCACTGGATGTAGCCAAGAATAAACAAGAGAAAGGAAGGTGGGAATACCTGGCTGCACAAATGCTGGAAAAGAAAGGCAAGTTGGAAGAAGCACAAAATCTTTTTACCAAAGCACTTAGCCATGGCACCGATCCCATAATGGAAGTGTATGCCCGCCTAAACCTTGTTCGGATTAATACCGATGGCGGGGAAAACTATATTGATAAGAATGTTTCCGAACTGGTGAAGATGGCAAAAAAAAGCAAGTATGAGGAATACCGTGATGTCATTTATTTTATGGCTGCACAAATAGAATTGGAAAGGGGAAATTTAGCAGGAGCACAGGCACTTTTATTGAAGGCTTCCAAATATAACAGTGGCAATATGTCCCAAAGCCATGCCTTCCTGCAAATTGCGGACATTACTTATGATCAAAAAAAATACCTCGAGGCTGCATCTTTTTATGATAGTATCCAGACGGGCGATTTAAAGGAAGATGAAATTAAAAAAGTGGAAGGACGTAAGGCGTCACTGGCAAAAGTAGTTACCAGTTCAAAGATAATCTACAGGCAGGATAGCTTGCAGCGGATTGCTTCCATGCCAGAAGCGGAAAGAAAAATTTTTATCACAAACCTGGCTAAAAAATTACGGAAACAACAGGGACTGGGCGAAGAAAACGCTCTTTCTTCTGGCGGCGGTTCTTTTAACGCTCCGCCCCCTGATGATTTATTCAGGAATGAGTCGAAAGGTGAATGGTATTTTTATAATAGCAGTTTGAAAACAGGCGGTGCAGCCCAATTTAAACGAACGTGGGGTAATCGTCCTAATACAGATAACTGGAGAAGGTTCAGCCAGGTTTCAATCCAACAAACGGCAAAGGTGCCGCCTCCGGGTACACCCAATGCGCCAGGGACAGAAGCCACAACAGAGGTTGACAATTCGCCCAGCTATCTTACTCTTTTGAACAGACTGCCGCTGACACCTCAAGCCATTCAAGCATCCGATGATTCTATTAAAAATGCCCTTTTTGACCTTGGTTCGGTTTATTTTAATGAATTAGAGGACTACCCTTCTGCTATCGAGGTATTCGAGAAAATAAGAACACGCTTTCCCGATCATCCGAAAATGGCCGAAGTAGTGTTTGGACTTTACTTTGCATACAACAAAACAGGGAACACTGCTAAAGCTGCAGAATTCAAAAACCTCCTCACCACTAACTTTAGTTCTTCACGTTTTGCTACAATAGTAACTACGGGAAAAGATCCGGCAGCACCAGCCAAAACCTCACCGGAAGCAACTAAGGATTATGAGAACATTTATGACATGTTCATTGAAGGACGTTTTGCAGAAGCAGAAGCTGCAAAAAAAAGAGCAGATAGCGTGTATCAAACTAATCACTGGCAACCACAATTATTATACATTGAAGCAGTATACAACATCAGGCAACGAAATGACAGCAATGCCAAAATAATTTTAAATACCCTGATTGCACAGAACTCAGCTTCGCCTTTAGCAAAGAAGGCACAAACTATGTTAGATGTTCTAAGCCGTCGGCAACAAATTGAGGACGAACTAACAAGGCTACAGATTGAAAGGCCCAAAGAAGATAGTGTAAAAGTGGTTCAACAGCCGGTTCCACCCCCTGTTATTCCACAACCTATAGCTTCTCCATTGGCAAAGAGAGATACTACTATTTCAAAGGGTAAGAACGACGTGGTAATAAAACCAACACCCAATAACCCGGCAACGCCCCAGCTAAAAGGTCCGATTGTGGTACAACAAAAATCAAATACAGTTTACCGGTTTGAACCATCCCTGAAACATTATGCCGTAATTATTTTAGACAAAGTAGACGCTGTTTTTAGTGGCGAAGCAAAAAACGCCTTTGCCCGGTTTAACCGCGAAAAATATTATAATCAAATCCTGGCCGTGAATTCAATAGACTTGGATTCAACTCACAAACTTGTACTCGTCGGAGAATTTATTAACGCCCAGGAAGCATTGGACTATATGCAACAGGCAAAGCGGTTGGCTGCCAATGAGATTATTCCCTGGTTGAAACCAGACAAATATTCTTTCTCTATTCTAAGTACGGGCAATCTTGAAGTATTGCAAAATCTTAAGGACTTAACCCAGTACAAGAAGTTTTTGGAGCAAAACTTGCCGGGTAAGTTTTAAGCTCAAATTTTAACCTTGCGTTTCGCCCTATTTTATAGCTTTGGAGCTAAGAGAAGCAGAAGTGAGTAAAGAGTTAAGAGTAGTATTAAATTTTGCTCTTCCTTTTCTCATTAACCTCTTAGTCTTAAATAATATCTCATGAAAAAGAACATACGTATCTTCTGGATCGTCTTTTTTTCCGGTGTCGGTCTTTGTTTTCTTATCGTTTTGCTCTGCATGTTTGGTGTTTTTGGAAACCTTCCTTCCCTTAAACAATTAGAAAACCCGAGTATTTTACAATCATCTGAAGTATATGCCACCGACGGCACTTTAATGGGTAAATATTACCGTGAAAGAGGTAATCGAACCAATGCCAGTTACCGTGATATTTCAAAACATGTTATTGATGCTCTTGTTGCCACAGAGGATGAAAGGTTTTATGATCATTCAGGGATCGATTTTAAACGAACCTTTGGCGCCATGGCAACATTTGGCAAAAATGGGGGCGGCAGTACCATCACACAACAATTAGCCAAAGCCTTGCTTGATCAGGGAAGCAGGAATAAGGCGCTTCGCATGATTGAAAAATTGAAAGAATATATTGTTGCTATTCGGCTTGAAAGAAATTTTACCAAGGAAGAGATCATTGCCCTTTATTTAAATGCCGTTCCTTATGGTGACAATATCTATGGTATTCGGAACGCAGCCCGTACATTTTTTCAAAAAGAACCCGATCGTTTAACTAAAGAAGAAGCAGCGCTGCTGATAGGCGTGTTAAAAGGTAATTATATCTATAACCCCCGCGTGCATCCCAAAGCAGCTCTTGAGCGCCGCAACGTAGTATTAAACCAGATGCAACGAAATGCATACATCACAGCCCCGGAGGCAACCCGTTTAAAAGCATTGCCAATCAAACTTAATTATAAAAAGCTTGATGAGAATGGAGGCTATGCACCTTATTTCCGCGAAGTTTTAAAGGATGAAGTGGAAAATGCATTGGATGGACTAACTAACTCCGAGGGAGATCCTTACAATATATATGACGATGGTTTGAAGATTTATACTACCATTAATCCAAAGATGCAGCAATACGCAGAGGAAGCAGTTACGCAACAGATGCCGGTCCTTCAAAAAGCGTTGAACAACCAGAGAAATATAAAAACAGGAAGTGTGTGGAAGGGCCGTGAGGATGTGTTGGAAAGGGCTATGAAAAATAGTGACCGCTGGAGAAATTTAAAGGAAGACGGCCTTACTGATGCTGAAATAAAGAAAACATTCAAGGTAAAGACGTCCATGAAAGTTTTTGCCTGGAATTCAAAAAGAGAAGCTGACACAGTAATGACCCCGATGGATTCCATTAAGTATCACCGGCAGATGATGCAGACCGCTTTCATGGTCACTGATCCCTTGACTGGCGAAATACGCGCCTGGGTGGGAGGTATTGATTTCAAAACCTATAAGTTTGATCATGCTAATTTAAAAACAAAACGCCAGGTAGGTTCAGCCATCAAACCGCTTTTATACTGCCAGGCTATGGAAGAACGTGGCTTCACACCAGAAACCATGGTGGAAGATGTACAACAATCTTTTGGAAAAGATCAATTGGTTCCTGCTACAGGCAAAACCTGTACAGGACGCACCATGACCATGGCCTCTGCTCTTGCGTGGTCGCGTAATTGTGCAACCGCCTATATCATGAAACAGGTAGGTGCAGCACAATTTTCTAACTTTTTGGAACGTATCAACATCCCTACGAAAATAGATCCCTACCCTTCTATTGCCTTGGGTTCCTGTGATCTTTCACTTTATGAAATGATGTGGGGATATTCCATATTTCCTGGCCATGGCTTTTCCACAAAGCCAACTTCCATTTCGCGTATTGAAGACAGGAATGGTAACGTCATTAAGCGTTTTGATGGAGGTAGCAACCGCAAAGAAGCAGTAAGCGAAGTAACTGCCTACAATATGTGCAAGATGATGGAAGGACCAGTTACAAAAGGCACTGCCGCCGGACTAATGCAAGCGCTGGGAGCTAGAGAAATGGGTGGTAAAACCGGCACCACTAATGGTAATGCCGATTTCTGGTTTATGGGTTACTCGCCACAGTTATTAGCAGGTGTATGGGTAGGTAGCGATGACCGCTTTATTACCATTGAAAGTGCAGCGTATTATGGAGGAACAGCGGCACGACCTATATGGCAGTCTTTCTTTAGAAAAGTATATGGTGACAAATCTTTGGGTATAGAAAGGGAAGCTGAATTTGTAAAACCTGCCGATCTGCAAAATGAAATTAATAATGCCGATATGATGCGCATCATTGACGAAACAGTTCCGACAGACGAAGGAGAAGGCAGTAATGCAGATGAGTATACACTGGATACCTCGCACAATGTTCCTGTTGAATCTCAAGCACCAACAGATGAAAATATCAGGAAAGAAAAAGATACTAAGAAGGATACCACCAGGAAAGTCACCAGGATTGGAGAGATGAACCCAACTGAAGAAAAAGAGGAGAAGAGAGGCTTTTTTAAAAAGCTCTTCGGTGGTAAGGACAAGAAAAAAGATGAAGAAAAAACAGGCAATGATTATTAAATATCATGTACAAATGAAGCCTCCTTTTTACGAGGCTTTTTTATGTACCAGGCTTTTTCACCATTATCGAACTTCGTTGCGTCGCACACTTCCACGTTCTGTATTTCATGCAGCTTATCCGTCTAACTGTTAGAACTTTTCATAAAGATTTAGCGTCTGCCATCGCACAGGATTAAGAAAAGGAATTACATCATTGTAAAGCTTCTGGTTGGCTTCGAAGCAAGGTTCTCGTTATTTAGGCGGAAAAACCTTTGCTATGAGAAACCCCTACCACTTACACTGAAGAGGTAGCTTATTATTCTTCAAAGCTAACAACTTCAACGTGAGGTTTTAAGAGACCCACGGCAGAGTCGGCACAACATTTTCATATACTACAAAAAAGAAGTTATGAATCGTACAAATGATGATACCAACAAAAACAATAGAATACCAGAAAACGATCCTTCCAAAGCTATGGATAGCAAAAGGGAAGTAGATGATTCTAACGATGAAAAAACCGACCAGGACTTCCCAGGCTACCCGCACTATCCTGCCAAAGAAGATATCATGGACCAACGTACCGATTCACATAGAGTAGATATGGATGTGGAAAATCTTCCCGCAAACCGCAATGCTTCCGGCATTAATCAACGCTTTTTGGCTGGCCAGGATAGGGAAAAGGGAAAAGAATCCACGTCACCACAAACAGACCTTGATGATGACTTTTCAGACATTGGACCAAGAACAGAAATTACGAATGATAATCTTGATACATTAGGGTCTGCCAATGCAGAAATAGGTATACCACAAAACGCGGACAATGATGACCTGGATACAGACCGGCCTGGTACTGATCTCGAAGAAGAGGATACTAATGCTACGCGGGACACAGATGGAAATGTAAGCCGGGAAGAAAGAACGGCCTTAGAAAACATGAGCATGCCTAGCAACGACGAAGACAACCTAAGAAGAAGCGCTTTAGATAGTACAGATTTTGATGGTGATGAACTAAATGAAGAGAGCTTTGGAAAGGTTTTGAGCAGCGCTGACCTTGACATTCCAGATGAAACCGATGAAACAAATACAACTGCAATGGGCCAGGGAGATGAAGAAAATAAGTATTATAGTCTTGGTGGGGACAGGCATGAGAACCAGGAAGAAGATCCTTATTCGGGTCCTGAAAGAGGCCAGATCTAAAAGGTAAAGAAGGTTGGTAATAAGTAATAGGTAGTAGGTAGTAGATAGTAGATAGTAGGTAGTAAGGTATTGAGGTATTGAGGTGCCGGTTTATTTATGCTATATTTCGGTATACCTAATACACGTCCTTGTTCTGATCGATTATTCGATTACCCATTACCATTTACTCAATTACCAACGCAGACACCATATGCTTTACCGGATCATCATATTAGTAATCTGTTGTGCTGTGGCAAGTTGCAGCCCTATGCGTAAGATTGAAATGAAAAACGCGTCGGACAGTGATGTTGAAATCACCTGGAAGTTGAAAGAACAGGATAGCCTTTACAAAAGCCCTTTTTTTATAAGCAGTTCCATAACAACAAAATTTGAGCTA
>Ga0126306_10001822_pt1 | contig 11593 bp, 11 predicted proteins | sample Plot27_FD_92592 | JGI IMG/M metagenome (GOLD analysis project Ga0126306, IMG submission 92592) | Serpentine soil microbial communities from UC McLaughlin Reserve, CA, USA - Plot27 | ecosystem: Environmental > Terrestrial > Soil > Grasslands | place: USA: UC McLaughlin Reserve, Lake County...
CGCCGGGAAGGAAGCGGTAGCTGTCGCCGACGCGATCGATCGTGAGTGCGGGCACGGGATACGGCAGACCATCCGGCGTGACCGCCTGAAGCGGAACGCTTCTCCCTCGCGGCACGCCGGAGAATACGATACAGCTGCCGTCCGGCGACCAGACCGGATTCGACGACACGCTGCTCACCAGACGCACGGGCGCCCCTCCGTCGACGGGCACCTTGAACACCCGCACTCCGCTCCCCTCCATCGCACCGATGACGAGCCACTTGCCGTCGGGCGACCACGAGGCCGCGCCCCGGACGTCGAGCGATTCGGCGAGCGGTCGTGCGTCCGTGCCCCTGTCCGACGTGCAGAACAAGGTCGAGCGGCCCGCGCGGCGCACCGGGAAGCACACGCGCCGTCCATCGGGCGACGTGGCAGCCGCGCCCATCACCGCTCCTCGCGTGGCGCTCCACACCTCGTGCGCTCCGGTGCCGGTGAGTCGCCACACGCCGTCGGCACCTCCACGCGACGCCAGATACAGCAGCGTGGAGTCGGGACCGAAGCGGGGCGCCGCGGCGCGCGCCATGGGAAGCGCGATCTCGCTCGCCGACTCCTCCTCGGCGATGCCGTCCGTGATCGGGACGCTCCAGAGGTGCACATCGGGATTGGAGACCGTCGCGACGAGCTGCCGCGGCTGCCCGCGCCGCTCCGTGCTCGCCGAGATCGACAGGTAGTGTTCGACCGCCATCGTCACGCGCCGAGCGACTCGCGTGCGAACGTCGATCGAGTAGAGCCACGGCCCGGTCCCGTCGTCCGCCGTCGCGGTGTAGACGAGAGTCCGATCGTCGAGCGAGACAGGATACGCCACTCTGGAATCGTGCCCGGTGATCCGCTCCGGCTTCCCACCGCCTTCCACGGGAAGGCGCCAGACGTCCATCTCGTTCGGCGGCACGCCGTGCGAGAAGTACAGGTTGCGACCATCGGGCGACCAGCTCAGGTGATGATTGTGCAGTCCTGGCTCGGCGACGAAGATCCTGCGCGGATGCGCGCCGGTGCTGTCCGTCAGATAGATCGGGTCGCCGGGCGTCGTCTCGTGATACGCGACGCGCGATCCGTCGGGCGACCACACCGCCATCACTGCCGTCGGGAGAAAGGGCCGAAGGGAGCCGCCCTCCCTCGGCAGCGTCCACACGCTCGCCGGCGACGAGATGTCCGCGACGCGAACCCACACGTCCGAAGCGTGCGCCGAGAAGCCGACGTTTCGCACGTCCTCGTTGAGAAGCTGTGGCACGCGTCCGCTGGTGAGGTTCGTGAACTGTCCACTGCCCACGCGTGTGACGAACGCATCGAAGACGCTGTCGCGGTCGGCGAGGAACGCGACATATCGGCCATCGGCCGAGATGGCCGCGTCGGTCTCGGCGCCCGGGAAGTCGGTGATCCGCTCGAAGCGTGCATTGGCCCAGCGTCGCTGCCACACGTCGCCCATGCCGGCTGAGCGGACCCACATCACGACAGCGGCGGCCGTCAGCACGATCGCGACGACAGCGGCCGAGAGTGCGGCCCGCCAATGCCTACGGATCCACCGGTCCGGCGTCGTACGAGCCAGCGACGGGACGAGCTCCTCGATCCGACGCAGGAGCTCATCCGCACTCTGCCAGCGGTCCGGGGGCCGCTTCGCCAGACACTTCATGACGAGGTCGGCGAGCGGCGCGGGGACGTCGCGGCGTGCTGTCGTCAGATGCGGCGGCAACTCCTCCCGCTGCGCGGCGAGCACGTCGCGATGTGAGCTCTCACGGAACGGAGGACGGCCCGCGAGGAGCTCGTAGGCCAGCACGCCCACGGCGTAGATGTCCGTGCGACGATCGATCTCCGAAGCGGCATCGATCTGCTCCGGCGCCATGTACGCGGGCGTGCCGAACACGACGCTCCCCGCACGCAGTCCATCGGGAGCTGCTTCCTTGGCGGCTCTCGCGATCCCGAAGTCCGTCACGAGGCCATGCCGTCCGGACAGCAGCACGTTGTCCGGCTTGACGTCGCAGTGGACGATCCCATGCTCGTGCGCGTACGCGAGCGCGTCGCACACGTCGCGCAGCACGAGCACCGCGTCCTCGATCGGGAGCGGACCCTGCTCCGCCAGACGGCGCCGCAGCGATGCGCCCGCCTCATACGGCATCACGTAGTACAACGCCCCCGCGGCGTCACCCGAATCGTACAGCGGGACGATGTGCGGATGATGGAGCTGCGCCGCGATCTCGATCTCGCGCAGGAAACGCTCGCGGCCCAGCACTAGTGCGACCGACGGATGCAGCACCTTCACGGCGACGTCGCGCGCGTGCTTGAGGTCATGCGCGAGATACACCGTCGCCATGCCGCCGCGGGCCAGCTCCCGATCGACGCGGTAGCGGTCGGACAGAGCCTCCGGGAAGCGGCCGGTATCGTCCTCGAGCAACCCGGCGAAGCGCTCGGCGGCCGGCCGACTCAGTAGGAGAGGTTCACGCTCGCACTGTGCGACGAGTCGCTCCAGCTCGGCGCGCCGGGCCGGATCGCCCTCGCTCAGCTCCGCCACCAGCGTCGCCCTCGCATCGGGCGCGGCATCGAGCACCGCGTCGATCAGCAAGGCGAGTCGCGACCAGCCATCGGATGGCGTCACGTCGGACATCGACACTCACCGAATCGAGGCGTCGCGCTCAGCACTCCAGCATGCGCTGTAGCAGCACGCGCGCCTTCACCCAGTCGCGCCGAACCGTGCGCACGGTCAGCCCCAGTGCATCCGCGATCTCCTCCTCCGACATCCCGCCGAAGAACCGGCATTCGACGACGCGTGCCAGCCGCGGCTCGAGCGCCGCCAGTCGCTTCATCGCGTCGTCCAGCTCGAGGATAGCGTCGGCCTGATCATCGACGGCAATGACTTCGTCGTCCAGGGTGATGCGCTGCCGATCGCCGCCGCGCTTGAGCGTGCCGCGCGCTTTCGCGCAGTCGACCAGCACGTGCCGCATCGCCAGCGACGCCACGGCGAGGAAATGGGCATGACTTCGCCAAATGCCACGCGATTGGTCCACGAGCTTGAGGTATGCCTCGTGGACGAGAGCAGTGGTCGAGAGGGTGCCGCCGCGGCCGCCACCGGAGAGCCGGCCGTGCGCGATCGCGCGCAGCTCGTGATATGCCAGCGCGACGAGCTCCTCGAGCGGCTCGTGCACGTCGGGGGACGATTCGGGATGGAGGTCGACAGACATCCGCGATGCATCCATCTGCCCAGGGAGTCGGACGGATGGGTGGAGTGCTGACCCTCGGCGGCGAGGGCCATGTCCCATCCGAACGCGACTTCTCGTTAGCTCCGGTAACGGGCGCGATCCACCCCTCGCCGGAATGGCGAACATACGGCCGCGTGGGTGGCCAGGACAGGCGCGCCCGTCCAGTGCACTCACCTTGGAGGGTCACGCATGTCGCTACTTCGCTTCGCTCGACTGGGCATCCCACTGGTCGTTACGGCGCTCGTCGGACTCACGGGATGCGCCGACACCGGACAGCCCCCAGCGCCAACCGCGTCCGCCGCCGATCCCTCGATGCTCCAGCCGGCATTCACGGAGGCCTCCGGTACCAAGGGCACGGTGCTCGGTCGTACCACGTTCGAGGACCCGACCAAGAAGGTGTTCAAGTCCAAGTGGATCACCGGGCAGTGGAACTTCGAGCTGATGGCCAAGCCCAACTTCGATCTCGCCGTGCAGGTCATCGAATTCCCCGTTGGCGCCTCCAGTGGCTGGCACAGCCACTCGGGTCCGGTGTTCATCCAGGTGACCAAGGGAAGAGTGCGCTTCTACGACTCCGAGGACCCGACGTGCACGCCGATCGAGCGCCAGGCCGGCCAGGGCTTTCTCGACACCGGAGACCACGCGCACTTCGCCCGAAACGAGAGCGCCGAGCCGGCGCAGAACGTGGTGACCTATTTCGCGCCACCAGGCGCGCCCCTGCGAAAGGACGAGCCGAGGCCCGGCAACTGCGCGTTTTGACGATGTTCGCATCATCGTAGCGCCAATATGTCAAGATAACTCTTGACAAATTGACCGTCCGGAGCATACGTGATCGTTCGACAGCGTTCCGGGGTGCCGCCAGCACCCCGCGCAGCGCTGGGAACGATCACCCCGGAGGTCGACCATGCGCTTCGTCTCACTGCTTGTCGTCATCGCCACGCTCGCGGCCTGTGGGGGCAGCGACGGGTCGATCTCCCTCGCGCCCCCGCCGAACGCCGAGCCATCGAAAGGCGAGCACGGCCGGGCGGCACTGTCCGAGGGCAGGGAGATCTTCCGCTTCGACACCTTCGGCGACGAGACGTTCTGGACCGACACCCTGCGGATGCACGAGGTCATCGCGTCGGGGGTAAGCCCGGCGACGGCGCTGAAGGTGGGGCTCAAGGTCGACGCCAACGCGCTGCCCGAGGCCGTGAAGGACGGGATCCTCGACGGCACCGTCGACTTGAACTCACCCGCGACGACGGTGACGTTGCTCAAGCTCGGCGCGGTGGTGGGAGTGGTGGGACAGGTGAACGAGCGCGACAGCCTCACCCGGGTGGGAATCACCTGCGCGCTCTGCCACTCCACGGTCGACAACAGCTTCGCGCCCGGCATCGGCAGCCGGCTCGATGGCTGGGCCAACCGCGACCTCGACGTCGGCGCGATCGTCTCGCTCTCTCCCGCGCTCACCGCGGCGCAGAAAGCGGTCTACGGCTCGTGGGGGCCGGGGATGTACGATCCGCGGTACAACATCGACGGCAAGAACACGCCGATCGTGATCCCGCCGGCTTTCGGTCTGCGCCACATCGCGCGCGAGGTGTACACCGGCGATGGTTCGGTTTCCTACTGGAACGCATACGTCGCGATCACCCAGATGCACGGCCACGGGCACTTCACCGATTCGCGCATCGGAGTGGACGTGAACAACTCGCCACCCGACCTCGTCTCGTCGAAGCTGGCCGCGCTTCGCGAGTATCAGCTCAGCCTCGAGGCGCCACAGCCGATCGCCGGCAGCTACGATCGCGACGCGGCGCATCGCGGTCGCGCGGTGTTTCAGGGGGTCGCGCGCTGCGCGAGCTGTCACATCGCGGGCTCGCTCAGCGATGTGAACCTCGGCCGGCTGCATCCTCCCGCCGAGGTCGGCCAGGACCCCGCGTACGCGCTTCGCAGCGCGACGAAGATGTATCGAACGACGCCACTGCGCGGGCTCTGGCATCCACCGCAACTCAAGGGGCCGTACTTCCACGATGGCAAAGCCAAGACGCTCGCGGCGGCGGTGTCACACTACGAGCAGCTATTCGGGCTCTCGCTGACGGATCGACAGCGGAGCGACCTCGTGGAGTACCTCAAGACGCTGTGAACGCACGGCGTCGGTAGACGCCGTGAACCCACGACAGCAGTAGCCGCGACGCGGATCAGTGCGCCCGCGACTGCCGCTGTTGTCGGAGCGTCTCGTACACCGCGATCCCCACGCTCGTCGAGAGATTGAGCGACCGCACAACGGGCGACGCGATCGGCATCGCGACGAATCGGTCGCGATACCGATCGTGCAGCTCGGCGGGCAGCCCGCCGGTTTCCCGCCCGAACACGAGCACGACGTCGTCGGTCTCGCCGAGCGGCGCGTCCCAGAGCATGCGGGTCGCCTTCGTCGAGAAGAACCACGGGTCGCCGAGCGTCGGCAGCTCGCGCTCGAACCCGACCCAGCTCGGCCACGTGCGCAGGTCGACGTGCTCCCAGTAGTCGAGCCCCGCGCGCTTCACCTCGCGCTCGTCGAGCGAGAAGCCCAGCGGCTCGATCAGGTGCAGCGTCGCACCAGCGGCGAGACAGGTGCGCCCCGCGTTGCCGGTGTTCCAGTGGATCTCGGGCTGAACGAGCACGACGTGGATCGCCACGGCTCAGACGAGGGACACTACTTCAGTGTGGGAAGAGAATCGAGTCTCACCGGTGCTCGTACACCATGAGCAGCTGCGAAGTCCAGCCCGCGTCCGAGCAGAAGGCGAAGTCGAGACGGCCGTACTCCCGGAAACCGGCACGCCGATACAGCCGCAAAGCTGGCGCATTGTCGGCCACGACGGCGAGCACGATCTGTCGCAGCCCGAGCTGTTCCACACCGTGTCGCATCACCGTCTCGATCAACCGCCGGCCGACTCCTCGCCCCGTCATCCAGGGCGCGACGTACATGTGTACGAGCTCGCCGCGATGGCGCGTCTGCGCGCGCTGCTCGCGATGCAGGCCGCAGATTCCACCGAGCACTCCTCCCCGGAACGCGCCGAACATCAGGTGCTCGCTGTGGCGGGTCGCGATGAACCGCTCGAACGCCAGCGACGGCGCCGCGATCGACTCCGCATAGGTCGTCCCGAAGAGCGTTGGATTGTTCCGCAGGCACTCGAGGCGCAGTGCACGGTAGGCAGTCTGCTCACCGGGCTCCAACCGACTGATCTTCACGTCGTCGGAGGCGGCACGCGTGCGCACCATGTCGAGAGAAGGCAGCATCGTCCGCAGTTCCATTGCTCTAGTACCGCACGACGAGAATGAGTGTGTCGCCGATCTCCACGTTCCGCATCGTTACAGTCCATGCACCGCGGGTGAACTGCAGCGTGAGGAACGGCGAGGCATTCGAGAACGCGTCGGATACCTGCACCCACGAGCCGGACACCGCGTCCGTGGAAAGATATCCCGACACGATCGGTGGATGGGTGGCGTCGCCTGCATCGACGGGAAGCTGGAAGATCTCGTTGCCGAGCGCCGCGACGCGCGTGAGCGTGAGGTTCGCGCCCGTCGGCCCGGGAGCGCCCGCGGGGCCTTGAGCTCCTGGTGCACCTGGCGCGCCGGCAGCGCCGGACGCGCCCTGCGGACCGGCCGGGCCGGTCGCGCCGTCGGCTCCCCTGCACGCCAGGAGGCCGACGACGATGATGATGGTAAATGTGCGACGCATGTGGAGCTCGCGATGTTGAGGAGGATCTGCAGAGCGATCGACGTTCGGGGCGAACGCGTGGGGATCATCAAGCGACCTCGCGCCACCTCGGCGCGATCTCGCGCACCAGTGGACGGTGTCGAGCGCGGGAATCTTCCCGTTACTGGTTCCCTCATCAGTCCTGAACGTCCAACAAAGTTCCACATTTCATGAGAGACACATGCGTTTAGCGATTTCAGTCGGATCGATGCTTCTCATTCTCTCGAGCGCCTGCGGTGGCGATTACGGAAGCACCACGGCGCCCGTCGGATCCGTCGGCAGCGTCGTTGTGACCGTCGCATCGACGGACACGATGACGTCCGCTGGCGACACGCGCGCGGTGACGGCGGTAGTGCGCGACGGCGACGGGTACGTGCTCGGCGCTCCCGTGGTGTCGTGGCACTCTAGCAACGCCAGCATCGCGACGGTCGAGGGATCAGGCGCGTCGGCCGTCGTCACGGCCGTCGACGACGGCGCCGCCGTCATCTCGGCGCGCAGCGGCGGAGAGGAGGACGCGATCACGATCACGGTGCGTCGGCGCGTCGCGTCGATCACGCTCTCGTCGCCCGACTCCGTGCTCGTCGCCGGTTCCACCGCGCGACTCGCGGTCGTCGGCATCGATGCGCGTGGACGGTCAATGAGCGAGCTGTCCGACGTCACCTACGCGAGCAGCAACCCGTTCAGCGTACTCGCTGCCGGCGACGGACTCGTCACGGCACTGTACAGCTCATTCAGTCCGTTCAGCGCGGTGGTGACCGCGAGCGTGACTCGTGATGGCGCGACGTTCAGCGGAACGAAGCGCTTCGCCGTCACGAGTGCCGCGCCGGCGGCCTTCGACTTCTTGGCGGTGATGCTCCCCGAGGGGGTCCGGCCCGAACCGCTGTTCGGCGTTGCCGACGGCATCGTCTACCTCGGTGTCACGAACGCGGGGATCGACTTCACCCTGCTCTGGTCGCACGTGACCGAGCGGCCGATCGGGGCGCACCTTCACGGTCCCGCGGCCGACGCGTTCGACGACGTCGAGGGCGTGCTGGCGGATTTCCCCGTCGGCGACCAGTTCGCCGATCATGGCGTGATCCGCGGCACGCTCACGGCGGAGAACATCCGCGCGCGCGACGGGCGTCCGGCGATCTCACTCGACTCGCTCGTGACGCTCGTGCAGAACGGCGCCGTCTACGCGGACGTGCATTCGGCGCAGCATCCGGCCGGTGAGATGCGTGGAGCGGTGCTGACCCGGCGGGCGGGAATGTGAGAGCGCCGAGGCGAATCGCGCGCATCGCCAGGCGATGGCGCGATTCGCCCGGGCTATCGGATCCGGCGCGACTCTGACGGCGGCGTTCCAGCCGGTCGCCCCACTGCGCTGGTCGCGCTGGCCGTGCTCGGCACCGGAGCGACCACATCGCTCGCGCCGACGGGGAGCGTCCCCTCGCCCCAGCTCGGGATCACCGATCCCTGCGGCGCGAACACGTCGACGGAGAACGAGAACGTGCGCCCTTCACCGGGCTGCAACGCGCCGACCCCGACGACCTGGCGGCCGACCTCCTCCCCCTTGTCGTTCTTGATGGAGATCACCACCGAATACTCCCACGCCTCCCCCGCATTCGGGTGGCGAATGGAGCCATCCACGCGAAGGGGGGAGAAGGTGGGTTGCGCCTCCGCACCCGGAACGAAGCGCAGGTGCTTGCGGCAGGACGGACAGACCGTCGCGCTCGCGAGGATGACCGCCCGGCAGTGCGGACAGGTTCGCGTCGTACCTGCCGAGGGCTTCCGAACGAGACTCACGACGCGTGACGCGACTCCAGGGTGAGCGAAGTGGACGACGGCTTCTCGTTCTCGTCGCCCCAGCCGAACTCCGCGCGGCCGCGCATGCGCGAGCCGGCAGCGACGGACAGCGTCCCCGACTTGATGTCGCCGTTGATCACGCCCGTCGACTGGAGCTCGACCTTGCCGGCGTGCTCGATGTTCCCCTCGATCTCGCCGGCGATCGTCACCGACTCGGCGCGGACGCCGCCCGTGAGCTTCGCGCCCTGCTCGATCGTGAGATCGCCCTGAATGTGCACGTCACCTTCGAAGCGCCCGGCGATGCGCACATGACCGGCGCCGACGATCTTGCCGGTGATCGTGATCTCGGGGGCGACGACGGATTCCTTCATCTCGCGCGGCGCCACGCGCCGAGGGGCCTGGGGGGCGATATCCATGTTGTGCTCGGGCTCTCTCTTGATGGCTGGTTCGGTGGTGACGGCAACCGGCGGGGCCGGCGGGGGAGTCAGCGGAAGCGGCGCTTCCTTGGTCGGAGCGGTGGAGTCCTTCCAGAGTGCCATGACGCAATCCTCTTGTGGGGGACACGGACCGTAGCAGTTCGTTGGACTCCCCGCTGTCACGCGCGTCACTAAAGCTGAATCCGCTTGTCGTTCAGGTCGCTAGTTGTGGTCAGCCGACTCGAGCGCGGATCTGCGTCCCGCGGGTAGCCGGACGCCGACCTCTCACGGTTTCGAGTTCTCGGCGGTCGGGACGGGCGAGCAAGAGGACGGGATTCTCGGAGGCAGATGCCTGCGATGGGCGGGGCTAGCATGCGATCAGGCCCCGGCCGATCGGCCCTGAGCCCCGACCCCGTCCATCGAGGAGACCTTTCCATGACGCACGACACCATGCCGCCCACGCGGGAGTACGACATCGGCACCGAGAGCCTCGCCTCGTCCGGCCGCTGGCGCAGCCGGGCGCTCGCCGACCGGCTCGAGCAGGGCGCACGCGCGCTCGGCGCGCTCGCGAGCTCCCTCACCCCCGCCGAATGGACAGCGCGGATCCCGGGGGACGGCCGCACCGTCGGCGTGGTCGTGCACCACGTCGCGAGCATGTACCCGATCGAGATGCAGTTTGCCGTCACGCTGGCCTCGGGGCGCCCCATCGAGGGCCTCACCTGGGACGATGTCCACGCCCTGAACCGCAAGCATGCCGCCGATCACGAGGCGGTCACGAGAGAGGCGGCCCTCGAGCTGCTCCGAGGCAACAGCGAGACCGCGTCCGCCGTGGTGCGGTCGTTCAACGACGCGGAGCTCGACCGGGCGGCCCCGGTATCGCTCAACGCCGACGCGCCGCTCACCTGCCAGTTCTTCATCGAGGATCACGCGCTGCGGCACAGCTACCACCACCTCGCGCAAATCCGCGCAGTGCTGGGGCGATAGCGAGCGGGGCGGCGCTCGGCGCGCGACGAGGCGGCGCGGGGCCCCGCGCTGCCCGTTCGCGGGAGCCTTTCGCGGGTGAGCCGCTTCGTGGATCTTGCTGGAGGGAATTCGACCGACGGCGGCATCGATGCGTCGCTCGAGGGTGGACCTGTCTCGACGCCCGTGTACCTCCAGCTCGCGGAGCATGTCTTTGAGGTTCCTGTGGCGACCCATCGTGCTCGGCGTCCTCGCCATCGCGTGCTCGAGCAACCAGCCGACCGCGGCGTCGTTCGGGCCATCGATCAAGGGCGACACGACCCACAAGGCGGACACCAGTCGGACAGCCGACGCTGATACAGGTCGGAAGGCCGACACGGCGCAGAAAGTCGATACGGCTCAGAAGGTCGATACGACGCAGAGGGTCGATACGACTCAAAAGGTCGATACGATTCCGACGACCAGGGCGGACACGAGCCTGCAGGTCTTCCTCCTCGCCGGCCAGTCGAACATGGCGGGCCGCGGAATCGTCGAGGCGGAGGACAGAGTCGTCGAACCACGCGTCAGGAAGCTCGACGAGTCGATGAAGTGGGTGCCGGCGGTCGATCCCATGCACTGGGACAATCCGGCGATCGTCGGTGTGGGGCCAGGTCGATCGTTCGGGCTCGCCCTCGCGGAGCGCGATTCCAACGCGCGGATCGGCCTCGTGCCGGCGGCGGTCGGTGGCTCGCCGATCTCCTCGTGGCAGCCCGGCGCGCGCGATCCGGGAACCGGCACGTACCCCTACGACGATGCGCTGGCGCGCATGCGGGCGGCGCGGCGCGACGGGGAGGTGCGCGCGATCCTCTGGCATCAGGGCGAGTCGGACGCGTCGCCAGAGTTGTCCGTCGTCTACGCCGAGAAGCTTCGCGCGCTGATCGCACGATTCCGATCGGATCTTGGCCAGCCGGAACTGCCGTTCATCGTGGGGCAGCTCGGGCAGTTCGAGCGGAAGCCGTGGACCGCCGAGGTCCAGCGCATCGACTCGGCGCATCGCGCGATCGCCGCGTCGGTCGCGAACGTCGCGTACGTCTCGTCGGTCGGCCTGCGCGACAAGGGAGACGCAGTGCACTTCGACGCCGCATCGGCGCGGGTGCTCGGCGCGCGATACGCCGCGGCGTACCTCGAGCTCACGAAGTAGCAGACCGAGAGCTCGATACGATGCGGCCCCGATCGAATTCGATCGGGGCCGTATCGTGCGACCTACCACCTCCGTGCCGTTGCGTCGTTTACTTCGGGCCGCGGCAAGTCGAGTGGTACTGGATGTTCCCCTGGTCGATCGTCGTCCCGGTGGCGCCGAAGATTTCGGAACCCTCGATGTTCAGGTACACCTTGTCGTTGCCCGCGCCCGGCTCGCCGGCGTCGTACACGCGCAGCTCGACTTCGTTGCCATTCTTTGCGGTGCCCGCGGTGACGCGGGAGTTGACGTCGGTGGAGAGCGCACCGCTCGTGATTGGGCC
>Ga0126306_10001823_pt1 | contig 11592 bp, 10 predicted proteins | sample Plot27_FD_92592 | JGI IMG/M metagenome (GOLD analysis project Ga0126306, IMG submission 92592) | Serpentine soil microbial communities from UC McLaughlin Reserve, CA, USA - Plot27 | ecosystem: Environmental > Terrestrial > Soil > Grasslands | place: USA: UC McLaughlin Reserve, Lake County...
GGTCGCACGGCATCGATCGCGTCGCGCACGTTCTCGGGCGAGAGGCCGCCTGCGAGCATCACGCGACCGTCGAGTGACGATGCACGACTCCAGTGGAGCGGGTCCTCGCGCAGCCACGGCAGGTCCACGACCGATGCCACGCGCTCGGTACGGCGATAGAGCGCGGCATGACGGGCTCGATGTCCGTTCTCCCGCGCATAGACCTGGACGAGGTCGGCCGGGGTTTCGTCGACGTCCTCGACGAAGACCGCGACGGAGAGAACCGTGTCGGGGACGTCGAGCACGCGCGGAGCTCGGCGTGGCGTCTCGCGGGCGAGGATGAAGCCGACGAGGTCCGCGCCCGCGTCGACCGCGACCGCGACGTCTTCCTCCCGGGTCAGACCGCACACCTTCACGAGTGGGCGCGAGATCAGCTCGCCGAGCTTCGCGGCGGGGTCGTGGGCCCGCATGAGCGCGGTGCCGACGAGGATTGCGTCCGCGCCCGCGAGCTCGGCGGCCGCTCCCTGCGCGCGGGTTTGGACTCCACTTTCGGCGATGACGACGCGGTCGCGCGGAATGCGCGCGACGAGCTCGAGCTGTCTGCGGCGGTCGATCGCGAGGCTGTTGAGGTCGCGCGCGTTCACGCCGACGATCTCGGCTTCGAGCTTCAGCGCGCGCTCGAGCTCGTCCGCGTCGTGCGCCTCGACGAGCGCGTCCAGACCGAGCTTCTCAGCGTGGCGGAGCAGCGCTCGCGCTCGCGAGTCGTCGACGTCGCGCAACAGGATCAGCGCGGCGTCGGCGCCGGCCCGCTTCAGCTCGTCGAGGTCGTGTGCCTCCGTGAAGAAGCCCTTGCCGAGAATCGGGAGCTCCGTCGCGGCTCGCGCGGCCCGGAGGTCGTCGAGCGACCCACCGAAACGGGCGTCGACGAGGACCGAGAGAGCGGCGGCACCTGCAGCCGCGAACTGCGGCGCGAGCTTCGCCGGGTCGGCGTCGCCGAGGAGCTCGCCCGAGGACGGCGAGCGTCGCTTGATCTCTGCGATTGCGCCAAGCCCGGGTGCGGCCAGGGCGTCGCGGAACCTCACGCCGCTACCACCTCGCGTGAGAACGCGACGAGCTGCTCGAGTCTCGCCGCCGCTGCACCGGACTCGACTGCCTCGCGCGCGTAGCCGAGTCCTTCGCGCAGGTCGGCCGCGTGGCCGCCGGCGGCGATCGCGCCTGCGGCGTTCAGCAGGATGGCGCTCTTCGCGCCGGCGTTCTCCGCGCCCTCGAAGATCGCACGGATCCGGGCAGCGTTCTCCGAGGGCCCGCCTCCGACCAGCTCCGCGGGGTCGCAGCGCGGAACGCCGAGCTCGAGCGGGTCGATCATCCGCTCGTGCACGTCGCCGTCGACCACCTCGCAAACGAGGTTCGGTCCCGCGGGGGAGAGCTCGTCGATCCCCGCGGCGCCGTGCACGACGAACGCGCGGCGCGCACCGAGTCGCGCGAGCACCTCGGCGATCGTGCGCACGAGCTCCGGCGCGTAAACGCCCACGACCTGCGCGCGCGCCCCGGCGGGATTCGTCAGCGGGCCGAGGACGTTGAAGACGGTTCGCGTTGCGAGCTCTCGACGCACGGGTGCAGCGTGGCGCATGGCCGGATGATGCGTCGGGGCGAACATGAAGCCGAAGCCGAGCTCGTCGACCGAGCGCGCGATCTGCTCCGGTGAAAGCTCGAGCTCGAAGCCGAGCGCCTCGAGCACGTCGGCGGACCCGGACGAGGAGGAGACCGCGCGGTTCCCGTGCTTCGCGACCGCGGCTCCGGCTGCCGCGGCCACGAGCGCGGCCGCCGTTGAGATGTTGAGCGTGTGCGCACCATCGCCGCCGGTACCGGCCGTGTCGACGAGGTCGGCTCGCTCGGGGCGGACCGGCACGACGTGCGCCCGCATCGCCTCCGCAAACCCTGCGATCTCGTCCGCGGTCTCACCCTTCAGACGGAGCGCGATCAAAAACCCGCCGATCTGAGCGGGCGTCGCCTCGCCGCGCATGATGTTGTCCATGACCGCGCGCGAGCGCGCGCGGTCAAGCGAATTGCCGTCCAGCAGCTCCTGCAACGCGCCCTGGATCATCGCGCCTCCAGGAAGTTCTTGGCCAGCTCCGGTCCGAGCGGCGTCAGCACCGACTCCGGATGGAACTGCACACCGTCGACCGGGAGCTCGCGGTGCCGCACGGCCATCACCTCGCCGTCCGCGGTGGTCGCCGAGATCTCGAGCTCGTCGGGCACGATCGTCGCGGCGAGCGAGTGGTAGCGGCCCGCCTCGAAGCCGTCCGGAAGTCCGGCGAAGATGCCGCGGCCGTCGTGGGTGACGCGCGCTGCCTTGCCATGGACGAGCTCGCGAGCGAAGCCGACCTCGCCACCGAACGCCTCGACGATCGCCTGGTGTCCAAGACAAACGCCGAGCGTACGCGTGTGCGGCGCGAGGCGGCGAACGACGTCGATCGTCGCGCCGGCGTCCGCCGGACGGCCCGGCCCGGGAGAGACAACGAGGTGCGACGGCCCAAGTCGGTCCGCATCATCCGCATCGAGCTCGTCGTTCCTGAGCACGACGACTTCGCAGCCGAGCTCGCCGAAGAGGTGCGCGAGGTTGTACGTGAACGAGTCGTAGTTGTCGACGAGCAGGATCACGAGCGCGCCTCCGCGAGGCGGATTGCGGTCTCGAGCGCCGCGAGCTTGTTGAGGCACTCCTGCTGCTCGGCTTGCGGGTTTGAGTCGGCGACGATGCCGGCGCCGGCCTGCAGGTACGCGACGCCCTTGTTCAGGACGACGGTGCGGATCGCGATGCAGGTGTCGAACGCCTCGCCGGGAATCGCGTAGCCCACCGCGCCGGCGTACGGCCCGCGGCGGTAACCCTCGAGCTCGGAGATGATTTGCATCGCTCGCACTTTCGGCGCGCCCGAGACGGTGCCGGCAGGGAAGCATGCGCGCAGGAGGTCGAAGTGCGAGACGTCCTCGCGCAGCTCACCGGCGACCTCGGAGACGAGGTGCGTCACGTGCGAGAACCGCTCGGCCTCCATCATCCGCTCGACACGTACGGTGCCCGGCACGCACACGCGCGAGAGGTCGTTGCGGCCGAGGTCGACGAGCATCACGTGCTCGGCGCGGTCCTTCTCCGAGCCGAGCAGGCGCTCCGCGTCGCCGTCAGCGCGCGCGGTCGTCCCGGCAATCGGGTTGACGCTCGCACGGCGACCCTCGGCCTTGACGAGCGTCTCAGGTGAGGAGCCGACCAGCGCCAGGTCGTCGCCGAGCTCCAGCAGGAAGAGATACGGCGACGGGTTGACACGGCGTAGTGACCGGTAGAGCTGGACGGCCCCCGCGGACGTCGGCCGCTCGGCACGCTGGGAGAGCACGATCTGGAATGCGTCTCCCGCGCGGATGTGATCCTTCGCGACGCGGACGATGCGCTCGTATTCGTGGCGGGAAGGGACTCGGCGGAGTGCGCCTGAAGCGGCGCCGTCGCCAGTCGGGATCTCCCCGAGCGGTCCATCCAGGAGCGACTCGACCTCGGCGGGGTTGCCGCAGAGCACCTCGGCCATCCCGGAGACGTGGTCGAAGCGGACGAGGACGTCCGCGACGACGAAGCGGGACTCGGGGAGGTAGGGGCCGGCGTCCGGCACCGGGACGGTGGGCTCGAGCTTCGCGACGTGGTCGTAGGAGACGTAGCCGACGACCGGCTCGCCTGTTGCTTCTGCCTCGTTTAGGTCGACGATTCGCGAGCCTGCGCCGACGAGCGAGTAGCGGCCGAGCCGCCCGTGCTCGACCGATTCGAGCAGGAACGACGCCCGCCCGGTCCCCCGCAGGCGGAGGTACGCCCCGAGCGGGGTGAGCAGGTCGGTTGCGATGACGGTTTGCGCGATCACGGGTACGAAAAAAGCCCCTTCCGGGGCTGACTGAGCGAGGCAGGCTGTTCTGGCTAGCGCGTCGCTAGCGCAGGCTCCTGCCCCGCTCGGTGCGCCATGCCCACCAGCTCTGCGGGGAAGGAGTCATCGATCGCAGGGTAGGGACCGTGCTCGGATCCGTCAAGGGTAGGCTCGGCTGCGTGGCGCTGCCGTCAGTTCTTCGCTCGCTGCTCACGGCGCCGGGGCCGTCCGGGTACGAGAGCGCGCCGACGGCGGTGTGGCGCGAAGCCGCGTCCGCGTTCGCGGAGGTGACGGGCGACGCGCTCGGGTCGTCGGTCGCGCGCGTGCGAGGGACGGAAGACGGTCCGCTCGCGGCCATCGTCGGGCACATCGACGAGATCGGCCTGATCGTCACGCACATCGACGGTGAAGGGTTCGTCTCCTTCCGGCCGGTCGGTGGTTGGAGCGCCGAGGTCCTCCGTGCGCAACGTGTGACCGTGCTGACGAAGGACGGTGAGCTTCCGGGTGTCGTCGAGCGGGCGCGGCTGAAAGTGCGCAAGGGTGTGGAGCCGCAACCGACTGCGCTCGACGACCTCCATATCGACATCGGGGCGAAGGACGGTGACGAGGCGCGGCGGCTAGTGCGGCCAGGCGACGCCGTGGTGATCGCCGGTGAGCCAGTCGAGCTCCCGAACGAGCGGGTTGCCTCCCGTTCGCTGGACAACCGGCTGGGTGCGTTCGTCGCACTCGAGGCGGCGCGGCTTGTGGCCGAGGCCGGGGGCGCGCACGGCGACGTCGCGGCCGTCGCGGCGGTGCAGGAGGAGGTGGGCGACTTCGGCGGAGCACGCGTGGCGACGTTCACGCTGGAGCCGGCGGTCGCGATCGCGGTCGATGTCACGCACTCGACCGACGTCCCGGGCGGCGACCCAAAGGTCGAGGGTGAGCACGGGCTCGGCAGCGGACCGGCGATCTCCCGCGGGTCGACGATCAACCCGAAGGTCTTCGACCTGCTCGCGGAGACGGCCGAGGCGGAGGGCATCGAGTACACGCTCGAGGTCTCTGCGGGGACGACGTCCACCGACATGGACGCGATGTATCTGTCGCGGGCCGGGGTCGCGACGGGGCTCGTCTCGATTCCGCTCCGCTACATGCACACACCGACGGAGATCGTCGACCTTACGGACGTCGATAAGTGCGCCCGCCTGCTCGCCGCCTTCGTCAGCCGTCTCGAGCCGGGCGTCAGCTTCACCCGCTGACGCTAGGCTGACTGCATGGCCCGCTCGGTGATCGTCAGCGCCGTCCGCACGCCGTTCGGCAAGCTCGGCGGTGCGCTCAAGGACTACGAGGCGCCCAAGCTTGGAGCGCACGTGATCAAGGCTGCGCTGGAGAAGGTCGGCCTCGAGCCGACCGAGGTCGAGTACGTGATCATGGGCGAGGTGCTCCAGGCGGGTGTCGGCCAGGCGCCCGCACGGCAGGCTGCGATCGGCGCCGGACTGCCGAAGGAGCTGCCGGCGGACACGATCAACAAGGTGTGCGCTTCGTCGATCCGCGCGGTGCAAATCGCCGACGCGATGATCCGCGCGGGCGACCATCACGTGATCGTTACGGGCGGGATGGAGTCGATGTCGAACGCGCCGTACCTGCTCAAGAAGGCGCGCTTCGGCTACAAGCTCGGCAACGGCGAGCTGATCGACCACATGGTCTTCGACGGGCTGACGTCGAGCTTCGACGGCAAGCACATGGTCGAGCAGGCGTCGTTCGTCTCGCGTGAGCTCGGGATCTCCCGCGAGGACCAGGACGCCTGGGCCCTGCGCTCGCACGAGCGCGCGGTCGCGGCGCAGGACGCGGGCCGATTGACCGACGAGATCGCGCCGCTCGACGGGTTCGAGGTCGACGAGGGCCCGCGGCGCGACACCTCGCTCGAGCGGCTGTCCTCGCTCAAGCCGGTGTTCGACCCGGAGGGGACGACGACTGCCGGGAACGCCCCCGGTGTGAACGACGGTGCGGGTTGCGTGATCGTGACGAGCGATGAGTTCGCGCGCAGGCGCGGCCTCGAGGTGCTCGCGACGATCGTCTCCCAAGCGTACGTCGCCGACGACTTTGCGTTTCTCGCGCGCACACCGGCCAAGGCCGGCGACATCGCGCTTGCGAAGGCCGGCAAGTCGATCGACGACGTCGAGCGCGTCGAGCTGAACGAGGCGTTCTCCTCCGTCGTCGTCAACTCGATGAAGATGCTCGGCGCCGACCCGGAGAAGGTCAACGTGAACGGCGGGGCGGTCGCGCTCGGCCACCCGATCGGCGCCTCAGGCGCACGCATCGTCGGCACGATGGTTCACGACCTGCGCCGCAACGGGGGCGGGCTCGGCCTCGCGGCGATCTGCTCAGGCGGCGGCCAGGGGGACGCGCTCCTGCTCGAGGTGTGACGAGTGAGGCTCCTGCTCGTCTCGCTCGGGGCGGCCGTTGCGCTCGTCGCACCGGCGGAGGCCTCGGCGTGCTCGTGCGTTCCCTGGGGTAAGCCGCGCGTGGAGCTCGCGCGCGCGAACGGAGCGTTCGTCGGCGTCTACCTCGGCCGCCGTCCCCTGAACCCGCCGGGCCCCACGTACAGTTCCGCCGACCGGTACCTCTACAAGTTTCGGGTCGAGCGGCGCCTCAAGGGAACCTTCGGCAAGACAGTCGAAGTCCTGAGCGCGCGCGACGGCGCATCCTGCGGGCTCGAGGTCGTGCGCGGCCAGCGGGTCGGGCTGCTGCTTCGCAGGGTCAAGGGGCGCTGGGAGTCGAATCTCTGTTTGCAGCGGTCTGCGGGCTTCTTCCGCGGGATCTCTTCGCGGACGCTCGCGTCCTGCGGCTAGACCGCCGCTGCGTCGACGACCGCGGCGCGGAAGGCGTCGACGAGCCGCTCGACGTCGGCGTCCGACGTCTGCCAGTTCGACACCGAGACGCGGATCGCGGGGCGATCGTCCCACGTGGTGCCGCTGAGCCACGCCGCGCCGCTCTCCTGCACTGCGTGCAGCGCCTCGCGTGTCCGCTCGTCCGTGTTGAAGCGGAAGAGCACCTGGTTCAGGACGACGTCGTTCAACACCTCTGCTCCGGGGAGCTCCGCGAGCGCCTCGGCGGCGTGTCGCGCGTGCGCGCAGGAGCGCGTGACGAGCTCGGAGACGCCTGAACGCCCGAGCGAGCGAAGGGCCGCGTAGACCGGAAAGCCGCGCGCGCGGCGCGAGAACTCCGGGTTCCAGTCGAGTTGGTCGCGGTTCACGCCGGCGTCGTGCACGAGATACTCGGCGTGGACTCCCATCGCGGCTCGATGCGCGGCCGGATGCGCGCAGAACGCGAGGCCGGAGTCGTAGGGAACGTTCAGCCACTTGTGCGCGTCGGTCGCCCACGAGTCCGCGTGCTCGACGCCACGGACGAGATGCCGGAGCGAGGGGGAGGTCGCTGCCCACAGCCCGAACGCGCCGTCGACGTGCAGCCATGCGCCGACCTCGCGTGCTCGGGCGGCGATGGTCTCGATGTCGTCGCACGCGCCGGTGTTCACCTCGCCTACCTGCGCACAGACGATCGTGGTGCGCTCGTCGAGTCGAAGGTCGTCGACGACCATCCGTCCCTGGTCGTCGGCGCGGACGATCTCCGGTGCGCCCATGCCCAGCAGTCGAAGCGCCCTGTCGATCGTGACGTGACGCTTGGCGCCGACGACGACGCGTACCGTCGGCGCACCGTAGAGCCCCCGGTCCGCGAGTTCCCAGCCGAGGGCGTGCAGGATGTGCTCGCGTGCGGCGGCGAGTGCCGTGACATGCGCCATCTGGCAGCCGGTCACGAAGGCGTACGACACGCCCTGAGGGAGCTCGAACAGCTCGCGCAGCCACTCGCCCGCGACCTCCTCGACGATCGCGGCAGCCGGGGCAGGCGCAAACAGGCCGGCGTTCTGGTCCCACGTCGACGTCATCCAGTCGGCCGCGAGCGCAGCCGGCAGCGAGCCGCCGAGCACGAACCCGAACCAGCGTCCCCCGGGCATGCCTGCGATGCCCGGATCCGCATCGGCCACGAGCTGCTCGAGCACCTCGCGCGCGTCAATCGGCTTGTCTTGCAACGAACGAGCGAGTCCTGCGCGCAGCGCGTCGAGGTCGACTTCCGGGAGCACCGGACGTCCGTCGAGCGACTCCAAGAAGTCGGCCGAAAGCTCGGCGGTTCTGGCGAGCAGATCGCGCGTGTCCGTCATCGGCACCACCCTACAAGCGTCGGCTAGCCTCGCTCAATGCGCTTCGAACACGTTCTCGTCGTCGGTGCCGGACAGATGGGCGGTGGGATCGCACAAGTCGTCGCAGATTCGGGGCGGCGCGTGTCCCTCTACGACGAACTTCCCAGCGCCACGGACCGGGCGTTCGAGTCGATGCACAAGAGCCTCGCGAAGCTCGCGGAGAAGGGTGGGACTTCGCCCGACGACGTGCTCGCGCGCGTGAGCGTCGTCGACGAGATCGTTCCGGCCGACCTGATGGTCGAGGCGGTTGTCGAGGACGCCGACGTGAAGCTCGACGTCTTCCGCCGGGCCGACGCCACGTTCCCCCCTGCCGCCGTCCTCGCGTCCAACACGTCCTCGATCCCGATCGCGTCGCTCGCGGCCGGCACGCAGCGACCTGACCGGGTGATCGGGATGCACTTCTTCAACCCGGTGCCCGTGTTGAAGCTCGTCGAGGTCGTCCGTGGGCGGGACACATCGGACGAGACCACCCGCTCGATCGTCGAGCTCGCGAAAGAGCTCGGCAAGGTGCCCGCAGAGGCGAACGACTTCCCCGGCTTCGTTTCGAACCGGATCCTGATGCCCTTCATCAACGAGGCGGCCTGGGCGCTCCACGACGGGGTCGCCGAGGCGGAGGCGATCGACACGATCGCGAAGCTCGGATTCGCCCACCCGATCGGCCCGCTTGCCCTGGCCGACCTGATCGGGCTGGACACCTGCGTTGCAATCATGGGAGTGCTCCAGGAGGGCCTCGGCGACGACCGCTACGCTCCGTGCCCGGTGTTGACGGACTATGTGGCCCAGGGCCGGCTGGGCCGAAAGACCCAGCGTGGCTTCTTCGAGTACTAGCCCTCAAGTCAACGCCGGTCTCTGCCGATAACGGCGACGAAAGGGAGGAGTGAAGGGTGCGGGTGCTTCTCGTTGACGACGACGCGGGTCTCAGGGCGCTGCTGCGCATGACCTTCGACGTCTTCGACATCGATGTCGTCGAGGCCGCAGACGCGGCCGAGGCACGCGAGTTGATCCGCAGGGAGTCCCCCGATGTGATCGTGCTCGACGTTGTGATGCCCGGCATGGACGGGCTCGACTTCTGTCGTGAGCTGAAGTCCGACTCCGAGACGCGGGAGATCGCGGTCGTCCTGCTCTCGGGATCCGAGGGCGGTTCGCGCGTCGCTGCTGACGCCGCCGGAGCCGAGGCGTTCGTGCCGAAGCCCTTCAGCCCGCTCGAGCTGCTCGCCGTGGTCGAAAGGCTCTCAGGAGGGCTGTACGGCGTCCCGTTCCGCGCGACGAAGAAGAGCGGAAGCGAGGGTGAGCAGCTGCTCCTCTACGCGCGCGACCTGCGTCATCTCCTGCAGATCGAGCGCGCGCAGCGTTCGCTCGTTCAGCAGGCGTACCGTGAGACGGTGGCCGCGTTCGCCAGCGCTCTCGAGTCGAAGGACACGGGCACCCGAGCGCACTCGCAGCGTGTTCAGCGCTACGCGCTCGCGCTCGCCCGCACGATGGACACAGAGCTTGCAGACGATCCATCCGCCGAGTACGGGTTCCTCCTCCACGACGTCGGAAAGATCGGGATCCCGGACAAGGTGCTCCAGAAGCCTGGTCCCCTCACCGAGCCGGAGCGCGCCCTGATGAAGACCCATACCGTGCTCGGCGAGCAGATGCTCGGCGGCGTCGCGTTGCTGCAGGGTCCAGGCGTGGACATCGTCCGCTCGCACCACGAGCGCTGGGACGGCGAGGGCTATCCGGACCGGCTCATGCGCGAGGAGATCCCGACCGGGGCGAGGATCTTCGCGGTCGCGGACACCCTGGACGCGATGACGAGCGACCGGGTGTACCGCGCGGCGCTCCCGTGGTCGGCTGCGCGCGACGAGATCGTCTCGCAGTCCGGGCGGCAGTTCGACCCGGACGTCGTCGACGCGTTCCGAGCTTGCGAGTCGACCCTGCGCGAGGTGCGCAGGGAGTTCGACACCGCCGCCTAGACCGACTCTTCCTCCTGCTCGACCGGCGTCTCGAGCTGGTGCCAGAGCACGATCTTGCCGTCGCGCACTCGGACGAGCGCGAGCGCCCGCGCGCCCGGGCCGTCGCAGCGACGGCGACCGCGGTCCCCGAGCAGAAACGTCGCGCGCACTGTGTCTCCACGCTCGGTGAGGCTGAGGATGCGGCCCGCGCAGGGTAGTGCCGCGTTCCAAGCCCGGGCCTCCGCGAACGTCTCTAGTCGTCTGACCGATGAGCCCTGCACGACGCGCGCCCCTTCGGCGAAGAGCCGGGCCGCGCCCTCGTTGTCGTCGGAGTTGACAGCTTCGGACCACGCGCGGACGACGCTTTGCGGCGAGGGATCGCCGCCCCCGCAACCCGTCAGGACGAAGGCGATCAGCGCGACGAGGCCGGCGGCTCGCACCGTCACTACGATAGTCCCGCCGATGAACTTCGAGCTGACCGACGACCAGCGCGAGATCCAGGTGCTCGCCCGTGACTTCGCGCAGGCCGAGATCGAGCCGAACGCGGCCGTCTGGGATCGTGAGCACCGCTTCCCGCGCGAGCTGTACGGGCAACTCGCCGAGCTCGGGCTGATGGGGGTCTGCGTGCCCGAGGAGTACGGAGGCGCGGGAGCCGACTTCCTCTCGTACATCCTCGTGCTCGAGGAGCTCTCGCGCGCCGACGCCGGCGTCGGGGTGACGGTCGCCGTCCACACGAGCGCGTGCACGCTGCCACTGCTCACCTTCGGGACGGACGAGCAGCGCGCGCGCTTCGTGCCGCCGCTCGCCCGGGGTGAAGGGATGGGCGCGTTCGCGCTGACCGAGTCTGAGGCGGGCTCTGACGCGGGGGCGCTTCGCACGCGGGCCGACCCCGACGGGACTGGGTGGCGGATCACCGGCGCGAAGCAGTGGATCACGAACGGCGCACATGCGTCGACGTTCCTGCTCTTCGCGCGGACCGATCAGGAGATTCCGGGCGCGAAGGGAGTCTCCGCGTTCGTGCTCGACGCGGAGCACGTGCGCTTGACGCGTGACGAGGAGAAGCTGGGCCTGAACTCGTCGTGCACGAACGACATCGCGATCGAAGGAGTTGCCGTGGGACGCGACCGCTTGCTGCACGAGGAGGGCAAGGGTTTCAAGGTTGCGATGGCCACGCTCGACGGCGGGCGGATCGGGATTGCGGCGCAGGCGCTCGGCATCGCGCAGGCGGCGTTCGACGTGGCGCGTGAATATGCGAAGGAACGGCGCACGTTCGGCAAGGCGATTGCCGAGCATCAGGCGATCCAGTGGAAGCTCGCCGACATGGCGACGGAGATCGACGCCGCGCGGCTGCTCGTCTATCGAGCCGCCTGGCTGAAGCAGCAGGGCCGCCCGCACACGGAGGAGGGCGCCAAGGCGAAGCTCTTCGCGTCGGAGGCCGCCAATCGCGCCGCCAAGGAAGGGGTGCAGATCTTCGGCGGCAACGGCTACGTCGAGGACTTTCCCGCCGAGCGCCACTTCCGCGACGCCAAGATTACCGAGATTTACGAGGGCA
>Ga0126306_10001824_pt1 | contig 11591 bp, 12 predicted proteins | sample Plot27_FD_92592 | JGI IMG/M metagenome (GOLD analysis project Ga0126306, IMG submission 92592) | Serpentine soil microbial communities from UC McLaughlin Reserve, CA, USA - Plot27 | ecosystem: Environmental > Terrestrial > Soil > Grasslands | place: USA: UC McLaughlin Reserve, Lake County...
CTTCGCAGCCGCACGCTCGACGAGATGCTCGAGCGCAGGCCCGAGGAGGTCGTGCGCCTGGCCGTGAAGGGCATGCTGCCCCGTACGCGTCTGGGCCGCGCGCAGCTCCGCAAGCTCAAGATCTACGCCGGGGCCGACCACCCCCACGCCGCGCAGAAGCCCGAGCCAATGGAGGTGCACGCCTGATGACCGAAGAGCCGCAGCAGCCTGAGGGCGAGGCGCCCGAGGACGAGGCTCCGGAGGGGGCTCCGGGCGAGCCGGGCGAGGGCACGCCCTCGGAGACGGCCCCGGAGCCGGACGAGGCGCCCGCCGAGCAGACGCCGGACGAGGCGCCCGCGGAGGAGACGCCAGCCGACGCCGAGGCGCCCGGCCCCGAGATCGAGGGCCTCGAGGAGCTCGACCAGGCCGCGACGGCCGACGAGCCCGCTGCCGACGAGCCCGCCGCTGCCGAGCCCGCAGCCGAGCGCCCGCGCGCCCGCAAGGAGAAGGAGGGTGGCGGCCAGGACGAGGTCATCCCCGGCGCGCACCTCGAGCCCGACCTCGTGCTCGAGGAGCAGCGCTCCGAGGGCGGCGAGTACGACGAGTACGGCGACTACGTGGAAGCCGACGCGGCCGGAGCCGAGGAGGGCGAGCCGGGCGAGGAGGGCGCCGAGCCGGCGCCCGTGGCCTACACGCCGCTCGAGCTCGCTGCCGACGCCCGCTACAACGCCACCGGCAAGCGCAAGAGCGCCATCGCCCGCGTGATCCTCAAGCCGGGCGAGGGCACCTACACGGTCAACGGCCGCCACCTCGACGAGTACTTCCCGCGCGTCCGCCTCCAGCGCATGGCCAGCCAGCCGCTCGAGGCGGCCGGCTACGCAACCCGCATGGACGTTGTGGCCCGCATCCACGGTGGCGGGGTGTCCGCTCAGGCGAACGCCCTGCGCCACGGCATCGCCCGCGCCCTCGTGGAGGCCGACCCGGCCCTGCGCACCGAGCTGAAGCGCCGCGGCTACCTCACGCGCGACCCGCGTGAGAAGGAACGCAAGAAGGCCGGGCTCAAGAAGGCCCGCAAGCGGCCGCAGTTCTCGAAGCGCTAGTTCGCCTCATGCGGCTGTTCGGGACGGACGGGGTCCGCGGGGTCGCGGGAGAGTTCCTGGATGCCGACCTGGCCCTGAGGCTGGGCCGGGCGGCGGCGCTCACCGCGAAGGCGGACCACCCGCAGGTCCTGATCGTCCGCGACACGCGCGAGTCGGGCGAGATGCTGGAGGCGGCGCTCGCGGCCGGCATCGCCGGCGGCGGCGGTCACGCACTTCTGGGCGGCGTACTGCCGACCCCGGGCGCGTCCCTTCTCGTCAGGCGCTATGGCTTCGACATGGCGGCCGTGGTGTCCGCGTCGCACAACCCGTACCAGGACAACGGGATCAAGTTCTTCGGCCCGGAGGGGATGAAGATCGGCGACGACCAGGAGGCCGAGATCGAGCGGCGGCTCGACGAGCCGAGCTCCCGGATCGGCCGCCTGCGCGAGCTGCACGGCGCCGGCGGGGACTACCTCCGCGAGCTCCAGCTCCGCTTCTCGGGGCTGGACCTGAGCGGCTTGCGGGTGCTGCTCGACTGCGCGAACGGCGCGACCTACCGCGTCGCCCCCGAGATCTTCCGGCGGCTCGGCGCCGAGGTGGACACGATCGCCGTGCAGCCCGACGGCCGCAACATCAACCACGGGGTGGGGTCCACCCATATCGACGCACTCTCCGAGCGCATGGACGGCCAGGACGTGGCGTTCGCCTTCGACGGCGACGGCGACCGCGTGCTCGCGCTGGACCGCAACGGCACGGTCGTGGACGGCGACGAGCTGATGGCGCTCGCCGCGCTTCACCTGCGCGGCAGCGGCCGCCTGGCGGGCGACGGAGTGGCCGTGACGGTGATGACCAACTACGGCTTCCACCGCGCGATGGCGGACGCGGGGATCGAGGTGGCCACCACCAGCGTGGGCGACCGGCACGTGCTGGCCGAGCTGGTGCGCCGCGGCTGGGCCCTCGGCGGGGAGCAGTCGGGTCACATCATCGACACGGGCTTCGCCCCATCCGGCGACGGGACGGCCGCCGCGCTGCTCGCCCTGGAGGCGCTCCAGGGCGCCGACCTGGCCGACCGCCACGCGATGGAGAAGCTGCCCCAGCGACTGGTGAACGTGCGCGTGCGCGACCGGGCCGCGCTCGAGGGCGCCGACAGCATCTGGGCGGCCGTGGAGCGCGAGTCCGAGGCGCTCGAGGGCCGAGGCCGCGTGCTGGTGCGCCCGTCGGGCACCGAGCCCCTGGTCAGGGTGATGGTGGAGGCCCCCGGGGAGGACGAATGCCAGGAAATCGCTGCTCGTTTGGCGAATCTGGTGCAGACAGAGCTAGGCTAGGGCGCCTCGAATGTGCGGGATCATCGGATATGTCGGGTCGCGCGAATGCCGCGATCTTCTGCTTCAGGGCCTTCAGCGCCTGGAGTACCGCGGCTACGACTCGGCCGGGCTGTCGCTCGTCACGAACGGGGCGATCGACAGCGTGCACGCCGTTGGCAACCTTCAGCAGCTGCGCGACACCGTGGCCCAGTCGAACAGGCACCTGAGCGGCTCCACGGGCATCGGCCACACGCGCTGGGCCACCCACGGGCGCGTGACCCAAGCGAACGCCCACCCGCACTGGGACACCTCCGAGCGCTTCCACATCGTCCTGAACGGGATCGTCGAGAACTGGACCGAGCTGCGCGACCGCCTCGTAGCCGGCGGCGCCGAGTTCACCTCCGAGACCGACGCCGAGGTGGTCGCCCACCTGATCGCCAGCCACTTCGACGGCGACCTCGTCGAGGCAGTGCGCCTCGCCTACAACGAGCTGCGCGGCCACTACGCGTTCGTCGCAATGTCGGCGGACCAGCCGGACATGCTCGTGGGCGCGCGCAAGGAGTGCCCGCTGGTCGTGGGCCTCGGCGAGGGCGAGAGCTTCATCGCATCCGCCATCCCGGCCTTCATGTCGGAGACGCGCAGCGTTCAGCTCGTGCACGACGGCGAGATCGTCTCCGTGACGTCGCAGGGCTCGCGCTTCATCTCTCCGGACGGCACGGAGATCGAGCGCGACGTGGACCACGTGGACTGGAACGACGAGCAGGCCGAGAAGGGCGGCTACGAGACCTTCATGCTCAAGGAGATCCACGAGCAGGCTGAGGCCGTGGCCGAGACCGTCGCGGGCCGGCTCGGCGAGGCGGGTGTTGAGCTGCCGGACATCGGCATCTCGGACGACTTCCTGAAGGACGTGCGCCGCGTTGTGATCGTCGCGTGCGGCACCTCGTACCACGCGGGGCTCGTGGGCCGCTACGCGATCGAGTGGTGGTCGCGGCTGCCGGTGGAGATGGACATCGCCTCGGAGTTCCGCTACCGCAACCCGGTCCTCGACGAGCACGATCTCGTGATCGGCATCTCCCAGTCCGGCGAGACGGCGGACACGCTGGCCGCCATGCGGCTCGCGCGCGAGCGCGGGTCGAAGGTGCTTGCGATAACGAACATCCAGGGCAGCCAGGCCACTCGCGACTCCGATGGCGTCCTGTTCACGCACGCGGGACTCGAGATCGGGGTCGCGGCCACGAAGACGTTCGTGGCGCAGGTGGCTGCGATGTACCTCTTCGCACTGAAGCTCGCGCAGCTCCGCGGCCAGCTGGAGCAGGAGGTGATCGACAACCTCAGCGCCGAGCTGCGAGCCATGCCGCGCGCGATCTCGACGCTCGTGGAGGGCGTGGACGACCACATCAAGGCGATCGCGGAGCACTGGAAGGACGCCGGCTTCTTTCTCTACCTTGGGCGTCACGTGGGGCTGCCGATCTGCCTCGAGGGGGCGCTGAAGCTCAAGGAGGTCTCCTACATCCCGACCGACGCCTATGCGGCGGGCGAGATGAAGCACGGGCCGATCGCGTTGCTCGACGAGCGGACGCCCGTGGTGTGCGTGGCCACCGACTCACCCGTACTCGACAAGATGCTCTCCAACATCGCCGAGGTCCGGGCGCGCGGCGCACACGTGATCGCCGTCGCGACCGAGGGAAGCGGCCAGGTCGCGGAGTACGCCGAGGAGATCGTGGAGGTGCCGCGCACGGACTGGCTGCTTCAGCCGTTGCTGGCCGTGATCCCTCTTCAGCTGCTGGCCTACTACATGGCCCGCGCGCGCGGCCTGAACGTGGACCAGCCGCGCAACCTCGCCAAGACCGTAACTGTGGAGTAGCTTCCGCGCGCGATGGGCGGCGTGGGCATCGACCTTCTCGACGTCGGCCGCCTCGAGCGCGCGCTCGAGCGGCGGCCGCGGCTGGCGGAGCGCGTCTTCACCGACGCGGAGCGCGATTACGCGGCTGCGCGGCCGCGGCCCGCGATGCACCTGGCGGCGCGCTTCTGCGCCAAGGAGGCCGTGGCGAAGGCGCTCGGCCTCACCGGCTGGAGCTTCCGGGACGTGGAGGTCGTGGCCACGGGTGCGGCGCCGGAGGTCCGGCTGAGCGGGAGCGTGGCGGCGCGAGCGGCCGAGCTGGGAGGCGAGCTGGCGATCTCGCTCACGCATACCCACGACCTGGCGGGCGCCATCGCGTTCCTGCGGTGACCGCGCTCCCGGACTGGGTCGACCCGCTCTACGAGGCCGCCGAGATGCGCGCGGCAGACGCCTGGGCGATTGAGGAGCAGGGCGTGCCCGAAGCGAACCTGATGGAGCGGGCCGGCCTCGGGCTCGCACGGGTGACCGCCGCGGCGGCCGGCGCCGGCCCGCTGCGGATCGTGGTGGGCAAGGGCAACAACGGGGGCGACGGCCTCGTGGCTGCGCGGCTCCTCGGCGAGGACGGCTACGAGGTCGAGGTCCTTGACGGCACGCAGCCGTTCGACCGCGGTCGCCTCGAGGGCTCGGGCGTGGTGGTCGACGCCCTGCTCGGCACGGGCTTCGAGGGCGCGCCGCGCGAGCCCCTGGCGTCGGCGATCTGGGCGATCAACCAGCAGGACTCCCCGGTCGTGGCCTGCGACGTGCCCTCCGGCGTGAACGCCTCCACCGGGGAGGTGGACGCGGACGCGGTTCGCGCCGCCGTGACCGCGACCTTCCACGCGTCGAAGCCGGGCCTGCACGTGAACCCCGGCAAGGAGCACGCGGGCCGGGTCGAGGTGATCGAGATCGGCATTCCGCGCGGCGCGCCCGAGGCGAGCAGCGCCGGCCTGATCGCCGAGCGGGTGCTCGCGCTCTACCCGCGCCGCGAGCCGAGCGGCTCGAAGTTCGAATCCGGGGTCGTGGTGGTGGTGGGCGGCTCGATGGGCCTCACCGGCGCGCCGACGATGGCCGCGCGCTCAGCCGGGCGGGCGGGCGCGGGCTACGTGCAGGTGGCCGTGCCCGGTCCCGTGCAGCCGGCCGTGGACCTGCGCCTGCTCGAGCAGATGAGCCGCGGCCTGCCGGACGACGACGGCTTTCACACGCCCGCCGGGGTGGCCGACGTGGAGGAGATGGCCGAGCGCGCCGGCGCGGTGGTGCTCGGCCCCGGGATCGGCCGCGCCGACGGCGCGCAGGAGTTCGCGCGCGGGGCGGCGGTCGCCGTGGAGGTGCCGCTGCTCGTGGACGCCGACGGCCTGAACGCACATGCGGGCAGGCTCGACCTGTTCCGCGAGCGGGACGCGCCCACGGTGCTCACGCCGCATGAAGCCGAGCTGGGGCGGCTACTCGAGGTGGGCACTGAGGAGGTGGCAGCCCATCGCCTGCAGCACGCTCGCGAGGCGGCTGAGCTGAGCGGCGCCGTGGTGGTGTTGAAGGGGGATGACACGATCGTGGCGCGCCCGGGTGGCCCGGTGGCGATCAGCCCGGGCGGCACCCCGGCGCTCGCGACGGCCGGCACCGGCGACGTGCTGTCCGGACTGATCGGAGCCCTGCTCGCGAAGGGCATGGACGCGTTCGAGGCGGCGTCGCTCGGCACGCTCGCGCACGTGCTCGCCGCCCGCGCGGCGGCGGAACGTCTCGGCCCGGACCACGTGATGGCGGGCGACGTGATCGAGGCGTTGCCGCAGGGCCTCACGCTTCGGTAATCGAGCGAACGACGGCACTAAGGAGGCGACCGTCCTGCCTAAAGCGCCTATAGGCAGCACAAAGCAGGACCGTCTAAAGGAAACGAGCCTCCGATAAGGTCGCGGCCGTGCCCGACCGCATCAGCGAGATCATGGACTCGACCCCGGTGACGGTGGCGCGCGACTCCTCGGTCGAGGACGTGGTGGCCGCGCTGCGCGAGCATCAGCTGCCCGGGCTGCCGGTGGTGGACACGGACGGGCAGCTGGTGGGAATCGTCACGGAGGCCGATCTCGTGCTGCCCGACGACGACGGCGATCTCCACATTCCGCACTACGTGAACCTCTTCGGCGGCACGGTCTTCCTGGAGTCGCTCAGCCGCTTCGAGGGCCGCCTGCGCAAGGCGTTCGCGGCCACGGCCGAGGACATGATGACGAGCGACCCCGACACGGTCGGCCCGGACACCAGCGTGCGCGACGCCGCGCGGATGATCCACGAGACGGGGCACAACCGGCTGCCCGTGGTCGAGGACGGCCGCCTCGTGGGAGTGGTCACGCGCCTCGACGTGCTCGGCGCCCTGGCGGCGTGACCGACCGTGCCGTCGCTCGCATCGACGTAGGCGCAGTCGAGCGCAACTGCACCCGCCTTCCGAAGCCGCTCTGCGCGGTGGTCAAGGCCGACGCGTACGGGCACGGGATGGGGCCAGTGGTGGCCGCCGCGCTCGCGGGCGGTGCGAGCTGGCTGGCGGTGGCCACGGCCGCGGAGGCCGCGGAGCTACGGAGGCTCGCTGTCGACGTCCCCGTCCTGGTGATGGGAGCGCTGACCCAAGACGAGCTCCGGGTTGCCATCGATGCCGAGGCCGACGTGGTGGCATGGTCCGAGGAGGTGGCCGAGGCGGCGCCGAGCGTGCACGTGAAGCTCGACACCGGGATGGGCCGGCTCGGGACGCGCGACCGCGACCTGGCGCTGCGGCTCGCGGCGCGGCCGAACACGGTCGGCCTGATGACTCATTTCGCGACCGCCGACGAGCTGGACGACGACCTCTTTGATGCGCAGTTGAAGGCGTTCCGGGCCTTCGTGGACGATGTGGGCCGCGACGACGTGATCGTGCACGCCGCGAACAGCGCGGCGGCGCTGCGCGAGCCCGCCTCGCACTTCGACATGGTGCGCTGCGGCGTGGCCGTCTACGGGCTCGACCCCTTCCAGGCGGACCCGGACCCGCACGGCCTCGAGCCGGCGCTCTCGCTGCACTCCTGGCTGGCGTCGATGCGGCGCATCGAGCCGGGGGAGAGCGTCGGCTACGGGCGCCGCTGGCGGGCCAAGGAGCCCACCTGGGTCGGCACGGTGCCGGTGGGCTACGGCGATGGCTGGCGGCGCGCGCTCACGAACGACTGCGACGTGCTGATCGGCGGACGGCGCCATCCATTGGTGGGGGCCGTGAGCATGGACAACGTGACCGTGGCGCTTGGCGCCGACCCGCAGGCGGAGGTCGGCGACGAGGTGGTTCTGATCGGCGCCCAGGGCGACGAGCGGATACTTGCCGAGGAGGTGGCGCGGCGAATGGGCACGATCAACTACGAGGTCACGACAGGCCTCCTGCCGAGGATCCGCCGCGAGCACTTCCCGTGAGCCGGTCCTGGATAGTGGGTGGCGCCCTGCGCGACGAGCTGCTCGGCCGCGAGGTCACCGACATCGACATCGCCGTGGAAGGCGATCCCGAGGCGGCCGCGCGCGAGCTCTCCGCGAAGCTTCGCGGTCCCGTGTTCCGGCTCTCCGAGGCCTTCGGAGCATGGCGGGTCGTCGATCGGCGCGAGGGCCGCGTCTACGACTTCGCGCCGCTCCAGGGCGAGACGATCGAGGAGGACCTCGCCAAGCGTGACTTCAGCGTGAACGCGATGGCGCGCCCGCTGGCGGAGGGGGGCGCGGCGGCCGCGCTGGGGGGGAGCGGCGGCGCGGCCGCGCCGGCTGGTGGCGAGCTCATCGATCCGCTCGGCGGCCGCGCCGACCTCGACGCCCGCACGCTGCGCGTGCTCGGGCCGGCCGCATACGAGAACGACCCGCTGCGCCCGCTGCGCCTGGCCCGCTTCGCCGCCGAGCTCGGTCTCTCGCCGGATCCGGAGACCGAGCGGCTCACCGCCGCGGCGGCCGCGCGCGTGGCCGAGGCATCTGGCGAGCGCGTGTTCGCGGAGCTGCGCCGCCTCGTGCTCGCCCCCGGGGCCGTGGCCGGCCTCGACCTCGCGGACCGGCTCGGCCTCCTGAGCGCAGCGCTCCCCGAGCTCGCCGACCTGCACGAGGTGGAGCAGAGCCACTACCACCACCTCGACGTCTACGGGCACACGATCGAGGTGTTCGAGCGCCTTGTGGAGCTCGAGCGCGAGGCCACCGGCGAGCTGCGCGAGGTGCTAGATGAGCCGCTCGCCGACGAGCTCACCCGTGGCGAGGCGCTTCAATTCGGTGCCCTCCTGCACGACATAGGCAAGCCCGCGACCCACGACGTGCGCGAGGACGGCCGCGTGACCTTCCTTGGCCACGACCGCCTGGGGCAGGAGATGGTGCGGCAGGTCTGCCGCCGGCTGCGGACCAGCGAGCGCCTCTGCCGCTTCCTCGAGGGCGTGACACGCCATCACCTCGTGCTCGGCTTCCTGGTGCACGAGCGCCCGCTCGACCGGCGCGCCGTCTACCGCTACCTCGAGCGGACCTCTCCGGTGGAGGTCGAGGTGACCCTGCTCTCGGTCGCGGACCGGCTCGCCACGCGCGGCAAGAACGCCGAGCGCGCGATCGACGCTCATCTGGAGCTGGCCGATGAGCTGATGCCCGCAGCGCTCGAGTGGCGGCGCAGCGGCCCGCCCCCCGTTCCGGTGCGCGGCGACGAGCTCGCGGCCGAGCTGGGGATCGAGCACGGCCCCGAGCTCGGGCGCCTGCTCGACCGGCTCGCGGAGGCCGCCTACGCCGGAGAGGCCACCGACCGCCGGCAGGCGATCGATCTCGCCCGGACGCTACGCCAGAATGCCGAGCGATGATCGTCGACTGCGCGATATATGAGCAGGGGAAGCGGCGCGACGGTCACGTGGACCTCGCGCACGCCTACCACGAGCGCCACGAGGAGGGAAAGTTCGTCTGGATCGGCCTGTACGAGCCGACTGAGGAGGAGTTCACCTCCTTGCGGCGCGAGTTCAACCTGCACCCACTGGCCGTGGAGGACGCCATCCATGCCCACCAGCGCCCCAAGCTGGAGGTCTACGAGGACATGGTCTTCCTTGTGTTGAAAACCGCGCGCTACATCGATCCTACCGAGGTCATCCAGCTGGGCGAGGTGCTGGTGTTCCTGGGCGAGGACTACATCATCACTGTCCGTCACGGCGAGGCCAGCTCATTGGCGCCGGTACGCGAGCGGTTGGAGGAGGCTCCCGCCCGTCTCCGCCACGGCCCCGGTGCGGTGCTGCATGCGATCCTCGACCGGGTGGTGGACGACTATGTGCCCGCGATCGAGGGCCTCGAGACGGACATCGACGAGGTGGAGGAGCAGCTCTTCTCCGGCGAGCGGACGAACCCGGCCGAACGGATCTATCGTCTCCAACGCGAGGTGCTTCAGTTCCGCAAGGCCACCGCGCCGCTGATCGATCCGATAGCGCGGCTCGCGGACGGGCAGTACGGGAACATGCACCCGGAGATTCGCGACTACTTCCGCGACGTGAACGATCACCTGATGCGGACGCGCGACCAACTCGACGCGATGCGCGATCTGCTGGCCGGTTCGCTTCAGGCAAACCTCGCGCAGGTGGCCGTGCGCCAGAACGACGACGTGCGGCGCATCTCCGCCTGGGTCGCGATCATCGCGGTCCCGACGGCCATAGCGGGCATCTACGGCATGAACTTCCGAGACATGCCGGAGCTGAAATGGGGCCTTGGCTACCCGGCAGTGCTTCTGGTGATGCTGACCATCTGCGCGATGCTTTACCGCTACTTCAAGCGCGCCGGCTGGCTGTAGGCTGCCCGGCCATGCCAGACGACGACTGCATCTTCTGCAAGATCGTGGCGGGCGAGCTGCCCTCCGAGATCGTCCAGGAAGACGAGCACACCCTCGCCTTCATGGACATCAACCCGTGGACGCGCGGGCACGCGCTCGTGATTCCGCGCAACCACTCCCGCAACCTCTACGAGGCCCCGGAGGAGGACCTCGCGCACTCGACGGCAGCCGCCAAGCGGCTGGCCCTGCGCATGCGCGACGCGCTCGGCTGCGACGGCGTGAACGTGCTCAACTGCTGCGAGCCGGCCGCCTGGCAGACGGTGTTCCACCTGCATCTGCACGTGATCCCGCGCTACGACGACGATCCGCTCCAGCTCCCGGGCCAGCCGCGTGAGGCCGAGGCCGACGAGCTCGCCCGGGTCGCGTCGGAGCTCCGCGGTGGCTGAGCGCGCCCGGCTGGAGCGCGACGGGGACCTGGGCGTCCTCGTGATCGACAACCAGCCGCTCAACCTGTTCGACGCGGAGATGGTGCGCGACATCCGTGCCGGCCTCGACCAGACCGAGGGGTGCCGGGCGCTCCTCGTGCGGGCGGAGGGGAAGTACTTCACCGGCGGCGTCGACGTGAACGTCTTTCAGGGCCTTTCCGAGTCCGACGCCGCGCAGCTCACGGCGGACCTGCTCGCGATCACCCACAGGATCGAGGGGCTCCCGTTCCCGACGCTCGCTTCGGTGCAGGGGCTCTGCCTCACAGCCGGGCTCGAGCTGTCGCTGGCGTGCGACATGATCTGGGCGGCCGAGTCGGCGCAGTTCGGGCTGGTCGAGGCCGTGATCGGGCTGACGCCGCTCATGGGCGGCACACAGCGAATCGCCGAGCGCGCCGGTCCCGCCCGGGCGCGCGAGCTCGTGATGAGTGGGGGCCTCTACGAGGCGGCGACGCTCGAGCGCTGGAACGTGGTGAACCGCGTGCTGCCTGACTCCGAGCTCGCCGAGAAGTCGCTGCGGTTCGCGCAGCGGCTGGCGTCCGGCCCGACCAGGGCCCACCACGCCACCAAGCGGATCGTGCGCGCGTTCTTGGAGGAGGGCGTCAGCGGCGCCGACGAGGCAACCGCGGACATCGGCGCACCGCTGTTCGAGACCGATGACCTCCGCCGGGCGGTTGAGACCTTTCTCGCCGAGGGGCCTGGGAGGGCGACATTCAGGGGGATTTGACTACGTTCCGCCGGTCACCCCTGGTAGCGTTGCGCCGTCAGGGTCGGCGGGAGCCGACGTAGTTGAAACATGCATAGGAAAGGGCAATCCACGTGCCTACCGGAACGGTCAAGTGGTTCAACGACGAGAAGGGTTACGGCTTCATCACGCCCGACGACGGCGACCGTGACCTGTTCGTCCACTACACCGGCATCGACGGGCAGGGCTTCAAGTCGCTCGCCGAGAACTCGAAGGTCGAGTACGAGGAAGAGGACGGCGACAAGGGTCCGAAAGCGGTGAACGTCCGCGCCATCTAGGCGCCCGACACGCCTGTGCCCAAGGAAGAGAAGATTGAGATGGAGGGCGAGATCCTCGAGGCCCTCCCGAACACCATGTTCAAGGTCCAGCTCGACAAC
>Ga0126306_10001826_pt1 | contig 11588 bp, 11 predicted proteins | sample Plot27_FD_92592 | JGI IMG/M metagenome (GOLD analysis project Ga0126306, IMG submission 92592) | Serpentine soil microbial communities from UC McLaughlin Reserve, CA, USA - Plot27 | ecosystem: Environmental > Terrestrial > Soil > Grasslands | place: USA: UC McLaughlin Reserve, Lake County...
CCTGAGCGGGTCAACCTCCTGATCCCGACGATCGACCTCGAGCACTTCTTCGGCGGCTACATAGGCAAGCTCAACCTGGCGCGCCGCCTGGCGGAGCGCGGCCTGCGCGCGCGCATCGTCACGGTCGACCCCGTGGGGCCATTGCCACCCTCGTGGCGGAGGACGGTGGAGGCCTACAGCGGGCTGGACGGCCTCTTCGACAGCGTCGAGGTGGCCTTCGCCCGCGAGTCGCCCGGGATCGAGGTGAGCCGCACGGACCGCTTCGTGGCCACTACGTGGTGGACGGCGCACCTGGCGAGGCAGGCGCTCGCCGGCCGGGACGACGAGCGCTTCCTCTACCTGATCCAGGAGTACGAGCCGTTCACGTTCCCGATGGGGAGCCTGGCCGCGCTTGCCAGCGAGTCGTACACGTTCCCCCACCACGCGCTGTTCTCGACCGCTCTCCTCCGTGACTGGTTCCGCGCCCGCGGGCTCGGGGTCTACGCGGGTGGGGCCGCAGCGGGCGACGCCGCGTCAGATGCCTTCCAAAACGCCATCACGGACGTCCAGCCCCCGGCAGCCGGGGAACTCGCGCGCCGCCGAACGCGCAGGCTGCTCTTCTACGCTCGGCCGGAGGAGCACGCCGCGCGCAACATGTTCGAGCTCGGCGCGCTCGCGCTCAGCCGTGCGCTCGAGGAGGGCGTGCTGCGGGGGGGATGGGAGCTCCACGGGATCGGCACGGTCGGCGCGGGCCGAACGATGCAGCTCGGCGGCGGCACGGCGCTCCAGCTCCTGCCGCGCCGTGACCAGGCCGGCTACGCGGAGCTGCTGCGCGAGCACGATGTTGGGCTGGCGCTCATGTACACGCCGCATCCGAGCCTCGCGCCGATCGAGATGGCCGCGGCAGGGATGCTCACGGTCACGAACACCTTCGAGACCAAGACCGCGGACGCGCTCGCCGCGATCTCACCCAACCTCATCGCTGTTGAGCCCGGGCTCGAGAGCATCGTGGCGGGGCTGCGCGACGCCATCGGCGGCGTCGAGGACGCCGAGGCTCGCGTGCGCGGGGCGCGGGTGAACTGGAGCCGCGACTGGGACGAGTCCTTCGACGACGCGCTGATGGGCCGTCTGGAATCGTTCCTGAGGCGCTGAGCCCGCCCGGCTCAGAGCTGCTCAGCGATCCTCGGCGCCTCGCGCCTGAAGGTCCAGACGGCGAATACGCAGGTGGCCAGGTAGATCGCGATCGCCGGGAGCAGGTGCACGAACCCGCCCGCGGCCTCGATCGGTCCAGGCGCCGTGGGGTCGATCACCCACAGGCGCGCCAGCTCGAGCAGCGGGGTGAAGGGATTGAGTTGGAGGATGTCGCCGAGCGTCTCGGGCACCGCCGACGTCGGATAGAGCACGGGCGACGCGTAGAACAGCACGGTCGCCGCCACGGACCAGAGGATCGCCGTGTCGCGAAAGCGAGGGTACAGCGACGAGACGATCATCGAGACGGCGGTGGTGAGCACGAAGAGCAGCCCCAGCGCCAGCGGGAAGAGCAGCCACGTCCAGGTTGGGTCGATGCCCCACGCCAGGATGAAGATGAAGACCACCACGAGGTTCAGACCGAGGTTGAAGAGGGTCGTTAGCACGACCGCCAGCGGGATCACCAGCCGCGGGAACTGCGTCTTCCTCACCACCGACTCCTGAGTCACGATCGAGGTGACGGCGGTGATCGTGGCCTCCTGGAAGAAACCGAACAAGACGATGTTGAACAGCAGCAGGACCGGATAGTTGGGGACGTCGGAGCCGATCCGGAAGACCTGCGTGAACACCGCGAGCAGTACGCCGAACAGCATCAGCGGCCGGGCTATCGACCACAGGTAGCCGAGTGCAGTTCCGAAGTACGCCTTCTTGAAGTCGGCGACGGCGATCAGTGACAGCAGCTCGAGCGAGCGCCTCCATCCGCCGCCGAGCGCGGAGGGCCCCGGCACCTCGCGCAGCGTGAGGTCAGGCGTGTCGCCGCTCATGCGCGCCGGGCCTGCTCCGGGACGGCCTCCACCTCGACCTCGGCGTTGACGGAGACGACCCCCTCACGCTCGCCCGTCCCGTAAACGACGAAGTCGCGCAGCCGGAGGCCCTGCACGGCCAGGTCACCATGCTCCCGCGGCCGCCGCACCCAGCAGTCGAGGAAGTACTTGCCGGGCACCAGCGAGTTCTCGATCCGACCCGAGATGCGCACCCGGTCGCCGGCGGCCAGCTCGCGTGTTCCGCTTCCCAGCGTGCGCGTGAGGCTGAATACGACCACGCTGTCGACGTTCATCACCTGGATCACGAATACCGGGTCGACCAGCTCGCGGCGCGCCTCGATCAGGAGGTCGAGAACGATGGGCGCTCCCTGCGCCACGTTCTCGATCGGCTGTCCCGCGTCATCCTCCAAGCGCGCCTCGACGACGCGCGCATTGATGTCGGGAACGGCCGCCGCGCCGCGCCCGGGCCCTTCGACGCCCGCCTCTGCGAAGTTCAGCCTGTAGTAGCGCATGGCGACCTCCTCGGGTTCGCCGATGTAGGCCAGCTCCGCGTCGTGAATCAGCATCGCCCTGTGGCAGAGCGACTGTATGGCGCCCATGTCGTGGCTCACGAGCACGATCGTCTTGCCGGCGTCACGCTTCTCGTAGAAGACGTCCATGCACTTCTGGGCGAAGGCCATGTCGCCCACCGCAAGCACCTCGTCGACGAGCATGATGTCGGCGTCCGCCTGCACCATCACGGCAAAGGCGAGGCGCACGAGCATGCCGGACGAGTAGTTCTTCAGCTTCAGCTCGGCGAAGTCCTGGAGCTCCGCGAAGTCGAGAACGGCGTCGAGCCGGCTGCGCGCGTCTCGCTTCGAGAGGCCCATCAGCACCCCGTTGATCACGACGTTCTCGCGCGCGCTCAGCTCCTGGTTGAAGCCCACGCCCAGCTCGATGAACGGCGCCAGGCGACCCGCCATCCGGATCCTTCCGGCATCGGCGCGGTAGATGCTCGCCAGGATCTTGAGCAGAGTGCTCTTGCCCGAGCCGTTCTGCCCGGCGATCCCGAAGAACTCGCCCTTGTGGACGTCGAAGGAGACGCTGCGCAGCGCATGGAGCTCGCGGTACTCCATGCGCCGAAAGGGATGGGCCGCCCGCTCCTTTAGCGTGTCGATCCGGTGCTCGGGGACGCGAAACGACTTCTGAAGCCCTCGAGCCTCGATAACGACCGGGGCGGGGCCTCCCTCCTTGACGACTGAGCGCTCCACTCCGGAGGATTCTCCTAAGTTCGGCGAAATGGGGATGGCCGCCGCCGTCCTGGTGCTCACCGTTGTGGGCTTCGCCCTGCGGGTCGCGGTTTCCCAGCAGGACCTGTTCGCCGACGAGCTGTCGACATACTGGATCGTCGCGACCAACGATCTCGACGGGGTGATCTCGAGCGTGAACAGCGATAACGAGATCACGCCGCCGCTCTCGTTCGTCGCCGCATGGCTCTCCACGCGGGTGGAGCTCTCCCCGGAGTGGCTGCGAGCGCCGTCGGTGCTGGCCGGGACACTCACGATCCCCGCGGTGTTCTGGCTGGGCGTACGCACGGTGGGTCGCAGCGCCGGCCTGGTGGCGTCGGCGCTCACGGCGTTCGCACCCTTCATGGTCTACTACTCGGCCGAGGCCCGCGGCTACGCCGTGATGATGGCGCTGGTCACGCTCTCGACCCTGGCCATGCTCCTGGCGGTGGACGACCGCCGGCCGTGGGCCTGGGTGCTCTATGCGGCGTCGTCCTGTGCCGCCGTCTACACGCACTACACGAGCGTCTTCGTGCTCGGGGCACAGCTCCTCTGGCTCCTGTGGGCGCATCCGGAGGCCCGCCGGCCCGCGCTGATCGCCACTGCCGCGGCCGCCGCTGCCTACCTCCCGTGGGTGGCGGGATTTCGCAACGATCTCGACTCGCCTACCACCAAGATCCTGGCCCTGCTCCAGCCCTTCAACCTCGATCAGGTGCGGCTCAGCCTCGAGCACTGGTCCGTCGGATACCCGTACGGAAACGTCGTGGGGCTCCGCGAGCTACCCGGGGTCCCGGCGCTGCTGCTGCTCGCCGTGGCGGCCGTCCTGGTGGCTGCGGGTCTTGCAACGCAGCGCCGCTGGCCCGTAGGCCGCCGGACGGGGCTGGTATTCGCACTGGCGCTCGCGACGCCAGTCGGCGCCGCGCTCTTCAGTGCCGTCGGCACGACGACGGTGTTCAGCACTCGCAACCTCGCGGCCTCCTGGCCGGCTCTGGCGCTCGCCCTGGGAGCGCTCGTTGCCGCCGCCGGCCCTCGCGTGCGGATCGCCGCAGCCGCGCTGGCGATCGCGTGCTTCGCCATCGGCGCCGCCAAGATGCTTGAGGACCGCTACGAGCGTCCTCATTACACGGCTGTCGCGAACTTCATCGAACGGAACGCCGACCGTGGCGACGTGATCATCGACGAGTCGGCGGTTCTCAGCCCGGGGCCCCTCAGTCATCTCGATACGGTCCTGGACCGCCGCAATCCGGTGCTGCGCTCGCGGGCCCCCCAGCAACGCGACCATCCCTTCAACGTCTTCGACGCCTTCGTGACTCCCGAGCAGAGCGCGCGCGCCGCGACGAAGCTCGCCGGCGGCGCCCGAATATTCCTGGTCACAGACGGCGCCGGCGCCACGATCCACAGGCCGCTGGGGTCGTACCGGCTCGTGGAGAGCCGCGTCTACCCGGGGCTCCTCAATCTCGTTGTGAGGGTGTACGAGAACCGGGGCGCTCGGCGAGGATGACGTTGTGGGCGCAGAGCCGGCGCGCGAGCGGGGTGCGCTCCACAGCCCGCTCCGCGACCGAGGCTGCGCGGAGGGCCGCTCTCGGCACGAAGTCGGGAACCAGTCCGAGCTGGGTGGCGAGCAGCGTCCGTGCGCCCGCGGCGGCGAGCCCATGCAGGAGCTCGTCCTCGGGGATCAGCCGTTCCTCACCAGTGTCCTGGGGAACGCGCGCCATCAGCACCCGCCAGTAGGGATTGCGGGGGTTGTGGTCCCACACGAGGATCCGCCCTCCTGGCCTGGTCACGCGCGTCATGTCCGCGAGCGTGCCGCGCACCTCGGCCGCGTCAGCGATGTGGTGCATCACGGCCACGCTCAGGACGAGGTCGAAGCTCTCGTCCGGGAAGGGGATGGCGGTCCCCTTCGCCCGGACCGCCTCGACGGCCGGCGTTCGCTCGCGCAACACCTCGAGCATCCCCTCCGAGGGATCGATGCCGGTCATCTCGTACCCGCTGGCGGCGAGCCGGGCCGCCAGCGTGCCGGTGCCGCAGCCCACGTCGAGCGCCCGCCCGTAGGGGCAGTGCGCGAGTACGAAGGCGACTCGCTTTTGCAGGTAGTGCTCGACCACGTGGGCCGGGAGTGACTCGTCGTAGGCCGACGCAATAGCGTCAAAGTGGGAGCTGCTCACGCCTGTCATCGCCCGCCGGGGTCGGGTACTCACGAAACGCGGGGGCTCTGACCCGTCTCCGCGGCGTGCTCCGCCTGAAGCCGAGCACGGTCTGAATCATCCGCAGCCCAACGCCGAGGGCCGCGACCGGTTCCCCGGTCACCGATGACCTGCCGACCCGGGGCAGGTAGTTCACCGGCACCTCGACGAAGCGTGCACCGGAGACGATCGTCAGCAGCATGATCTCGACCCCCGCGTGGTTCCCCTCGACCGACATCCTGGCCGCCACGTCCTTGGCGAGGTCGCGCCGCAGCAGCCGGTAGGTGCAGCCGACGTCGCTCAGGTGGCTCGTGTTGAAGAACGCCTCAATCATCTTCGCGACGGCCCAGTTGCCCCAGCGGAGGAACCACGACATGTTCGCGCCGTGCCAGATCAGCTCGCGGGTGGTGCGGGTGCCGAACACGGCGTCGCACTCATTGCTGTAGACGAGCAGCTTCTGGAGGTCCTCGGGAAGGAACGTGCCGTCGGGCTCAGCCAGCACGACGAGGTCGCCGGTCGCCTCGGTCAGGCCGCGCCGGGTCGCGCAGCCGTAGCCTTGGCGCGGCTCATGCACCAGACGAGCAGTCGTCCTTGCAACCTCCTCACGCGTCCCAGCCTCGGCGTTGTTGTCCACCACGAGCACCTCGTCCACGAGTCCCGTGTCGAAGAAGCCCTCGATCACACGCCGGATCGAGTTGCGCTCGGCATATGTCATGAGCACGACCGAGACGGTCCTGCCGTTCCACATCTGTTCAGCCTTCCGTTGCCCCTCGGCGGCGGCGGAGTCTAAGGTTGCGGCCCGCGTGGTGCAGCCCCGATGATCGCCTTCGCCTCATCCGTCACCAAGCCGGCGGTCTACGCCCGCTGCGCGGAACCGGGTATCGGCCGGTGCGCCGAGCCGGACTCCGAGGTGGTCGCGGAGCCCGCCACCGGCTCGATCTCGCACTCCTACAACGCGCTGCTCGACCGCTTCGCCGGCCGCGAGGACCTCGAGGCACTGGTGCTGCTTCACCAGGACACGGAGATCGTCGATACGGACTTCTGCCGCAGGGCGAGGCAGGCCCTCAGCGATCCGAGCGTCGGGGTTGCCGGGTGTGTCGGGGCGATCGGGGTGAAGAGCATCGCCTGGTGGGAGGGCTCCGTGACCCTCTCGTCGTTCGCCAACCGCTACGAGGAGTACGGCGGCGGCGAACTCCCGGGTTTCTCGTGGGACCGGGAGGAGGCGCCACCCTATGCACAGGTCGGAGAGGTGGACACGCTCGACGGGTTCCTGCTCGTCCTGTCCCCCTGGACGCTGCGCAACATCCGCTTCGACGAGGACCTCAGCGAGTTCCACGGCTACGACCTGGACTTCTGCCTCCAGGTGCGCGAAGCGGGCCGCAAGGTGACCACCGCCGACTTCCGCGCGATCCATCACCGGCCGCTCGAGATGCTGCCGGACGTCGAGCCGTGGGTGGAGGCGCACATCCGGGTCGCCGAGAAGTGGGACGGTCGCATTCCGGGCATCGGGACCGCTCCCGGTAGCTGGGAGGAGCGGGCACGGCGCGCGGAGGCGGAGCGCGACGCCGCCCGGACGCTGGCCTACACGAAGAAGCTCGAGTTGCAGGCACGCCGGCTTCAGGTGGAGCGCGCGCTGGAGGACGCGAGGGGCAGCATCTCCTGGCGCGTGACCGCGCCGCTTCGCCTGCTCGCGCGGCGGTGATCGTCTTCGGGTCGGCCATGACGGACCCCGAGGCGTTCCGGCGCTACGCCCGCCCCGGCATCCGGATGGCCGCCGAGGAAGACTCGAAGATCCACGCGTTCGCCGCCGTGGGCTCGGTCTGCCGCAGCTACAACCTGCTTCTCGACCGCGCTGCGCTCGAGCCTGGCCTCGAGGCCCTCGTGCTCGTGCAGCAGGACGTGGAGATATTGGATCCGGACTTCTGCAGGAAGGTGCGACGTGCGCTCGATGACCCTGAGGTGGCCGTCGTTGGGCCGGTCGGGGCGACCGGGGTTCGCACGATCGCGTGGTGGGAGGGCGACATCAGCGCCGCCGCGCCTGTCCAGCGTTACCAGAGGTTCGGGGGCGGGGAGATCCCCGCCTTCTCGTGGAAGAGCCACGACCCGGCCCCCGCCGAGGTTGAGGTGGTCGATGGGCGCCTGCTCGTGCTGTCCCCGTGGGCGGTCGAGACGCTTCGCTTCGACGAGTCGCTCAGCCTGGGCTACGGCTACGAGCTCGACCTCTGTCTTCGGGCGCGCGCTGCCGGACGCCGGGTGATGACAGCTGATCTGCGCGTGGCCTACCGGACCCGGTCGCTCAAGGTGCTGACCGACACGGACCTCTGGATCGAGGGGCACATCCAGGCGGCGGAGAGGCTCGAGGGTCGGCTTCCGGAGCCGCCGACCGCCGCGGGGAGCTGGAGGGAGCGGGCGCGCCGGGCCGAGGCCGAGCGCGAGGCGGCCCGCACGCTCGCCTATTCCACGGAGCACCAGGTGGACGCGCAGATGGCCCCGCTGGAGCGGGCCCTCGACGAGCTGACCGAGAGCATGTCCTGGAGGCTCTCCGCTCCGCTCCGCAGGCTGAACAGGTGGCGGGCCCGGCGTCGGGGGGGTGCCTAGCGCCCCGGGTCGCCGAGGGTCCGTCGGATCTCGTCCTTGGAGATCACGGACTGGGCGGGCGCGATGCCTGCGCGCAGCCGCAGGCGGGAGAGGCGCTCGGCCACCGCGAAGGCGCTCGACTCGAGCATGCGCCGCAACAGGCTCTCCTGACGCGTCTGGCGCTCCTGGAGCCTCCAGATTTCCGCCTGGCGCGCGTGCGAGAGGGCGAGGTGGTAGATGCGGTTCTCCTCGAGTCGCCTCAGCACCGGGTTGCCGTCCCAGGGATCCATTATCTCTGCAATCGCCTCCGCCCATGGCGCGTCGCGATGCCAGACGGCGCCGAAGCCGAAGAAGGCCGGCACCACAGCCAGGCGCAGCCCGTCGTGCTGCGAGACGAAGTCCTCGAGAGCCGTGAGCACTCCGTTCTGGGGCCCTCCTTCGCGCGCCGCCGAGTCGGGATAGGGCAGGCCGTCATCGCGCAGACCGGGATCGCCGGGGAACAGCCCCCTGCCGACCCCGGCGGTCGGGTGGCGAAGCCGGTTGGGAATCAGCTCGGGGGCGAAGTAGTGGTCCCGGCGGCCGTGCGGCCAGGCCACGTCATGGAAGAGAAGCAGCGGCAAGTCCGCGCCGGGGGCCCGCTCGCCGATCGACCGCAGCTCTTCGCTGACCACGTGGTAGTTGTGGTCGCCGTCGATGACCACGACCTGGGGAATGGGGATCCGTGGCAGCGCGTCGAGGCTGGTGGCGCGGATCAGCTCCACCCGCTCGCGCTCGCGCTCGAGCGCGACGAGCTGATCCTGTGGCGAGGGGTCGATCGCCAGCACGCGCGCTCCGGAGCCCTCCGCCCAGTCCGCCAGCAGCCGCGTCAGGTCTCCCGCAAACGCGCCGACCTCGACCACCAGCTGGGCGCCGGTGGCGTCGAGGCACGGGACCATGAGCTCCGCGTGGTGCGCCATCGAAGTGGCCCAGCGCGTCGGATCGTTGACGTAGGGATCGATCTGCGGCCAGGTTTGCTCCATCGGTGGAGCCAGTCTATTGGTGCGTTTTCCGGCAGACCGCGACCAGATCGAGCGCCGCATCCAGACCCTGCCTCGCGAGCGCGAAGTCCTCCGTCGTGATAGCGGCGGCCTCGGGAGCGGCGCCGGAGCGCTCACGGCTCAGGCGGCGGTCGTAGAGGGCCTGACGCGCCGCCCGCGGTACCAGGCGTCTCAGCCGCAGCGGATCCAGCCGGAGCAGCCGGTCGAGCTTCGCGTGCTCGCGGGCCACCAGCGCCCGGTAGCGCTCGGAGCCCATGACTCCAGCCATCTCGACGCTCTCGAAGAACTGCCCGCACAGCGCCGCGAGCTCCGCACGGTCGTACTCCACGTAGTGATAGGGGTCGATGATCTCATCGGCGCGCGCGAACGTGAGACGGTTGGGCGTCACGAGCACGGCAGTGGCGCCCGGCCTGAGGACTCGCGAGATCTCGGCAAGCGCGTGGTCGGGATCGGGGACGTGCTCGATCGAGTGGACCGCGATCGCGCCGTCGAAGGAGCCGGACGGGAAGGGCAGACGGCGCATGTCAGCAGCCAGCGTCTCCCGCTGCTGGCCCTCGAGCACCGCCGCGTCGATGTCCACCCCGACGGTCTCCCGCGGGGCGAGAAGCCTGTAGCTGTGACCGACCCCGCAGCCCACGTCGAGCACGCGGCCGGGCCCCAGGAAGGGCTCGCTCAGCGCATATGCGGCAACGTGGCGCTGCCAGGTGGGGTTGAAGCCGCCGCGCGACGTGACGACCCGCTCGCCCGTGACCGCCGGGGTCAACTCGGGTCGATCTTCGCCGTCGGGGGTCTGAACTTCCGTGACGGAACGATTCGCGCCCGGTGCAGTGCGAGGCGAACTGCGATCCAGAGCGTCTTCAGGCCGTACACGATGCCGCTCCCCAGGCCGACCGACGACGCGTCCTCGAAGTAGCGGCCGCGGGCGGGAACCTCCTGTATGCGCATGCCGAAGTGTGAAGCCTGCATCAGCAGCTCCGAGTCGAAGGCGAAGTCGGCCGAGTTGCGCAGGAACGGGACGGTTAGGAGCAGCCGCCGGGAATAGGCCCGGTAGCCGGTGTGGGCCTCCGAGAGCTGCGTGCCCATGATCCGGTTCTCGATCGACGTCAGGGCGCGGTTCACGACGTACTTCCAGAGCGGCATGCCGTTAGCACGCGCCATGCCCGGCAACGCGAGGCGCGAGCCCAGAACGAGATCCGCGCGCCCCGCGAGGATCGGCTCGACCAGGCTACCGATGAGCTGTGGCTCGTACTGCCCGTCGGGGTGCAGCATCACGATCGCGTCGGCGTCGCGTTGCAGCGCCTCGAGGTAGCAGGTCTTCTGGTTGGCCCCGTACCCCGCGTTGTGTGGATGCCACACGACGTGGACCGGCAGGCTCCGAGCGAGCTCCACGGTCTCGTCGCTGGAGGCGTCGTCCACGAGCACGATCTCATCGACCCACTCGTGCGGGATCGCCTCGACGGTGCGTTCGAGCGTTCGGGCCGCGTTCAGGGCCGGCATGACCACGATCACCTTCCCGGGAGGGCGCTCAGCCACGGCGCGCCTCGACATAGCTGGTTCCGCCTCGCTGCACGGCCAGCTCGAGTGCAGTTGCCGCGGCCGCAACCGGGAACAGCGTGGCCGCGGCCGCCAGGGTGAGCGCACGCCGGCGATACGAGAGCGGCCGGCTGCGCGCCTCAGGGCGTCGAATCGCGTCATAGAGGTCGGGCTCGCCTGGGAGGCTTCCCACCAGTCCGTGGAGCCAGCCGAACAGCAGCTGGCCGCCGCGCCAGTGGCTCACCCGGGTAACCGTCAGCCCGAGCGCCCGCATGCGGCCCGTCAGAGCCTGCGTCGAGAGGTGAACCAGGTGGCGGGGGAGGTCGAGATGGAACCAGCGGTCCCCGAACACGCGCGCCTGGAGGCTCGCACCATTCGGGACCGCGACGAACAGCGCGCCCCGGGGCATGAGTCGCCGCGCGGCGTGGTCAATGGAGGAGCCCGGCGACGGCAGGTGCTCGAGTGAGTGCCAGAAGACGATCGCGGCGAAGTCCCCCTCGACCTCGGTGACATCCGCTTCCCGGACGTCTTCACGGCGCGAATGGCGCTCGAGGCCGATCGCCTCGCGCCCGAGCGCGTGAAGCGCATCGAGAAGTGCACCGTCGCCGGCGCCCACGTCGAGCACCGGACCGGGCGGCGCCACGCGATTGATGCGGGCCGCGAGGCGCGCACGGGTCCGGCGCAGCACGGCGTCTCCGAGCCATGCGAACCGGCCGTCCTCGGGCCGGTAATGCGCGTACGCGCGCTCGAGCTCCGCGGGGCTGGGCCAGGGATCGGTCGTCGCGGTGGCACACCGCATGCAGTCGCGGCGCCCGCGCCGGGCTGTGGCGTCGGTGCCCGTGAACGGCGCCCCGCACCACACGCAGCGTCCCGGTGCGACGGCGTCCGCCGCGCCGTGCGAGACCGCGACGGGCGCGGCTCGCGGGGTCGCGCTGGGGTCGCCGCTCGTCGCCATAGCGCGGCACTGTAGATCAGCGGAACGGCGTAGTAAGTGGTCTAAGC
>Ga0126306_10001828_pt1 | contig 11585 bp, 9 predicted proteins | sample Plot27_FD_92592 | JGI IMG/M metagenome (GOLD analysis project Ga0126306, IMG submission 92592) | Serpentine soil microbial communities from UC McLaughlin Reserve, CA, USA - Plot27 | ecosystem: Environmental > Terrestrial > Soil > Grasslands | place: USA: UC McLaughlin Reserve, Lake County...
GAGCCCGGCCGCCTGCATGAACGCGTAGCAGACCGTCGGGCCGACGAAGCGGAAGCCGCGCTGCTTGAGCTCCTTGCTCATCGCCTTCGACTCGGCCGTCTCGGCCGGCAGCTCGCCCAGCGTCTTCCAACGGTTCACCTTCGGCGAGCCGCCCACGAACGACCACAGGAGCTCGTCAAAGCCGCGGTCGAGCTCCAGTACCGCGCGCGCGTTCGCAATCGTCGACTCGACCTTGAGCCGGTTGCGGACGATCCCGGCGTCCGAGAGCAGCCGCTCGACGTCCCGGTCGCCGTAGCGCGCCACGCGCTCGGGGTCGAAGCCCTCGAACGCCGTGCGGTAGCCCTCGCGCTTGCGCAGAATCGTCGACCACGACAGCCCGGCCTGCGCGCCCTCGAGCGTGAGCAGCTCGAACAGCTCCCGCTCGCCGTGGAGCGGGAGCCCCCACTCGTCGTCGTGGTAGGCCAGGTAGGCCGGATCAGCCTCGGGCACCCACGCGCACCGCACCGGGCTCAGCGCGCGAGCCTATAGACGGAGCCGCCGAGCGACGTCAGGTAGAGCTCGCCGGTCGCGTCCTCGCCGAACGAGGAGAGCTCGCCCACCCGAGCCGCCTCGAGGCGGACCCCGGTCGCCCGGCCGCCCACGACCTTGAGGCTCCACACGTGGCCCGAGCAGTAGTCGCCGAAGAAATAGCGTCCTCGCGCTGCCGAGACGGACGCGCCGCGATAGACGAAGCCGCCCGTCACCGAGCAACCGTTGTCGTGGTCGTACACGTGGATCGGCTGCTTCAGCCTCCCCGGGCCGAGCTTCTTCGGCTCGAATTGCGCACGTCCCTCGTAGACGTCCCAGCCGTAGTTCTCGAGGCCCGCGCTGCGCCACGGCATGTAGTCGATCTCCTCCCAGGAGCCCTGGCCGACGTCGCCGATGTAGAGCGCGCGGGTCGCACGGTCGAAGGAGAAGCGCCACGGGTTCCGGAGCCCGAGCGCGACCATCTGCCACTTCGCGCCGCGCTTGTTGACGTTGATCGCCAGCAGCTTGCCGAGACGGCTCGCCAGATTCTGGGCGCGGTTCTCGGGGTCGCCGCCCGCGCCGCCGACGCCCATGCCGACGTAGAGCCGCCCGTCAGGCCCGAAGGCGAGCTGGCCGCCGTTGTGGTTGGGGTAGGGCTGGTCGACGAAAAGCAGCTGGCGCACGCGCTTGACAGCCTTCTGGCCGTCCGAGCGGTACTCGACCACACGCGTGTCGCCGTTGTTGTCGGTGTAGTTCACGTAGAAGAGATGGTTCGTCGCGTAGCGCGGGTGGAACGCGACCGAGAGCAAGCCCTGCTCGCTGCCCGACATCACCTGGCTGTCGATGTCGAGGAACGGCCGTTCGCGGACACGCCCGTTCTCGAGCACGACGATCTTGCCGTCCTGGAGCACGATGTAGACGCGGCCGCGCTCGTTTCGCGGCGCAGAAACGTGGACCGGCGAGTCGAGCCCGCCCGCCACCTCCTGAAAGCGAAGCTGGGCGACGTGCGGCCGCGCGCTGGCACTGGGGCCGGAGAAGAGCTCGTAGCCGAAGAACCCGAGAACGGCCAGCACGACGCTCAGCGCGACGATCTCGCGCACGAATGGGCGACGCGGGAACATGGACGGAAAAGGGTAGCGGCGCCCGCCGACCGCGCTCTACTTGGCGGGCTTCAGGAGCAGCTTGCGGAGGTCCTCCTCCTTGCCGCTGCGCAGGACCGCGAGCACCTGGTCACCCGGTGCGAGGACGTTCTCGTTCTCCGGGCCTTCGGCGCGGCCCTCGCGCATGACGGCAATGACGGTAGCGCCCTCGGGGACCTTCAGCTCGGAGACGCGCTTGCCGACGCACGGCGAGCTCTCGTCGACCTGCACCTCCACGATCTCCAGATCCTCCTTGCGCAGCTCCAGCAGGTGGACGAGCCCGTGCTCGGGGACCTCGTGCTCGATCATCGCCAGCACGCTCCAGACCGCGGACACCGTGGGCGAGATGCCGAGGAAGTCGAAGTGCTCCTGGTTCTTCGGGTTGTTCACGCGCGCGATCACCTTCTCGACGCCGTAACGCTCGCGCGCCACCTGCCCGATCACGATGTTGTCCTCGTCGTCGCCGGTCACCGCGACGACGACGTCGGGCGGTCGTTCGATCCCGGCCCGCTCGAGCACGTACAGCTCGGTCGCGTCGCCGCGGATGAGCCGGTGCTCGAACTCGTCCTCGAGGCGCACGAAGCGAAACGGGCGCTGCTCGATCAGGGCCACCTCGTGGCCGTGGCCGATCAGCGACCGGGCGACGTTAGCGCCGACCTTCCCTCCGCCCGCGACGATGACGAACACTAGTGCCTCCTCCGGTGACGGTCTCGCGTTTCTGCCGGAGGAGGCACTTACGCCTCCGCCTCCGCCTTCGCGCTCTCTGCGCTCTCGAGCACGCGCTCGGTAAGGGTCTCGATCGCGGTCTTGGTGGGGCAGATGATGTTCAGGCCGAGCTCGTCGTAGAGCGCGGCGCGCGCCGGATCAAGGATCCGCACGATCACCATCGGCACCTTGAAGCGGCGCTGCGCGATCTGCCCGACGACGAGGTTCGTGTTGTCGCCGTTCGTCGAGATGACGACCGCGTCCGCGTCCTCGATTCCGGCCTGCCTGAGCAGGTCGATGTCCATGCCGTGGCCGACCAGGAAGCCGCCCTCCCACATCTCGCCGAGGCGGTTCAGAACCTCCTCGTTCTCGTCGATCGCGACGACGTCCCAGCCCTCATCGTCGAGGTTCTTCGCCACCTGGGAGCCGACCCTGCCGCAGCCGATCACGATTGCCTTCATCTAGCTCAGCGTAGCGACCTCGTCGCCTTCGAGCACCCCCTCCGGGTAGGCCACGACCATCACCTCGGGGGCGGCGTGACGGAGCACGTAGTCGACCGTCGGGCTGAAGAACCGTGACTGGCGGCGCCAGCGGGGCGAGGAGCCGAGCACGATCAGGTCGGCGCCACTGTCCCGGGCCTCGGCGACGATGGCTTCGCCGATCGCGCGGGCCCTGACGATGCGGGCTTCCACGGTCACGCCGTGCTCGCCGGCGAGGACCTTGGCGTCGGCGATCGAGGCCGCGGCGCGCTCTTCCTCGTCCTCCATGGCGGCGTCCATCGGCAGCGATAACGGCACGCTGACGACGTGGAGCGCCCGTACGCGTGCATCGTTTTCCTCCGCGAGCCTGAGCGCGGTCGCGAAAACCTCCTCGCCGATCGGGCCCAGCTTCAGCGGGACGAGGATGGTGTCGTACGTCCCCTCGGCCTCGGGGACCAGGTCGGCTGCGCCGGGCGTCGCCCGGCCGAGCAGCGACGCGTGCCGGGAGCTGCGCGTCAGCGCGTAGACGACGAGGCCGAGCGCGAGCCACGCCGAGCCGGCCGCGAGGGCGCCGTGGTGCGTGGCGAGCGCGACAATCCAGACGGCGAACGTGGCCGGCGCGCCGATCAGCGCGGGGAGCGGGATCGCCACGCCCTTGATCCGGACGTCGAGCGGCGCGCGAAACGGCCGCTCCAGGCCCGGCTCGGTCGCTCGCAGGCGGATGACGGCGACCTGGGCGGCGGTGAAGGCGAACAGGACGCCGAAGCTGTACACGCTTGCGAGGAACACGCTCGGGCGGTCGGCCGCCTGGGCGAGGAGCAGCAGGCCGCACGCGAGGCCGGCGCTGACGACGATCGCGACCGGCGGGATCAGCGTCCGCCGGTTCAGACGCGCGAACGGGCGTGGGAGCATCTCGTAGCGGGCAAGTGAGTAGGCGAGCCGTCCAGCGCCCGAGATCGACGTCGTGGCCGCGGCGACGAGGACGACGGCGCCGGTCAGACCGACGACGACCCGGACAACGTCGACGATCCAGCCCGGAAGGCCGACGTCGAGCGCGGTCGCGATCCCCACCAGCGGAGCGCGGACCCACTCGTCGCCGAGGGCCGTGGAGCCGCCGACGGCCGGGTAGGCCGAGAGGCCGACGACCGCGATCAGCGCCGAGACGACGACGACCGTCCCCAGGCCGGCGAACAGCCCGCGCGGAACCGCCTTTCCGGGCTCGCGCGTCTCCGCTGCGTAGTTCGCCACCGTCTCGAGGCCGGTGTAGGCGAGCATGGCGAGCGGGAGCGCGAACGCGAGCTCGTCCCAGCCGGGCGTCGAGCCGACGTCGTAGCCCTCGCGCGCCACGATGAAGATCCCGCCGAGCACGATCAGCAGGACGTGCGTGACGAACGCGAGGCCCGCCACGATGACGGCAACCCGGTACATCTGCGTCCGCCGGACGAGGCGGCTGGCCGCGAGGCCGAGGATGACGAGCACGGCTGCGAGCGCATCCCAGGGGCGATGCGTGAGGCCGTCCCACCCGAGCGCCGTGCCGATGTAGTGCGGCGTGAACAGCCCGGCGAGCGCGACGACGATCAGGTAGTCCAGGAAGAGCACCCAACCGGTCACGAATCCGAGCGGGTCGTTGAACGCTCGTCGGACGAAGGTCGCGGCGCCGCCGGTCTCCGGGATCGCCGCCGCACCCTCGGCGTACGACAGCGCGACGAGCAAGAAGAGCGCGCCGGCGAGCAGCAGGACGCTCGGCGTCAGGCCCAGCGCGTAGAGCGCGACGATCCCGAGCGCGAAGTAAAGCGATGAGCCGACCTCGCCGTACGCGACCGCGGCGAGGGCTGCGGGGCCGAGGGCGCGCTCGAGACCGAGCTTCCTCGGCATCAGACGACCCGCCGAGCGAGGTAGAACCGGGCCGCGCCGGCACCGACGAAGGCTGCCCCGAGGAGGAGACCGAGGCCGCCGCCGATGCCGAGCGTCAGGGTACGCACGATCACCGCCACGCCGACGCACACGAGAAGCGCCGAGAAGATTGCGGTTGCGTTCATGCCGCCTTCGCCCTCCGCCCGGCGGCAACGAGAACGCGGCACGGCGCCGTCCTGATGACGTAATCGGCGGTGCTTCCGAAGATCGGCGTTCGGCCGCGCGCATGCCTGCGGCGCGCGCCGAGCGCGATCAACTCGGCGTCGCGTTGCTCGGCCTCGCGGACGATCTCGGCGCCCGCAGTGCGGCCGCGCGCGAGACGCGCGACGGACCTCACCCCGTAGGTTTCGACGAGCGAGACCGCGTCGTCGAGCAGCTCGTCGGCCTCGGCCTCCTTGGTGCCGAGCTCGGCCTCCAGCGGCAGAGAGAGCGGTACCTCGAGGACGTGGACGACGGCCACCGTTGCGCCTCGCTCGGCCGCGAGACGAGCGGCCGCGACGAGCGCCTCCTCGGACTCGTTAGAGCGCACGACCGGCACGACGATGGTTCGATACTCGATCGTCAGCGACGGGCCGAGGACGAGCGCCGGGGCCCGCCTCGTCACCCCGAGCGGGATGCCTAGCCGACGGCGGTACACGGCATACCCGACGAAGCCGACGGCGAGCCAGCTCAGCCCGACCCAGCGGGTCGGAGGCTCCTGGACGACGACCACCAGCCACGCGACCGCCGTGCCGAGGCCGCCGACGACGGCGAAGAGCGGCCAGTCGACCCCGCGGATGCGCACGTTCGGCCGCGCCTTGTACGCGAGCTCGTCGGTCCGGCCGCGAACGCGGAGCGCGATGATTGCGATATGCGCGATCGTGAAGGACAGCATCGCGCCGAACGAGTACATCGTGCCGAGGAAGGTCGTCTGGCCGGGGAGGAGCGTGGCGATCGAGACGATCCCGGCGAAGAAAATCAGCGCCAGCCACGGGGTCTTGAAGCGCGGATGCAGCCGGCGGAAGATCTCGGGCAGCTGGCGGTACGTCGCCATCGCGTACGTGATCCGCGAGGCGCCGATCACGCCGGCGTTCGTCGCAATGAAGAGGATCGTCGCCGCGAGCACGCCGACGTAGATCTCGAGCCCGTCGCGCAGCGTGTCCCCGAGGCCCAGGTTCTGGACGACGCCGAGGATCGGGTCGTTCTGGAAGCCGCCTTCTTCCGGGGTCTCGCCGAGCAAGGTCACGAACTCTCCGTTTGCCTCGTGGACCGGCAGCGCAGAGAGGGCGATCGCCGGCAAGGTCAGGTAGATCGCAAAGACGGCCGCGCCGACCAGCTTGAACGCGGTCGGCACGTCCCGCGGCGGGTCGCGCGTCTCCTCGGCCAGATTCGAGATCGTCTCCAGGCCGGTATAGGCGATCATCGCGACCGGGATCGCGAGCAGGAACTGCCTCCAGGTCGGGGCGACGCCGAAATGGACGTTCTCAACCAGGATCTCGGGGCTGAAGACCACGACGAAACCGATCAGTACGAGCAGCGCCTGCGTCGCGAAGTCCAGGACGGCGAGCAGGATGTTGAGACCCGCGGCCTCCTTGATCCCGACCACGTTGAGCGCGACCAACACCACGATCACGAGGGCGCCACCCACGATGTCCCATGGGTTTTCGCGCAGCGGCTCCCAGAAGACGGACAGATAGTGGGGCACGAAGAAGGCCGAGATCGAGATCGTGATCACGTAATTGAGCATCTGCGCCCAGGCCGCCCCGAAGGACGCGCGTTCGTCGAACGCGTGGCGCGCGAAGCTGGACGAGCCGCCGGCCTCGGGATAGCGAACGGTTCCCTCGGTGTAGGTGAGCGCAGTGGCCACGAAGACGAGGCCCGCGATCACGAACACGACCGGCGTCAGCCCGAGCGAGAAGACCGCCGTGACCCCGAGCGCGTAGTAGATCGACGAGCCGACGTTCCCGTAGGCGGTCGCGAAGAGCGCGGGTGCGCCGAGGACGCGCTCCAGCCCATGCTGCTGCCGACGCCGCCTCGGGGGCACGAAACCGCACTCTATCCGCGCAGGCAGCCGCCACAGAGCCCAGTTAGCCTGCCCGCGTGCGCGTAGTCGTCGTCGGGGCGGGGCAGGTCGGGTCGACGGTAGTGGAGGCCCTCCATCAGGACCACCACGTCACCGTCGTCGATGTCGATTCCGGGCGACTCGCCGTGATCGGCGACCGCTTCGACGCCGCGACGGTCGAGGGGAACGGCGCGAGCCGGCGCACCCTGGAGGAGGCAGGGGTCGGAGGGGCCGAGCTGCTGATCGCCTGCACCTCGCGCGACGAGATCAACATCATCGCCGCCGTCTTCACCCGCAAGCTGTCGCCGGGGACGACAACGATCGTCCGCACGACCGACGAGGAATACCTCGAGATCTGGCACGAGCGGTACCTCGACGTCGATCTCGTCGTCTCGTCCGAGCGCGAAACCGCGATCGCCATCTCCCAGACGATCGGAATCCCGGCGGCACGTCAGACCGACGTCTTCGCCGGAGGCCAGGTTCAGGTCGTGGAGTTCGACGTCGAGAATCAGGGCGATCGAACTCCCAGCGACCTTCCCCTGAGCCAGGCGGCGGCACAGGCAGCGGCTCGGAGAGGAATGCTCGTCGGAGTACCTTTGCGCGAGGCCGCTCTGCCGGCGAACTCGAAGGTCGCCACGATCATCCGCGAAGGCAAGATTGCGCTCCCGCGCGGCAACGAGACGATTCGTCAAGGCGACCGGATCGTCGTGATCGGCTCCCCGGCCGCCGCGCAGGAATGGGGCCGCCTGATCGGCAGCGAGCATCGCAAGGTCGGCGAAGTGGTCGTCTACGGCGCGGGGCGGGCCGGCCTCGCGACGGCGCGCATCCTGATCGAAGAGGGAATCTCGGTGCGCATCATCGAGGCCTCCGAGACGCAGGCGCGGCGCGCGGCAGACCTGCTCCCGAAGGCGCGCGTCTACCACGCAACCGGCATGGACGCCGACTTTCTCGAACGCGAGCGGATCGGCGATGCCGAGGCGGCCGTGTTTGCCATGCGCGACGACGCCAAGAACCATTACGCGGCGACGCTGGCGAAGATGTACGGCGTCCCGCTCACGATCGCGGTCGTGCACGACGCGCACTCCGTCGAGGTGTTCGAGCGCGCGGGCGTCGACGTCGCGATCAACCCGCGCCTGATCACAGCGGAGGAGATGATCCGCTACGCGCACGACCCGCGGACTGAGCAGGTGGCGATGCTCGAGGGCGATCGCTACGAGGTCCTCGACATCACCGTGCGACCAGACAGCCAGCTGCTCGGCCGCCCGTTTCGCGAGCTGCCGATGACCGGGGCGCTGATCGGGGCGATCGTGCGCGAGGGGAGGGCGATCTTTCCGCACGGCGACGACGTCCTCCAGCCAGACGATCGGGTGATCGTCTTCACCGAGTCGGCGCGTGTGCCGACGGTGGTGAAGGCGCTGTGACCGACGTCCCGCTCGAGCGCGCGCGTCGGCGGCGCGCGCGGCTCGGCGTGGATGTCCTCGCATCACTCAACCTCGTCGGAACCCTCGTCAAGTACCTCAGCCTCGCCTTGGCCCTGCCGTTGTTCGTGGCGCTGATCTACTCGGAGTCGCCCTGGCCTTGGGTCGCGTCGGCTGCGGCCGGCGTCGGCTTCGGCGCCCTCCTGGAGCTCGTCACCCGCGGACGCCATCGCGTCGGCGTCCGCGAGGGGTTCCTCGTCGTCGCGCTCACCTGGCTGCTGGCCGCTGCGCTGGGCGCCATCTCGCTCCTCCTGTCCGGTGAGGATCAGTACGCGCGGCCGCTGGATGCGTATTTCGAGGCGATGTCCGGGTTCACGACGACCGGTGCGACCGTGGCGACCGACGTTCGGGATCTGCCCCATTCGGTGCTGATCTGGCGGCAGTTCTCCCAGTGGCTCGGCGGCATGGGCATCATCGTCCTCTTCCTCGCGGTGCTCCCGCGGCTCCGGGTCGGCGGCCGGCAGATGTTCGAATCTGAGCTCCCAGGCCCGGAGCTCGAGCTTTCGACACGGATTCAGGACACGGCGCGGCGGCTGTGGCTGCTCTACGTGGGGCTCTCGATCGCCCAGATCGTGGCCTTGACCGGGTTGGGCTGGACCGGCGTCGACGAGCGGATGAACCTGTTCGAGGCGGTCGCGCACACGTTTTCGACGATGCCGACGGGGGGCTTCTCGACGCAGGTCCGGTCGGTGGAGGAGTTCGCCGCGGCGTCGCAGTGGGTGATCGCCCTGTTCATGGTTCTCGCGGGCGCGAACTTTGCACTGACGTACCGGGCGCTGTTGCGACGCCAGCCGAGCGTGTTCGTTCGCGACGAGGAGTTCCGGCTCTACATCGGGTTGCTCACGCTCGGCTCGCTGGCGCTGTTTGTCGAGCTCCTCGCGCGCGACCTGTTCGCGGGTGAGGCGGCGGTTCGGCACGCCGTCTTCCAGGCTGTGTCGATGATGACGACGACGGGATTGGTGAGCGCGGACTTCAACCTGTGGGGACTGCTGGCCGCCGTGGTGCTCGTGGCGTTGATGTTCTTCGGAGGCTCGGCCGGGTCGACGGCCGGGTCAGTGAAGGTGATCCGCCATTTGCTGCTCGGGCGGATCTTCCGTCGTGAGCTTGACCTGACGATTCACCCGGAGCTCGTCTCGCGCGTGCGCTACAACGGGCGGCCGGTCCAGGGGCACATCCTGCGCGCGGTGCAGTCGTTCGTGATGCTCTACGTGGGGCTCTTCGCCGTGGGCACGTTCCTGCTGGTCGCGGACGCGGCGCGGGTTGGCCTGGACCTGCGTCTGATCGACGCGGTGGGCGCCGCGGCGACCACGCTCGGGAATGTCGGCCCTGCCTTCGGCTTCGCAGGCCCGATGGGATCGTTCGAGCCGTTTAGCGACGTGTCGACCGGAGTGATGGTCGTCCTGATGTGGGCGGGCCGCCTGGAGATCATCCCGGTCGCGGTGCTCCTGACGCGCTCGTACTGGCGCAACTAGACGCGTCCCGCGCTGGGGACGATTCGGCACACTTTCGCGACCCAGGCTGCGGCAAGACGTGCACAGGTCTCGCGTACGCTCGCAGCATGGCCGTGCAGGAGCGTCCCCAGGCGATCGGGGCCATCTACCACGTGACGATCCGAGGCGCGAGGCAGGCCTTGATCTTCTTCGACGATCGCGATCGGCGGCTGTTCCTGTGGCTGCTTGAACGAGTCGTCAAGAAGTTCAAGCTGCGCTGCTACGTGTGGTGCCTGATGGGAAATCACTTCCACCTGCTGATCGAGGTGACCGAGGTCAATCTCTCGAACGCGATGTACACGCTGAATTACGCCTACGCGTGCTGGATCAACCGGCGGCACGGCTTCAGCGGCCACGCCTTCGACCGGCGATTCAGCGCACGCGAGATCGAGACCACTCCGCACCTGATGGAGGCGTCGCGATACATCGTCCTGAACGCGCTGCGTGCCGGCGCCTGTAAGCGCCCCGAGGACTATGCGTGGAGCAGCTACCGCGGGATGATCGGGCTCGAGCCGGCGCTCTTTCGCGAGAGCGATTGGCTTCTCGCGCAGTTCGGGCGCACACGCGAGCGCGCGATCGAGAACTACGTCGATTTCGTCAGGGACGGAATGGAGGCCGGCGCGCCTTTAGCGGCGAACGCGTGACGCTTTCGTTACGCAGGCTGCCGGCGTCCCTGGCGCGGCGCGCGAACTCGACGGGCCGAAAGGGACGCGTTAGCCGTGGATGGCGGCGATCAGCGGGATGATGAGGATCGCGACGATGTTGGCGATCTTGATCATCGGGTTGATGGCCGGCCCGGCCGTGTCCTTGTAGGGATCGCCGACCGTATCGCCGGTCACCGCGGCCGCATGCGCCTCCGAGCCCTTGCCGCCGTAGGCGCCGTCCTCGATCAGCTTCTTCGCGTTGTCCCAGGCGCCGCCGCCGGAGGTCATCGCGATAGCCAGGAAGATCCCCGTGATGATCGTCCCGATCAACAGTCCGCCGAGCATCTCCGCGGAGAGAATCCCCACCACGACCGGGATCACCACCGGAATGAGCGAGGGCACCATCATCCGCTTGATCGCCGCGCTCGTAACGATGTCGACCGTCCGCCCGTACTCGGGCCGCGCGGTCCCCTCCATGATCCCCGGGATCTCGCGGAACTGGCGCCGCACCTCCTGCACCACCTGACCGCCCACACGTCCCACCGCCTGCATCGCCAGCGACGAGAACAGGAACGGCATCAGCCCCCCGATGAAGAGGCCGGCGATCACATACGCGTTGTCGAGCCCGAACGTCGCGGGGACGTCCTCCGCGTCGAGCTCAGTGCGAAAGCCGTCGAACAGAATCAGCGCCGCCAACCCGGCCGACCCGATCGCGTAGCCCTTCGTCACGGCCTTGGTCGTGTTGCCGACAGCGTCCAGCGGGTCGGTGACCGCGCGGACGGACTCGTCCAGATCGGCCATCTCGGCGATGCCGCCGGCGTTGTCGGTGACGGGGCCGTACGCGTCCAGGGCGACGATGAGCCCCGTCAGCGCCAGCTGCGCCATCACGGCCACGCCGATCCCGTAGAGGCCCGCGATCTCGTACGCGCCGACGATCGCCGCTGCGATCACGATCACCGGAGCGGCCGTCGCCTGCATCCCGATCGCGAGGCCCTCGATGATGTTCGTCGCGTGCCCGGTCAGGGAGGCCTTCGAGATCCCCTTCACCGGCTGCCAGCGCGTGCCCGTGTAGAACTCGGTGATCCCGACCAACGCGACGGTGACGGCAAGACCGATCAGCGAGCAGCCGTACAGATCCCAGAAGCTGAACTGATCGCTGTCGTACGCCATGCAGATCGGGATGAACCC
>Ga0126306_10001829_pt1 | contig 11579 bp, 10 predicted proteins | sample Plot27_FD_92592 | JGI IMG/M metagenome (GOLD analysis project Ga0126306, IMG submission 92592) | Serpentine soil microbial communities from UC McLaughlin Reserve, CA, USA - Plot27 | ecosystem: Environmental > Terrestrial > Soil > Grasslands | place: USA: UC McLaughlin Reserve, Lake County...
CGGCGTCGCGCGCCTGGCGCGCGATGGCGGTGCCCGAGGCGAGCCCTTCGAGATGACCACGACCGCCGCAGGTACAGGGCGGACCTCCCGGCTCGACGATGCAGTGGCCGAGCTCGCCCGCGGCGCCGCGGCGCCCGCCGACGACCGCGCCGTCGATCACGAGACCGCAGCCGATGCCGGTGCTGACCGTCACGTAGGCGAAATGCCGCGCCCTGCGGTGGCCGGATCCGAGTGTCCATTCGGCGAGCGCGGCGGCGTTGGTGTCGTTGACGACGGTCGTCGGGATGCCGAGGGCCTCCTCGACGAGGCGCTTGAGCGGGATGTCGCTGAAACCCCGGATCGTGGGAGCCGCAACCACCACGCCCTCACGTGGCTCGACCGGACCGAGCGCGCTGACGCCGATGTGACGGACGCCGGGGACGGCCAGCTGCTTGAGCACCGCGATGATCGCGTCGATCACCGCCGCCGCACCCTCCTCCGCCGGGGTCTCGAGGACCTCCCTGCAAAGTAGGCGCCCCTCGTGATCTGCGCGGGCAGCTCGGATCTGGGTGCCACCCAGATCGACGGCGAGTACTGCGCCAGCGGCACCATTGCGGCGCGTCGCCCTCGGGAGGCTGATCGCGCGCCGCAGGAAGCCGGACACGTGTCGTTGGTAGTCCCGAATGTGTTCGGGTCGGCTGACGCTCTTGGCTGTCAGTTCGGCGAACTCGGCGGTCGGGATGTCTGCGGCCAGCGTCTCGCCGTAGCTGAACGGATGGATCGGATCCTGCTGGTTGGCCAGCACTAGCGTCGGCACCTGGATGGCGCGCCAGCCGCTGCGATCGTGCGTCGGCGCGTCGCGTGGTAGCCGCTCGAGGACATCGACCGACTCGATGGCCTGGACGCGGCCGAACTGGGACAGCAGCGAGGCGCCGGAATCCGGGGAGGCGGCTTCGATGGCCTTGAGCTGCGCGCTGTCGGCGAAGATCGCGCGGCCGGCGTCGGGACCGTGCTCGCGCAGCAGGCCTGCGATGGTGTCGTAGAGCGCGATCTTTTCCGGCGGTTGGGGGGCGGCGAGCCAGGCGGGCCGGGAGAGGATGAGAGCGTTCACCCGGTCGGGATGGCGCAACGCGAGGTTGACCGCGACGCCGCTGCCCATCGACACGCCGCCGACGGCCGCGCGCTCGATCCCGAGATGATCTAGCAGCGCGATGACGTCGTCGGCCATGACGTCGAAGCACAGCTTGGCGGGGTCGCCGGTCGGCCGGGTGAGGCCGTGACCGCGGCAGTCGAGTCCGATGAGCCGCACGCCGGGCGGTGGCACGAAGAGACCCCCCGGCTGGGTAACGTCCCCGCCCATCCCATGTTGGAAGACGAACGGCCGGCCGAGGGGGTCGCCGGTGTCGATGTAGTTGAACCTCAGGCCGTCGTGCTCGAACTCAGGCATCAGGCCCTCGCGTTCAGAAGGCCGCCGAGGAACGTCGTGCTGTCCGCGACGTCGGCTTCGTCGAGACCGTGCATGACCAGCACGCCGGCGTAACCGCTGGCGTCGAGGAGGGTCAGGTAGTGCTCCCAGTCCACGTCACCCTGGCCGGCTGCCGCGAAGGCGCCGTCCGCTGTGACGTCCTTGGCGTGTGCGAGGACGATGTCGTGCGCCAGCAGGTCGAACGCCTCGGTGAGGACCGGCCCCGAGTTCGAGAGCGGCCGCGAGGGGTCGTCGGCGTCGAACAGGTTCGCGGCGTCGATCACCACGCGCAGGCGCGGAGATCGGATCTCGTCCAGCAGCCTGCGCGCGGCCGCCGGGCTATCGACGACGTTGCTGATCTCGGGCTCGATCGCGAGCACGACGTCGTGGCGCTCGGCAATAGCGATCGCCTGGATGATCGTGGCCCGCATGTCCTGCCAGGCCTCGGCCGTCGTGTTGTCGGGGTGCCGGCGCCACATGTTCTCCGCGTCGCGTGTCCCGGTGCAGAGCGTGATGACCTGTGTGCCGAGTGGCCCGCACGCCTCGGCGAGCACGGCCAGCCGGCGCAGCCCGCTCGCGCGCATCTGCGGATCCGGGTGGGCCATGTTGAAGGTGCCGGAGACGGCGGCGATCTCGAGATCCCGCGCGCGAGCGGCGGTGCGCACGCTGTTCGCCAGGTCGCGCTGGATGCTGTCCGGCGTTGAGGCGAGCCCGGTGACCGAGAGGTTGAACTGCATCGCGGTGAGGCCGTGGGCGCGGACGGCGTCGAACGTCTCCTCCACCGATGGTCGGGCGAAGGTTTTCGCGAAGATGCCCAGCCTCATGATCAGATCACGCCGACGAAGTTCTCGACCGGCACTCGCTCGCCGGTCTCGCTCGAGCGGGAGATCGCTGCGAGTACGCGCATCGCCGACAGCCCGTCTTGGGCGTTGGCGCCTTGCAGCGGCGCGCCGGTCAGCACCGTGTCGGCGAGCCCCTCGATCTGGCGGCGGAAGACCTGGCTGTCGGCGCCCAGCGGACGGTGGTAGGCGTCGTCTTTGGTCGAGAAGCATTCGACGTCGGCCGAGCGGAAGTACCACGGGTTGAGCGACTTGGAGACGACCGATCCGTGCTCGCCGTAAACGTGAAAGCCCTCGTGCCAGTCCATGCGCACCGCGAGCGTGAGATCGAGATGTCCTTGGCTGCCGTCGGCGAAGTCGACGTTGATGAACCAGCTGTAAGCGCCGAACTTTTCGATCCGCTGCGCACGCACGGCGGCGATCGGACCGCAGAGAAACTGGGCCGTGTCCACGAGGTGGCTGCCGTGCCCGAGCAGGTAGTAGCGAACGTAATCCGCCTTCGGGTTGCCCTCGGGCCGGACAGCGTCGTTGCTGCTGATCGGCAGCGGCTGGATCGCGTCGGTGACGTGTAGCGGTAGGAGGAGTCGCAGTACCACGCGCGCATGGCCAGCAGCTCGCCCATCTCGTGGCGGATGAAGTCGGCGGCGTAGGCAATGTTGGGGTCATAGCGGCGCTGAGTTCCGACCTGCAGCACGACGCCGGCGTCGTGGACGGCCTGTGCGAGCTCCTCGCATTCCTCGACTGTCACGCCCATTGGCTTCTCGACCAGGACGTGCTTGCCGGCCGCGACCGCCTGACGCGCGGCGCTGACATGGAACTGATCGGCGAGGGCGACGATCACAGCGTCGACGTTCGGATCGGCCAGCATCGCCTCGTAACCGGTGTACGTCGTGCGCGGCGGGTGCGCGGCCGCGACGCGCTCGAGCAAGTCCTCCGCGAGGTCGCAGATGGCGTAGAGCTCGACGTTCTGGGCCTTGCGACACCCCTCGAGGTGTCCGAACTGGGCGATCGGGCCCGCGCCGAGCACACCGATTCGCAGGCGCCGATCGTGGTTGATGTCGTGTGTCATGTAGCTCTCCGAGAGGGGTTCGAGCAGGGGCCCGGCAGGTGGTGCCGGGCCCCTGCTCGAGGGATCGGGTCGGTTCGGTGTTCGGGTGCGGTCACCGCTCAGAGGCGGCCGGCGGCTCGCCGGCGGTTGCGGCTGATGGCGTCGATGGTCACGGAGATCACGAGGATCGTGCCGATGACGATGAACTTCGTGCCCGAGGAGACGGACAGCAGGTCCATGCCATTCAGGGTCGTCGCGATCACCAGCGCGCCCAGCAGCGCCTGCCAGACACGGCCGACGCCGCCAAACAGGCTCACGCCGCCAACGACGGCGCCGGCGATCGCGTTGAGCGTGAGATCCCCGCCACCGGCGCCGGTGGTCACCGAGGCGCCACGGGAAGCGAGAATGATCCCGCCCGCTGCGGCCAGCGTCGTCGCCAGCGCGAAGCCGACGAGGCGGACCATGCGGACGTTGATGCCCATCCGTCGCGCGGCCTCGGCGTCGCCGCCGACCGCGTAGAGATGGCGCCCGAACGGTCGGTGAACGGTCAGGTACTGCAGCGCGACCACGAGCACGCCAACCATCAACGCCACCACCGGCACGCCCCGGGCTCCGTTGAGCATCGCGACGAGCGCCCCGCCGATCACGACGACGGCAGCGACGCGGAGCACCTCCGTGCGCACGGACGGGTTGGCGAGTTCCAACCCAGCGCGGCGACGTCGCAGGCGCAACCTGAGGGCGGCGTAGACCGCCACCGCCACGAGCAGCACGATCCAGCCGACCGCGTCCGCGACGTAGGTGTTGGCGATGTCGGAGATCGTCTGGTCCTGGATAAAGACGTTGCCGGCGTCGCCGAGCACTTGCAGCAATAAGCCGGTGTAGACGAGCGAGGCGCCGAGCGTGACGACGAAGGACGGCACGCCGAGGCGCGTGATGATGGCGCCGGTGACGATCCCGCAGCCGCAGCCGACGGCAAGTCCCGCCAGGATCGCGGGGATTGCCGGCCAGCCGTTCGTGGTCGACAGCACGCCCATCACCGCGGCGGCGAAGGCCGAAAGCGGGCCGGCCGAGAGGTCGACCTCGGCCAGCAGCAGGACGATCACCGAACCGAACGAGATCGTGGCGATCCCGGCCATCTGCAGGATGAGATTGAGGTCAGGAACGCGTCGCTGCGCAGCGCGAAGAACCCACCGATCAGCAGCAGGCCGACGACCACCGGCAACACGCCGAGGTCGCCGTCCCGGACGCGCTGAACAAAGTCGCGCACGGGCGACGCCGCGGCGCCCGTCACGGGCGCCGACGGCGACGATGAGACATGGACACTCATGACCGGCTTCCTCCGTTTGTGGGCTCGTCGATGTCCGCGCGCGCGCCGCTCGGCGACAGCGTGCCGGCGCCGGTGATCGCCGCGATCAGCTCGTCGCCGGTCGTGTCCGCGGCGCGGAACTCGCCCGCGTTGCGCCCAAGGCGCAGCACGACGATGCGATCGGAGACGGCCAGGACGTCGGGCATGTTGTGGCTGATGAACACCACGCCGACGCCCTCGGCGCTGAGCCGGCGGATCAGCTCGAGCACCTGGCGCGTCTGGGCGACGCCCAGCGCCGCGGTCGGCTCGTCGAGCTGCACGAGCCTGCTCGTCCACATCCGTGCCCGGGCGACCGCGACTGCCTGGCGCTGGCCGCCCGACAGCGACGCGATCGGTGCCCGTAGGGACGGAATGCTAACGTCGAGCGAGCGCAGCAGCTTGGCCGTGCGAGCCTCCATCTCGGCCTCGTCCAACGCTCCGTCGTGGCATTCCTCACGGCCCAGGAACAGGTTCGCGACGACGTCGAGGTTGCCGGGCATCGCCAGGTCCTGATAGACGGACTCGACCCCAGCGGCGCTGGCGTCGTGCGGGCCCTTGAAGTGCTGGACTTCGCCGTCGACCCGCACCTCGCCCTCGTCGGGCGCGTGCGCGCCCGCGATGACCTTCATCAGCGTCGACTTGCCCGCGCCGTTGTCGCCCACCAGTGCGACGATCTCCCCGCGGCCAACGCGCATCGAGACGTCAGTGAGCGCGTTGACGTGTCCGAAGCGCTTGGAGACGCCCTCGAGGGTCAGCACGTCGTCGTGAGACGTTGCCGTGCTCACTTCGGCGGGCACTGGGCCTGCACCCCCTTGCAGATCGCGTCCCAGGTGACGAACTCGTCCTTGACGACGGTTTCGTCGATGTTGTCCTTGGTGACCGAAATGGGCTTCAGCAGCACCGACGGGACGTCGACGGAGCCGTTGTTGACCTTGCCGTTGATCAGCCCCTTCTCCGGCTGCTTGCCGGCCAGCAGATAGGCCGCGAGCTTGGCCGCAGCGTCGGCCTCGCCTTCGATCGGCTTGTAGACCGTCATGCCCTGCGTGCGGCTCACGATCTGGCCCAGACCGGTCGCCGTCGCGTCCTGGCCCGTGACGGGCACCTTCCCGGCCAGGCCCGACGCACGCAGTGCGTTGATCGCGCCGGTCGCGAGGTTCTCATTGGCCGCGACCACGGCCTGCACGTTGTCGTTGAGCTTCGACAGCGCCTGCTCGGTCTCTCGCTGGGCGTTGTTGAGATCCCAGTTCGGCGTGAACGTCTTGTACGCGAGCTTGCGAGTTCCGTCCTTGAAGTGCGGATCGAGAATGTCGAGCGCGCCCTGCTGGAACCGCGCGGCGTTGTCGTCCTGCGGCGCGCCGCTGATGAAGATGACCGAGTCCCCGTCGTTGGTGTTGGCCTTCACGTACTCGCCCATCAGCCCGCCGACGCGGTTGTTGTCGAACGAGACGTAGTAGTCGACCGGCGCGTTCATGACGGGCGCGTCATAGGCAATGAAGTCGACGTCCGCCTGATCCGCCCGCCGCGCGATCTCGCCGGCCGCGACGCCGTCCACCGGCGCTACCAGCAGCACCTTCGCCCCGGCGGAGATCGCCGCCTCCGCCTGCCGCAGCTGGTTGCTGGCGCTCCCCTCCCCGTTGGAGTAGATGACCTTGGCTTTGGGCGCGTACGCCTTGAGGTTGTTCAGCAGCCGCGGCCGATCCTGGCTCTCCCACCGCCCGGACGCCGCCGTCGACTGCAGAATCACGCCGATTGTCCCCGCCTCGGTGGTGATCGCGTCGACCTTCTTCGCCGTCTGCGGGGGCGCCTCCTGAGCCGCGGAACCGCCGCCGCTCGAGTTCGAGTCCGAGCCGCACGCAGCGACACTCATAGCCGCGACAACAAGGGCCGCCGCCAACGGGACGAGCTTCATGACCACTCTCCTCCTTCGAGCCGCGCCCGGCGGCCGGCTCGTGTTCAGGACGGCCCGACTCCCCGCTGGGTTCGCCCTTATTTCAATCGCTTTCAATTATTTTATATCAGCATGGATCCCTTTCTGTCAAGACGGATCTGTTCCATACCGTTCGTGACTGTTGCAAGCGGTTTCGCTCCTGATAGCCTCGGATAGATGGCCGAGCTCTTTGCCGACGAGCGACGCGACCAGATCGCCGAGCTCATCGCAGTACGCGGCCGCGTACGGATCGCCGAACTTGTGGCGCAGTTCGGGGTGACCGACCCGACGATCCGCAAAGACCTCGCCGCGCTGGAAGAGCGCAACGTGCTCAAACGCACGCACGGCGGCGCCATCGCCCAGCGTCAGATCGTCAGCCGCGACCTGCCCGGCCGCGCCGGCGTCGCCGTCGAAGAAAAAAAGGCGATCGCGCAGGCCTGCCTCGAGCTCATCGCCGACGGCGACACCGTCTTCCTCGACAGCGGCACCACGATCGAGCAACTCGCGCTCGCGCTCGTCGAACGACGCCGCACCGATGGCAACGCGCCACGCGTCACCGCGCTCACGAACTCACTCGCCGTCATACAAGCCGTGGCCGAGACACCCGGCATCGAACACGTCGGGCTCGGCGGGCGCTTCCGCCCCGTCGGCGGCACCTTCGTTGGACCCCTCACGATCCAGACCGTCGAGCGCTTCACGCCCCAAACGGCCTTCATCAGCGTCAGCGGCCTCACCGCGGACGGCATCACCGTCGTCGACCTCGACGAAGCTCAACTGAAAGCCGCCGTCATCGAACGCGCCGGCCAAGTCGTCGTCGCGGCCGATCACAGCAAACTCGGCGCCATCGACTTCGCGCCGGTATGCCCACTATCGGAGATCGACATCATCGTCACCGACCGCACCAACCCCGAGCTCGAAGCACTCTGCGCGACCGCCGACGTACGCCTCGCGGTCGCCCTTGTCTAACCGGCTCGTGACAGGACCCGTACGGAGCGAGTCTCAGCGATGACGCCTTGCCGCTCATCGTCGGAGCTTTCGTCAGACGGCGCGTCGTCCGGCTGGACCAAGGGAAGTAGAACGCGCACCTCGCGCGAAGTCTCGTTTCGACGATTCGGGCGCTGTTGCGTTCGCGTGTGGATGCGGTCGTCTCCGCTGCGGTAGTGCCGGCGCTCGCCGTGGACGACCTCCGAGAGCGCGGATCGATCCCGCGCCGACGCCTGCTTCGCCCTGGCGAAGCAGGCGTCAGAGCAGGACGGTCCGGCGCCCCTGGTGCTCGTCCTTTCGGAGCATGTCGCGAGCCTCAACCGAGACGCCTCCTCCCACGCGAAAGCGCAAGTGACGCCGTGGACCGGTGTGGCGAGCGTCGGCGACGCCAGGCGGGGTTGCGACGGCCCGCGACCGGTCACGAGCGGCGAACGAGCTGGGCCGCCACTGCGTTTCGACCCAATGCGGGCGTCCGCGCTCTCCAACTGCCGGCTGGTCACCCCGCGGGTTTCTGCGGTAGCGTGCCGCTCACGGGCGACGGAGGGAAGCGATGAGCGACGAGGTGCTGGTCGACCGGCTCCAGTTCACGCTGACGATCACCTACCACTACCTCTTCCCCATCCTCACGATGGGGCTCGCGCTGTTCATCGCCTACTTCAAGACGGTCTCGTACGCGGGACGCGACGGTCACCGGTTCCGTCTCCTGCGCAAGACCGAGGCGGAGCGGGCGACCGCCGAGGGGGCGGCCCGGTTCTGGACGAAGATCTTCGCGGTTAACTTCGCCTTCGGGGTCGTGACGGGGATCCCGATGGAGTTCCAGTTCGGCACCAACTGGGCCCAGTTCTCGAACTACGCCGGCGGCGTGATCGGCCAGACGCTCGCGATGGAGGGCGTGTTCGCCTTCTTCCTCGAGTCGGTCTTCCTCGGCATCCTGCTCGTCGGCGTCGGGCGTGTGAGCGCGCGCCTGCACTGGCTCGCGGCCGTCGCGGTGTTCGCCGGATCGTGGTTGTCGGGCTGGTTCATCATCGCGACGAACGCCTGGATGCAGCACCCGGTCGGCCATTCGACCGACGCGGACGGGAACGTCAAGCTCGACTCTTTCGGCGACCTGCTCACGAACCCCTGGCTGCCGTGGCAGTACCTGCACAACATGGGCGGCGCCGCGATCACCGGCGCCTTCGTGCTCGCCGCGATGGGGGCCTTCTACCTGCTCACCGACCGGCACCATCAGTTCGCGCGCCTGTGCCTACGCGTCGGCGTGATCGCGGGCTTTGCGCTGTGCGTGCTGCAGATCTTCCCGTCGGGCGACCGTCAGGCCAAGAACGTCTTTGACCACCAGCCCGCGACGTTCGCGGCCATGGAGGGGCTGTTCGAGACGAGCGAGGGGGCGCCGCTCGTGATCATCGGCAACCCAAACACCGAGGACCGCGAGCTCGAGTCGACGATCGAGATGCCGAACTTCCTCTCGTTCCTCACGTCGCGCAACTGGACGGAGCGGGTGACGGGGCTCAACGACGTCCCCGAGGACCAGTGGCCGGACTCCGTGCCGCTCGTCTACTACGCGTACCACATCATGGTGGGGCTCGGCACGATCCTGCTCGCGATCGCCGGGCTTGGGGTGTACCTGCTCTGGCGGCGGCGCCTGTTCACCTCGAGGCCGATGCTGTGGACGCTGATGCTCGCCTTCCCCTTCACCTACATCGCGAACATCGCCGGCTGGACGACCGCTGAGACCGGACGGCAGCCCTGGGTCGTCTACGGCCTGCTGCGGACGGAGGACGGCGCCTCGCCGGCGGACTCGGTGCCGGCCGGCACGGGGATCTTCACCATCCTCGGCTTCGCGGGCCTCTACCTCTTCATGTCGCTCCTGTTCGTGGTGCTGATCCTGCGGATCGTGAACAAGGGGCCCGACGAGGGCGCGCCCGAGCCCGAGCCGGCCGGCGCGACGCCGGAGCCCGCTGGAGCGGCCTGATGGAGACGGTCTGGTTTCTGATCCTGGCCGTCATGGTCACGGTCTACGTGGTGCTCGACGGCTTCGACCTCGGCGCGGGCGCGCTGCACCTGATCGTGGCCCGCACGCAGGAGGAGCGCGAGGAGGTGACGAGCGCGATCGGGCCGGTTTGGAACGGCAATGAGGTCTGGCTGCTGGCGAGCGGCGGCGTACTTTTCATGGCCTTCCCAAAGGTGTACGCCGGCGCCTTCAGCGGCCTCTACTTCGGGCTCATCCTCGTGCTGTGGCTGCTGATCGGCCGCGGGCTCGCGCTCGAGCTGCGCCACCAACTAGAGAACCCGTTGTGGCGCACGGCCTGCGACGCCGTCTTCAGCCTCTCCTCCCTGGGACTGGCGCTCGTGTTCGGGGTGGCGATCGGCAACGTCGTGCGCGGCGTGCCGCTAAACGACGCCGGCTACTTCAGCCTGCCGCTCTTCAACATCCTCAACTGGTACGGGCTGCTGGTCGGGGTCTTCGGACTCGTCGTGCTGGCCACGCACGGGGCGACGTTCCTTGCCTATAAGGCACGCGGCGAGATGCGCGAACGCGCGGCGCGGATAGGACGGCGCCTGTGGTGGGCGGAGCTGCTGCTATTCCTCGGCCTGATCGGCCCGACCTACGCCGTACGCGAGGACATGCTCAACAACCTCGGCGAGCACCCCTGGACGCTCGTGTTCCCGCTGCTCGCGGCCGGCGCGCTCGCCGCCCTCTTCGCCTACCAGCGCCGCGGGCTCCGCGGGCGCGCCTTCCTCGCCTCAGCCGGCTTCATCGCCGGCATGCTGACCACGATGGCCGCCGGCCTCTACCCCAACCTGCTGCCCGCGCGCGAGGGCAACCCCAACAGCCTCACCGTCGACAACGCGGCCGCCGACAGCTACGGACTCGAAGTCGCGATCGTGTGGTGGAGCATCGGCATGCTGCTCGTCGCCGCCTACTTCATCTACGCCTACCGACTCTTCTTCCGCGCCGAGGACCCGGAGTCCAGAGCCTGACCGGCCGCCACATCGAGAGTTTCGGCCCGTCGCGGGTCCGCGGCTGAGACGGGCCGTCGCAGTGCCGCAATGCGCGAGGAGGAGGACGCTCGCTCGAGCGCTCCGCAGCTGCCGCGGGTCGTCCAGAGCAGCAGTCCGCGGCGCCATCAATCGCCCAAGAACTGCTCGTAGTTTCCCTCGGAGAGCTCAGCAGCGTCTACCGATGGCAGGAACTTGCCGGAGGTGTAGATGATCGTGTAGACCGAGAGGAGGTACGCGATGTCCCCGGTTGGCGAGCCGGGCATGAGCGATCTCGATCCCCGCGTCGAGCCCTTTGAACAGGACGTGACGATCCTCCCACCCGCCGACGACGAGGATGTGCCTGCACGCCGACTGCTCGCTCATGACCGGGATGACGACGGCGAAGAGCCGGTTCCGCCGCCCGATTGAGGCTGCTCTAGCACTGAGCCGACTCGATCGTCATCGTCGCCAGTCGTTCGTGCCTCCGAGCATCAGTCGTCTGGCGTAGCGCGTCGTGCCTAACGCTCCTGGCCGTCGCGCGCAGGGCGATAACGAGCCGAACTCAGGCGAAGAACCCCTTGGGTCGCACCCAGGAGGTCGGGGGTTCGAGTCCCACTAGCTCCATCGCTCGGACTCCAGCGGTAGAGCCAAGTCTGGCTCCCGGCGCGGGGCGCGGGCGCGCGGCAGAACGACCGGGAGTCAAGCAGGAGTCAAGCATCTCGGTGAGCATAGGGCTGAACCGCCTTCGTTCGCCCCCGCGTCCGCGAGTGCACGAGCCCATACTTGCCCGCGCTCGCCCTCGTCCGGTCGTCGGCGCGCGGTCGATGATCGAGCGAGCGCACCTATCAGGTCTCCCCGGCGTGTTAGAGACCGCGGAGGGCAGCCCGTGCGATCCCACCGGCGTGACGCCGGGCGACGGCGCCAAGCAGCACGGACGCGTCGTCCCCGCCGAGAATCACGAATCCGAGCGCGAAGCCGGCCAGACGGATGGCGCCCATTTCAGGGTCATC
>Ga0126306_10001830_pt1 | contig 11572 bp, 13 predicted proteins | sample Plot27_FD_92592 | JGI IMG/M metagenome (GOLD analysis project Ga0126306, IMG submission 92592) | Serpentine soil microbial communities from UC McLaughlin Reserve, CA, USA - Plot27 | ecosystem: Environmental > Terrestrial > Soil > Grasslands | place: USA: UC McLaughlin Reserve, Lake County...
ACCACATCTATTACAGATAATTTCTCCCGATTCAACATCAGTAATCATTCTGGATTCACTAGGATCACATATTTCACATTGAATTATGGATTGCATATTTTTTTTGTATTTATTATAATAATGTACAATCAAATATATAAATATTGTAGATATCCCTCTGGTTTTTATCATTAAAATAAAAACTTATATAAGATTAGGTAAAAAGATAAAAAATATCTATTATAATACATAATGGACCCGGAACCACTCATCCTAGAGCGCCAAATCTAACAAAGGGGATCATACTATACAAACTCTAAAGAAATGTCAATTTTCTTTTTATAATATATGAATCTAAAATTTAGAACATAAATTAAAAATATTCAATTTCATTTCGAACTCTTAAAATCTTTTTTAACATGTTTAGAGGTAGAATAGCCATTTGGCTAATGAGATTAAGATTTAACTCAGTCCAGATCATATGATATACAAGGAAAGAATTCATTAAGGAAATTGAGAGCACTCTAACCAATGGATATGTTTAGGAATGACATCATAGTTCTATTTAAGAAAAATTAGCATTGTCATAATTTTAAACTAGATTAATTCTCTTATTTTTGATTTTTTATAAAAATTTTACCCTCCTTCCCCCTCTTCAAGGTGCTCCTTTCTTAATGTACTCCTAGAATATTATTTTTAGTGTAGAAAAATCATTGAGTGAATATAACAAATCTAATTTAGAAATAATTCTGACTAAAGCACTTTCGAATGCATTATTGGATTTAGGTCCATCAAAAAATAGTTATTCTAATAGATATTTAACCATAGAGATCAGGATTTTACAATGGATGTTAAATATTGTACGAAAGCTTCGTCATAATCTATATTTTCTTAAAGAAGTAGTTAAAAATGAAATTGATAACTTTAAAGTGAAGTATTATTATGCAAAAGATAAAAATGATATAGATGAGATGGATACATTGTCAAAATCAATTGAAATTCTCCAAACATGTTTATTTTTAATAACTAAGGAATCAGAATTTAATCAGTTATATAGTATTAATGGTAAAATAAAAAGGTAACATAAAATCCCATATTTAAAATGGGATTTCCTCGTATTTTTAGATATGAAAAAAATAGTTTTTTTAGATTGTAGTCTGAATTAATAAAGTCGAAGATTTATTCTTTACCATAATCATAAATCAATAATATTTAAAAAACGGAAATCATCCTTTGTTTCAACTTAAATAAAGTATTTGTATAGTTGAATACATAAGCAATTTTAATTGTAATTGTGTATATATACTTATTCTATTTTTAGAAGTATAATTAGATAGATAAAAGAAGATACATATTCTTTCATAAGTTTTCAAAGATTTATAATGATTTCATAATGGTTATAGATTTAAGGTACTAATTTAAAAGGGTTTCTTTTTTCGTCTAATACTTTTATATACAAACTACTGTTCTTTCTGCGAAATATTTAATTTCTTGAAATGCTTATCTAAACTTTCACAATTTTGCCCTTCAGTCATCTATACATTCAATTATAGAAGGTTATGAAAATCAAGTTTGATTTGTCTTTGGACCAAATCACCTTTACTATATAGGTTTTTTAATCCTTTTTAATCCTTACAATAATTAATTATTTTATTATTATTATTATAATTAGTTGATTGATTGATTGATAATAAGTATGACATGGCAAGGTTTAGAAAGTAGTGAAATTTATATTATTAGTTAATAATTTCATCAATTTTATCTTTTTGAGTTCAATGTTAACTTTGTTTCGCTGCTGTGAAAACGAGATAACAAAAAATAATTATGTGATGGAATAGAGATAGTACTTTTATCTCTCTTCAGAGGTAGGTTCAGGTTCTTGTGGCTCTGGTTGTGGTTCAGGTTCAGGATTAGGGGCTGGATCTGGATCAACAACTTCCATTTTAATTAGATGTAAATTCTCTGTCATTATTAACAAATCTAAGCTAACATATATTATATAACTTTACCAATTAGCTACTAATTTCTGATTTAATTGCAATAGCTCTCGTCTACTACTAATATAGAGTTACATTAAGATCATTAAAGTGATAGATAATAAAAAAAATATATCAATTTGTAAATTTTATTTCATTAATTATTTTAACTATCTATATTTTCTTAGATTGGGTGAGGATTCTGTCTGGTGTTCTTTGGACTGAAAAACCAGACTAGAGGACATGTTATGCACATGAGCCTCAATGAACCTTTTGAGGCTAATTGGTTTGTAATAATAGTAAGATATCGCTATAACAATAAACAAATTTATTATCTATAAAGGTTTCCATAGTTTCTGTTGATCTCAAAAATTATTTTTTTCGAAAAGATTTACCGAAATAATTGTCTAAATATGAATTGAAATATTTTTATTCAATTATGCAGTATATTTATATTGAAAGAAAGTATATGGAAAACTCAGTTATTGCAATTCCATCTCACTATGTTGAGATAACTACAATAGTGTATGCATTACTATGTCCTATATTTTTTGAATCTGATAATGCCCTGAGACAAGGAGAGAACTTTGTTGTTAACAATGATAAGACTATTATGACATCTTATAGCCAACAAGCAATAGAAGAAGAAGTAGAAACTGAATGCAAATCTCCTTGCCCCTCTAGTGCAGAAATGTGTATAGAAATGTGTGCATAGATATGACTAAATAAATTACTAATTTTCTTATTTTTCTTTTTCTATAGTTCAATTTAATATATTGTTTAATTCTTCTAATCTCTTCAATCTATAAACGACCACAATATTATCTTTAGAAATAGTCCACTCATGATAAGAGGACCTTTTTCCTATTGCATCAATTATTGAATTATCGATAACAGTATTCCTCCTAAGAAATAAATTTTGGGTTCACAATCTCATATTGTTGGAACTAGCAATAACCTTCTAGTATGGCATGAGTGTTCCAATTTTTTGCTATTTCATACTTATTTTCTCTCCTTCTGAAACTGTTATTTTTGGGTTATAGTATAATCAGTGAGCCTTTGCCTTTCACTCTTATATAAGGAAAATTCTCATCATCTATGGAAAAAGATAAAATAAGAAAATTAGTAATTTTCGGAAACGTATAAAAAAAGTTCACAAAAGATGGAATAACAAGAAATGGCTAAAAGAGATTATTATTTTGATATGGCAATAAATTACGTAAAAGAATATGTTAAAAAGAAGGACGGAATAGAATGGACTGGCCAAGACAGACCAAAATACATGTATATTATAAAAAATGACAAAAAATTTCATGTTTTTGCTTGTTTCAGATATGGACTTATAATTGATTATGACAGTAATAAGGATGAATTAGATATTAACGAGGTAAAAGATGCTGGTGGTCGTAAATATACTAAGGATGAACTTGTTTTTCTAAAATCTAGCGTTGATAGACTTGGTAGTCTAAAAGAATTTCTTAAGGCCTATAAAGAATTCAAATCCCAACATACGAACATAAAAAATATCGGAGAATTAAACAAAGAATTTAGAAAAGAATTTGGTATTCCTGCGACTGTTCTTATTCCTAACGACTTAAATGATTTGATCAATAGTACATGATACAACCAGATATGAGTTTCACTAATATTAACAACAAAAATATTTTGATAGTTGACGATGATGTTAATACTTCGTCTAAATAGAAAAAATGGTTAGAAGAAGAGGCTTCAATCTAAATTTAATAAATGATCCCTAAATAGTAGAACAAAACTTTAATCCTAAAAACTATGACTTTGTACTTATTGGTTTAAGAATGTCTGTAGTTGATGGATTTGATCTTTATCACAAGTTACATGAGTTCTCGAAAAAAGTACAACAAGATACATCACCATCAAACGATTTTCGGATATGTTTTATGACTTCAATAATAAATTATCAAGCGTTAACAGATATTCATCCAGAATTTGGAGAAGAATGCTATGTTTCCAAAGAAGTTCCAAAATATGTTTCTATAAACCATGTTTATTCGCTACAAGAAATGCGTTCTTATAATTCTTCTAATAATAATCATAATATTAATCCGACCTTGTGTTTATGGTTGGAGTATTCAGATTTACTGGAATGCATCAGTAAATGAATATTGGGAAGTATTTACAAAGAAAAAAAATATTTGTCCAAATAGATCAACAAATAATAAAAATCAGTCTTCTATCACTTCACCTTCAAATGCACCAAAGCCTTATTATTACAACAACACAAGAAAAGCATCATTTTCTGCTTTGAATCCAAACCCCAAAATGTCTAATTTATTTGAATATTTACAAGGTTCGATAGCAGAAATTCAAAAGAAATATGAAACATTGTCAGATATTGTGACAGAATATAATGGAAAGGTTCATGGTTTACAGAGGAAGAGAGATCGTAAGACAGCCCACATAGACCTACTGGTATATTATAAGCTACCTCAAGGCGAGAGAGAAGTAACAAGAAAGTTCGAGAATTTTGTTAGAACCCTAGTAAAAATTTATTGATAAAAATAATCCTATAATTTTTAATAATTAGATTTATAAAACTTAAACTTCAAATTTATAATTCAATCCTTTTTTTATATGATATAATATAATATTAAATTGAAGATTCACAATTAATAATTATATATCCTATTCATTATTAATCTGTACTATGATGTATTCCTTTATCTTTTTGATTTCATTTTTGCTTAAACCTGCATCTTGAGTATTCCAATATTCATTACATTTTTCTTCACCTGCTTGAATGTAGTAATTAATTCTATTCCAACAGCATCAAGATGAGAACAATTTGTATATTCTATACTTGGATTTGTTTTTACTTCTTCCATAAGAATTTCTGTTTCTAAATTTGTTTTAATTATTTCTGCCATTTCTTCAGATAATGAGTTTCAAGCATTTAATGCAGAATCACGATATCGTTTATAATTCTCCCTCATTTCTTCTCTATTTTCTTCAAGAGAATGACCTATTTTAGTCATTTGGTATTTCAAATGAACAATTAATGGTAATGGTTTCTTGTGCTTTAACTGGTCTTAAAGAAGGTAGGAAGAATATAGCTGAAAGTAATAATAGTATTAGTAACTTTGATATGACTATAATTTTAATATTGTTGTGAAGCAATCTATAAAAAATATATGAAATAAATTTTTTAAAAAATTAGAAGAGTAAAATTTCTACCATATTTTAGGAGTAATTACTACAGAATATTATGTTTTATTATTTTTATTTACTAAATCATTAAAATAAATTTTATTATTGATATAATTGTTATAAAATATTAATTAAAGAGTCTTAATGCAATATTACCTTACTATTTTTAAATATAAGTAGTATGGAGGAAATGGTTTTTGAATCCCTTGTTGCATTCACGGATCTATTCTAAAAACGCGAAAATTATACTTTATAAAAATTGAGATATTTACTCCTCGAAGAAAGGTCTAAATTGTACGTCAAAACCAGGAGAGTTATTTGCAAATTGCTTTATTGTGATCATTCTACATATTTTGTCCTGCAACTCTGAATGTTCAATAAATTTTTTTTTACAAATAGGACACATAGATTTATAGTCTATTGCTATGAACACAGAATCAAATTAAATTAAATTAAATTAAACTTTACCCAATTTTTTTCAGAAATCTTTTCTACTTTTTTCCTTTTATTACACCTACAGAAAGACTGGCAGGCCAAAAGGTAACAAGATTGTAAAGCAATACTACCCAAAATAACTAATTATAGGTTGAAAAGATTAGATGCAGTATATGAAAAAATTAAATAGAATTAATAATTTTTTTAAATATTAAGTTCTATATCTATTTTCCCAAATCTTGTAATTTATCTCCAATATTCCCAACCAGGCCTTTTGCTCCCTCAGTGACTTTGGAGCCAACTTTACGAAGATCTTTTCCAGTTTCATTGGCAGATTGAATTGCCTTTTCCATAGTTTGGTTAGCAACTTGTTGAGGATCTTGCTGTTGTTGCATGGTTTGATTTGATCCTTCACCTTGTGCATTAACTTTAACAAATGTTGTTGTTAGTGATATTCCTGCTATTACGATTAAAAAAGCAGATACAAGGATGATGGTGGATGATGTAATACCTATTTTTGAATGGATGTTTGATTCCATATCATTTTGAGATATATGTAACTTCTATTAAAAGCCATAACCCACCTTTCTGGGGGTAAGTAGAGATGTAGACAGCTATGGCTATAATGGAATCCAACAGGTATTTTTCAATCTTGGATTGGTTGATTGGTTCTTGAGATTTTTTACTTTGTCATTATACAATTTAATAATTGGAGACAATTAATTATTTAATTGCCATAGTCTTCCCCAACTACTACAATTCTACTATAGATCAAAGCAATGACATCATATAAAGATAGAGAGATGTTTATGTTTGGACAGCACACAGTGGTTAATACTGTAAGCTCAAATATTTTTAAAAAAATTTTAATAATGTAATTTTTTTAATAACTATTCATTTTATTCGAAATAATACTAAAAGTTGTTTCATAACTTGTTTAGTTTATAATAGTTAAATTGCTATAGTAATAGACAAATAATTATTATTAATGCTTACCAATGATGTAACAAACAAATAACCAAAATGATCTCTAGGTTCATATTACCACATCCATATACGCCGTGTAGCTGTTCAAACTATGAATAAGATGGAGGGATGAATTTCCCTTTGTTGAGAAATCTTTTGTTATGTGCTGGTAACAATTTATTTTAGGTTTTTTATTAGAGATTCAAGATTAATAGAAGAATTATTTTCTGTTATATGTATTATTTTATTAATTTCCTTATCAAACCAATTTTCTACTATGGTAGGATCCTCTTTAATCTTTGACTTTATTTCAATCAATTCTTTTATTCTGTTATTTTTGATTTCTTCTATCTTATGGTATGAGATAGCAAGCGCCGCCTCTATAAATTTTGAAGTAAAAGTCATCCTTAATATCCTCTTTCTATATTAGTCCAAACAAAAATCTCAATAGCAGAATCAAAATTATTATTCCTATAACTGCGGATATTATTGTCCAAATCATAAATAAGTATAAAATAACAAATCATTTAAACCTTGTAATATACTTTTATTATTGTTTAGATAATAATAATTACTAGGAAAATATTATTACTACGATTTATTAACATATTAAACCTATAGTATAATACATTAGAATTCAACCGCTCTCTCTTAGGAATAATCTATTGGCTATGATATGTTCCATGAGGACTATTGGTAAATTAAAAATGAAATACTGTCTTTACAAATTTAATATAAATTAATTAATTATTATAGCCTGGGCGGTAGTTATCTTCCAAATCATATGTTCATCTCTCTCTGTCCACACTATCACAAAATAATTTAGTTGACGAGTGCCCACTTTTTTCTATTAACCGTTATTTAATATATCTTCAATTTCTTTTTGATGTCCAAAAGAAACATTATTCAAACAAAAGTTATTAATGTCTACATTAGTAGTTGTAGTTGTTGTTTCTTCTTCTCTAATTGTCATTCTTGCTGCCAATCCAATACACAGTGCATATTCAATCAATCCAACAAATTCTACTAATGATGTAATTAAAGGATCTGTATCCAGTATTTCTAACGACCCTTCTAATTCATCGACCGCATGGATTATTACCGGTGTATATAAAATGGAAAATGTAAAGACATCTCCAACCTTTAATTCTACTTTCTACATGATAAAAACGGATGGAACGAGTATACTTACCCATTCTACATATGATTTCAAGGTAAATGGAGATCCTATTGTAAATACTAGTAATAATTCTACTATATTAAATGAGACTGCTACAGTAACCATGAAGGGAGTACCAGTAAATGCTGTTCCCACACAGATTACACTACTAGGCGATAGTGCTACCAGTATATTGTTGGAACCAACCAAGATCAAGAATCATTTTGATAATGGACCTATATATGGTAATCAACATTTGCTCTGTGTAGGAGTTCCTAGTTATTGCAAAGAATAGTCTACCCTCTTCTTCCTTCTCCTTCTTTTCCCTGTAACTCAATCTCATTAATAACTCTGAGATAAATTTTTTAAGAAATATTAAAATATTCTATTTAAATAATATCGCTAGAGTAATATATTAATAAATTAATTAAAATAAAGTAAATGTTAAATAGTAGTTTTAGAACTAGTAACAAAAGAAGAAGATTTCTGTTTTGATTTTGATATCTCAATTTATAGAGTTGATTTTTTCTTATTCTTGAACGTGTAATATTAATAATAATAATAATAATAATAATAATATAAAATAAAATAAAATAATAGCCATAGCCTACTAAAACTAGTACTACCAGTATAACAGCACAAAAAGAGATTTGTGAGGAGCCAACCAGAAATAGTGTTGTTGTTATTATTATAGTAGCTATGACTCAGAGCGAGTCTTTTTGAATATACACTTATTTGACAAGTATAATTTTTTATTGATTCTAGAATATTTATTATTTGATTGACAATGTTAATTAATAAACTAATAATTTAGTCTGAACTATAGTTCAGACTATGATTTTTTGTGAGGTTGTTGTTTTACGTTTTGCCTATTCCTATGGCTTTTTTAAGAGAAGAATATTGTAAAATTACTCGTTACAATGCTATATTAATTTTTGAAATTCTACTTTTCTGTTTTGAAGTTGATCAAATAATTAAAAATTTAATAAATTTATATGAATGATGATTTATTGATATTGTAGTTTCCAATCTACTCCTCCGGATTCTACTTGGGTTAATCGTTGATAGGTAGATAAAGATTCATAATATTAGATCTTCAAACCAGGACGGTGGAACGTCAAATAACAAATTCGAGAAAAAGAGATGGTGAAAGAAGATGCATTGGCTACTTAATATGATCAATTATTGCTTTAAATAAGAGTATAAAATAGTTAGAAAGGATACAAATACTATTATCTATTTTTATTCATGTAAAAAAGGTCTGTAATGATTCTTACATTTAACAATTTTCAAAAATAAAACAAAATCATGCTTAAATAGATTGTTGGTTAAATTTATACGTTCAAATGTTTAAGAAAGCCATAGCCATCATTGATGATGATCCAGATTTATTAAATTTATTTAGTGAGGCATTACAAATGAGTGGCTATACTGTTTCTAGTTTTACCGATCCTCTTCTAGCATATCAACATATCCAAGAAAATCCAGATAAATATTCATTAGTAATTGTCGATGAGAAAATATTTAATTTAAATGGATTATTTAGCAGTACAAAACTCTTAGAAATAAATCCAAAACTAAATGTAATATTATTGAGTAATTTCAAGGATTTCAAATATAATTATAAATTCAACATTCTCAAAAAGCGTGTATCTATATATAAATTAATTAGTGCAGTAAATGAAAGCATATCAAAATCTCTTTCTCATGATTATAAACTCTAATTGTTTATAATATAATTACTAGTAAAAAGCCATAGCCTTATACTAATACCGGAGCAAATGATGTATATGGCTATGGCAGTAGGTTTGCAGATGTTTTTCCTTGACAGATTATTGTATTAATATATGTCCAATATGATTTTTAATAATTTTAAAGAAGTTTACAAATTCGTAAATTGTCATAGCCCTACTCTATCTACCTATTAGGAGCCAAGAATACGTAGATAAAAGTGAAGGTCATGACATTATTCTTTGGACTGTATCAAAATTCATAAAACATACTATTTAATAATTTGATATAAATTAATTGTCATAGTCTGAATAGGTGGTAGGGGTTATAGGTAGAATGCTCAGACTATGACAACTACAATTACAATGCCAATTTCAGGATTTGAGCGTTCTAATTATTTGAACTACTAATTTGGTAATGTTTACAATAATTTGTATTTAGCAATGTTAGTAAACCTATCTTAAGATTTTAATAAATAATTTATTGTTATTGTATAAAATAATTTTTCTTCTTGTTCTTTTATTATTACAATAAAAAAATGAAAAAAGATGGAGGATGATGATCTCAATGAGGAGGTGGATTGGCGAAAGATGTTGTTCGTTGACTTTTCCACAAAGACGGACATTTTCAAGACTGATAATGAAAGGAAAGCAATAATGTAGATTCATTTTTGTCCTTTTTGTGGTATACCTAAATTCTCTATGATACGGAGAAGGTAAACATTAACAAGAAATGAGTTCTTCTAATAATAATAATAATAATTCTTATTTATCGGGTCTGTAGCCAGATTCTGAAGATCTAATGACTTAAGGGGCTCCCGAATAGGTGGAGTGTATTGATGTCAGGGATTTTATTTTTATCTTTCGTCATATATTCTTGAAGGAAATCATAAGCATCATCTTTTGATTTGCAATTATCTATGGTTCCAATAATTACAAAATAATATGATTTTTTATTATTTTCCAGATATTGTGAAAGTTAAAAATTTAATTATAAACTTTTTGGTCTATCTTCTAGTGCTTCTGTTGAGATCATGGTAAAGTAAATAATTTACCTTTCTAATTACCTTTAATTTTTCGACGCCGAAATAATTACTTTATTACATTATTTTAATTTAGAAGGATTAAAAATCTGTATTAGTTTATTGTTATATTCATAAGGTAAAGTTATTATGCTTTGCCATTACAGTGGTCATATCCTTTTTCAATTTGGATATCTGCCTTTTTGTTTGTCTTGTGTATCCTGGTTTATTATGAGGTTCATTTGGGACAACGAGATGAAGTCAAAAGAAATTTTGAGAATCTTGTCACAACTGAAGCAAAAATTTATCATCATCAATAACAATAACTAATATGAACATTGAAAAAGAATATTCTAATAGTTGATGATGATATTAAAACTTCTTTACAATACAAAAAATGGTTAAAAGAAGAAGGGTTTAATTTAACTTTAATAAATGACCCAGATGTAGCAGAACAAAACTTTAAACCTGAAGACTATGATCTTGTTCTTATTGGATTTAGAATGTCTGTAGTTGATGGATTTGATCTTTATAACAAGTTACATGATTTGTCAAAAAAAGTACAACAAGATACATCACCATCAAACGATTTTCGGATATGTTTTATGACTTCTTCAAGAATAAACTACAATGCATTATCAGAGACTCATCCAGAATTTGGAGAAGAATGCTATGTTTCCAAAGAAGTTCCAAAAGACGTTTTTATAAAACATGTCCAGTCGCTACTATCTAAATAGTAATAACAAGAAATGAGTTCTTAAAACCAAAATAATAATAACAACATTAATCCAAGGCCTTTTGTTTATGGTTGTGGTATTCAGATTTACTGGAATAATTCAGTAAATGAATACTGGGAAGTCTTTACAAAGAAAAAACATATTTGTCCCAATATAGTCCCAAATAAAAATAAGTCTTCTGTAACTCCACCCTCCAATGCACCAAAGCCTTATTATTACAATAACACGAAAAAAGCATTATCAGTTTTTGCTTCTTCAAATCTAAACCCAAAATGTCTAATTCCTTTGAATATTTGCAAGGTTCAATAACAGAAATTCAAAAGAAATACGAGATTTTGTCTGATATTGTAATAACTGAGCATAATGGAAAGGTTCATGGTTCTCA
>Ga0126306_10001831_pt1 | contig 11571 bp, 10 predicted proteins | sample Plot27_FD_92592 | JGI IMG/M metagenome (GOLD analysis project Ga0126306, IMG submission 92592) | Serpentine soil microbial communities from UC McLaughlin Reserve, CA, USA - Plot27 | ecosystem: Environmental > Terrestrial > Soil > Grasslands | place: USA: UC McLaughlin Reserve, Lake County...
CCCCCGCCCAGAACGCGATCGAACTCCCCGATACCGGTCCCCAGCCGCGCCACCGTGGGCGCCTCGACCTGTCCGAGCGGCACCGGCTTGAGGGCGCGGCCTCCCGATCGCGAGGAGCCGCCGCCGGCGCCGCCCCGCGTGGGGGCGGCGGCCCGCTTCTCCTCCGTCATCGTGTTCCACTCGCCGCACCCCGGGCAGCGGCCGTGCCACTTCGGGCTCTCGTGCCCGCACGAGCTGCAGGCGAAGACGGTGGCGGATCGCGGCATTCCAGCGAGGCTAAGAGCGCCACTGGACGGACTCTCCCCATCCGTCCGGTCCGCGCGGTTCGATAGCCGGTCCGTGTCCGCTCTTGCCGCACCTCTCGCCCCCTCCGAGTTCGTGGCTGTCGACACCGAGACCAACGGCTACGGCGGCGACCTCTGCGAGATGACCGAGGTCGGGGCGGTGCTCGTGGGAGGCGGGGAGCTGCACGAGAGGTACGACTCGCTCGTCAAGGTCGAGCGGCCGCTCTCGCGCGGCATCCAGCGCTTCACCGGCATTACACAGGGCATGGTGGATGGAGCCCCGCCGCCGCACGAGGTGCTCGGCGAGCTGGCCGACATGCTCGACGGGCGGGTGATGGTCGCCCACAACGCCCGCTTCGACGTGGGTGTGCTGCGCCAGGCGTTCGAGCGCGCCGGCCTGGACTGGCCGAAGCCGCCGGTGATCTGCACGGTCGCCCTCGCGCGCCGGTTCGCCCCGCTGGTGCGCAGGCGCGGCCTCGCGTCGCTCGCGGGCTCGCTCGGGATCGAGGTGGACGAGGTGCACCGCGCGCTGCCCGACGCGCTCACGTGCGCGCGCGTGTTCTGCGCGCTGTTCCCGAAGCTGTGCGCGAACGCGATCACGATCGGGGACGCGGTCCACCTCCTGCGATCGCGCCGCCGTGCCCGCAAGACCGAGCCCGGCGAGGCGATCCCGCGCGACCAGCGCCCGGACCTCTCGACGCTTCCGGACGACCCCGGCGTGTACGTGTTCCGCGACGAGCGCGGCAAGCCGCTGTACGTGGGGAAGTCGGTGTCGCTGCGCTCGCGCGCCCGTGCGCACTTCTGCGCGCCCGCCGGCTGGACGGAGCGCGCCGAGATCGTGGACTACCGCCCGACGAACTCGGAGCTCGGCGCGCTCGTGCTCGAGAACCGGCTGATCAAGCAGTGGAAGCCAGCGGGCAACCGGGCGCTCAAGCGCACCGACCGCTACTGCTACCTGCGCTGCCGGCTCGACATCCCCTATCCGGTGCTCGAGGTCGCCGGCGAGCCGGCCCCCGGGCACGCGGTGAACATCGGGCCGCTCGGGAGCCGTGCGCTGGCGTCGGAGCTCGCCGACCAGCTCACCTCGATGTACCGGTTGCGCCACTGCGGGCGGAAGCTGAAGGTCCGCGAGCACCCGTCGGCGTACGGGCAGATGGGGCGGTGCGTGTCGCCGTGCCTTGGCGACCTCGACCCCAACGCGTACCGGCGTCAGCTCGATCTGGCATTGGGTCATTTCGAGGAGCCGGGTGCGGGGGAGGCATTGATAGAGGAGCTGGACCGGCGGATGCGCGAGGCGTCCGACGCTCAGCGCTTCGAGCGCGCCGCGGCCCTGCTGCGCCGCAGGGAGCGGCTCGCGTGGGTGGTGGACCGGCTCGAGGGAATGCTGCGAGCGACCCATGCGGAGCCACGGCTGGTGCTCGCGCGGCACCCCGTGAAGGAGCGCTTCGACGCGTTCTGGATCGTGCAGGGACGCCTCGTCGACTGGGGCCCTTTGCCCGGTCCGACGGAGCTCGCCGAGCGCACCGAGGCCGCCCTGGCCCGCCCGCCCGGCCGCGCGGCGATACCGGCCGACGAGGTCGACGAGATCCGGATCGTGGCGAGCTGGGTGGCGGAGCACGAGCCGCCGGTGCTTACTTTGGAGCCGGCTCCGGATTCCGACAAACTGCTTGCATTTACGATGGGCACCGCCCCGGCCGCGATCGCCTAGGCCGCCGGTGGTCGGGATTCGTACCGTTTTTCGCTACGAATCCCGACCACCTTCTTCGCGAACCGCTCGCTCGGCTGCCTCGAAGCCGATCTTCGAGTGCGTCTTGTCGCAGAAGGGCTTCGTCGTCGATGCGCCGCACCGGCACAGGACGATGCCGTCGCCCTCGGGGATGTCGAACTCGTTGCCGTCCGCGTCGACGATCGTCACCGGCCCCGTGACCTTGTACGGGCCGTTCCTTCGCACCTTTATGACCACCTGCTCCATGGCCCTATTCTCGCGCCACCAGTGCAGCGCGTCGCCCGCATCGATCATCCGGAGGTCCACGAGATCGTTCCCTCCCACCACTGCGTGGTGCGCTTCAGGCAGCGCCGGCCGGTCAGCCGGCGGGGCGGCGAGGCGGTGGCCGAGGCGCTGATCGCCGCGCTCGAGGACGCCGATGTCTCGCGCTGGCCGCCCGGGTGGGCGGTGAGCGACCGTCACACCGACCTGTGGGCGGTGAGCGGCAAGCTGGCCTTCCCGCTAGAGCGCTCAGAGCGGCGCGGGCGGTACGTCGCGACGACCTGCCTGTCGGCGGACTAGTCGTCCGGCTCCGGCCCGGCCCCGAGCCGCTCCGGGCTCGCCAGCACGAACACGCCGAGCACGATCGACGCCATCAGGAGGAGCACGCCGAACAGGATCGTGAGCGTCTCCTCGAACGGGAACAGGAGGCCCGCGCCGAGCACGAAGCACGCGACCGCGGCTGTCTCGAGCCGGCTCACGGGCGCGGCTCGTCCTGGTACCTGAGCTTCCCGCTGAGCGTGAGCCGGAAGAGCCACGCGAGCGCGGGTATGAGCAGCGCCAAGCCGATGGTCGCGGCGATCACGAGCGCGGCGAGCGTGGCGTCAGACGCCGCCGCCTCGTGCACGGTCAGCTCGGGCGGCAGGAGGTACGGCGCCTGCGCCAGCGCCCAGCCGGCCACGATGGCCGCGACGGCGGCCGCGGCCGTGTAGCGGGCGGGCTCGAAGCGCTGGCGCCACTCCAGCCACAGCGTGACCACGCCCGCGAGCGCCGACCCGATCACGCACGCGAGCCCGGCTCCCGAGGTGAGCCCGTCGTACATGCGGGGCGCCTCGGAGTTCGCGATCACGAGCCCCGCGATGGCGAGCGCCCCCGCGGCCGCGCCTGATCCGAGCGCGCGGGCGCGGAAGCGGCCGACCAGCTCGGGCTCGGCCGCCCGCTGCGAGTCCGCGCCGAGGAACACGGCTGCCAGATGCGCGCCGGTCGCAACGGCGAGGAAGCCGACGAACACCGGCAGCGTGCCGGTCCAGCTGCCCCACAGGTCGCCCTCCGCGTTGCCCACGGGGACCTCGCCCGCGGCGATCGCGCCGGCCGCGGCGCCGAGGAAGAACGGGACGAGCACGGAGGACAGGGCGAACGTGGCGCCGAGCGCACGCGCTTCGCCGACCGTGCCCGCCTCGCCCTTGAGGGCGAAGGCGCCGCCGCGCAGCACGATGCCGAGCGCCGCCAGGAAGAGCGGCACAGCGAGCGTCGAGGTGATCGACCCGAACGCCTCCGGGAAGGCGGTCCACAGCATCACGAGGACGAAGATCAGCCAGACGTGATTCGCCTCCCACACGGGGGCCATCGCCCGCTTGATCATCGACCGCACCGGGGCGCCGCGCTCGGCGCCGCCGGCGGTGAGGTCCCAGAACCCGGCGCCGAAGTCGGCGCCGCCGAGCACCACGTACGCGGTCAGCCCGATCAGCGTGAACACGGCCGCGAGGTCGGCGAGCATCAGGCGCTCACCTCGAACTCGCTGCGGCCCAGGCGGCGCAGCATCACATACGCGATCGCGGCGAGCGCGATGTAGATCAGCGACAGCGCGGCGAACCCGACCGGAATGCCGTCGGCGCCCGTGACAGCGTCGCGCGTCCGCATCACCTCGTAGACGACCCATGGCTGGCGCCCCACCTCCGTGGTCACCCACCCGGCGATCAGCGCGACCACCGAGAGCGGTCCCGCCGCCACCAGCAGCCGCGGGAACCACACGGTGTCCGGCAGGCGCCTTCGCCGCCACCACATCCACACGAACCACACGGCGAGCGCGGCGAGCGCCGTGCCGATCCCGACCATCGCCCGGAAGGACGTCTTGACGATCCCCACCGGCGGCTGGTCGTTCTCTGGAACCGTGTCGAGTCCCCTGACCGTGGCGTTCGGGTCGTGGAAGGCGAGGAGCGCAAGCGCCTTGGGCACCTCCACGCCGGGGACGACCTCGAGCCCCGCGCCCTTCTCCGTCTCATGGAGCCCCTCGAAGGCAGCGAGCTTCACCGGCTGGCGCTCCGCCACCGTCCGGGCCGCCCAGTCGCCCACCAGCAGCTGCGCCGGCGCGGCGAGCGCGGCGAAGCTGAGTGCCACCACGAGGCCGACCACGTGACGCCTGTCGCGGCGCCCGCGCAGCCACGCCGCCGCGTATACCGACGCCACGAGGAAGCTGGTGACGATGAAGCCCGCCAGGTACATGTGCACCAGCTCGTGCCACAGGTTCGAGTTGAACAGCGCGGTCAGCGGCTTCACGTCGGTGACCTCGCCGTTCTGGAGCGAGAAGCCCGTGGGCTGGTTCATCCAGCCGTTCACCGAGATCACCATCAGCGAGCCGGAGAACCCGGCGAGGATGATCGGGAGGCCCACCGCCAGGTGCGTCCGCGGGGGGAGCCGATCCCAGCCGTAGACGTAGATCGCGATGAAGATCGCCTCCATGAAGAACGAGAAGCCCTCGATCCCGAAGGCGAGCCCGAAGACGTCGCCGAACGTGGCCATGAACTCGGGCCACAGGAGGCCCATCTCGAAGGACAGGATCGTCCCGGTCACGACGCCGATCGCGAACAGGATCAGCATCGCCTTCGACCAACGCTTGGCGAGCGCCCGGTAGAGCGGGTCGCCCGTCCTCATCCACAGGCCCTCGAGGAATACGACCATCGCGGGGAAGGCGATTCCGAAGCACACCAGCGGGATGTGCACGGCGAACGACATCGCCTGCATCTGCCGGGCCTGGAGCAGGTAGTCCTGATCGACCGGGCCACCGAGTACGCCGTCGATCACCAGTCGAAGGTACCCGACCGGGCTACCTCTACGCCGACCGGGTACTGTCGCGGCGAGAGCGCTCATGGGCATTCGCGGCGGCATCGACCTCGGCGGCACGAAGATCCAGGCGGTCGTGGTCGGCGACGGCGGCGCCGTGCTTGGCTCGTCGCGCATGCCGACACCCACGACGGGCGGCCCGCCGGACGTGGCGGCGACGATGGCCGCGGCCATCCGCGACGCCACCAAGCAGACCGGCGCCGACACGGGCGACCTCGAGGGAGTGGGCGTTGGTTCGCCAGGGGCCGTCTCGGATGACGAGGGCACCGTTGCCGCCGCGCGGAACCTGCCGGACTGGGAGGAGCCCTACCCGCTGCGCGACGAGCTGGCGAGCCAGCTTGACACCCGGGTCCGGCTCGGCAACGACGTGCAGGTGGCGACCGACGCCGAGTTCGAGCTCGGCGCGGCGCAGCCGTACAACTCGATCCTGGGCGTGTTCTGGGGCACGGGCGTGGGCGGCGGCATCGTGCTGGACGGCAAGCCGTGGCTGGGCCGGTCGGCCGCCGGCGAGATCGGCCACGTGGTTGTGCGGATGGACGGGCGCAAGTGCCCATGCGGACGGCGCGGCTGCATGGAGGCGTACGCGGGACGGCTGGCGCTCGAACGGCGCGCCCGCGAGCTCGAGGAGAAGGGCGAGCACACCAAGCTGTTCGAGATCATGGAAGAGCGGGGACGCGACCGGCTCACGAGCGGCGTGTGGGCGCGGGCGCTGAAGGCCGAGGACGACGTGGCGCGGAAGCTGATCCAACAAGCGGTGAAGGCGCTGGGCGCGGGCGTCGCGTCGTGCGTGAACGTGCTCGACGTGGAGGCCGTGGTGATCGGCGGCGGGATGGGGGTGCGGCTCGGGGAGCCGTACGTACGGAAGATCCGCGAGGCGATGATGCCCCACCTGTTCGTGGAGTCGCAGCCGCCGGCGGTGCACGTCGCGACGCTCGGCGACCTCGGCGGGGCGATCGGCGCGTCGCTGCTCGTTGCCCGGCCCCGCTCGGACAAATAGGTACACTCGCGAGTGTGAGTGAGGTGGCCGGTGTCGTGCTGGCCGGGGGCCGCTCCACTCGCATGGGCCGGCCCAAGGCAAACCTCGAGTGGCATGGCTCCACTCTGATTCACCGCGTCACGGGCATCGTCGGCCGCGCTGTCGACGGACCGGTCGTGGTCGTGCGCGCGCCCGACCAGGAGCTGCCGGACTTGCCGCCCGGCGTGCGCGTGGTGGAGGACGCCGCCGAGGGCCGCGGCCCGCTGCAGGGTCTGGCGGCCGGGCTGGCGGCGGTCCGCGACGAGGCCGAGGTGGCGTACGTCTCCTCGACCGACGTGCCGCTCCTGCATCCCGCGTTCGTGAGGGCGGTGGTCCGCGCGGCCGCCGGGGCCGATGTGGATGTTGCGCTGCCGGTCGTGCACGGCTTCCGCCATCCGCTGGCGGCCGCGTACCGGACCTCGCTCATCGACGCGGTCGAGCGGCTGATCGCCGAGGACCGGATGCGGCCGGCCTTCCTGTTCGAGCAATGCCGCGTGCGCGAGCTGGCCGAGGACGACCTGCTGCGCGACCGCGAGCTCGCCGAGGCGGACCCCGAGCTGCTGTCGGTGCTGAACCTGAACGAGCCCGACGACTACGAACGAGCCCGCTCACGCGCCGCGCCGAGCGTGACCGTGCGCCGCTACGGCACGCTCGCCACGAACCTGGGCCGCGAGCCGATCGCGATACGGGCGGCGACGCTGGAGGCGGCGGCTTCCGCGGCGGGCGTGGCGCTTGATCGTCATGTCGTGGCCGCGCTGAACGGCGACCAGATCACCCGGCATCCCGAGCTGCCGCTGGCCGGCGGCGACGAGATCGCGTTCCTCGCGGCGGACGCGGGGGGCTGAGCATGACCGCCGCCATACCCGCCGCCGCTCGCCTCGTCCGGACCGAGCTCGAAGGCGTAACGCTCTCGGCAGCCGAGGGCGCGCTGCTCGTGCGGGGCGACCCTCATCCGTTCGCACTGGCGGGCGACTGGGCGGGCGGCGGAGCGCTGGTCGGCTCGGAGCCGCTGGTGATCGCGGGGCCCGAGGAGGATCCGTTCGACCTGCTTGACCGCCAGCCGGCCGTGGACGCCTCCTCCCGGGAGCAGCCGCCGGTCGGCGCGGCCGTGGGCGGCGGCTGGTTCGGCTACCTCGGGTACAACCTCGGAGCCCGCCTCGAGCGCGTCCCGCCTCCGCCGCCGCGGCGCGTGCCGCTTCCCGACTTCGCGCTCGCCTTCTACGACCACCTCCTCCACCTCGACCCCCACGGTCGATGGTGGTTCGAGGCGCTGTGGACCGATGAGCGCACCGACGCGCTGAACGCCCGGCTCGACCTTCTGCGCACCCGGCTCGCCGAGGGCGTTCGCGAGCGGCCCGTGTGGGTCGGCAACTTCCAGCCCGCGCCGCCGGGCGGAGCCGGCCACGTGACCGCGATCGAGGAGTGCCGCGAGCGGATCGCCGCCGGCGAGATCTTCCAGGCGAACCTCTGCCTCCGGCTCGAGGCGGAGTGGAGGGGCGACCCGCTCGACCTGTTCGCCCGCACCGCCGGAGCGCTCGAGCCGCGCCATGCGGGCGTGATCGCGGGCCCGTGGGGCGCGGTGTGCAGCCTCTCGCCCGAGCTCTTCCTGCGCCGCCGCGGGCGCGAGGTCGTGACCGAGCCGATCAAGGGAACCGCGTCCCGCACGGCCGGCCTGGGCCCGGCCGACGCGTCGCGCACGGCTCTCGCCGCGTCCCTCAAGGACCGCGCCGAGAACGTGATGATCGTGGACCTGATGCGCAACGATCTCGGCCGCGTGTGCGAGTACGGATCCATCGAGGTGCCCGCGCTGAACGAGCCGCGGCAGGCGCCCGGCGTGTGGCACCTGGTCTCGACCGTGCGCGGGCGGCTGCTGCCGGACGCCGGCGACTCGGACCTCCTGCGCGCGTCCTTCCCGCCCGGGTCGGTTACCGGCGCGCCGAAGATCCAGGCCATGCGCGTGATCGCCGAGCTGGAGGCTGGTGGCCGCGAGGCGTACACCGGCGCGGTCGGGTTCGCGAGCCCGGTCGCCGGGCTGGAGCTGAACGTCGCGATCCGGACGCTCGAGATGAGCGGCGAGCGGATCTGGATGGGCGCAGGCGGTGGCATCGTGGCCGACTCGGTAGCCGAGAGCGAGCTGGAGGAGTGCTTCGTGAAGGCACGCCCCGTGATCGCGGCGGCGGGCGCCCGCCTGATCGAGGAGCCGCGCGTGACCCGAGTCGCCCCCGTGCCCGCACTGGCCGGCGGAGCCGATCGTCCCGACCCGGCCCTCGGAGTGTTCGAGACGATCCTCGTCCGCGGCGGCACCCCAATCGACCTGCGCGCGCACCTGGCCCGGCTCGAGCGGAGCGTGGAGACCCTGTACGCCACCAAGCTGCCCGAGGACCTCGAGAAACGCGTCCTCGCCACCACGGCGACCGCCCCGCTGCAGCGCCTCCGCGTAGTCGCCACACCCACGGCCACCGATGTCCAGAGCGAACCCCTTGCGTCAGAACCACCTCCTGACCCGGTGGTCCTTGCCCCAGCCGTCCTCCCTGGCGGACTGGGTGCACACAAGTGGCGGGACCGGCGGCTCGTCGACGAGCTCGCCGAGCGGCTCGATGCGGTGCCGCTGATCCTGGACCTCGACGGCGACGTGCTCGAGGCCGCATACGCGAACCTGTTCATCGTGGAGGGCACGCACGTCGTAACAACGCCGTTGGATGGCCGTCAGCTTCCCGGCACCGTCCGCGCGCGAGTGCTCGCACTCCATCCCGCGCGCGAGGAACGGCTGACGCTCGACCGGATCGCGGCCGCCGACGAGCTCCTCCTCGCGTCCTCGATCCGCGGCATCCACCCGGCCCGCCTCCTCGATGGCGAGGAGCCCGGCTTCCAGCTGGGCGCCCGCCTCCGCGCGGCACTCCGCGAAGACAGCCTGGGAGCGGCCGGCGAAGGAGGCCGCGCGTGATCCGCGCGAAGCGCCCACGGCCGGCGTGTGACGGAGGCCGCGCGTGAGCCGCGCGAAGCGCCCACGGCCGGCTTGTGACGGAGGCCGCGCGTGACCCGCGGTACTCCCGCCGCCGCTTTCTCGGCGACCGGTGCGCCGGGCGGCTACTTCGGGCGGGCGCTCGTCGTGGACGTCGACACAGGAGGGGCGGAGACGGTCGAGCTGCCGGAGCGTGTCCTTCGGGGCACCATCGGAGGGGCCGGGCTCGGCACCTGGCTCATGCACCGGCTCGGGCCGGCGGGTGTCGATCCGCTCGCTCCCGAGGCGCCGCTCGCGTTCGTCTTCTCGCCGCTGGTCGGCACGCCGCTCACCACGAGCGCGAAGTTCGCGGTCGTCGCGAAGTCGCCGCTCACCGGTCTGCTGAACGATGCACTCGCGTCGTCGCACTTCGCGATCGCCGGCAAGCTGACCGGCAACGACGCGATCGTCGTACGCGGTGCCGCCGATCGCCCGTCGGTGCTCGTCGTGGACGGCGGCGGTCCGCGGATCCTTCCCTCGCCGCGCCTGTGGGGCCTGTCGGCCGCGGACGCCGAGGATCGGCTTCGCGACCACCTCGGCCCGGCGTGGCGCGTGGCCGCCATCGGCCCGGCCGGTGAGCGGCTCGTCCGGTACGCGACCGTCTCGCACGACGGTCGCCACGCCGGCCGCGGCGGGCTCGGCGCCGTGCTCGGCGCGAAGAACATCAAGGCGGTCGCCGTCAGGGGAGCGGGCGTCAAGCCGCCGCTCGCGGACCCCGAGCGGGTGCTCGCCGCCGCGCGCGACCTTCGCGGCCGCTCCTTCGGCCCGGCAACCGCGAAGTACCGCGAGCTCGGCACGCTCGCCAACCTCCTCTCCTTCAACGCGATCAACACGCTCCCCACGCGCAACTTCAGCGCCGCGTCCTTCGAGGGCGCGCCGAAGCTCGCCGCCGAGGAGCTGCACGAGCTGCGCCTCGTCGCGCGCGAGAGCTGCGCCTCCTGCACGATCGGCTGCGAGCACATCTACGCCGCGCCCGGCGGCGGCACCGCGCGCGTGGAGTACGAGAACGTGTTCGCGCTCGGGCCGCTGTGCGGCGTGTCGGACCCCGACGCCGTCCTCGCCGCCAGCCGGCTCTGCGACGACCTCGGCATCGACACGATCTCCGCCGGCGGCACGCTCGCGTGGGCGATGGAGTGCGCCGAGCGCGGCCTGATCGACGCGCCCTGGCTCCGCTTCGGCGATGCCGATGCGCTCGTGCGCGCGCTTAACGAGATCGGCGCCCGCGATGGGCTCGGCGACCTCCTCGCCGAGGGCTCCCGCCGCGCCGCCGAGCAGGTGGGCCAGGGCTCCGAGGCCTTCGCCCCGCACGTCAAGGGCCTCGAGCTGCCCGGCTACGAGCCGCGCACGCTCCACGCGATGGCGCTCGGCCTTGCCGTGAACGCCCGCGGCGCCGACCACAACCGCTCCGGGGCGTACGAGGCCGACCTCTCCGGCTCACTCGACCGCCTCGCCGGCGGAGACGAGCATGTGGCCGCCGCCATCGAGACCGAGGACCGCGCCGCGATCATCGACTCGCTCATCCTGTGCAAGTTCCTGCGCGGGGTGTTCGACGAGCCGTGGCCCGAGTGGGCCGCGCTGCTCGAGCCCGTGACGGGCTGGGACGTGGACGCCGAGGAGCTCCGCCGCACCGCGCGGCGCATCGTCGTCGCCAAGCGGCTCTTCAACCTCCGCGAGGGCTGGACGCGCGCCGAGGACCGCCTGCCCGAGCGCTTCCTGACCGAGTCGCTCGAGCTCGACTCGGGTCGCCGGGCAACTCTCACCGAGGCCCGCCTGACGCACATGATCGATGCCTACTACGACGGTCGCGGCCTGACCGTGCAGGGCGTTCCCAAGCCGGAAACCAAGACGTGGCTCGGCTTGGACCTATTTGTGCAAGCGCCATGAGTGGCGCTAGGCTCCGAGCGTGGCCATAACCGCTCCTCCGGCCGCCCGCACCGTCACCCTGAGCATCGACGGTCAGGAGCTCACGGTGCCCGAGGGCACCACGATCTACGACGCGGCGAAGGGCGCCGGCATCGACATCCCGGTGCTGTGCCACGACGAGCGCTACGACCCCGTCGGCGTGTGCCGCATGTGCGTGGTCGACGTGGGCGCACGCGTGTACGCCGCCGCCTGCGTTCGCCCGTGCGAGGACGGCATGGAGGTGAAGACGGCCACGCCGGAGGTGGAACAGCGCCGCGGCTCGCTCACCCAGCTCCTGATGGCGGACCAGCCGCCCACCGAGGAGGACCCGAAGGAGACAACGACCGCCGACAACGAGCTGCTCGCGCTCGCCCGCCGCTACGGCATCGACCGCGAGGACGGCATCCCGCTCGGCGGCGGCCGTGGGATCGACCTGAGCAACCCGGTCATCGCCGTCAACCACGACGCCTGCATCCTGTGCGACCGCTGCGTCCGCGCCTGCGACGACATCCAGGGCAACGACGTGATCGGCCGCTCCGGCAAG
>Ga0126306_10001832_pt1 | contig 11568 bp, 13 predicted proteins | sample Plot27_FD_92592 | JGI IMG/M metagenome (GOLD analysis project Ga0126306, IMG submission 92592) | Serpentine soil microbial communities from UC McLaughlin Reserve, CA, USA - Plot27 | ecosystem: Environmental > Terrestrial > Soil > Grasslands | place: USA: UC McLaughlin Reserve, Lake County...
CCCCGGGCCCGGCTCCCGGCTCCCCACCGACCAGGCGGCCACGGTGTCGTACAGCGCCTCCATGACCTCGTAGCGGCGCAGGAAGAACATGTCCTCGGGGTCGTCGAAGATCCCCATGGCGGCCAGGGCCCGCGACAGCTCCTTGGACTTGCCCCAGAAGGTGGCCCACATCCAGTGCTCGATGTAGAGCACGTGCTCCTCGATGTAGACGAACACCTTGCGGGCCAGGCCGACCATCTCGTCGAAGGCGGCCTGGTCGCCCTCGGCCAGCAGCGCCCGGTACTCGGCGGTGATCCGGTCACGCTCGGCCAGGACCTGGTCGGTCGGGCGGTCCAGGGCCTCGCCGGCCCGCACCCGCCGCACGTACTCCTTGACCGAGGCCAGCGGGATCCCCGGGTCGTCCAGCCAGGTGTCGAAGTAGTGGTAGCCGCCCGGGTGCCCGGGGTCGGTGTTGAACAGGAACCACGGGTCCGAGGTCCGCTCCCAGTCGGCCACCCACTCGCGGCCGCCCTCGCTCCCGGCGAGCCCCTCGAACAGCGAGCCGGGGTCGCCGGCCGCCAGGATGGCGTCCCCCACCCCGAGCCGCTCGGCCTCCTTGGCCAGGCGCTTGAGCTCGTCGTCGGGCCGGTACAGATCGACGTGGAGCCCGCCCACCATGCGCGAGATCGACTGGTCGGTGATCTCACCGAACGCCTGCTTGGCGAACATGAAGAAGGTCAGGTAGGCGGCGTAGCCGACGTTCAGCAGCTCGAAGTGGTACTGGTAGGTCTTGTACATGGTGAGGACGAGCTTGGAGAAGTCCTCGATCATCCGGTACCCGGACGAGTAGCCGACGTGGTCGAACACCACCGACTCGTCCTCCAGCTCGGGCAGGGGCTCGAACCGGATCGCCTTGATCTCCTCCAGGTGGGCGGTGACCTTCTCCTTCCACTCGGCGTAGATCTGGTCCCAGTGCTCGTAGTAGTGGCCGCCGCGGCGGCCGAACAGCTCGGCCCGCTCGGGGATGCTCTCGGGCGGGGCCGGCACCGGGGTCACGTACAGGTAGCCGTTGAGGATCCGCTGGTCGACCCCGAACGCCGGCGGCATGGCGAAGATGCGGGTGTTGAACGCCCCAAGGGCCTGCCACCAGCACTCGCACTGGATCTCGTCGTACGGGTGGAGCACGCCCGGGTGGTGCAGCCGGTCCTGGAACCAGAAGCGCTGCTCGTCCAGGTCGCGGCGGTCGTCGCCGAACAGGTGGTACCAGTTGTACAGCTGCTCCCAGCCCTCGGCGCCCTCGGGGGTCGGGACCTCCAACGGGCTGGGGAAGCGGTCCTGGCTCATCGGCTGCTCCTTTCCGCTGGGAGCTGGTCGGCGCCCGCGACCAGGGCGACCACGGCGGCGTCGACGGCCGCCCCGCCGGTGGCGGTCTGGGCGGCGTCGTCGGTGGCGACCAGCACGGTGTTGCCGGCGGCCACGTCGATCAGGTCGACGGCCACGTGCGCGGCCGAGGTGGACAGCTCCCGGACCAGGACCATCCGGCGGCCGTCCAGGTCGGGCACCTGGCGCTCGGCCCAGACCCGGCCGAGCACCTCGGCCAGCAGCATCAGGCGCTCCCGCGCGACTTCTTGCCGGGCTCGATGGCCCGGCCCGACAGCTGCTCGGCGGTGCCGTTGGCCAGCAGGGCCGAGGCGACCTCGTGCGGCTTGGGGTAGATCTGGGCCGAGCGCAGGTCGCCGTAGCGGCGGACCGCCTCCGACCCGGCCTCCATGGCCTGGCGGACGGCGGCGATGCTGCCCTGGATGGCGGCGGCGAAGTAGCCGCTGGACACCCGCTCGACGGCCACGCACTCCACGTCGGCGGTCTTCATCATGGCCTCGATCCCGGCCGTGAGCCCGACCACCCCGCGGGTCTCGAACAGGCCAATGGCACGCTCCGACGGCATCTGGGCCTCCTATCCGTCCAGCAGCCGCGGGTTGCCGGCGATGGCCGCGACCGGCCGGCTCGGGCTGGCGAAGATGATCGACTTGACCTTGCCCCGGGAGACCGCCCTGGCCGTCTCCTCCCCGATCTCCACCGCCTCCTCGACGGTGGCCAGGTCGCCCCCGAGGGAGACCGCGACCAGCCCGCCGCCCAGGCGCATCACCCCGTTCACCCGCACCTCGGTCGCCTTCACCATCGCGTCGATGGCGTCGAAGATGGGGACGAACCCTTCGGCCTCGATGAACCCGGCCGCCTCGTTGGCCATGCCGCTCCTCCCGTCGCTCGTGCCGCTCGCCTCAGCCGTCCAGCCAGGTGACCACCGCCGCCCCGGTGCCCCAGACCGGCCCGTACTCCAGCACCCGGGCCGGCCGGTCGCAGGCGCCGCTGCCGGCCAGGAAGGCCAGGGCCCGCAGCTGGCTGTCGGCCTGGGCCTCCCGGGCGTATTCCTCCCGGAGAGCCAGCACCTCGTCGGTGCGCCCGGCCGCCAGCAGGTCGAGCACGCGGCGGTTCCAGGCGTCGTGACCGGCGTCCTCGAAGCGGTCCTCGGCCGGCTCGATCCAGCGCTGGATCAGCCCCGAGGACAGGCCGGACACGGCCACGAAGGCGACCCGCCGGCCCAGCTTCCCGGCGGCCAGGGCGGCCGCCTCGGCGATCCGGCCCAGGTTGCCCGCGGCCGCGTACAGGTTGCAGGAGACGAGCGCGATCGGGCGTGACCGGTCGGGGTCGACCAATTTGCCGGCGACCACCGTGCCGGTGTCGACCGGGAAGCCGTCGTAGCGGGTCCGGCGGGCCTGGAAGCCCATGTCCTCGGCCTGGCAGGCCCAGGCCTCGGCCAGCTCGACGTCAACGCGCAGGTCGTAGTCGAGGGTGCCGTAGTCGTAGGCGTACCAGTTCTCGTCGACATGGTGGCCGCGGGGGTTGGGGTCGACCTGGAACTGGTGCCCGAGCACGGTGAACCACTGGGTCGAGAGGACCACGAAGGCGTCCGGGCCGGCCGCGCGCAGGTCACGGCCGGCCTGCCGGGCCGCGTCGGCCAGCAGCTTCCAGCTCGGGGCCGGCTCGGCCGCCAGCAGGTGCGGCATCCCCGGGACCAGAGCCGCCCCGACGACCGTCACCCTCGCACCCCGGTCACGAGCGGGCCCCGGTGATGGGGCGGGGCCGGTCGGCGTCGTCGGGCCCGGGGGCCCAGCCGGGCGGGGCCGGATGGGGCCGGGCCGGGCTGGCCGGGTCCCACTCGATCACCGCGTTGCCGGTGCCGATGATGGTCCCGTAGCCGAGCACGTCCCCGGGGATCTCCGGCCAGCCCAGGGCCGACAGCAGCCACGACAGGCTGCCCGCCTTGACCTCGGCCGCGGTGGCCTCGATGTGGCGGGGCAGGAACGCCCGCAGCTCCCGGGTCCGGCCGGCCCGGACCAGGGTGAGCAGGTCCATGTCCCAGCGGTACTGGTGGTCGTCGTAGGGGTGCTCGGCGGCCATGTCCTCGGGCAGGTCCGGCTCCCGGTCCCAGTGGAGGTGGGACAGCGAGTTCGACCCGGCGAGCACGGCCCGCCGCCCGGTCTGCTCGACGGCCCGGCGGGTGGCCGCCCCCAGGCGCTCCATCTGCTCCAGGTCGGCGTCGGAGTAGAAGTAGGGGTTGTTGTTGGCCGACAGCGACACCACCGGGATGTCCCAGTCCGGGTTGAGCAGGTGCAGGGCGCCGATGGTGGCGTAGTCGACCCGCACCCCGGGGTTGGTCAGCTTGCGGGTGACCAGGCCGGCGTCGGCGGCGCAGTCGGCGATCGCGGTGGCCAGCTCCACGTCGGTGCGGAAGTCGTACCGGTAGCGGAGCAGGTGCGGGAAGATCGGCTCGACCGACAGCCCCCGCGGGTTGGGCACGCAGTTCACATGGTGGCCGACCATGGTGATCCAGTGGGGGGCGTGGACCACGATCACGTCCGGCCGGTGCCGCTCCCGCAGCCGCCGCCTGGCCTCCTGGTAGGCCCAGCGCAGCAGCTCCCAGCCGCCCCGCGACCGGGGCTCGTTCTGGGGCGGGTTCTCGGCGTAGATCAGGTGCGGCGGGTGCGGGGCCAGGAACCCGGCAACGATCCCCGGCCCCCGCTCGTCCCCCCCACCCGGGCCCAGCTCGGCCGCTGGCACACCGGCCGGGGGCGGGGCCGTCTGCGGCGGCCGCCGCCGGTCCCCGACGGTGACGTGGAAGACGCGCGACATGCCCGGACGCTAGCCACCGGTCCGCCCGTTGCCTACGCTGATGTCCGGTATCGCCGGACACATTCGGGGGTGGTGATGGGGGCGGGCGGGACCCGGGTCGGGTCGGTGGCCAAGGCGGCCAGGGTGCTGCAGGCGTTCACGCCGCTGGTGGCCTCGCTGAGTGTGCGGCAGGTGGCCGAGCGGACCGGGATCCCGCGCAGCACCGCCCACGCGATCTGCCTGACCCTGTGCGACGCCGGGCTGCTGGAGGAGGGGACGGGGCGCGGCTACCGGCTGGGGCCGGCCCTGGTCGGGCTGGGCGGGCAGGTGATCGAGCGGACCGGGCTGGTTGGGGCGGCCGAAGGGGTGCTGGAGCGGCTGGCTCCCGGGGACGGGCTCGAGACCCACCTGGGGCAGCTGGTCGGGGGGTGGGTGGTGTACCTGGATCGGGCCGGCGGGCCGGTGCGGGCGCCGATGCACAACCGGGTCGGGCTGCGGGCCCCGGCCCACCTGACCGGCTGCGGCAAGGCGGCCCTGGCCCTGCTCCCGGCGGCCGAGGTGGCGGCCCGGGTCGGGACGGTGTGCGCGGCCGAGTCGCGGCACCTCCCCGACCTGGCCGCCCTGGCCCGGGAGCTGGCCGGGGCCCGCCGGGCCGGGTTCGTGGTCAGCGACACCTTCCAGCCCGGGAGGACCTCGGTCGCCGCCCCCGTGCCCGACCCGGCCGGCGGGCCCGCCGGCGGGATCTCGGTGGCCGGCCCGACCCCGCTGCTGACCGGCCCCCGCTTCGACCGCATCCGCGACCAGGTGGTGGCCGCGGCCGCCACCATCGGCCGCCGCCTGGCCGCCGGGGCGGGAACCTGACATGGGTGACCCGGCCGACGCCGAGCTGCACGACCACTACGCCAGGGGCGGCGAGCGTGGCCGCCTCGACGAGGCCGTGGGCGAGGTCGAGCTCGAGCGCACCAAGGAGATCCTGCTCCGGCACCTCCCGGATCCGCCGGCGGTGGTGGCCGACATCGGCGGCGGACCGGGCCGCTACGCCCTCTGGCTGGCGGGCGCGGCCACCGGGTCGAGCACCGCGACCTGGTCGCCCTCCATGTCGAGCAGCTCCGGGCCGCCGCCGGCGGCCTCGACGGGATCAGCACCGCGGTGGGTGACGCCCGCCAGCTCGACCTCGGCGACGCCTCGGTCGACGCCGTGCTCCTGCTGGGCCCGCTCTACCACCTGCCCCGCCGCCAGGACCGGGTGCGGGCGCTGGGTGAGGCCCGCCGGGTGGTGCGGCCCGGGGTGCCGGTGTTCGTGGCCGCCATCAGGCGCTGGGCGGCCCGCCTGGACGGCGAGCTGGCCCAGCGCCTCTACGAGCCGCTGCCGGAGGTCCGCGAGCGGACGCCGGAGGTCGAGCGCGCCGGGGTGATGCCGCCGCTGTTCCCGGGGTCGTTCTCCGGCTACAGCCACCGGCCGGGGCAGCTCCGGGCCGAGCTCCGCGGCCCCGGCCTGGAGGTCGTCGACCTGGTCGGGGTCGAAGGCCTGGCGTTCGCACTCGGCGACCTCGACCGGCGCCTGGCGACCCGGTGGGCCGGGCCGTCGTGCTCGACGCCGCCCGGGCCGTCGAGCGGGTGCCCGAGCTGCTCGGGCTCGCGGTCCACCTGCTGGCCACGGCCCGGCGGCCTACGGGCTGACCGGGGTGCGCTGGTCGGGGGCGGCGTCCGGGTCGAGGACCCAGTGGGCGCTGAGGTGGCCCGGTAGCGGCGGTACAGCGAGGGCGCGAGCACGTCGGGCGGCGTCTTGGCGCGGGCGCCGGCGGCCAGGCCCCGCTCGCCCGGGTTGACCTGGAGGCCCTGGTCGAGCTCGGCCCCGGACAGCTCGGCGGCGGTGGCCGCCATGTAGACGGCCTGGCCGGTGCCGACCGGGGCCTGGGAGTCGAACACCACGATGCTGAGCTCGGGGCGGGCAGCCAGGTTCCTGGAGTGGGTCGCCTCCGGGGAGGAGATCCAGTAGAGGTCGCGGTAGCGGTCGGCGGCGAAGAACACCGGCGACACCCAGGGGCGGCCGTCGGCGTCGGCGGTGCCAAGGGTCATGTAGTGGTTGGCGTCGAGGATGGCCCGGGCGACGGCGTCCAGGTCGGGCTGCTGCGGCTGGGTCATGGCGGCCTCCGGAGTCGGCGGGTGACCTCGGCCCAGGCGGGCGAGGCGGGATCGATCACGTCCATGTGGCCGGCGCCGGCCAGCTCGACCAGCTCGACCGGGTCGCCGGCGGCGGCCGCGGCGGCGGCGTAGGCGCGGCTCTGGGCGACCGGGACCCGGGTGTCGGCGTCGCCGTGGACCAGCAGCTGGGCCACGCCAAGGGGCAGGCGGGCCAGCGGGGAGGCGAGCCGGTAGCGGGCGGGGTCCTGGCCGGGGGTGGCGCCGAGGAGCTCGGCCACGGCGCCCTCGCCGAGGCCGTCGTCGGCCCCGGCGGCCAGGTCGCAGACCCCGGCCAGGCTCACGGCCAGCCGGGGCACGACCCGCGGCCCGGCCCCGGGAGCGGCGGCTGGCAGCCCGGGCCGGGCCGCCGACCACAGGGCCAGGTGGCCGCCGGCCGAGTGCCCGGCCACGACCAGCCGGTCCAGGTCCAGCGGCTCCCGGCCGGCGAGCGCGGCCAGGTGGTCGAGGCCGGCGGCCACGTCCTGGAAGGTGCCGGGCCAGCCGCCGCCGGGCTGGCCGACCCGCCGGTACTCCAGGTTCCAGGCCGCGAGCCCCCGCCCGGCCAGGTCGGCGGCCAGCGGCCGCATCAGCTCCAGGGTCCGCCGGGCCCGCCAGAACCCGCCGTGGAGCAGGGCCACCACCGGCCAGGGCCCGTCGCCGGCGGGCCGCCACAGCTCCCCGAACCGGTCCGTGCCGGCCCCGTAGGCCTCGGCCGGCGCGGCCCGGCTCATGGCCCCAGCCCGAGCCGCCGCCGGACCCGCTCGAAGGAGCCGCCCGGGTCGCCGACGTCGAAGTGGACCCCGGCCATGCCGGCGGCGTCGGCGCCGGCCACGTTCGACGGGTCGTCGTCGACGAACACGATCCCGGCCGGGTCAAGGCCCATGGCCACCGCGGCCTGGTGGTAGGCCCGCGGGTCGGGCTTGGCCACGCCGGTCTCGCTCTCGTCCAGGAGCACGTCGAAGGAGCTGAGGAACTCGCTGCGGGCCACCACCTCGCGGCTCAGAAAGGCGACCAGCTTGCTGGTCAGCAGGCCGGTGCGCAGCCCGGCGGCGCGGGCGGCGGCGACCAGGGCCGGGCCCTGGGGCCGCACGGCCAGCCCGTCCGGGGTCTCGAAGATGCGCCTGGTCACCTCCGGCCAGCTCAGGGCGTGGCCGAGCCGGTCGCTGAGCTCGGCCGCTCGCCGGTCGAAGAAGGCCCGGGAGCTGAGCTCGCCGGCCCGGACGGCACGCCACAGCGGGTCGGTGGCCGGGTCGAGCGGACCCCGCCAGGGCAGCGTCCCGGGCGGCCAGCCGTTGCGGGCCTCGAAGTCCTCCAGCAGCTCCCAGGGGGTCGGGAGCAGGACCCCGCCCACGTCGAGCAGGACGCCCTTGGCGTCGGGCCCGGACATCTCAGTCGGGCTCGGGCCCGCCGGGGGGGTCCGGGGGACCGCCGGGGTGGTCCCCCGGTGGATCGGGGCCCAGAGCCGCCGGGCGGCCCAGGTAGCCGAGCATCCGGTCCATCACCGAGGTCCCGGCGGGGACGACGGCCTGGCGGGGCCGGCGGCTCCAGACCGTCTCCGGGCGGGCCTGGAGCAGCCACAGCTCGCGCCCACCCGCCGGCCCGGGCCCGACCGCCCACTCGATGTCCTGGGGCACCCCGAGCGCCTGCTCGACCCGCTTGCCCAGGGCGGCCAGCTCGGCCACCTCGGCGTCGTCGAGGCTGGGTCGGGCCCGGTCGGCCTCCGCGACCTCGACCCGGGCCACCCGCCCGGCGGCCGGGTCGAAGCGGTAGGCGACCGCCTTCTCGCCCACCGAGCGGGAGCGCAGCTCCAGCGTCACCTTGTCGACGGCGAACCGGTCGGGGGTGACCTCGCCCTCGACCACCGCGGTGCCGAGCCCGTAGGCGGCCTCGATGGTGACCTGGGAGCGGTCGCCGGTCAGCGGGTCCAGGGTCAGCAGCACCCCGGCGGCCTGGGCCGGGACCATGGCCTGGACGACCACGCCCATGGCGATCTCGTCGTCACTGACCCCCAGCCGGGCCCGGTAGGCGACCGCCCGGTCGGTGAACAGGCTGGCCCAGCAGCGGCTGACGTGCTCGACGACCTGGGTGGCCCCGCGCACCCACAGGTAGGTGTCCTGCTGGCCGGCGAAGGAGGCCTCGGCGGTGTCCTCGGCGGTGGCGCTGGAGCGGACCGCCACCGGCACCCCGGTATCCCCGCCGAGCCGCCGGTAGGCGGCCGTGACCTCGGCCGCCAGCCGGTCGCCGACCGTGACCGGCCGGCCCCCGGCGGCCAGCGCCTCCCGGTAGGCGGCGGTGCTGACCGCGAACCCGGCCGGGACCCGGTGGCCCTGGCGGACCAGGTGCCCGAGGCCGACCGCCTTTCCGCCGACCAACGGCGCGGCCTCGGCCCCGCACTCCTCCAGCCAGAGGACGTGGCTGCCCGGGTCGCGCATCTGGCCGTCTCCTGCGGGTCGGGTTCACCACCGTAGCAGTGTGCCGGGCTCCTCGACTCGGCGCCGGCAGCCTCTAGACTGCGACGGCTGGTCAGCTCACGAAGGCGGGGAACGATGCAGCGTGCCTACGGACTGGAGATCCCCCAGACCCTGGAGGAGGTATGTGACCCGCGGCGGATGGCCCTGCTGGTCTACGACATGCAGGAGGGGATCGTCCGCCACCTGCCGGACGCCGGGGCGTTCACCGCCAGAGTCGTCCGGGTGGTCGACGCCGCCCGGCGGGCCGGGGTGCGGGTGGTTTTCGCCAGGCACCTGTCGCTGCCCAACGAGCTGGCCGGCGTCTTCCAGCTCCGCACGGCCATGGCCTGGCAGCGGGTCGAGCGGGTCGAGGAGGTGCGGTCGCTGTTCCAGCGGGACTCGCCCGACTTCCAGCTGGTGCCCGAGCTGGCTCCGCTGCCCAGCGAGGCCGTGTTCGACAAGCTGGCCATGTCGATGTTCGTCGGCACCCCGCTGGAGCTGGTGCTGCGCGACTGCGGCATCAACGCCTTCGCCATCGTCGGGGCGGTGACCGAGATCGGTATCGAGCCCACCGTTCGCCACGGCGCCGACCTCGGCTTCATCCCGGTGGTGGTCGCCGACGCCTGCGGCTCGGTCGACCCGGCGGCCGGCGAGCGCTCCCTGGCCAGCCTCGGCTACGCCAAAATGTCGCTCCAGACCGACGTCGAGACCTTCACCGGCCTGCTCGGCTAGAGGCACTCCCGGGGGAGCACGAACCAGCGCAGCCCCTCGAAGTCGGCCGACATGCCGGGGAGCGGGCCCCCGTCGCCGTCACCGTCGCGGTTGGCGGGGCGGGCGGCCAGCAGGCGGCGGGCTTGGTCGAGGTAGCCGGCCAGGGCGTCGTCGGAGGCGGTGGTGTGGGGGACCCCGGCCTCCAGGCGGCCGTCGGCGTCGTAGCGGAGGGCGTGCAGGCGCAGGGGCGGCTCGACCGGGCCCCGGCGGTGGCGCCACAGGCCGGTGGCGGGGTCGAAGCGGTAGTCGCCGAGCAGCTTCCAGCCCTGGTCGGCGACCAGGTGGACGGCGTCGAGGAGGTACTGGAACACCACTTCGGAGATGAAGTAGTTGAAGTTCACCCGGACCCAGCCCGGCTTGATGCCCTCGCAGCCGCGGGTGATCTCCCGCTCGAAGGAGTGCGACCGCTCGATGTCGATGCCGAGCAGCCGGTGCCCGTAGGGGCCGGCGCACGAGCAGCCGCCCCGCGACTGGATCCCGAACAGGTCGTTGAGCAGCGCCACCACGAAGTTGTGGTGCAGATAGCGGGGGTCGTGGCGGACGACGAAGGACACGATCGAGAGCCGCTCGGCCTCGAGGTTGCCGAGCAGCTCGATGTTGGGGTTGGCGCCCCAGGAGGCGATGGCCCGGCGGATGAAGGACCGCTCCAGGGCCTGGATGGCGTCGGCCCCGACGGCCTGCTTGAGCTGGAAGACCAGGCCGGCCCGGATCGACTCGACGATCGCCGGGGTCCCGCCCTCCTCCCGCTCCACCGGGTCCTCGGGGTAGCGGTGCTCGGTCGGGTTGACGTAGGCGACGGTGCCGCCACCCGGGACCGTCGGGACCCGGTTGGTGAGCAGCTCTCGCCGCACCACCAGCACGCCGGGGGTGCCGGGGCCGCCGATGAACTTGTGGGGTGACAGGAACACCGCGTCCTTGTAGGCCAGCGGGCCGCCCTCGGCGGTCCCCATGTCGATCTGGACATAGGGGCCGGCGGCGGCGAAGTCCCAGAACGACAGGGCGCCGTGGCGGTGCAGCAGCGACGCGATGGCCCGGGTGTCGGACACGATCCCGGTGACGTTGGAGGCGGCCGAGAAGCTGCCGATGCGCAGGGGGCGGCCGGCGGTGCGGCGCAGCTCCTCGGAGAGCTGGCCGAGGTCGATGTGGCCGTCGGCGTCCTCGCTGATCACCACCACCTCGGCGATCGACTCGCGCCAGGGCAGCTCGTTGGAGTGGTGCTCGAACGGCCCGGTGAACACCACCGGCCGCTCCTCCGGGGGGATGTGGTCCGACAGGCCATACCGGTCGTCCAGGTCGGACGGGATCCGGAGGTTGAGGATGCCGATGAGCTTGTCGACGGCCCCGGTGCTGCCCGATCCGCAGAACAGGACCACCGTGTCGTCGTCGCCGCCGACGGCGTCGCGGATGATCCGGCGGGCGTCCTCGCGGAGCCTGGTCGTCTGGAGGCCGGTGCCCGAGCTCTCGGTGTGGGTGTTGGCGTAGCGGGGCAGCACCTCGTGGCGGATGAAGTCCTCGATGAAGGCCAACGCCCGGCCGGAGGCGGTGTAGTCGGCGTAGATGATCCGCCGCGGGCCGTACGGCCCGTCCATCACCTCCCGGTCACCGATCACCGAGGACCGGATCCGATCGACCAGCGGTGACACCGTGTGCCGCAACTCCACCCCAACCACCTCGCTCGGCCTGTGTGCGGCGGCCCGTCCACTCTGGCACGAACCGCCGACGGCTGCCGAGGGGCGACCGGCTAGGCTGGTCGGAGCAGGCTCCGCCCAGCACCCCGGGAGTGCCCCGCCCATGGCCGTCACCGCCCGCCAGACCAGGCTCCACCCGGCGTGGGTCGCCGCCGGAGTGGCCTTCGTGGCCCTGCTCTGCGCGGCCGGGTTCCGGGCCGCCCCCGGGGTCCTGATGGTGCCCCTCCAGGAGGAGTTCGGCTGGTCTCGGGGGCTGGTGTCGCTGGCCGTCGGGGTCAATCTGGTCCTGTTCGGGCTGACGGCCCCGTTCGCGGCCGCCCTGATGGA
>Ga0126306_10001833_pt1 | contig 11567 bp, 11 predicted proteins | sample Plot27_FD_92592 | JGI IMG/M metagenome (GOLD analysis project Ga0126306, IMG submission 92592) | Serpentine soil microbial communities from UC McLaughlin Reserve, CA, USA - Plot27 | ecosystem: Environmental > Terrestrial > Soil > Grasslands | place: USA: UC McLaughlin Reserve, Lake County...
CCCGCCAGACCCCTACCTCGATCGGGCCGGCTACTTCGAAAGATGCTGGCCGGGATCCGGAAGCGAGAGCACGTTCGACTTCGCCCGGATCATCGAGGCGGGCGATGAGGTTGTCGTCACGTACGACGCAACACGCAAGGATGGTTCCCGGTTCCGGAACACGGAAGTGCTCACCTTCGAGGGCGACCAGGTTGCCGAGATCGAGGTCTATTTCGGTTGGAACCTCGCGTAGCGGCTGCGGCGAGCGGACGCTTCGGAGGAATCTCGACGGCAGTCCCTGCGAGCGGATTGCGTCGGCCCTCGCTATCGCCTTGAGGCACAGGGAGCACTCGAGCTCGCATCGCGGCGCGTGCTGCTCGTCGCGCATAGCGATAGCGCTTCCGCGTAGGCGGTCACCGTTGCTAACACGGCAAAGCGACGGCGGGGTTCTCTTGAAACGCCTCGCCGGTCTCGTCGCCTTCGTTCGTGATTCGGGCCAGCGCCGGACTGGCTCCTTGATTCCGGACGCTCCTCTGAGCGATGAGCGGAGCAATATGAAAATGCGGACGGCTGAATCCCCGGGGACCAGAGCTCGGTCGGGAGGGGCAGCCCCAGCGCGGCGTAGGCGAAGATTTCTCGGACATGCGCGTGTTCTTGTAAGTCCACGCTGCCGAGTCGGGGCCGTCGGACACCGACCCGCACGCTGTCTAGGGGAGGTTCGGGCGAGCCCGTCACGAAGCCGCGTGTGGCCCCGGCTCCAAGCTGAGCATCAGCGGGCTGTGGTCGCTGAGGCCCGCTCTATCGGCGACATTGCACGAGACGACACGCGCGGCGAGGTCCGAACTGACGAAGATGTGGTCGTCCTGGTAGGCGTTCGTCATCCCCTTCCTCCAGAAAGTCTGCTGCTCTTCGGTGTGGAACTTCCGCATGCAGTCGAAATAGCCGCGCGTCGAGAGCCCCTCGAGGAACTCGGTGTGGTGGGTCGTCCCGTAGACCGTGTCGTAGTTGCGAGACAGGTTCAGGTCTCCGCCAAGCACGAACGACCGGCGGGCCAGCAGCGGCTCAAGCGCGTCGAAGGCCCGGTCGAGGTTCGGGCGCACGTAGCGATCGACGATCCGGGCGTGGACGCTCGCCGCCACCAGCGTCGGGAATCCAGGCAACGCGACCTCTGCGGCCATCAGCCATCCGCGGTGCTCCGGGGGCAGCGGCAGCTCTCGGGCTACTCGCTGCTTGACGTAAATCGCAGATCCCCACAACTGGTGCGGGTAGGCTCGGGCGTGAAGGAGGTGCCCCGCGCGGGAGGCATCGAGGCGCGGAGTGGTCTCTTGCAGCAGCGCCAGGTCCGGCGCCAGGCCGTTGAGCAGGTGTCCCCACGCGGCTCGGTTGTTCCGCATGTTCCAGGCGACAACGATCATCTCGGCTCCCCTCGTCCCGACCGTACCTCACCGGCGGTGCTGCTTCGCCTTATCGGCGGAGGTCCTGTATGACGCGGTCGGTCATGGGCCGCTTTCAGGCCCGGCGGACCCGTCTAGCAAATCCCACCGATCCTCATACTTAGCCAAGTCGTTGGTGCGCACCTGCTCGTGCGTGATCAGTCGTGCCACCACGGCTGCCGGAACGACGAAGTACCGCGGGCCCTCGTCGGGGCCGCCAAGGTCGACGAAGACGAAAAATCACGTTTGCCGGTCAGCCGAACCTTCGCGAGGCGGAACGCGTACTTGTACGCCGGCGTTCGAGTCTTGACCTGGATCCGGGCGTATGAGTCACCCTCGGGCCGAGCTGCGAGGACATCGACGTCGGGGGTGTTCTTCGCTGTGAGCGTCGCGATCCATCCGCGCTTGGAGATTTCCCCCGCGACGAGGAACTCGCCGGCGACACCGGTCCGGATCCGGTCGCCGCTCGCTCGCGGCTGCTGCTCATCAGACATGCCTCGTGTATAGCGCGCTGCTGCCCCGGTAGTGCTCGCTGCGCTCCCGGGACGCCCGCGCGGCAACGGCCAATCCGAGCCGGATGAGCCCGACCGCGCGACTCGACGGCCTGTCCGGTACCCGCCCGCCAGCGCGCATGCGAGCGGTCCTCGGCTGTCGCTCGTCGCGCATTGCGACACTCCGGTCCGAGTCGCTGAGCCCGCTCTCAACAGGCGATAGGAGCAGCGTCGATCGGGGCCGGCGCGGGAAAGACCAGCGTCGACTCGCATGGGAGGCGTAGCGGCGGCGCCGCTCCGTTCCCGAAGAGGAGAACCGGTCGCGTGCGTCTGAAGTGTCCACCAGCGGAGCCATGCCCCTGAGCGATCGTGGGCGCCACGGAAGCGTCGGGTAGGCTCGCGGGCGTGAAGCCCGAGCATTGGATCGGTGCGATGGGGGTGGCAGGCACATTGGCTGCCGCGGTCGCGGGGGCTTGGATCGGCGGCAGCATCGCTAGCCGCTCGGGACGTGACTTGCAGCGTGAGCAGGCGGACCGCGAGGAGCAGCGGGCGATGGATGCAACACGTGCGGCGGCTACGGGAGCCGCTCGAGTGTATGTACAGCAGTTTCGGGAGGGATTGGTAGTCGTGAACGACTCACTGGCCGAAAAAAAGGTCTTGGTGCCGCGTCGATACCCAGTAGTTGAAATCGCATTGGAGGACAAGAAGCTCATTGCCTCCAGCGTGAAGATCAATCAATGGGCGGCTGTCTCCGACGCCGAGGCATGGCTTATCAGCGCATTCAGGCCCGACCGTGCTGCGATCCGAGAGGCGCGGAAGGGTGTCGCCAAGCCTGCCCTATCGAGCAACCGTTGCAGAAGCTACATCGGGGGGCGGGATCTCATTACGTCGGCGATCACAGCCCTCAGCGGCTTGACTGGTTCTGCCGCGGTGAATGAGCGGATTGCCGCTATCAACTGCAAAAATTTGCCCACCCTTTAGCGCCGAAGCCGCGACTTCTCGAGACGTTCGGGCCGAGGTCGGAGGCATCCGCACTAACCGAGCCGTCAGATCCCGCCTCGCTGTCTCGCATGGCACCTCGCAGCGTGGGCATGTTTGGGGCGAACTAGTGGTCGCATGAGCCGGGGAGTTCCCCTAGCTCGGCTAGGCGCTGCGGATTGATGGATGCAAGCGCGATGGGACCCTGCTCAAGGAGGAACCAGACCTTGCCCTCGGGGCCCGCGGCGAGCGCGCGGTATCCGGTCGTCTGGACGGGACGGACGGGGAATTCTCGAAGCGTTCCGGCTGTCGTGATGCGCCCGACACCGGAGTAGCTGCCGAGTATGTCGATGAAGTCGCGTTCCTTTGAGCTAGTCGTGAACCAGAGCGCGCCGTCCGGGCCGGCGGCGATCGATGCGGGCGGCTCGCGCGTACGCCACAGCCTCACCTTTCCTAGCGGCGTGATGCGCCCGATTCGGCGTCTGGAGTACTGCGTGAACCAGAGGTTGCCGTCGGGCCCGGTTGTGATCGCGGTCGGCTGAGGGTGACGGCCGAGGCCGCGCGTGAATCGCTGCACTCGTCCGCTCATCGAGATGGCGTCGATTGCGCCGTACTGGTCGGTGATCCACATGCGGCGGTCCGGTCCGGCGGTGATGGTGAGCAAGGCGCGGCGACGGGCGAGTCCGCGGGTGAACTCGTGAACTCTCCCAGAAAGCGACATCCGTCCGATCGCACGCTTCGCTCGGTCGATGAACCACACCGCGCCATCGGGACCGAATGCGAGGTCGTCGGGCCGCGATCGGCGCGGGAAGCCGCGTACGTAGCGGCGAACAGATCCGTCTGGGTTCAGGCGGGCGATGCCGCGGCCACCGTGCGTGAACCATACGGCGCCCGACGCGGGCAGCAGCGCGCCGGCCTCGCCGGCTAGCCCGCGTCGAAACAGGGTTCGGCGGCCCGTGGCGTCGACGCGCAGGATCCCTTCGCGCGCCGTGATCCACATCGATCCGTCCGGTCCCGTGGCGAGGGCGCGCGCGCCGCGCATCGCGCCTCCGCGCGCAAGGAGCGGTTCCAGCGCCGACGGTGCGCTAGGACTGAACGCGAGTCGGACGAGCGACTGCCCTTCCTCGAGGGTACCCCACAGTGTTCCGGCTGCGTCGAAGGCGAGGCCACCCACAAAACTACCGCCGAACGGCTCGCGCCACGTTTCTAACGGCGCCCCGTTAGGAGCCATCCGTCCCACGCCGCTTCCACGAAGCCCGTAGTCGAAGCCGCGTCCCTGCAGCGTGAACCAGAGGTTGCCGTCGGGACCCGTGGCGATGTTGTGCACGCGCCCCCGAGTCGGCACGAACGTCCACGTGCCGTCGGGCTGCAGCCGAACAAGGTGGTTGCCGTCCCCGAGGAGGGAGAGATCCTCGGTGATCCAGATATTGCCATCGGGCCCACTCGTGATCGACCCCTGACCGTCCGTCGTCGGAAACTCAATCAACCGAATAACGCCTCCTGGAGTGACACGGCCCGCACCGGAGGATGTCGTGAACCACATGTTTCCGTCCGGGCCACGCGTGATCTGCGAGGCGAAGGTGTTGCGGCGGAGCGGCAGCTCGGTTACCTGCCCCTCCGGAGTCAGCCGCCAGATTGCCTCCCGCCCTGGGCGGCCAGTGAGCGAGTCACCGCGGTCCGTTATCCAGAGGTTCCCGTCCGCACCGGCGGCGATGTCCAGGAGCCCGGCTCCGCGGCGGAAGCCGTTGTCGAACAGCGTCACGGCGCCGGAGAGGTCCATGCGCCCGACCGCGTTGCGATTCGCGTCCACGAACCAGAACGCGCCGTCGGGACCGACGGTCAACCGGAACGGTTGCATGCCTGGAGTCGGACGTACCGTTACGGTGCCGTCAGCCGCGATACGGCCGATACCGCCTTCCACGTCGAACCACACCGCGCCGTCAGGACCCTGCACAGGCTCTTCGGGATCTGAAGCGCCCTGCACGAAGAACCGCTCCAGCCCCGGCACGGTCTCCTGAATCCAGCCCGACTCGGCGCCGGCGAACGCCGTGTTCGAAGCGACCGGCCACGCCAGCACGCCTGCGAGGACGAGCAGGCGCACTCTCTGCGCGCCCCGATATCGCCTCCCGCGACCAACGCGCCGCGCAGGCCTCGATCCGCGCCGCCCGGAATGGTCGGTCACTCGGAGCCTCTCGCTCTGGCCGCGCTCGAGGCGCGACGCAACTCAGGCACTTCCTCACATTGCGGCCGGCGGTCATCGCGATCCACGCGATATCCGCCACGCGATTCACTGGTTCGGTTGACCCTCCCACGGGACGGTCGCGGGGTCAAGCCTGCGCCGGCCATTGGGACGGCGCGAGCGCTGAGTCATGTCCGCGGTGGTCGACGATCGCTCTGCTGGCCGCCGAAGGTCTCACGCAGCACCAAGCTCGCCGAGGGGCTGAAGATCTCGCTGGGTTGGCAGCGGTCGGTGATCAGCGGCTTGATGGCCTGCTCGACAAGCCGCGACCAGGGGGCCCCCGGACGATCACGGAGAGCAGGTCGAAAGTGATCGGCGTACGCTGGGAAGACACCGCGCGACGTGACGCTCTGCTCCACGCACTTCATAGCGCGCGAGATCGAGCTCACCCAGTCGGCGGTGGATGTATGTCTGGAAGCAGAAGCCGCGGTCCGCAGCCTTCCGTGCGCGAGCGCCGCTGTTCGCGCTAAGCGACACTCCCTCGCGCGCGCGCCGGGGAGTGTTCCTGGCAGGCGAGAGCGCAAGCGACCACTGGAGCCGGTGGCGTCCCTGTGCTGCTGTAAATTCGCCGCGGCTCAGGTTCCCGGTGGTGGTCAGTCTAAGCCTGAATCCACCGCTTGGCTGGCCGGGTTCTGTCCGGGCGGCAAACAAGAATGACCTCCTGAGCAGGACGTTTTCGGCTGTGTAGGGCAGCCGGGGCCTGCGTCAGGAGGTCACCTTGAGGGTGCACGATGACGGGCCGGTCGGACTGGATGGCGTGCATGTGCGGTTCGACGACGAGCGGGTCGTCTCTGATGCGGGGATCGTGCTGGCCGCGACGCTGGCCGCGCGGCTGGGGATCGAGGCGCTCGTCGGGCGCTTCGTGCGTCCGCGTCGCGATCGGCCCGGGCCGGCAACGCGGGGCGCAAGGTGATGGCGCTGGTCTACGCGATGGCGCTGGGTGCCGACTCGATCGACGACTGCGACGTGCTGCGCGCGGGTCGCAGCCGGCGGCTGTTGGGCGGCTGGCTGCCGGCGCCCTCGACGCTGGGCACGTTCCTGCGCGCGTTCACCTTCGGGCATGTCCGCCAGCTCGACCGCGTGCTCGGTGAGGCGCTGGCGCGTGCGTGGAAGGCCGGCGCCGGCCCCGGCTCGGGGCGCCTAGTCGTCGACGTCGACAGCTTCGTCGGCGAGGTCTGGGGCCACGCCAAGCAGGGCGCGGCGTTCGGCTACACCCGACGGCGCGGCTATCACCCGATCGTCGCCAGCCGGGCGGAAACCGGCGAGGTCCTGCACATCCGCCTCAGGAAGGGCTCAGCGAACACGTCGCGCGGGATGCTGCGCTTCTGCGACGAGCTGATCGCGCGCGTCGAGCGCGCCGGCGCGGTCGGGCCGAAGCTGCTGCGCGCCGACTCGGGGTTCTGGGCGGTCAAGACCTTCGCGCGGCTGGCGCGCGCGGGCTGGAGCTACTCGATCGGGGTGCGCCTGCAACCCCACGTGCGCGCGGCGATCGAGCAGATCGACGAGACCGCCTGGCAGACCCTGGAGGACTACCCGGCGACGAGCATCGCCCAGATCGCCGAGACCGTCCTGGGCGACCAACGCCTCGTCGTCCGCCGCGTCAGGACCCTCAACGCCCAGGGCGAGCTGTTGCCCAGCTGGGAGCACTACCCGTTCGCGACCAACCGCACCGAGCCGCTTCAGATCGTCGAGGCCGAGCACCGCCAGCACGCCGTCGTCGAGCTCGTCATCCGCGACCTCAAAGACTAGGCACTCGCGCACTTCCCCTCCGGTCACTTCCACGCCAACAGCGTGGACGGTTATCGCCGCGCTCGCGCACAACCTGCTGCGCTGGACCGAACTGATCGGACTGCCCGGCCGCGCCGTCCGCGCCGCACGGACCGTCCGCCGCCGACTGCTCGCGCTCCCAGGGCGGCTGACCAGCCACGCCGGGCGCTGGACGCTTCACCTGCCCGCCCGTTGGCCCTGGCAGACCGACTTCATCGAAGCGCTCACCCGCATCCGAGCGCTCCCCGCCGGCGCCTGACCCGGGCCCGGCGTCCCGCTCATCGGCATAGCAGACCGTCACGCCCGCCGGGCGCGATCAACGCACCCGCGAACACCGCGAAAACGTCTCCGCGGAAACGCCCGCACCCGTCACAGCCCCAATCCGGGCCCCACCCACGACGATCTACCCCTCCAACCTGCCCGACGGGCCATTCAAACGGCCGACGGCAACGATTGCCGGTGGATTCAGGCTAAGCGGCTGGGAGCGACAAGTGCGCCAGCAGCTCCGGCTGGCGCGCTCAAGCACGTGCCGAAATCACCGTGGAAGCGAGCGTCACGCTTCTGTCGAAACCGCTTGCCAGCCTCGTACGACAATCGTACGATCGTCACCCCTCCGAGCATCGGCACGATGGCCGAGATCGCCCTCTACTACCCGTACGTCCATCCGCGCGACGAGTCATGGATCAAGCAGGCGCTGCTGTTCTGGCCGAAGATCCAGCGGATCGTTCCAAAGAACTATCCGATCACCGACTCACCGCTGTTGAAGCGGCTGGTCAAGGAGAAGATCCTCATCGAGCGGCCGCCTGGCCCGGGTGCGGATCAACTCTCCGGTCCATTTGTCGAGTACGTGGCACGACACGGAGCCAGCCTGCGCGCGAGCTACGGCGTTAAGAAGGCGCTGAAGCTGGCGCCGCAACCGGGCTGGAACGACAGCGAGCTCGACCCTCGCCTTGGTTGGATTCACAGCGGCAAGGTCGATCCTGCCGCCGTCGATGCGCTCCTCAAGTCAAAGTTGGCGACGCTGCACCAGCGCGAGCGTACGTGGGTTGGCGTGCACCCGATGCTATTCCACGTATATATGTGCTCCCTGGCTGCGCAGCTATCACAACGCTCGTCGACGCTGACGGAGCCGGTGACGGACGCGCCGCTGCACCATGTAGGGGCCTTCGGCTGGTCGATTGACGCCATCGCGCGTGCGCTGCTCACTGAGTTGCCCCCTCCGAAGGCCGCTGCCTCGGACGCCGGAGCCGACCCGCCGGGTCTGCTTGTCAGCGTAGCCATGCGCGCGCTAGTGCCGCGCGGCCTCGAACGAGTGCCAATCGAGCGCATCATCGAGGCGCGCAACAAACATGAAGCGGAGTTCGCGCGTTATCGGGGGAGCATGCGCGATCTCTCTGCAGAGGTGGCCACACTCGACGGCGCCGACGATGTGAGAACGCTCGCCGAACACATTGAGGTTCGGTATCAGCAGAGCATCGGTCCCGAACTCGAGTCGTTGCGCCGCGAGTTGCAGGCGATCAACATCAAGACCGCCTTCACGGCGATGTCGTTTCAGATCGCCGCTCCGACGACGCTTCTCAGCGCCGGGGTCTCAGCTGTAGCCACCCCTGCGGTGGGGGCAGGCGTTGCGACCGCGATAGCGCTGGGCGCGGCCGTTCACGAGGTCTCGGACCAGCGTGCAGCCGCGCGCGCCGGTTCTTCCACAGCCTGGCTCGTTCGGGTGGAAGAGCTCGCGCCGAAGACACTACGGCGCAAGGTTGCCGCGGCGCTCCGGCGATTCATTGGATAAGCCCGCGCCTAGTGGCGTTCTTCCAGCTCGCGTCGCTTGATCACTCAACGGCATCCAGTCAGAGCCGGCGGTGCTGCGTCGAGGCAGACGGGGCTAGCCGCTCGCTGGAGGACTGTTGTTTCTCGCGCAATGCGATAGCGCGGACACGATGCGGCCGCGTCTCGCAACTGCTGTAAATCGGTGGGAGCCGTCGAGGCGACGGCGTAGGTTCCCTCAAGTCCGACAAGACGATGAAGGAGGCCTACGCCGTGAGACGTACCGTACCGCCATCGGCGGAGATCGAAGCGCAGATTGATCGGTTGCTTGCCGTCGGGGTTGGCGAGAGCCCGCGCGAGTCGCTGTCTGAGCTCGCGAGGCTCGGCGCGCGGTTGATCATCCAGCGCGCGGTCGAGGATGAGTTTGACGCGTGGCTGGGTCGCGCGCGCTATGAGCGCCGGCCGGAGGCACCGCCGGGGCTGCGCAATGGCTTTCGTCCGCGCCGGCTGCAGACCGCCGAGGGTGAGCTGTCGGTGGAGATCCCGCAGGTCCGTGAGGCCGCCGAGCCGTTCGTGTCGAAGCTGTTCCCGCGCGGGACGAAGCTGTTGCGCACCGAACCTTTGAGGGCGATGGTGATCGGCGCGTTCGTGCGCGGGCTGTCGATGCGCGACGTGGAGTCGTTGTGCGAGCAGGCCGGGCTGGGGAAGCTGTCGAAGTCGACCGCCGCCAGGATCTGCTCGGAGCTGCGCGAGCGCTTTGAGGCGTTCGGGCGCCGCGACCTGTACGACATCGGGCTGGCGGCGTTGTTCCTGGACGCCACCTTCCTTGCCGTGCGCCCCGATGGGCCCAAGGAGGGCGTGCTGGTCGCCTGGGGGTTTAGCGAGGACGGCGAGCGGGTTCTGCTGGCGGTGATGCTCGGGATGCGCGAAGCGCACGAGGACTGGCTGGCGCTCGGGCGCGACCTGATCGCGCGTGGGCTGGGGGCGCCGATGCTGATCGTCGCCGACGGCGCGCCCGGGCTGATCAAGGCGATCGAGCAGTGCTGGCCGGCCTCGGATCGCCAGCACTGCGCGGTTCACCGCGTGCGCAATCTGCTCGCCAATGCCCGAACGCGAGCGCGAGCGCGTCCGCCGGGCCTACTGGCAGGCGCTCGACGACGCCACCAACGAGCGCGACGGCAAGCAGCGACTGCAGGCCCTGGTCGACGAGCTCGACAGGGCCGGCTACACCGCCGCCGCCCGCTGCCTGGCCGACGACCTAGACGCGCTCGTCGTGCACCTGCGCTACCCGACCCGACACCGCCGACGGTGGCGCTCGACGAACCTGCTCGAGCGCTCGCTCGGCGAGGTCAAGCGCCGCACCAAGGTGATCGGCCGGTTCCCGGGCGAGACCAGCTGCCTCACCCTGGTCTGGGCCGTGCTTGACCTCTACATCACCAACGCCACCAACGGCATCCGCTTCACCCAGCTCGAGCGCCAGCGCCTCAAGCGACTCCGATACGAGGGACACGAACAAGACGTCCCCGAGGAGGTGAACGTCGCCTAAGGTATACTTAACTGACCATACGGGGAACCTGAGCCGCCGGCGAAGTTACAGCAGCTCTGGGACGCGACCCCTCCGGATCGCCGGGCGCTGATGCTGCTGCCTGGGAGCGGTATTGCCGGATGCGAACGCGCGAGCCGGGTACCCGGTACGGCCGGATCGGCGCCACCAGCAAGTGCGCGCTGCGCCGCGACCGCTCCAAGTACTTCACGTTCAGCGTCGGCGCGGAGCCGCCGCGCGGTCCGCCCTGCTCATCGGACGACGATCGTGCCCTTCATGAACGGATGGATGCTGCAGTGATAGGCGTAGCTGCCCGGCTTGGTCACGCTGATCGTCTGTGACGATCCCGGGTCCAGCGTCCCGGTGTCGAAGCTGTTGCCGTCGTCCGCAGTGGCGGTGTGCGCGGTGCTGTCGTCGTTGGTGACGGTGACCTTGGCGCCGCTCTTCACCGTGAGGCTCGCGGGCGCGAACTTGAAGCCGCTGATCGTCACCGCGCTCCCGCTCGCGCCGGATGCCGGCTTGGCGGACGCGCTGGTGGACTTCGGCGGGGAGCTGTCGCTGCCGCCGCAGCCGGCGAGCAGCGTTGCGGCCGCCGCGATGGCAACAAGCGCGGGGATGATCTGTCGGGGCGTCACGGTGTGCTCCGTTCGGTTGCGGCGGGTAGTTCGACCGTACCGACGTCAGCCGGCGCGGCAATCAGCAGACGGGCTCGCGTGATCGCCCGACGCGATCGCCCCGCGCCCCGAGGTATCTCCGTCGCGGCTCGCGGGGCGGACGCACCCTCGGAGCACATGTGCTCCCAAAACTTCCGCCGGCCCGGCAGCCCCCAGGCGTCGCCGGCCTCGCCGCCCGACCCGCACCTGGCGCATCGAGGCAAACGGCTCCTTGGGAACGACGCCCTGTACGAATCGACACCCGAGCGCGAAGTCCTCCGGTTGATGGCCAACGGGCGGTCTAATCGCGGGCTCGCCGAGGCTCTCGTGATCACCGAAGACGCCGTGGAAAAGCACGTGAAGCACATCCTTCGCAAGCTCAACATCGACGCGACGCCGTCGGACCATCGCCGCGTTCTGGCAGTGCTCACCTTCCTTCGACGCGACCCTTGATAAGGCCCTGCCGCTCTTGGCTGGAGCAGTGTCGTCGAGCCGCTGCGCGCTGCCGCTTTCGCCTGCAGGGAGCAGCGCGAGGAGTCCGGCAGGCCAAGCGGTTGGCTGCTCCGTGGGACGAGGACCGGCAAGCGGGACAGACGCACAGCGTCTCCGCCGCCGGTCCTGCCGGGTTCAGATGTTCAGCGAGCTCTGGACCGGGATCATGGGGGCGCGGCGGGCGTGGACGGTGTCGATGATCTCGGTGTTGTCAATGCCCTGGAGGTA
>Ga0126306_10001834_pt1 | contig 11565 bp, 8 predicted proteins | sample Plot27_FD_92592 | JGI IMG/M metagenome (GOLD analysis project Ga0126306, IMG submission 92592) | Serpentine soil microbial communities from UC McLaughlin Reserve, CA, USA - Plot27 | ecosystem: Environmental > Terrestrial > Soil > Grasslands | place: USA: UC McLaughlin Reserve, Lake County...
CACCCCGTCCAGCGAGAGCTTGGTGCTCCCCTGCACCACCTCGCGCTTGTAGCCGGCCACCCGCACGCGGAAGAACTCGTCCAGGTTGCCGCCGAAGATGGAGAGGAAGCGCACCCGCTCCAGCAGCGGCACCTCGGGGTCGGCGGCCATGGCCAGGACCCGGTCGTTGAACTGGAGCCAGGAGATCTCCCGGTTGATGAACAGGTACGGGTCGAACAGGTCGCGCTCGGCCGTCTCCGGGGCGCTGGCAGGCTCGCTCACGGCGGTTCGGCTCCTGGTTCGGCTTGCTGCGTCGATCAGCGTTGCATGTCTCGACCGTTCAAGCCAGCCCTTGAGCCTCGTCGAACGCGGCCGCCATCAGCCCGAGCGGGGGTGAGCCCAGGCGCAGCAGGGCGTCGTGGAAGCGGGCCGGGGTGAAGCCGGCCCCCCAGCGGGCCCGGGCCTGGTCGCGGAGGCGCAGGATCTCCAGCTTGCCCCAGGTGTAGCGGCCGTAGGTGGGGTCGAAGGTGGCCCGGGCGGCCTCGGCCCGGGCCGCCGGGCCGAAGCAGAAGGCGTCGGCCTCGAAGCGGGCCGCGCCCTCGGCCACGGTCATGGTGCCGGCGTGGGTGCCGATCGAGGTGGCCAGGCGGGTGACCCGCTGCAGCGCCTCCAGGGCGACCCCGGCGGCGAAGCGCGGGTCCTGCTCGCGGAAGCCCTCCTCGACGCAGACCTCCTCGCCGTAGTGGGCCCAGCCCTCCACGAAGGCCAGCGAGTGCAGGGTCCGGCGGACGTCCGAGGTCACCGTCCGCAGCCGCCGGCCGTGGGCGAAGTGGCCGGGGGCGACCTCGTGGACGGTGATGGCGGGCAGGGTGGCCCGGCTGAACACCTTCAGCCAGTCGTCCTGCTCGTCGGCCGGCCAGCCGGGGTCGGGCGGGGAGATGTAGTAGCGGGAGGGGGCGTCGGCCTCGAACGGGGCCGCCCACGACATCATGGCCAGGGCCCAGCGGCGCGAGGGGGGCGCGGGGGCGACCAGGCACTCGCCGTCCAGCCCGGGCACCAGGTCGCGCTCGAGGGTGAAGGCGATCGCCTCGGCGGTCATGGCCTGGGCCTCGCGGAGCACGCCGTCGGTGTCCGGGTGGTCCTCCAGCAGCCCGGCCACCACCTCGGCGGTGGGCCGGCCCGGCGCCAGGCGCCCGCAGGCCTCGTCCAGCAGGGCCCGCAGCCGGTCCCGCTCGGCGTCGGCCCGCTCCTCCAGCCGGCCCAGGTCGACCTCGAGGGCCTCGCCGGTGCCGAGCAGCCGCTCCAGCGGCCCCCGGCCCAGCGCCACCTCGGGGTGGCCCTCGACCGCGGCCGCCTCCAGGTGGGCGACCAGCCGCTTGTGGGCGGCCACGGCCCGCTCCACCACCGGGTCGGCGTCGGTTGCCGCCTCCAGGTCGGCGGTCAGGCCCTTGGCCGGGCCCAGGAGGGCCTCGGCCACCGGGGCGGCGACCCGGTCGAGGGCGGCCACGGCGGCGTCGACCGCGTCGGGCCAGGCGGCCAGGTGGCGGCGGCGGGCCTCGGCCCGCTCGTCCGCGGGGGCGTACTCGCGGTCGTAGCAGGACAGGTCCAGGGCGCCGATGTGGTACAGCGGGTTGGCCCGGTGCAGCTCCAGCTCGCCCAGCTCCAGCCGCAGCAGCCGCTCGAAGGCGGCCAGGTGGGCCTCGTCCTGCGAGTCCTTCTCCGGGGGCCCGCCGAGGCGGGACAGGCCGGCCCGCACCCCGTCCGGGGACAGGTCCTCGATGCGGCCGTCGTACTCGTGGCGGCCGGAGTACTCGCGCACCGACCCGATCGACAGGTCGCAGATGGCCCGCAGTCGCTGGTTCATGGGCGCCGAGCGTAGCAGGATCGTCCAGGTCGGCCGCTCGACGGCTCCGAGTGGCTCGGGAAGTATGAGAGACTCGACCGGAGCGGACCCTGAGCTTGGGGGGCGAATGGTCGGACAGGTTCGTTCTCGGCGGCGTGGCACCTGGAGCAGGCGCTGCTCTGCGGCACCCAGCTGCAGGGGCCGACCTGCGCGGGGCCCACCTCACCGGGGCCCGGGTGAGCGCCGACACCGGCTGGCCGCCGACTTCGACTGGCGGGCCGCCGGGGCCCGGCTGGTCCGCGCCTGCTGAGGGGCCGGGCCGGCCTCAGGCCAGGCGGGCCGCGACCTTGCCCGCGGCCCGGTGGGCCAGGGCCATCACCGACAGCATCGGGTTGACGCCGCTGGCCGTGGGGAACAGCGAGGCGTCGGCGACATAGAGGCCGTCGACCTCGTGGCTGCGGTGATCGGGGCCGACCGCCGAGGCGGCCGGGTCGGCCCCGATCCGGCACGAGCCCATCTGGTGGTAGGAGAACAGGGTGGCCCGGCCGGGCCCGTACCCGGCTTGGCGGACGGCGGTCCTCCAGTCCCGCAGCCCCTGCGCGTCGCCGGGCCGGAACCCCGGCCGGCGGCGCTGGAGGCTGAACACCTCGGTGGCCCCGGCGGCGGCCAGGACCTCTCCCGCCATGAGCACCCCAGCGAACATGCGGGTGCGGTCGATGGCGCCGAGGCGCCAGCGGACCACCGGGTTGCCGTCGCCGTCGACCCGGACCAGACCGGCACCTTCGTCGCGGCCCAGCACCCCGACCAGCGACAGGTTGGCCGAGCGTTCCATCATGGCCCGGTGGTCGGCGGCCGAGCGCCAGGGCAGGGCCACGGCGGCCGTGCCCGGGTGCACGGGCACGGTCTCGAACATGGGCGCGTACGGCCCCAGCCACTCACGCAGCTGAGCGGAGTACCGGGCCTGGAGGGTCCCCTCCCACCAGCGGACGGGCTCGTCGAAGACGCCGACGGCGGCCGTGCCGGGATGCAGGTGCAGGTTGCGGCCGACCTGGCCGCCGAGCCCGGAGCGGAGCAGCAGGGCCGGGGTCTCGATGGCCCCGGCGGCGGCCACGACCGCCTGGGCCCGGACCACCAGCCGGTGGCCGGCGGCGGTGCGGGCCTCGACCCCGGCGGCCCGGCCCGCCCGGTCGCTGCCTTGGAGCGGCTCGACCAGGACCCGGCGGGCGTCGGCCCCGGTGACCAGCCGGGCCCCGGCCGCCTCGGCCTCCTCCAGGTAGGTGACCAGGGTTGACTGCTTGGCCCCGGCCCGGCAGCCGAACCCGCACCAGCCGCAGCCGGCGTCCTGGGGGCAGCCGCGGACGTTGCGGGGCAGCGGGGCGACCTGCCAGCCGAGCCGGGCCAGGCCCTGTTCCAACAGTCGGTCGCGGGCGCCGGGGCGGCTCTGGGCGTCGGTGACCCCGAGCCGGGCCGCCACCGCGTCGAGGGAGGCGGCGACCTCGCCGGAGACGAAGGCGTCGACCCCGGAGACGGCCGCCCACTCGGCCAGGACCGTCGGCGGGGTCGGGAAGGAGGTCGAGTAGTTGACCACCGTGCCTCCGCCCAGGGTCGATCCGGCCAGGATCCGGCAGGCCAGATCGTCGGTGGTCAGGGTGGATCCGTACAGGTAGAGGTCGCGGTAGGCGTCGCCCTCCTGGTGGCTGAAGTCGCGCTCGGCGGCGTAGCCGCCCTTCTCGAGCACGACCACGTCCAGGCCGGCCCGGGCCAGCTCGCCCGCGACCACCCCGCCGCCCGCCCCCGAGCCGACCACGACCACGTCGCAGGCCAGCTCCTGGTCGCCGTCGGGGACGAGGGGATGGAGCCGCCGGGGGACATCGGGGGCGGGGCCGAGCGGCCCCGGGTAGCCGGTGGCGTTGCGGGCCGGGCCGGGCCAGCCGTACGCGGCCAGGAGGGCCACCGGGCCGATCGCGTCGGCCAGCTGCCGCAGCGGGGGCAGGCGGCTCCCGGCCCAGCGGGCCATCAGCGTCTCGGCCGCGGCCGGGGGGCGGCCGGAGACGGGCGCGGGGTGGCCGGTGAGGGCCAGGGCCCCGGCCCGCGTGTCCAGGGCCCGCAGCACCCCCAGCAGCCGCTCGCGGTCGCGCCGGTTCGCCGTGCCGCCCAGGATCTCCAGCATGCGGCCGGGCACGGCCGGGTCGTAGGCCGGCCCGAGGATCCCGGCGGCCAGGGCGGCCAGCACGGCCTCCTGCCGGGAGGTGGCCCCGGCGCCGCGCTTCCCGGCTATCCCCGCCGACGTCATGGCAGGGTTGTACCCCCGCGCCGGGCTCCCGCACCAGGTGGTTCAATGCGTCCGCAACCATCTCGCGAGAGGAGGCCGGCCACGGCGGCGGCGGTGGAGCTGGGGGGCGTGTACCGGCGCTTCGGGCGCACCCTGGTGCTCGCCGGCCTCGACCTGCGCGTCGACGAGGGCGAGCTGTACGGGCTGATCGGGCCCAACGGGGCCGGCAAGACGACCGCCCTGCGGGTCGCCCTGGGGCTGCTGGCGGCCGACGCCGGCCAGGCGCGGCTGCTGGGCCGCGACCCCCGCTCGGCGGCCGGGGCGCGGCCGCGGCGGGTGGGCAGCCTGATCGAGGCCCCGGCCCTGTCGCCCCGGCTGTCCGGCCGCGAGTACCTGCTGCTGATCGCCCGCTGGGCGCGCGCCTCCGAGGCCGAGGCCGACCGGGTGGTCGGCCTGCTCGGGCTGGGCCGCATGACCGACCGGCCCACGGCCACCTACTCCACCGGCATGCGCCAGGTCCTGGCCACCGCGGCCGCCCTGGTCGGGCCGCCCGACCTGCTGGTCCTGGACGAGCCCACGGTGGGGCTGGACCCGGGCCACCGCCGCCGGGTCAACGACCTGCTGGGGGATCACGTGGCCCGGGGCGGGACGGTGCTGCTGTCCAGCCACCAGCTGGACGACGCCGAGCGGCTCTGCACCCGGGTCGGGCTGATGGCCGCCGGGCGGCTGCTCGAGGAGGGCCCGCCGACCGAGCTGGGCCCGGCCGCCGGCCGCTTCGAGGTGACCGTCAGCGACCCCGAGGCCGCCCTGGCCGCCCTGTGGGCGGTGCCGCTGATCTGCTGGCGCGACAACGGCAAGGTGGTGGTCGAGACCGGCGGCCCCTACCAGGTCGGCCGGCCCGACGGCAGCGCCATCGCCCGGGTCCTGGCCGAGGCCGGCATCTACCCGGCCGACCTGCGCCGCTCCCCCACCCTGGAGCTGGCCTACGCCGCCGCCACCAGCGCCCTGGCCCCCGAGCCCCTCCCCCGGCCGGCGGAGGTGGCCTGGTGAGCCGGGCCGTGGCGGGGTGGCGGGTGCGATGGTGGGGGGCGCGGGGGCGGCGGCTGGCGGCCCGGCCCGGGCACCCGTTCGCCGGGGCGGTGGCCCTGCGGGCCCGCGAGCTGGCCCGCCGGCCGCTGATGGTGACCGCGTTCGCCCTCCAGGCCACGGCCGTGGCCGCCGCCGAGCTGCTGGCCGCGGTGACCGCCGAGGGGCTGGCCGGGGCCGGCGACGACCTGGTCCTGGGCGGCCTGCGGCTGACCGTGGCCCCCGGCGGGCTGGTCTTCGGGGTGCTGGTGGCGGCCGTGGTCGGGGCCGAGTTCGGCTGGGCGACCGAGCGGGCCCTGCTGGCCCGCGACCCCCGGCGGCTGCGCTTCGCCGGCTACCAGCTGGCCGTGGCCGCGGTCCTGGCGCTGGCCTGGTGGGCGGTGCAGAGCCTGCTCGCGGTCACCGTGGCCGCCCTGCTCCAGGCGGGCGGCGGCATCGTCGCCGGGGCCGCCTGGAGCGCCCCTGCCCACCGGGCGGCGCTGGCTGCCGCCCTGGTCGTCACCCTGGTCTACGGCCTGCTGGGCGCGGCCTGCGCCCTGGTCCTGCGGGGCGCCCTGGCCGGGGTGGTCGCGGTGGGCGCCTACGGGCTGCTGGTCGAGCTGGTCCTCGCCCCCCAGTGGGCCCCGGCCGGCGGCTGGACCCTGCGAGCGGCCGGGGCCCGCCTGGCCGGCCAGGGCAACATCCCCCTGGGCCGGGCCGCGCTGGTGATCATCGTCGCCGCGGGCGTCATCCTGGCCGGCTGCCTGGCCCTGTACGCCCGCCGCCAGGTCCGCGACTGACCGGGCGCTCCTAGCATGGAGGCGACCGACCGAGGAGGGTTGCCCGTGGCCGACGAGCTGCTCGCCTACCGTGACCGCTTCCCCACCCTGCGCCGCGGCCCGTACTTCGCCGCCCACACCCTGGGCCCGATGCCGGACACGGTGCCGGACGCCCTGGCCCGGTTCGCGGCCGAGTGGGCGGAGCAGGGGGTGGTCGCCTGGTACAGCTGGCTGGACCAGCTGCGGGCCACCGCGGCCGTGCTGGAGGGGCTGTTCAACGCCCCGGCGGGGTCGGTCGCCCTCGGCCCCAACGTGTCGGTCCTGGCCGGCCAGGTGCTGTCCTGCTTCGACTGGTCGGGCCGGCGCAGCCGGCTGGTCACCACCGACCTCGAGTTCCCGACCTGCGACTACCTGTACCGGGCCCAGGAGACCCTGGGGGCCAAGGTCGAGGTGGTCCCCTCCCGCGACCTGGCCGTCGACACCGAGCGGCTGCTGGAGGCCATCGACACCCAGACCGCCCTGGTCGCCGTGACCCACGTGGCCTTCCGCTCCTCGGCCCTGCTGGACGCGGCCGCCGTCACCGCCCGCGCCCACGAGGTGGGAGCGCTGGTCATGCTGGACACCTACCAGTCGGCCGGGACCGTCCCCATCGACGTCGCCGAGCTCGGCGTCGACCTGCTGGTCGGCGGCTCGGTCAAGTGGCTGCTGGGCGGCCCCGGCACCGGCTACCTGTACGTCCGCCCCGAGGTGGCCGCCGGCCTGGCCCCGTGGCTGGTCGGCTGGTTCGGCCACGAGCGGCCGTTCGCCTTCGCCCCCAGCCCGATCGCCCTGGCCGGCGGGGCCGGCCGCTTCGTCACCGGCACCCCCAACGTGGCCGCCCACGTGATGGCGGCCGAGGGCTACCGGCTGGTCGCCGAGGCCGGGGTCGAGGCCATCCGGGCCAAGTCCCACCGCCAGGTGGCCCGGCTGCTGGACGGCTTCCAGGCCCAGGGCGCGGTCGTCCGCGGCCCCGCCGACCCCGTCCGGCGGGGCGGCAGCGTGGTCGTCGACTTCGACGGCGCCGAGGCGGCCACCGAGCAGCTGATCGCCCGCGGCTACACCTGCGACTACCGCCCCGGGGCCGGCCTGCGCCTCGGCCCCCACCTCTACACCACCGACGACGAGTGCGACGCGGTGGTGGCCGAGGTGGCGTCGATCCGGGGCCTATAGGCCGGCGAGCTTCTCCTTGGTGGTGGCCCGCTCCCTGGACCCGGCCCGGGCGGCCGCGGCCGCGGCGGCGCTCCCCTTGCGGGCGCCCGAGTCGCGGGGCAGGAACTCCTTGACCCCCAGGGTGGGCAGGAAGCGGGGGGCGTGGCGGGCCCTGGTGCCCTGCTCGAAGCCGGAGGCCAGCTTGATGAGGGTGGGCTCGGACCAGCGGCGGCCGATGAAGTTGACCCCGACCGGGAGCTCGCCGAACGAGAACCCGGCGGGCACGGTGATGTTGGGGTAGCCGGCCACCGCCGCCGGGGTCGAGCTGCCGAGCAGGAAGTGGTCGCCGTTGACCAGGTCGGTGGTCCAGGGCGGACTGGCGGTGAGGCTGAAGATGGCGTCCAGGTCGTGGCGGTCCATGGTCTGGTCGATGCCCTCCTGGGCCAGCCGCTTGGAGGTGGCCAGGGCCTCGGCATAGGCGGGGTCGCTGGTGCCGCCGGTGGCCTCGGACTGGAGGAAGATCTCCTGGCCGAACCAGCGCAGCTCGCGGTCGGCGTTGGCCTCGTTGAAGGCGATCAGGTCGGCCAGGGTCCGCATGTCGGTGTTCCGCAGCTGCGACAGGTAGGCGGCGATGTCGTCCTTGAACTCGCACAGCAGCACGGTGAGCTCGGGCCCGCCGATGTCGTTGACTCCTGGGATGTCGGCCGGGTCGACCACGGTCGCGCCCAGCCGGCTGAGCTCGGCGATGGCCGCCTCGCCGATCACGTCGGCCTCGGGGCTGGCCCCGAACACGCCCTCGCGCCAGACGCCGATGCGGGCCCCCCGCAGCCCCTCGGGGTCGAGGAAGCGGCGGTAGTCGCGGTGGCTGTGGCCGCGGGAGTCGGCGGTCGCCGGGTCGCGGGGGTCGACCCCGGTCATGGCCCCGAGCACGGTGGCGGCGTCGGCCACGGTCCGGGCCATGGGGCCGGTGACGTCCTGGCTGTGGGCGATCGGGATCACCCCCGACCGGCTGGTCAGGCCCAGGGTCGGCTTGATCCCGACCAGGCTGTTGTGCGAGGACGGGCAGACGATCGACCCGTCGGTCTCGGTGCCGAGCGAGGCCGCGGCCAGGTTGGCGGCCACGGCCGTGCCCGACCCCGAGCTGGAGCCACACGGGTTGTGGTCGAGCACGTACGGGCTGAGGCATTGGCCGGCCCGGCCCGACCAGCCGCTGGAGGACTGGGTGGAGCGGAAGTTGGCCCACTCCGAAAGGTTGGCCTTGCCCAGGATGACCGCCCCGGCCCGGCGCAGCCGCCGGACCACGAACGCGTCCCGCGGCACCTGCGCCCCGAGCAGGGCCAGCGACCCGGCCGTGGTCTCCATCTTGTCGCGGGTGTCGAAGTTGTCCTTGACCAGGATGGGGATGCCGTGCAGGGGCCCGCGGGGGCCGTTCCGGCGCCGCTCGGCGTCCAGCTCGGCGGCGATCTCGACCGCGTCCGGGTTGACCTCGATCACCGAGTTGAGCTGGATCCCGGACAGGTCGATGCGCCGGATGCGCCGCAGGTAGGCCTGGGTGAGGCGGCGGGAGCTGAGCCGCCCGGCCTCCATGGCCGCCTGCAGCTCGGCGATGGTCGCCTCCTCGAACGGGAACGACCCGGCGTCGCGCTCGGGCTGGGCCATGGCCGCGCCAGCATTGGCGACGGTGCCGGCGCTGGCAAGCGCCCCGGCCGTGCCCGAGGCCTTGAGAAAGCTCCTGCGGCTGATGCGGTCGGGCATCCGGCTCCTCCTGTCGACGCCTATGGACGGGGGTGGACGACCAGGGCGCTGCCACCGCCGCGGCGGACCGGCTCGGCGGCGGCCTGGAGCAGCCCCCTGCCGAGGAAGGCGATGCCGGCGGCGGCGCCGATCTCCGGCGGCAGCGGCGCCGTCGCCGGGGCCGGGCGGAACTGCTCGCCCAGGGCCTCCAGGGCGGCCGCCTCCGGGCTGTCGAGGAAGGCCGGCTCGGCGTCGGCGGGGTCGCTGTTGCGCTGGGAGACCCGGGGCACGGCGATCGCCTCGGGCAGGCTCCGGCCCCGGTCCAGGTGCTCGACCAGGATCTGGAGCACGGTGGTGATGATGGTGGCCCCGCCGGGCGAGCCGATGGCCAGCACCGGCCGGCCGTCGTGGAAGACGATGGTCGGGCTCATCGAGGAACGGGGCCGCTTGCCGGGGGCGGGCAGGTTGGGGTCGGGCACGCCGGGGAACAGCGGCGCCGGGTTGAAGTCGGTGAGCTCGTTGTTGAGCAGGAACCCGTGACCGGGCACGACCATGCCGCTGCCGCCGGTCTGCTCGATGGTGAGGGTGTAGCTGACCACGTTGCCCCAGCGGTCGGCCACGCTCAGGTGGGTGGTGGCCGGCCGCTCGGCCGGAGCGGCCACCGCCTGGCCGCCGGCCGGGCAGCCGGGCCCGAACGGCGGGAACGGGTCGCCGGGCGGCACCGGGCTGACGTTGGCGGTCTCGCCGATCTCACAGCGCCGCTCGTCGGCGAAGCCCTGGCTGAGCAGCCCGCGCAGCGGGACGTCGACGTAGTCGGGGTCGCCGACCCAGCGGTTGCGGTCGGCGAAGGCCAGCCGGGTCGCCTCCAGGTAGTGGAACAGGGCCTGGGTGTAGCTCTCGGCGCCCAGGTCGTAGCCCTCCAGGATGTTGAGGGCCTCGCCAACGGTGGAGCCGCCGCTGGACGGCGGACCCATCCCGTAGACCCGGTAGCCGCGGTAGCCGACCCGGGTCGGGGGCCGGTCCAGGGCCCGGTAGGCGGCCAGGTCGGCCTCGGTCATGACCCCGGGCCGGACGCTCAAGGTCGAGGCCGGGTCGACCGGCGGGTCCTGGACGGTGTCGACGATCGCCTCGGCGACCGGGCCCCGGTAGAGGGCGTCGCCGCCGGAGCGGGCCAGCCGCCGGTAGGTCCGGGCCAGGTCGGGGTTGCGCAGCCGCGAGCCGACGGCCGGGGGCGCCCCGCCGGGCAGGAACAGCTCGGCCGTGGCCGGGAAGGCGGCGAAGCGGGCGGCGTTGCTGGCCGTCTGGTCGGCGAAGGTCTGGTCGACCACGAAGCCGCGCTCGGCCACCCGGATGGCCGGCTGGAGCAGCTTGCCCAGGGGCCGGGTGCCGTAGCGGCGCAGGGCCCGCTGCCAGGTCGCGACCGTGCCCGGCACCCCGACCCCGAGGCCGCTGGTGACCCGCTCGGCGAACGGGATCGGCTGGCCGGTCGCCGGGTCGATGAAGCTGTCCTCACGGAAGGCGGCCGGGGCGGTCTCGCGGCCGTCGATGGTCACCACCCGGCGCTGCTTGGCGAGGTGGACGACCATGAAGCCGCCGCCGCCGACGCCGGCCGAGTAGGGCTCGGTGACCCCCAGGGTGGCCGCGGCCGCGACCGCCGCGTCGACCGCGTTGCCGCCCGAGCGCAGCACTTCCAGGCCGGCCGCGGACGCGTCCAGGTCGACGGTGGCGATCGCCCCCCCGGTGCCGGTGGCCACCGGCTGCTTGGTGAGAGGCTCCTGGCCCGCCCGGACCGGGGCGGCGCTGACGGCGAGGCAGAGGGCGAGCAGGAGGGCGGTCAGCAGGGCACGGGTCGGGTGGCGGCGCGGCATCGCGGGACCTCCGGCGGGGCGGCACACGGCCACCGGAGTCTAGTCCACCATGCAACCTTTGGACAGGTTTGTCCAAGCTCGGGTTGCTTGGCTCAGAGGAGGTCGTCCAGGGACTTCTTGGGCTTGCGCTCGGCCCCGGCGACCAGGTCGTCGAAGCTGGGGCCCTGCTGGCGGCGGGTCATGGCCTCGGACAGGGGGTCCTTGCCGCCCAGGTCCTTGCCCGCGGTCAGCAGGTCGTCCAGGGACGCCCGCGACTTGCCCTCCAGCCGCAGCCGGATGGCGGTCAGGGTGGCGGACTGGTCGGGCTCCAGGCCGTGGCGGTTGTTGAGCTGGGTCAGGGCCAGCTCGGCCCGGGTCAGCAGCTCCCGGTCGGTGGGGTTGAGGTCGTCGGCGGGCTCGGGCATGGAGGTGGCCTCCTAGAGCTTGCGGGCGACCAGCTCGGCGACCGGGCTGCGCTCGCCCTTGACGAGGGTGACGTGGCCGAACAGCGACTCGCCCTTGAGCCGCTCGATCATCGCCGCCACCCCGGAGTCGGGGTCGACATAGGGGTGGTCGACCTGGGAGGTGTCGTGGCACAGGACCAGCTTGGAGCCCTCGCCGAGCCGGCTGGCCAGCGAGCGCAGCACCCCGTACTCGACGTTCTGGGCCTCGTCGAGGATGGCGAAGGTGCGGGCGAAGGTGCGGCCGCGGATGAAGGTCAGCGGCTCCAGCTGCACCGTGCCGTCGTCCAGCAGCCCCTGGACCAGGTCCTGGGTGTAGCTCTCGCGCCGGTCGGCGTCGTGGCTGCCCCGGAACAGCTGGGCCAGGGTGTCGTGGATGGCCTTCATCCACGGGGAG
>Ga0126306_10001835_pt1 | contig 11564 bp, 20 predicted proteins | sample Plot27_FD_92592 | JGI IMG/M metagenome (GOLD analysis project Ga0126306, IMG submission 92592) | Serpentine soil microbial communities from UC McLaughlin Reserve, CA, USA - Plot27 | ecosystem: Environmental > Terrestrial > Soil > Grasslands | place: USA: UC McLaughlin Reserve, Lake County...
GCGAACGGCCGGTCCCGGCCAAGCAAGCATTATTAGGCCACACCAGCGCCGCTGGCCTGACGAAATCGCCGGCCATTTGCCCGTCGTCTTCCCGCGTTCGCATCCTGTCGCGGGGGCCCTCGTGAGTGCAACCTGAGCCCGCTAGCCTCGGCAAGGCGGGCTATTCTTTGTTACCCGCCGGCGTGTGGTTGTGGACGGCGAGGCCCGCAGTATTGGCAGTGACGGTCCCGAACGTTCGTTCGTGCGCGTCGGCGATCTCGGCCCAAAGGACAAGCTCAACCTCCTCCGGCGAGTCTTCGGTGCAGCCCATGACAGCGTCGATCCGGGAAAGCGCGAGCGCGTAGACCTCATCGCTCAAGGCGGGGCCCTCAATCGGGTTCGGTTTCGATTCCTTCATCTTGATCGGCCTCTTTGCTGCTGTTTGCAGCCCGCCGCCTATTCTTTCGCCCCCGTCCGGGCCTAAATCCCCGGCGGGATGGCGAAAGTCAGCACCGCGACGCAGGCGCTGAAGATCGCGAGCGATCCGAGTTCGATGAGGCCGACGATAAGCGCCCGAGCCATGATTCCCTCCTGTGCTACCGAACAGCATATTCATGTTTTGTTCTCAGAGTAAAGAGTTACCCAGGCGGAGTATCGGCGGTGACGGTCCCAGCCATTCGTTCGTGCGGTGTCGGCGACCTGAACGAGGGCTCGGGACGGCATAGCCTGTACGCGCTCGCTAGCCGCGCTGAGCGGCATTGGCGACGGAAGCAGCGGCTCGGTTGAGAACGACACGCGGTCGGGCGCCTCCTCGTCCAAGCACCTCAAGTACGGCGAGGACAACCGCGCTATAGCCGGGGCGGCTCCTCTTTTCGCCCGCCCTCGACGCCAAGGCAGCCCCGACAGGATCGCACGCACGCCTGGGCGCAAGCGGGCGGGGTGGCGACGGCACCACGAGAGTCAGGTGCGGCAGGGCGGGTTCACGGCGGCCTGGCGCCAGGGTGACCTCGAGTGAGATAGAGTTGCCCGGCTGCGCCCCTTCGGCCACATTCAGCCAGCGCCACCAGAGACCCCGCTGTCGATGAGTGAATACGTCCTGGTTTGGGACCTTGAGACCATTCCCGACCTGGCCTGCGTCGCTCGCGTGAATGGCTTGGCGGACGGTGATGACGAGGGTGCGCGTGCGGCTCTCGGCGACAAGTTCCCGAAGCTCCCGTTTCACAAGATGGCCTGCATCGGAGCTTTGGTGGCTGAGCGGATTAACGGTGTTTGGAACGTCCGCTCGTTGGGTGCGCCGCATATGGGTGAGCGAAGTGAGCCCGAGCTGCTTCAGTCGTTCGTGGATCGGATCGAAGCGTTCAGGCCGCAGATGGTGACGTTCAACGGGTCGAGCTTCGATCTGCCGGTCCTCCGTTATCGCGCCATGATCAACAGGGTCTCGGCGCCGGGTCTTGAGTGTCGCCGCTACTGGTATCGATATTCCGACGATTGCCTCGATCTCTGCGATGCCCTGGCCTCCTACAGCCCGGGCGGAAAGGTCAGCTTGAATGAACTCTGCCGCGCTCTCGGGTTTGTGGGTAAGCCGGACGGAATGGATGGCGGGGAGGTAGCTCGCTACGTGCAGGAGGGCCGCATTGGCGAGGTGGCCGCGTACTGCGAAACCGCTGTCGTGAACACCTATCGGGTTTGGCTGGTCTACGAGCTCTTTCGCGGCACGCTCACCAAGACCGAATTCGAGGCCAGCGAAGCGAACGTTCTGGAGTTCCTACGGGAGCGGGTCACCACGAAACCACACTTGGAACTGCTACTCACGGGTCCTTCGGTCAGCCCCTTCCCGGCCCAGGAGCCCTCTGAAATTCGTCTCCCCCGCGCGATCTGGCCGGTGCAGTGACGTCGAGCCAGGCCATTTCGTCAAAGCCATATCGCGGAGCAGCGGAATGTCGGTAGCAAGAGAGCTGCAGCCGCTGTTAGGCGCTGTGGATCTTGTGCGCATCTGTTCACACGCATAACTGGGAATTCGGGATGATGGTAGCGCGTTGGTAAATGGGAGTGTGCATGTTCCATCGAACGCGAACCGCTTGAAGGCGTACCGGACTTTCTCCTCCTCGACCGCGCTTCTTGCGAGCACAGGCTATACCTTTCATCTAACGGACCACGCAATGCCGAGCCGCTCGAGCCCTGTCATACGGACGATGACGCGCCATGAGGTGGATGTCGCGGTTGACTGGGCTGCTCGCGAGGGATGGAACCCCGGGCTTGCAGATGCCGATTGTTTCTATGCCGCCGACCCTGACGGGTTCCTGATCGCCTACCTGGACCACGAGCCCGTCGCGTGTATTTCAGTGGTTCGGTACGACAGCAGCTTTGGGTTTCTGGGCTTCTATCTCGTCAAGCCGGAGGTGCGCGGTCGAGGCTACGGGTATCAGATTTGGCAACCCGGCATGGAGCGGCTCGAGGGCTGCACGGTGGGTCTGGACGGTGTTGTTGCGCAGCAGGAGAACTACCGCCGATCAGGGTTCGTGCTAGCTCATCGGAACACTCGGTTTGGCGGCGTACCTCAATGTTTGGAGTCATCCGACCCCAGGCTCAAGCCCATTCGCTCCGAGATGGTGGGGGCGGTCGCAGCGTATGATCGGAGCTTTTTCCCGGCATCCCGAGAGAGGTTTTTGCATTGCTGGCTCCGACCCGAACACCGCGCGGGAGTGGCCTTTGTCGAGAACGAGCAGATTCAAGGTTACGGCGTTATCCGAGCGTGTCGCGCGGGGGTCAAAATTGGCCCGCTGTTTGCCGAGACTCACGAGGTGGCCGATCTTCTCTTCCGCGATCTAGCTCGCGAAGCGACCGGCCAGCCTGTCTTTCTCGACTGCCCCGAGCCAAACCGGGCCGCGATTGATCTCGCCACTCGCTACGGTCTTTTACCGGTGTTTCAAACCGCCCGCATGTACCGAGGACCTGCTCCTGACCTGCTTCTGTCTCGCACGTATGGGATTACGACGTTCGAACTGGGCTGAGCGGTGGGTACCCTATTGCCAAGTGCTGCTGTCAACGTGCTGGGCAATTTCAGGATACAGCCGTCGGAAGGTCACCACCGGCATACGGCACGGCGCTTCCTGGCTATCCCGCATGAAGTCGTTGCCCTCGATCCCACGCGCGAAAGAGCAATCGACGGGGATGAACCTGTCGGCCATCGAAGCGGCTGCAACGGCCTTGTCCTGAACTACTCCGTCATACGTCAACAGCGCCACGGCAGAGACCGCCCCGACGCAGAGGAGCGGCAACCCGAACTTCAGGTGCTTGCGCATTGTGGACCCCCAAGCCAAGCGCGCCGGTTCTGGGAGGCGCTGCTCAACAGGTGTTATGATCCCGAAAGGTGCGGCGAAGGCAAGGCGGCACTGCAGTGGCTACGTGGCTCCTGCGCAACACCGCCCGGCAATGAAGGCAGGCGAGCCGAAGCCGCTGCGGCTGCACCGGTCGAAGTCCGACATTGCCCTTGCCGAGCTCGATTCGCGCCTTGGCTGCGGGCGTCCGGGCGGCCTGCGCTACAACTCGGATCGAATGGCTTTTAGTAGCCGGAAGCGCATCGCGCCGTCGTTGCTTGTGAGTGCGATCACGAAGCGCACTCGCCCATGCTTGGAAGTGTCGGCATAGCCCGCCAAGGTGCGGACGCCGGAAAAGGTGCCGGTCTTGAAGAGGGCGCCGTGGCCGCTGCGCAGCAGACTGGCATGGGGCGAGAAGAGCTCGAGCACTTTGGCGAGCCCGCGCGCGGTGAAGCGGTTGTTGCGGCTGATGCCCGAGCCCTCCACGATGTGGATTGACTCCGCAAGGCCGTGTTTGACAAGCATCTCGTTCGCGACCTGGAGCGACTTCTTGAGGCTGACGGGCCCGCCCAGGCGATGCCCGCCGATCTCCAGGAAGACCTGGTTAGCGGTGTAGTTGTTTGAACCGAGGAGCAACCCGGCAAGAATCTGCGAGAGCGGGCGTGACTGGCGGTGAACGTAGATCGGCTCCAGGTCCTCGGGCACGGCTCCGGGCGAGATCTTGCCCCTGACGCTGCCGCCCGCCCGCTCGATGAATGCAGCGATCAGCTCGCCGGCATACTGCAGGCCCACCGTGGGGTCCTGGGTCAGGCTGATGCGACTGCGACCTTGGGAGCCCCGCGCCCGGAATTGGCTGATAGCGAGCGGTGTGATCGGGGTCTGCTCCTCGGCGGAGTAAACCGTCTTGCCCTTTCGCACGGCGTAGATCGTGTTGAAGTTCACCGCGAGCGCGGAGTTCAGCGCGTCGTAGGCCTCGTCGGTGTCCTCGATGCCCGGGATACGAATGTCGGGGGGGTAGTAGCTCGCGTCGAGCACGATGCCGCTTAGCGGCTGCTTACCGATTGTGGCGACCAGCGCCGACGCGAGCTGAGCCAGCTCTTCGGAGATCAGAAACGGATCGCCGCCACCGCGAATGTAGAGCACCCGGTCGCCGTTCAGGTAGAAGCGCGTCTCGACGCGGTAGTCGGCGCCCAGAACCTCCATCGCTAGCCAGGCGGTCACGATCTTGGCAACGGAGGCAGGCACAAAGGGTCTGTCGGCGTTCTGAGCCACCAACTCGTTGCCCTTCTGGTCCATCACGAGCACCAGCCCCGACGGAGCGAGCGCCGAAAGCTTCTCCTTGGCACCGGCCAGGGCTTGGGCGGGCAGTAGGAGGGTGAAGGCTAGGGCGAGTAGGTGAGACCACATGAACCCGAATATCCGATCTGGTGTGTGCCCTTTCCCGCTCCGGTGTGGCGATGGTTGGGCGCCTGCTCCGCCAGCTCGATCATGCATGGCTGGCGCCGCTGCGTGCTGTACGCAGTTATGATCAGCAGACTAGAACAGGCCGGTCGTGTGGGTAAAACGCCTGGCGGAGGCCGATACTCCGCCAGGGTACGTTTGAACGGGCGGTCAGCATACGGGCGAGGCTGCTAGCTGCGAAGGTGATCGCGAACATGTTCCTTATACGAGCAGAGCCTTCGATTCCCGCTTCCTTGTGGAACCGATCCATCAGCTTCTGAATCCTTCGAACTCAGCACCCCAATCACCGCTCCGCCCCGCCCGTACGGCCCGATATGCGCAACGCAGAATTTCATATTCGTAGGCTCGGCATAGGCGCGCTCGGCCCTTCGCTTTCCGCCTCGCGCTGAGCCCCATTGACCTCATCCCTGACTTCATTCCAATTCTGGGCCAAGTTGATGACTTGCTCATTGTACCAGCTGGCATTTTCCTAGCCGTAAAGCTCATCCCGCCTGAGATCATCTCTGAGCACCGAGCGGCGGCATTCCAAGCCGAACGCCAGCCCTCCAGCCGCGCAGCCGCAGCCGTCATCATCGCAATTTGGATCGCCGCTGCGGCGCTACTGATTTGGGCAATCGGTAAGGCTGATCTGCGGGTTCGATTGACTAGGTGGTGATCTGTTGACGGGTGGGGACGAGCTCGCGCGTCCGTGACACCTTCGTGCCCCACGCCCGGTCGAAGTCGGCGATGAGCCCCTTTAAACGTGTCGGAATCCAAGACCATTTGTGCAGCGGTGAGGTCTGGAAATTCGTAAAAAGCGATGTGGATTTCTGGGTTCAACTCGCTCCAGCCTCGCCACGCCCTGATCGCTTGGAAGGCCGCTGCTGCCTGGGGAAGATGTTCTTGCTCGTACTAGCGGTCGAAAGCCTCCCTATCGCCCGGATCATTGACCTCCGCACGAACGATGAAGAGTGCTGTCATCGGGATCTCCGATTCTCGCGGTAGTCAGTGAGTCGTCTTTACGCTCAATCGACTTCTCATCGCTTGCTCCTCATGCAGCTCGGCCAAGCGAATGACGTGAGGCTCCCTTGCGCTGTTGCGCTTCGCCTCAAGCTGTTCACGGAGGTGATCCTTGACAGAGGACGGGAGAGCAGAGGCTTCGAGCTTGGTCCGTTCATCCCAATACCGAGCTTCGATGCTTGCGAGAACGGCCAGTTCCGCTTCGATAGCCGATCCAAAGGCTGATTGGAAAGAGCCAGCCTGATCTTCCGCGTGGGACATCTGACGCCCCCTGTAGGTGAGGTACGCCTAGTCACTCTGCCGAATCGTAGATCGTTTCCCGTCGCAAGGATAGTGCCTAAAATTCAAACGGCTCGAGGCGGAACTTTAGTCGATTTGCCCCCCTCTTAGCTATAACTTACTGAAACGCCTCACGAGCGGGGGCCGGTGGCGCACAAGGGCAGGTGGGCCTTGCCCGTCAGCGATGAAGCGGCGTTGATCGGGCCCTCGTGAACCCCTACCGGACGCTGATCCAGCCGCACGTGGATCCTGAAATCGCGCAGCAGACGTGTGGCTCGGCGTGGCCCCCGGCGAGGCGGTAGCGGCGAGGTCGTTCCTGTTTTAGGGGGCTGGTGAGTCCGCTACAAGTCATCGTGCTCGTGGTCCTCAGCATAGAAAATTTGGACTATGCGCTGCAGCGGGGTTACACACGCCAGGAACGGCCTGAGGATCGCGCGGCTGTTGAGTACGGCTTTGCTCATGAAGCCGCTGCGCGTGTGCAAATGGCGCTGAGTGGCATTCAGCGGTGGCTACTCGGCAGCGGCTACGGCTGTTTCCAAGCGCGGCCTGCGTTCAGGAGGAGCAAGCCGCACGTTTCCGATTTGACCGACTTCCCCAAGGCGCGATGTAGACCATGTTGATGCAGAGCACGGCGTCCGCGCGCTCGACCGGGCACCCATCCTCGCGCACGTCCTCGGCCAGATCGCTCGTCCGCTGCACGAAGCACCCTCACCCCTGAGTGGCAACAATCGTGCGTCCGGCGGGGCTAAGGTTCAGGGTCGGGTGAACGGCTGAGGTGCCGTTGTCGATGTCGGCAGACCCGAGATGCCCTCTTGCAGCATGGCCCTACTTAGAAAAGGATGCCGTAAGAGCACGCGCGTGAACGGGGGATCGGATGAGGCGGCGGGAGGTCATCGCTCTATGCGCCGGTCTCGGATACTGGCCGCGTGAGGCGTTTTCACAGGCCGGTTCTGTACGGCGTCTGGCCTATGTCCACCCCGCGACGCCCGTCTCGATGTTGTCATACGACGGGGCGCGAGCGAGTGGGAACAAGGCCGTCCCGGCCTTTCTCGATGAATTGCGCCGCTCTGGGTTCGTAGAGGGTCAGAACCTCTCGGTAGCTCGGTACTCCGGGCAAGGGCAAACTGACCGCTACGCTCAACTGGCCCGTGAGGTGGTCGCGAGCAGCCCGGACGCGATCTTTACGATGACGGCCCGAATGGTTCGCTACTTCAAGGCGCTCACGGCGACCATCCCCATTGTCGCCCTTACCAGTGATCCGGTGGCGAACGGTTTCGCCGAAAGCTTCGCGCGCCCAGGAGGCAATATCACGGGCGTGGTCCCCGAACCTGCCTACTCGGTTCTCGAAAAGCGGTTCGAGATGATCAGGGAGACCCTGCCGAACGTGCGTACTGTCGCGGTGCTTGCGCCAGAGGCGGTCTTAGTTTCAGCGGAAGGACGGGAGTGGGAGCAAACCGCTCAAGGGCTGGGCCTCAAGATGGTGCCTTGGGGGTCAAAAGTCCTATTAACCCGGCTGAGTACGAGCGACTATTCAAGCTCTCCTCAGCCGCCCCGGTTGATGCCGTGATGGTCGGAGACTCCGCCGAGAACTTCACTCACCGCGCGCTCATCGCCCGTCTCGCGGGGGATGCGCGACTGCTCGGCATCTATCCCAATCGAAACTATGCCGAAGCAGGTGGGGTGATCGGATACGGCCCGGACTACGCCGAGCTACTCAGGTACGCAGCCGCCGCCGTCGCCAAGGTATTCGCGGGCACGCCACCCGGTGAGATTCCTTTTTATCAGGCGCAGCGGTTCGAGGTGGTTCTCAACCTTAAGGCAGCCGACGAGATCGGCGTAAAGCTTCCGACATCTCTGCTCGTGCGGGCTGACGAGGTGATTGAATGAGGCGGCGCGAGGTGCTGATTGCATGGGCGGTGTTGGCTACACCATCCGCCTCGCTCGCTCAGCAGAAGCTGCCCGTGATTGGTTTTCTGAGCAGCAGGTCGGAAGCAGAATCTGAGCCCCACCTGCGTGCGTTTGAAGCGGGACTGCGTGAGGCGGGCTACGTCGGCGGTCAGAACGTTGCTTTGGAGCATCGGTGGGCTTCTGGTCATTATGAACGCCTATCCGATCTCGCTTCAGAATTGGTTTCCGAGCGCGTGCAGGTCATCGCCGCAACGGGAGGCAACGTAAGTGCGCTCGCGGCCAAGTCCGCTACCAGCACCATCCCGGTTGTTTTCATCGTCGGTGCCGACCCGGTGGCTTTGGGTCTCGTCGCCAGCTTGCATCAGCCCGGCAGCAACGCCACGGGAATGAGCGTTTTGACCACTGACCTGGGCAGAAAGCGCCTGGAGCTTCTCGATGCCCTTGTACCGCAAGCCGCGACGTTCGGCCTCTTGATCAATCCAAAATACCAAGGCGCTGCTGAGGAAGCTCAGGCCGTTGAAGCAGAAGCGCTTCGGCGGGGGAAGCGCCTGCTAATCCTTGCGGCGCAGAATGACGCAGAGATCGAGGCAGCCCTGACGAGCCTTAACGAACGGAGAGTGGACGCGCTGCTCGTCGATGCGGACGCTCTTTTCGTGAGCCGTCGCGAGAGACTTGTCGCCGCCGTCAATGAGCGTGGAATACCGGCGATCTACGATTTGCGTGAATTCGTCGAGGCTGGCGGCCTCATGAGCTACGGAACAAGCCTGCTCGAAGCATACCGTCAGGTGGGTATTACGACCGGTCGAATTTTGAAAGGAGAAACCCCTGCCGCCCTGCCCGTGCAGCAAGCGGTCAAATTCGAGCTTGCGATAAACCTGAAGACCGCCAAAGCCCTCAACCTGACCATCCCGCCCACAGTCCTTGCCCGCGCGGATGAGGTGATCGAGTGAGACGGCGCAGAGACACCAGCTTTCAGCGGGCCTGCAGTGAGCGAGAGTGCCGGAGGTCCTCATGACGGGGGCTGAACGCAAAGATGTCTGGGCCAGTGGCGACGCATACGAGCCGTATGTGGGTCGCTGGAGCCGTCTTGTAGCAAATCAGTTCCTACAGTGGCTGGCGATACCACCGGGCCTCGACTGGCTGGATGTAGGCTGCGGCACGGGTGCGCTCACCGAGACTATCCTTAGGGAAGCAGACCCCGCCCGAGTCGTGGGCGTGGACCCGTCCGCTGCCTTCGTGGCTCATGCAGCCGCTCATGTGACTGATCCACGAGCGACCTTCCGTATCGGAGATGCGCAGGCGCTTCCGGTCAGTGCCGACGAGATGAACGTGTCCGTCGCTGGGCTCGTCATCAACTTCGTCCCGGATCAACGGAAGGCTGTCGCCGAGATGGCGCGGGCGACCAAGCCGGGCGGCATTATCGCCGCCTATGTTTGGGACTATGCCGGAGAGATGCAGATGATGCGCCGCTTCTGGGACGCGGCTGTTGCGCTGTCTCCGGCTGCGAAAGAATTGGACGAGGGCATCCGATTTCCGGTTTGCCGTCCCGAGGCCCTCCAGGACTTATTCCGCAAAGCTGGCCTCGAACAGATTTCGAGCCGGGCCATAGACGCCCCGACCATCTTCAAGGATTTTGAGGACTACTGGACACCTTTTCTCGGCGGGCAGGCTCCGGCTCCGGCCTATTGTATGTCGCTCTCGGAGCATGATCGCGCTGCGCTTCGGGAGCGGATCAGAGGGTCTCTGCCAATCCGGGATGATGGCAGCATTCATCTGATTGCCCGCGCCTGGGCGATTAAAGGCTCAGTGGGGGACTGAACTATGCTCGCCGGAATCGTTGGAGGATGTTGCAGATGCCCGGAGAAGCCAAAGCCACCGAGGTCACATTAGAGTTCCTGGACGCCTTCGCCGACGCTTGGAACCGTCACGACATGGATACGATCATGTCGGCTATGACCGATGACTGCGTGTTTGAAGCCTCGGCTGGTGTGGGCGTCAGGGGCACCGTCTACGATGGTCAGCGCCAAGTCCGAAAAGGGGTCGAGGCGGTGTTCGAGCAATTCCCGGACGCCAGATGGAGCGGACCCAGGCACTTCATTGCGGGAGACAGAGGCGTGACCGAATGGGTCTTCTCGGGCACTCGGGATGACGGCGTTCGTGTTGAGGTTCAGGGCTGCGACGTGTTCACGTTCCGGAACGGAAAGATCGCCGTGAAAAACTCTTATCGAAAGCAGCGTGGTGGCTACTAAACATCGGCAACTGATAAGCAGAAGCCACGGGAGCCCCCTTCTCCATCATCGACGAGAAGCCCATCACGTGTGCACTGGCTGAATGGCGAAAAGTGTCGCGTTCGCTTCCCAAGTTGAATTACGGGAGGGCCTCGTTCGCGCTGATGAGGTTATCGTTCTGCCACTCCGGGATTGAGGCTTACCCGTGTTGAGTATGAGTGAGGTGAATCCCAATGATCTTCCCTGCCTGATTTTAAACTCTGGTTAACATCGCGCTAGTCGCGACGGTGCTCATCGCCTTCCCTGCGGCGGTATTTGCATGAGGCGATGGCGTTTTGGTCGGCTGGTTTCCGAACCTACGCCCTTCCCAAATACCCAAAGCCAACGCGAAGCAGCACGGTGACTGCCCCGACGAGTAGCATCGCTTCGATTGCGCCCATTGCCCCACCCTGCGAAGGCCCGTCTGCATGACGCGCGTGCACGAACTGCCTACGAATCACGGTTTCTTGACAGCAGTGGCCCCGCTCGGCCTTCCGGCGCTCTCACTCGGCGTCATAGCTGTCCGGCTGCGGTCCTACCGGTTTGCATGATCCGGGCGTCGAGTGCGGCTTGAGCCAGAAGGACGACGGTGCCGGTAGCGGTCACACTGCATCTTACCGTCAGCTTTGACTCGGCGCAGTCCAGGGGTGGCGACAGCCCAGAGTTGAGGCGAAGTTCGATATCTGCTACGGGTGTGCTCCCCTTAATGATCGCGCACGAGACGGTTTTGATGTTCGGCTGAGCATCATGGAGTGTGTTTGAGAACGCGGGTTATGCTCCATCATTTTCAGAGACCTGAGGCTCATCATGGCCCACTCCTGAGAGATCTCGTCAAAAGAGCCGTTGCATGATGGCCGAGGGTCTGCTTCCGCGCAGAGCTTCAGGTGATCGAAAACCCATCTGCAGTCATCCGACGTTAGTGGCGCGACCTTCTTTTCGAGCGCACGATTAACCTGCAACTTTCCTTTGGCGAAGGTTGCACGTACTCTGCGGCCCTCATAATAACCCACGTCGATCTCCACCATTGAGTCGCGTAGCCCGCCTGAAACAGCTTCCGCTCGAACTCCGCAAAACAACCCTCAAGAGGAGCCTCTGCGCCTCGCGCGCTGCGGATGATCCGGCCGGACGAGCGACAATTCGAACGGCTGGAATGCCAAGGCGAGGGGCTGAGCGGCTTCAGGCACGCACCCCTCGTCTTACCCAGCCGCGCGGCACGAGCTGCAGCCGCTTTGGCTCCCAACGGTTCTTCGTGCAGCGCACAATCCGTGCGATCTCGCAATCAGCCTCGCGCTTCAGCGTCGCCACGTTTGGAGCCTGCGCATGGTCGAGATGCTCGCGCCAGTCGCGCCAGGCC
>Ga0126306_10001837_pt1 | contig 11561 bp, 14 predicted proteins | sample Plot27_FD_92592 | JGI IMG/M metagenome (GOLD analysis project Ga0126306, IMG submission 92592) | Serpentine soil microbial communities from UC McLaughlin Reserve, CA, USA - Plot27 | ecosystem: Environmental > Terrestrial > Soil > Grasslands | place: USA: UC McLaughlin Reserve, Lake County...
GCGCGCGATCGTGCGGCGTCCTGCGACGGGATGCCTACGAAGTCGAGCTTGCTGATCATTGAACCTCTCCGTCTTGGCGTCGGATCGTGGTGCGGAGAAACCGATGATCCCAGGGAGGCTTCCAAGCCGGGGCCTCGGGATGGCTTGCGGCTTCCGCTGCGCGCGAGCTACGCTGGCCGGACTCCGCGATCGAGGCGAGGTGCACGACGACGGGCGGCACGCGGAAGACATGGGTAGGCCGGCCCACCCGGGTGGTGCCGGCGCTCGATGCGCACGTGGCGCTGCCGGTGGGCCGCTATGTCCTCGGGGAGCCCAGCGAGGAGCGCGTCGTCTTTCTGGGCCCCGTGACGATCGGACGCTGGCCCGTCGTCAACGCGCAAATGCGCGCGTTCGTCGAGGCAGACCCGCATCGCGTCTCCGATGCGCTCGCCGCCAAGCTCGACGATCCCCAGCTCGCCGACCACCCTGCGACCGACCTGACCCGCGCAGACGCAGAGGCGTTCTGCACGTGGGCCTCCGCTCGGCTGGGGCGCGGCGTGCGTCTGCCCAGCGGCGACGAGTGGGAGGCGCTCGCACGCGGAACGGATCGCCGGCCGTGGCCCTGGGGCGACGTCTTCGACGAGGCGCGCTGCGCGTGCGCCGAGAGCGGGTGGGGCTGGACGGTGCCCGTCACCGCCCACCCCACCGGCGCCGGCCCGTTCGGCGCCGAGCAACTGGCCGGCAACGTCTGGGAGTGGGTCGGTGACCGCGGGGACGACGGCTGGGGCGTCGTGCGGGGCGGCTCCTACCTCGACACCGCATGGGGGCTGCGGTCCTGCCGCGTCCAGCCGGCGGACCCGGCGCGGCCCACCGCCACGACGGGCTTTCGCATCGCCATCGAGGAGGGAGTCATGCATGACGGTTGACCGCCCGGAGCTCATGAACGCTCTGCGTGAGGTGTACGACCCGTGCTGCGCGGACCGTGGGATCTCGATCGTCGACATGGGCGTGGTGGAGGACGTCCGGATCGATGGATCGCATGTCGCGATAGACCTCGTTCTCACGACGGGCTGGTGCCCGTTCGTGGCCTCGATGTCGAGCGCGATCCCGGAGCGACTGCGCGCGCTCGACGGCGTCGAGACCGTCGACGTGCGGGTCGTCTGGGAGCCCGTCTGGACGCCGGATCGCCTGTCCGAGTCGGCGCGCGCGAAGCTTGCGCTGCCGCTCGAGGAACTCGAGCCCTACCGTGCAGGAAGGAGCGTTGCCTGATGGCCACCGAAACCCGTCCGCGCGAGGGAGCCGCGCGCGACCGCAAGGTCGATGCGTTCGTCTTCGATTGCGTCTGCCACGTGTTCAACTTCGACAAGGCGAACGCGATCGGCCCGCCCGGCGAGCTCTTCGACGAGCACCTGTACGCCTTCCACCAGTTGCTCACCCGCGAGGGCGAGCGGGTGCTCTCGCGCGACGAGTTCTTCCGCGAATGGAGCGTGGACGAGATCTACGAGATGGTCATCGAGGGCTCGGACACCGACATGATCGCGGCCCAGCCGCTGCCGCTGACCGACCTCTTCCACGACGGCCTGTCGCCGTGGGAGAAGTGCGCGCAGATGGCCGCCAAGCACCCCGACCGCGCCGTCTTCTGGGGCTCGGTGAACCCGCTCGAGGGCAAGAAGGCGCTCGATCTCATGACCCGCCAGGTCGAGGATCACGGCGCCAAGGCGTTCAAGTTCTACAACGTGCGCTACGACTACGGCCAGCCGTTCCCCTGGCGCATGGACGACCCACGCGTCGCGTACCCCGCCTTCGAGCGCGCCCAGGAGCTCGGGGTGAACCTGATCGGGGTCCACAAGGGTGTGCCGCTCGGCCCGCAGCCGATCGAGCACACCCGGACATTCGACATGGACGGCGCGGCGGCGAACTTCCCCGACATCAACTTCGTCATCTTCCACGTCGGCCTGCCCTGGCTGGACGAGGTCCTCTGGCAGCTCGTGCGCTACCCGAACCTGTACGCATCGATCGCGGCCACGGTGAACTTCATCGCGCGCCAGCCCCGGGTCTTCGCCGAGACGCTCGGGAAGATGATGTGGTGGTGCGGGGAGGACAAGATCATCTACGGCGGCGAGTCGCCGATCTGGCATCCGCAGTGGGCGCTCGAGGAGTTCTGGAACTTCGAGCTGCCGCGAGACATCGTGGAGGAGCGCGGCTACCCGCAGCTGACCGAGCAGGCGAAGCGCAAGATCCTCGGCGAGAACCTCGCGCGCCTCCACGGCATCGACGTGGACGCCAAGAAGGCGGAGCTCGGCGTGCCGGGCTGAGTTCAGGGGACAGCCGCTAGTCGAGGAGGCGGTCGTCCCGGTGACGGCCGAAACGCTCGGCGTAGGCGCGCGCCACTTTCTCCATGGTCACATGGTCTCGGTCGATGCCGAAGACGGTGCGCGGGAAATCCATGGCGCGCTGCACCGGCCACAGCTCCTCATGCGCCTCCGGCGGAAACATCTGGGCGGGGTCGCCGACCGCGATCCAGCCGATCGGCACCGTGGTCCGATCGGGAACGGAGGAGTTCACGTGCACGACGGCGTTGATGCGAACCTCGCTGCCGGCGCCGACGCGTGCCCCGGGAAAGACCGAGACGCCGGTGGCGAGGAAGACGTCGTGCTCGATCACGGCACCGTTGACGTGAGCGTGGGGTCCCACGAGGACGTGATCGCCGAGCCGAACCGGATGACCCGCGCGGCCCCGCACGAGCGCTTGCTCCATCACGATGCAGCGCGAGCCGACCTCGATTGCACCGCCCTCGGCGGTCAATACGGCGCCGAACAGCACGCGGCTCTCCTCGCCGATCGTGACGTCCCCGCACAGGACGGCCGTCGGCGCCACATAGGCAGACTCCGCGACCCGCGGGCGCTTGCCCTCGTGCTCGATCAACATGCCGACATTGTCCCGCGGGGCGGCACCGGCCGGAGCGGGGGCTCCGCCGCTGCTACGCGGCTCTCGTCAGCGCCCTCATCGCCGTCGCGTTACGTCGTCGCGTCGCGCAACCGCCGTTGCCGAGCGCGTCGTGAGGCCGGCACGCCGGTGGTCCGGCTCACGCTGGCGAGCCGGTCGAGAAGGGTGGCCGCGCCGAGGTAGATCTCGTGTGCCTGATCGGGCGAGTCGCCGATTGCCGTTACGCCTATGCGGCCCTGCTGTTCGAGCGCACGGAGCATGTGGTACACGGCTCCGGTCTGCGAGCCCGGGTCCCAGCCCAGCCCGGAGGCCTCCGACGCGGAGAGGAAGTCTTTGAGCAGGATGCCCCGGTGATCCGGGTCGCCGAGCCCGTCGGTAGCGAAGTAGTACTTCGCCTCTCCCGACGGCGTACGAAACGTCGTCTTGTCCTCGTCGAGCGATCCGTCCGTGAGCAACCACAGCGCCCCATAGGGATGCGAGGTACCGCCCTCGCGCAGGTTGATCTCGACCGCGTGGGGCACCCAGTCGCCGTCACATCTGGCGACGACGAAGTCGATCCCGAAACGGCCCAGCACCCCCTCCGCGGCGAGAAAGGCGCCGACCTTGCGAGCCTCCCGCACGATCGCCGCGGCGTACTCGCGCTCCGCGGGGAAGCGACACGCTACGAACGTCTGACCGAGCTCGCCGCCGAGCACTTGGTCGTGCGTCGAGACCACAACGGGATCGCCCCCGGGCAGGATCCGCATCTGCACGCTCGGGCTGCGGATCTCGCCGGCGATCAGCTCCTCGACGATCCCTCCGTCGCCGAGCTTGTGCAGATAGGACGACGGCAAGGTGCGCAGCCGGACGTCGATCGCGGCCTCCTCGTCGCGTGTGCCCGGGGGCGGCAGGTCGCGCAGGGCGATCACCAGGTTGCCCTCGCCATAGACCGCGTCGTCGAGCTTGACGACGGCGGCCTCCAGGCCCGGTCGTGCCTGGCGCAGCGCGATCAGACCGTCGGCCAGCTCGACGGCGCTGGACAGCCCGTTCGCTCCCGGCGGGTGCGAGACGCCGGCGCTCGCAAACAGGCCCCGGCAGCCGCTCTTGATCCCGTAGCCGGCGAAGCGGTGATCGACGCCGTAGATCGGGACGTCGAGCTCGAGCGCGAGGTCGCGCTCGTGGTCGCGCACGTTGAACGGCATGATGAACGCACCGCGACGGTCCGGGATCAGCTTCCGCAGCCGAGCCAGCAGCTCCGGCCGCTCGAGGATCTTCTGCGCGAGCGGCCTCGGGGAGTCGTCCCCGGGGCTGAGCAGGTGGATACGAGCGCGCGCATCCTCCGCCACCGGGATCAGGCCGAGGTAGTAGTCAACTACCTCGTCTCGCACCGGCAGGCAGGTGACGACCACCAGCCGCACGCGCGGGCGGCGGAGCGCAAACGCGAGATACAGGCACCGCTCCTCCTGCGCCGCGATGTCCTCGCGATGGCGAACCAGAAGCTCTGGATCGAGGTTTATCGACGGTATCGCCAGGACCGTCCGCTCCTCCGCCCGCGCCGGATCGTCGGTCGATTCGAACGGTCGTAGGCGAGCCTGCAGCGCGGCAAACGCGGCTTCTGGGCCGCCGTCCCGACCGCCCGGCACGCTGGCGCTGACGGCCATGCCCCAGTCTCCCAACCCAGGCCGGCGGCAACAAGCTATACGGCGCGGCGTGGCGCTCCGCCAACGCTGCTTGCCTGGCGCGACGACCGAGCGTCTCTGCTCGCGTACCCCGAGACCCCCACTGCGGACGGGCGAGAGAAAGGAGGGGCGGCCTCGCGGGCCGCCCCTCCTGGATCTCATGCTCGGCGTTTGTGCGCTACTTGCGCAGGTGCGAGCCCGTGAAGTCGCCGTGCCCGAGCGACCTGCCCTTGTCGGTGCCCTCGACCGCGGACCCGCTCTGGGCGAAGGTCAGCGTGGCGTGTGCCGAGGCGTCGGACATCTGGTCCAGCGCGGTCATCGAGATGTTGTCGATCGTGTCGCAGGCCTGGTTGGCCGGGGTGATGCCGAGCTTCGCCATCTGCAGCGCGATCTCGAGGTCCTGCGCGGTGCCGGAGCCATTGTCGTTGATACCCGGGCCCTCCAGCCGTCAGAAACCCTCCCAGCCAGATGTTCTGCTTGCCTCAGCCCTGTTGCTGAGGGCGCCGTCGTCGTGGAGTCGAGGGGGAGCCTTCCAGGCCGAGGATCATCGCCAGAGCGCGTTCGACCTCCCTGAGCGTTTCGGGCTTCGCCTTGCCGATCCGCCGTAGGAAGCGCGTGCGAGTCACCGCCCTGACGCCTCGACAGACGGCACGGCTCTGCCGCTCGATCCCCTCGGCAGGCGAGACCGCGGGTCGAAGCGGCGACGCCGCACGCGTGCTGGACACCGGCACGACCACGAGGAGTTCGTCCTCGACGCCGGCCGAGATCTCGTCGACCGAGACAACGATCGCGGGACGGTTCTTGCCCGGCTCCCCCCTGCGCGCGGCGCCCAGCGAAACGAGCCAGATCTCGCCGCGATGCGGCTCAGCCGATGCCATCCCCGAGGGCCGCCTCCCACTCGCGCTCCTCGGCCCTCACGGCGGCGTCGCCGGCATCGGCTCGCGATGCCTCACGCTCGGCACGAAATGCCGCCTCGCGCTCGGCGTGCCGGGCGAGCTCCGCCAGCATCGCGGAGAGCGAGACTCCGCGCGCGCGCGCCTGCTCGGCAAGCCGATCGCGCGTCTCACGACTCACCCTGATCGTCGCGGTCTCCGTCGCCATAGTAGCCATAGAGTAGCGCTATGACCTGGCGATACGTGCCGGTGGTCACCGCGTGCGAGCTCAGGCGGCTGCGCCGCGCACGAGGGAGCGTCGCAGCGCTCGTCGATCTCCGCGAACCGGAAGCGCCTCGGACTTCGCTGCTCCTTCGCGCGACGCGGCAGCACCGTCACGACGCGCTCCTACGGCACGCGCCCGGCGGCGTGGCGATTGGCGATGCGCTCAAGGATGGCCAACGCGCTGGCATGTGTAGCGCCCTCGGAGTCGCGGTCGGGCGTGTAGGTCGTCAGCGCGACGGCGCGCAGCCCGAGCATGCCGGTGACCGCGTCGAGCACTTCGCCAAGCTGTGAGAGCGAGAGTCCCTGCGGGACCGGCGCGTCGACGATTGCGGGAGCGATCGAGGGGTCGAGCGCGTCGAGGTCGATGTGCAGGTACACCTCGTCGACGCGGGCGGCGAGCTTCGCGATGGTGTCGCGAACGTCGCTCTCGGGTCGCCCGTCGACCCAGGCGACGCGCAGCATGCGCGCTCGCGCGAGGCGCTCGCGTTCGGCATCGGGGGAGAGATCGCGAACTCCCAGGAGCGCGACGTGCGCCTCCGGCACCGGCTCGGCGTTGCCGGTCTTCCCCCACCAGCCCGCGTAGCAGTGACCGGTGACGATCGCGAGCGCCATTCCGGCGAAGAACCCGCTGACGGTCGTGTCGGGCGTGTTGAAGTCGGCGTGGGCGTCGATCCACACCACGCCGCACCGCTCACGATCGAGGCCCGCCAGGACGCCGGCCGCCGCGTCGCAGGAGCCGGCGATGACGATCGGCAGCTCGCCCGCCGCGACGGCCGTGGTCACGGCCGCCGCGAGCTCACGATTCACGGCCTGGCACGCCGATGCGGTGTCGGCGAACGCCGTTCGCCGCTCGATCCGCAGGTCGCGAGACGCGATGCCACGACGGGAGAAGAGCTCACGGCCGCCGCGTTCGATCAGCCTCCGGCCGCCGTTGCTCGCGTCGTGCCGGTCATCGCCAATCGCGAACGGGACGTCGATCAGGCACACCGGCACGTGACAAGGGTCGCAGCCGATCGGTCTCACCCACAACCCAACCGCGTCGGCGGCCGCGGCAGTTAGGGTTCGGGCCGCGGTCTCGTCGCGGAAAGGAGGCTTCGGGTGGCAGAGGGAGTTCCGCCTGCCGGGTCATCGTCGACCCGCCGGGATCTCGGCGTCGACGCCGAGCGGGCGGCGCTCGAGGAGGCGTTGGCGGCGTGGCGATCGCCGAGCGACTCGCTCGCGCTCGAGCGCCCGAGCTTCACCGGCTATCCGTTCACGCTGGGGGTGGCCTCGGGTGCGCCCGTGCCGACCGGCGTGGTGCTGTGGACACGGCTGGCGCCTGAGCCGCTCCATGGCGGCGGCGTCGGCGCCGAGGCGGTCGTCGTGCGCTGGGAGGTGGCCACCGACGAGAGCTTTGGCCAGGTCGTGCAGCGCGGCGCCGTCGACGCGCGATCCGAGGGCGCGCACTCCGTGCATGTCGAGGTCGTGGGGCTCGAGCCAGCGCGCTGGTACTTCTACCGCTTCATCGCGGGCGACGAAGTCAGCCCGATCGGCCGCACACGTACCGCGCCCGCTGCGCAGGAGCTTGCACGGTTGCGGTTCGGGCTCGGCTCGTGCCAGCACTTCGAGCACGGCTACTACGCCGCGCACCGGCACTTGGCCGCCGAAGGCCTCGACCTGATGGTGTTCGTCGGGGACTACATCTACGAGGGTCCCCAGCGCCCCGACATGGTGCGTCGCCACGTCGGCGGGGAGACGCGAACGCTCGCGGAATACCGCAATCGCCACGCCCAGTACAAGACCGATCCCGACCTGCAGGCCCTGCACGCCGCCGTCCCGTGGCTTGTGACGTGGGATGACCACGAGGTCGACAACAACTACGCGGGCACGCGCTCCGAGTCGCTGGACCCGGATTTCCGACGCCGACGCGCCGCTGCCTACCAGGCCTACTTCGAGCACATGCCGCTGCGCGAGCGCGCGCGTCCCACTCCGTCGCGCATGGTCCTGCGCTCGCGTCACAACTGGGGCCGGCTCGCGCGCTTGCACCTGCTCGACGGGCGCCAGCGCCGCACGCCGCAAGCCTGCCCGCGCCCCGGCGGCGGCGGTGTCAACCTGATCGACGACCGCTGCCGCGAGCTGCACGCCCCCGGTCGAACCATGCTCGGCGAGCCCCAGGAGCGCTGGCTAACCGACGGCCTGCGCGCTGCCCCCGAGCGCTGGAACTTCATCGCCCAGCAGACGCTCGTTGCGCGCGCAGGGGTCAGCGTCGACGGCCGCCGGCGCTTCTCGTCCGACGCCTGGGACGGCTATCCCGCGGCCCGCGACCGCCTGCTCGCCACGATCGCCGACAACGGGCTACGCAGCTGCGTAGTGCTCAGCGGCGACGCGCACACCAGCTATGTCTGCGACCTCAAGCGCGACTTTGCCGACCAGCAGGCACCGCTGATCGCGACCGAGTTGTGCGGCACCTCGATCACCACGCGCGGGCGCGCGCAAAGCGCAACCGACGCGATCGTGCGGGAGAACCCCCACATCCTCTACGGCGACAGCGCGCGGCGCGGCTACGTGGTGCTCGACATCACCACCGAGCGCTGCACGGCCCGGCTGCGCGTGATCGAAGACCCCGCCGACCGACACGCCGGCGTCCTCACCTCGGCGACGTTCGCCATCGACGCCGGCCGGCCCGGCGCCAAGCGCCTTTAGCCGAGCAGCGCACGGCCCGCGACATGCGTCACCCGGCCTAGATTGGCGTAATGACGAGCATCCGTCCCTGCCGTGATGACGAGCGTGCGGCGATCCTGGCGATCGTCAACGCTGCCGCCGAGGCATACCGTGGCGTCATCCCAGCCGATCGCTGGCACGAGCCGTACATGCCGTCGCCCGAGCTCGATAGCGAGATCGCCGCCCGGGTCGCGTTCTGGGGCTATGAGGCCGACGGCGCGCTGGTCGGCATCATGGGGATCCAGCCGGTTGGAGATGTCGACCTGATCCGCCACGCCTATGTCGCCCCCGGCAACCAGCGGCACGGCGTCGGCGGTGCGCTACTGGAGCATCTCGTCGGCTCGAGCACGCGGCGGATGCTCGTGGGCACCTGGGCCGCCGCCGACTGGGCGAGCCACTTCTATCACCGTCACGGCTTCGAGCTGGTCTCGCCCGGGCGCAAAGCGCAGTTGCTCAAGAGGTATTGGACGATCCCGGATCAGCAGATCGAGGCCTCGGTGGTGCTAGCCAAGCCGCCGTTCGACGAGACGTGAGACGGCCGATCGCGAGTCTCGCGCCAACTCCCCGTATCACGACGCTCGCCGCGCGCCTCATCATCCTCGAGCCGCACCCACCACATCCAGTAGGAGGCGATCCCCCCATGTCCGTACGCCTGCCTGTCTTCCCCCTCGCGCCGGCCTCTGGTGACGGCGCCGACCTCGAGCGCCTTGCCACCAGACTGTTCAACGCCGACGATCTGAAGACGGAGGAGCTCGACGACCGCGTTGTCGCCCGTTCGGGCTCGATCGTGCTTGAGCTGGACCGGAGCAGCGGCGGCATCTGGGCGGCTGACGAGAAGCGGTTGTGGAATGCGTCCGAAACGCCGTCGCTGGTGCCGGAGGAACGGGTCTACGGGGTGGCCGGCGAACTGCTCGGCGGGCTCGATGTGCTGCCTCGCTTCGACGCGGACGCGCCCTTCGCCCTCATGCAGGTGGGGCTCGGGGGAACGCACGTGGCGACCCGCTCGAACGGGCACAGCGCGCGCCGCCGGCTCGACGTCCAGGCGCGCTACGGCGTGGCGGTGCGCAATCCGGGCGTGGAGGGCGCGCCCGACCTGCTGCCGGTCGTCGGCGGCGGCGGCAAGTTCACGCTCACGCTGGGCGATGAGGGTCGGCCGGTGGCCTACTACGGGCTGTGGCGGCCGGCAGGCGAGGCCGAGATCGTCGAGGCGCTCGACGCCAGTGATGCCGAGGCACGGTTCGCCGCCCTGATGAACGGGGTCGAGGTTGCCGACGCGCGCTCGTTCCTGGCCTACTACGCCGCGCCGTTCTCGGCCGATCAGCCGCTGCTCACCCCGGTTTACGTCTTCAGCGCCGGCATCGTGGTGGACGGAAAGGAGCTGCCCGCTCGCCTCGTGACCATCCCGGCCACGGAACTCGGGCCGCAGCCGCCGGAGTCCAAGCCCCAGCCGCCGCGCTACGGGCAGCCTGGGCGGCTCGGCGCACTGGCCCCCCGTCGCGGTGCGCGCGCCATCAATCCGTTCGAGGCGGGGACGTCCTGGATCGGGCTGTCGGGCGGGCTGGCGGGGAGCCAGGCCAACGCTCAGGGCTTCGTCGATGGCCTGGCGGCGGACGGCTGGAACGTCAACTTCAACTGGGGCGACGGCAACGCCTGGGAGTCGGACTGGCGCCGCAACGACGACACCTGGGTCGATGCCGCGGACTTCGTCTTCTACACCGGGCACGCCGACATGAACGGGTGGGTGCTCGCCTCTCCGGACGACGGCTCGCTCACCTTCACCGAGGTGGGCGGTGCGCCGGCGACGCCGGGCGACCTGTGGGGCCAGCAGGATCTCGAGTGGATGATCATCGCCGCCTGCGGCCCGCTGCAGGACGAGCTGCTCGCCGCCGGGGGCGGCGACGTGCTCGCGCGCTGGGACGGCGCCTTCGACGGACTGCACACGCTGATGGGCTACGGGGCGATCACGTTCGACAACACGGAGGAGGGCAAACGGATCGTGAAGTACTCGAAGCAGGGCACGCCGCTCATCGACGCATGGTTCCGCACCGCCCAGGAGATCCAGCCGAGCACGAACGGCGCCGGTGCGCCGGACGGGCCCGACGTCTGGGTGGGCGCGATGTGGGTGGCCAAGGCGGGCGCGGATCCCCGGTCGGACCACCTGTGGGGACACGGCTCCGTGTCACCGGACCCGACCTCGCCCACAGTGCTCGCATGCATGTGGACGACCTGCTAGCCGCAGATCGCCCGTGCCCCACGCAGAGGCCGGACCGACGCCCGCCGATCGCAGCGCTGTCTCAGCGAGCGCCAGGATGCGCAGGGACGGCGACGTCGGGCGAGACGCCGAGTCGCCGTGCCTGCTCGAGATCGACGATCTCTCGTCCGAACGGTGTTACCGAGACCGGGATGAGCTTGAAGTTCGCCAAGCCCAGCGGGATGCCGATGATCGTCAGGCACATCAGCACGCCCGTGATCACGTCGAGCAGCAGGCTCATGAAACCGACAGTACCGACGGGACGGAGGTAGGCTCGGCGCCCGTGACGGTCGAGGTGCGGGATGTGGCGGCGGGCCTGTGGCTGTGGCGGCAGCCGCATCCCGACTGGCGCGAGGGGTTCGACTGGGAGCCCGATGTCGCCTCGTTCGCGGTCGAGTCGCGCGGCGTCGGGACTGCTGATCGACCCGCTCGCGCCGCCGCCGGGCGCAGCGGAGGTCTGGGCGCGGCTCGACGCGGGGCGGCCGGATGTCGTGGTCGTACTGAAGCCCGACCACGTGCGCGACGTCGATCTCTTCGTCCGCTGGTACGGCGTGCGCGCGTATGGGCCGTACCTGTTCTGGCGCGACGACGTGCCGCACACCGAGCTCGAGCCGCTCCGCCCCGGCGACGAGCTGCCCGGCGGGCTCCAAGGCTCACTTCGACGGCCGCGGAGCGATGGAGACGCCCGTCTACCTGCCTGAGCAGCGCGCGCTGGTCTTCGCCGACGGCATGACGGCCCCGGGAGCAGTGCTGCGCGTATGGGCGACTCCGTGGCACACGGAGCGAACTCTCCCGGCACTGCGCGCGCTGCTGGCGCTGCCGTTCGAGCACGTACTCGTCTCGCACGGCGAGCCGGTGCACGCGCGCGCC
>Ga0126306_10001838_pt1 | contig 11561 bp, 14 predicted proteins | sample Plot27_FD_92592 | JGI IMG/M metagenome (GOLD analysis project Ga0126306, IMG submission 92592) | Serpentine soil microbial communities from UC McLaughlin Reserve, CA, USA - Plot27 | ecosystem: Environmental > Terrestrial > Soil > Grasslands | place: USA: UC McLaughlin Reserve, Lake County...
CGTACTGTGACCGTCGAGGAGATGATTGTCGAGGTTTCGAAGAAGCACTCTCGTACCGGTGAGCGGATGATCATCAAGCCCTATCCGAAGGACAATGAGTCGCGCACCTTTGGCGTGCGGTCAGCGTGGCTCGAAGAGGTCGCTGAGCACATCAGGATCCATGGGATTGGGCGTGACGAACTCCTGTTCAGCACCGAGTTGTGCACTCCGATCTCGCGTAACACGTTCCGAACCCGAGTGCGGCTGCCGGCTGTCAAAGCCTCGGGCATTGACTTCGGCGTTCGGGTACATGATCTTCGGCACGCGCACGCGTCGTGGCTTCTCGCGGGTGGTGCGGACCTCAAAGGCGTGATGGATCGGATGGGACACGCGCAGATTCAGACCACGCAGAAGTACCTTCACACCCTGCCCGATACCGACCAGAAGAACCTTGACGCGCTCACGCGTATCGCAGGAGGATCAGCGAACTCTCACGCCACGTGATCAAACACAAAGTAGGGGGTACGAGAGTGGTGGCGGCTAAGCAACCGGCCGAAGGGACTCGACGTACTCGCGTAGGTCCGAGCCGCGGATCAAGCGTGTGCGATCGATCTTCACAGATGGCAGGTCGCCTGATCCGAGCAGCTCGTAGACCTTCGATCGACTGACATTGAGGAAAACGGCAACTTCGGTCACCCGATACAAGAGACGATCTGCCAAGGCTTCACCCCTACTGACGTGGGCTCAAGCCGCCCACTCCCCCTTAGCCCGGATCCACCGACTGGCTCGCTGAGTTGATCTTGGTGGATTGGTTCGGTGGTGGGGGTGGCGGGTGGCAGGACTGATGGCGGACCTCGCTGTCCGCTGGTTCCACGGGGGGTGTGGTTGCGCCGTCAGGCTGGGTGGTCAGGTGGTGCCGGTCAGGGTGGCCCGCAGGCCCGGTGGAACAGCTGGGTCCAAGCCTGCTGCCAGGGCCAGGCCAGCGGCAGGTGCAGGGTGAGCCGCCGCGCCGAGGTGGCGCTTCGGGCGGGGACGTTGATCAGTCGGCGGCGGATGGTGCCGCTGGTGGCCTTGCGGAGTGCCGACCCGGTCAGGGTGGCGGCGGCCCGCGTGAGGTTGAACGCGATCACCGCCAGCACCAGCCAGGCCGCATTCGCGGTGAACTTTCCGGATGGCAAGTGGGCCAACGCGGAGGCTTTCAGGTCGGCGTGGACCTGCTCGATGATGGCGTGTCCGCGGTGGATCTGGTCGGCGGCCACCGTGTCCAGCCAGTTGGGGTCGCTGGTGGTGAAGAAGGCGTGGAACCGCCAGCTGTCGAACAGCCCGTCTTGGCCGGGGAAGGCGTTGAGGTCGGGGATGCGGCGCACGATCAGCCGGCCGGGCACCTGCTCGACCGGCTTCTGCGCCGCAAAGGCGGTGAAGTCTATTTCGGCGACCTCGGCGCGGGAGATCCAGCGGCCCGACGGCTCGTCGAAGACCGCGTCGGGATACTCGATCGGGATCCACGCCTGGTCGTCGATCCGGGTGATCGCGGCCCTCACGGTCGCGTCCTGGCGGACGGTGACCGAGACGTCACAGCCGCCGGTGATCGCGGCGCCGACCGGGCCTCGACCGTAGAACGCCGAATCCATCCGCACCAGCGGCCGGCTGCCCGGTAACAGCCGGCGGGTTTGGGCGGCGGCGTCGGCGACCAGCCGCTTCACGCCCCGCGGCGATCCGCATGACCCCTTCCGCAGCCGAGAGGCGAGGATCACCGGCGCCGCCTGCGGGGTCGACACGGTGGCCAGCAGCGCGTTCAGCCCGCGCACCTTGGAGTAGCCGAACCCGGCGCCCTGCTTGGCGTAGCCGTGGACCTCGACGATGGTGTCGTCGACATCGACCAGCACCTGAGAGGCCGGGTCGGTGCTGGTGCTGCCCAATATCGGCGTCCGCCCGTTCAGCCCGGCCAGGAACCGGGCCGCGACCGCGTCGAGCTGGCGAACGTGGCCGAAGGTGAACGCCCGCAGAAACGACCCCAACGTCGAGGGGGCATACGCCGCGGTGAACACCCGACCCATCCCGCCGTGCCGCAGCAGCCCCATGTCATCGATCGAGTCAGCACCCGCCACCATCCCCGCGACCAGCAAGGCCACCTTTAACCCCGCGTTCGCACCCTTGTCGGCCGGCACCGTCAGCTGCTGCTGCGCCAACACCGCCAGGCCCGCGGACTCGGCCAACGCGAGCACCGGCACCAACCCTGCCGCCGACACCAAATTCGGCTCATCAAACACCGCCGAGGTCGCCCGAACCATATGAGACAGTTGCACTCGACGGATGCCCTTCATGCTCGGCGATCAGGAACCTTCGACAAGTCCCAATCTCCCAGCGGCAAGGGCATCCTAGCGTTACGGCACGCTCAACCACCCAAGATCATCGGTGGATCCGGGCTAAGGGGCGAAAGGGGTGCTGGCGATCTCTGGCCGCCCAGAACCATCTGCCGTCGAGGCCGGATGTCTGACAAATCCAGAGTAGAGAACTTGCTCGCCGTCATGACGATGCCAGCTGGTCCTGGCGCCGTCGTGGGACGTGACCCACACGACTCGCACGCCTGGATGGTGCTGGCTCGACAGGAGTTCTCTGCGCTCGCCACGACCGGTAAATCGACGGTTGTCAAACTCTTCCCTGGCGGTTGTGAGCCTGCCGACCTCGATTTATTCCGCAGGCTGGGACCATCGCGGCCGCCACCGACCTGGCCACCATGATCTAACGGCGACCCACGCCACAGCCAACACAACGAGGTAGCCGGGCACTAGCAGCCATGCGAGACCCAACCCGACTTCAGGCTCGGGCCACCAGCCGTATCCGACACCGGCCACATAGAGCCAGGCGAACATGACGGCCAGATAGACGACGAGGCCGGCGCCCGGTGGGCCGAGCATTCCACAGAGGCTTCTTCGAGGTTGTCCGCGGAACGGACCGGTCCTCAGGTCTAGCCCGAGCTCGTACTCCAGCACGCCGGCTTGATCTTCCAACCGGTGACAGCGCTGGATCCCGCGGAGCTCGTACATGAACAGCCCGAGCGTGACCACTACACCAAACACCCCGATCGCTCCCAGCGCTGCGATGTTGGACCCCCGATCGAGCAGGAGGAAGGCTCCGGTGCCTGTCGCCAATGGAAGCAGTGCAAGCAGCTTGCCCCGGAAGTCGGTGATCTCGCCGTAACTCGTGCAGGCCTGCTGATACGCGAGCTGTAGGGCATCCCATCTCCGATCGTGCCCTGAATCGTTGGCCACCTTGATCACCCCTTGGTCGCCAGCGAGTCTAAACCTCGGCTGTCTCGGGGTTAGGTCTTCGAACGCGCCATTGTAGGTTTCAATGCTCGCCTCACGGCTGACAAGATCAAAGACAACAGCAAGTTGGACGCGGGCCCGGATTTCCTCTGACGCTCGCGGGTGGTTAGGTCAGATATCAGAGCGTTGTGCATCGCTTCCCGGTGCACAGACAAGAGGGTCCGCCAGCATTGTCGCTGGTCAGGGCCCTGTTGCGCACCCGGAGTCAACCCGTCCGAGTTGTCGGCATCAGAACGCATCGCACTGCTACTCATTCTGTTCGCAGTCGGGCTCATACAACTGATCCCGGGCGGCGAGCCGGAGCCTGCCGCCATTGCCGTCGTCCCGTTTATTATCATCAGCCTTTGGCTTGTATTAGCGGTGTGGAACGTGCCTATTGAAGCTTCTGCGGATGTCACTACTCCGCAATCCGCCCATCGTCGGCAGGTTCGGGCCAGACTCATCCGAGGGCTTGTAGTGGGTGTCGGGACGGGGGTGCTCGTGGCGCTCTCGTTCGGGGGAGCGATAGGGCTCCGGTTCGGATTACTGACAGGGCTCTTCTTCGGTATCCTTGGTGGGCTCGGAGCCGGGCTCATAGATTTCGCCGCACCGTTCTTGCTCTTCACAGAAGTCGCTCTTTTTCTGCGGATGCGGCGTGTAGTGAGGTTCAGGCGACTGCTCGAACACGCACGGGAGCGGGAGGTGCTGCGCCAGGCAGGGGCCGTTTACCAGTTCCGGCACGCGGATCTTCAGGATCGGCTCGCAGCCCGCCATCGGCGAGAGCATCTAGGACAAGCTTGAGTCGTAGGTAAGGAGGCAAAGAGTCACCGGCACTCGCGTTCAGCTACCCTGATCTTCCTGCCGTTCATCAGCTCCGAGTTCGTGCCCACAGGCTCGATGCCCCGGCCCGGTCGCCTGGTTCGCAGAAAATCAGCCCGTGACCTCCATCGTGGACACCCTGCGAGCCCTGTTCGCGCAGGAACCCGTCGGCAACCACATCTGGATCGCACTCGCCTGGCTCGTCGGCATCCTCATCGTCGCCTACGCCGTCTCGATCGCCATCTACCGCCGCAAGATCAGCTGAGACCGTGCGGCTCCCCACCACAGACACCGCCCGCAACTCAACGCACTCCAGGTCAACGTCTGCTCGCGGGACCGTCAACGTGGGTGTCCGTAATCTCCTGCCAAGAGGCGATCTCGACCAATGCGGCGCCGGCCTTCCATCCAGGCGTCAAACGGCTGGACCACTCCGCGGACCCAGGGCCACCGGCAGCCGGCACCGCCACGCACAGCACCAATCCGGACCTCTGCCCGGTCCACGACCTGACCCCAGGTCTTCACCAGGCAGCACTCTCGTCCGCCGATATGTCGAGGAGTGTTTCTCGAGCCAGCGAGTCGCCGTCGGCCAGCAGCACGCACGGTGCGCCGATCACGCGTCGGCACCGGAATTCGACTCCCGGACCAGCCCGGAAACTCGCGAATGCAGCGCATGGAGTCGCGACGGTGGATCCCCGGTCCAGAGTCGACGCAACAGGTCAAAACGCGCCGGCCGCACCGGCCGCTAACCACCGTCGAGCTGCTGCGAAGAGGCTGTGGTTCGCCTGGGCCACCCATGATCACCAGCTGCTCGACGCTGTGCGGTCCGTCCAGGGCGTCGGCCACATCGTCCCACTTAGTCGCCTCCGCCTTGCCAGTCCGGTGGTGCTTGGTTGGGTGTGCCGCCCCAGGTGGTGGGCGCCTTGGACGGGCCGAGTCGGGGCTGATCGGCGCCCGAGTAGTACCAGACATCCACGAACCCGCGGTCGTTCAGGGTGAGTCCCCTGCCGAGCCACCAGCCAGAGATCGTGCGACGAGCTGCCCAAAAGCTGGCAGCATCGGTCGGGTGTGCACCATGACTCCGAGGGGATTGGCAGTCCCAACTTGGCCATCGCGTCGTCGCTGAGCTTTGCCCCTCTTGCTTGATCCGCATCGAAAGCCCGATTACGCCGGGCGTAGCTCGACTGTCCCGCGCACACCTCATACAGCGCGCTCCGTGTGACCTTGAACTCCCGGTCGTCGAGCCGGCGGCCCCGATCGTCCACCTCCTGGCTGCCTGCGTGCACCGACTGCCTGAGGCCAGAAACCTGTGCGTCCCGTTCCCTGCCCCTCGGCAATGCCCACTGCACCAGTACGTCGAGTAAGGACCAACACTTCGTGCTGTTGATCTTTGTGTCGAACGCCAGCTCCTGGCCATGCAGGATGCCATGGCGAGACAAGCTGCCTTCAGCGTGCGCCACAGGTATGTCGTCGCTGTACACGTCCCGAAGTCGGTCTAGCGAAGCAGGGATTGAGGCGAGATCAGAGAGGTCCACAACGTCGGCCTTTCGCCTGCCGCTCTTGGTGAAAAACAACTTTCCCGCACCCCCCTCCGGCGGCGCTGTAACTTGCGCGGTGATTCCCTCGACCTGCGCTAGGACGGTCATGATGCTTCCGGCAAATTCTCCTCTATCAGCTTGTTGCATCTCCCCATGCAACAGCCGTGCTCGTTGCCCGAACAGGCGGCGGCCCGCCACTGTCCCATCGGTAAGGAACTCGACCCGAGCCACAGTTCGGCTCATCCAGTCCGTCTTGAACCAGGTCGCAATGACTTCGTCGGCTCCAACCTCGTCGCCCTGATCTAGCGGAACCCTGCGTTGCGGATCAGCTCGACACCAACGTTCGCAACACCGCAACCGCGATCGGTCAGGATAGCCCAGTAGCGCACCACGGTGTCCAGCAGGGCCTCGTGTTCCGCCGCGAGTCTGCGCAGTTCCGCGGTGGGTCCCCGCGCCGGAAGTCGCCGTGCTGCGTCAAGTTCCTGTTGCATCTGCCCGCCTGGGTCGAGAGCGTTCAGGAGCTGCTCGCGAATCGATCCGGGCGGCGTGTATGGCTTGCTCATTCCGTAAAGGAGGCTAGCCCGCGGCCTTGGGTCTTGGAGTGTGCCCAGCCGGCGCTTGGCCCGGCTTCTTTATACTGGGATCAGCGACGAACCGGCCGCGGTCCTCCCGAACAACATTGAGCGACATCCAGCAGCTCCTGGAGGCGAAGTCGGGCTCCGACTCCCGCAGATCCTGCCCAGCCGGTCCTAGAAAAGCGCGGCTTCTGGCAAAGCCCCGCCGAAGTCGACACCGGGGCCACGACTGTCCGGCTCATCGCCGTTGCCTCACCGCTCCGCAGGATCTGGTAGATCTCGCTGCGGGGCAGACCCGAGAGTCGGGCCATTTCCATGATCGGCAGTATGCCGTCCCCGCGGCGCAACGCTTCGATAATGTCAGCCGTGGCTTGCTGGGCAGCCTGACGCGCTTCAGCGCGACGACCGCCCGCCTCGAATAGCACCGTACGGACGCGATCCTCGGGACTCAGCTCATGGCGATCCAATCGGACTCCGAATGGCTCTTCGCCACGTGACAAGAGCGGGGTTTTGGAATGCTGGCTGAGCAGGTGGTCGATCTTGAGACTGATCAGCTCGATCTCCGTGCGCACGTCCGATGCTTTTTTCTCCTCCACACTGGACGCCTGCTCAATCAGCCACGACGCCAGGGTGACGGTCACTGTGCCTAACAGCGCAATGCCGGCCACCATCAACGCCGCTGCACCGAGCCTGCCTTCTCCAGTCGTCGGGTAGCGGTCGCCGTAGCCCACCGTTGTCATGGTGGTCACCGCCCACCACATCGCATCCCCGAAGTCTGCGATGTTTGCGCTTGAGCTGTCCCGCTCGGCGTCGAGGACCGCCAGGGCGCCGCAGAACGCCAGCAGCGTTGCCCCGCCCGCCACGTAGATTGCAACCCTGCCTCGTAGTCCGATGATGGCTCGCCTGTTCAGCACTCTTAGCACGCTGGCCATGCGCAGTAAGCGCAGCGGTCGCAGCAACGGCAGGGTGATGATTAAAACGTCGAACCAGTGCCGGAGAATGTAGTGTGGCCGGCGCTCGGCGAGCGCGACCCGCACGATGAATTCGGCGCCGATCAGCGCCCAGATCACCCAGACCGCCACTCGGCATGCCTGTGCCAGACCGGCTGGGATGTCCGGATTGATGATCGGGATAGCGTAAGCGGCCAGGAACACTACAGCGGCTATCGTGAGCGGCCACTCGGTCGCCTTTTCCCAACCGTCTAGTCATGGCAGCATGCTGCCCGAGGGCAGGGCATCGGCTAATCGTGTTGGTCACAGCTCGCGTTCCCGAAGGCACCTTGCGCAGAGCGATCGCCCAGGGTGAGCTGCCCGCCCGCCGGCTGTCCGCGAGACGCACCCTGGTCTGGCGGGACGCCGTGACCGAGTGGATGTTGAAGCGCAGCGGATAACGCGACCGCCGAGAGAACTGGGCCAAGACGGGGGGATCGGCAACCGAGCGGGCAGTGAGGTCAGGTCAGCCCAGTCGTCTCTTGAGCTGGCTGGTGAGCGCGGCCAGATCACTGAGATGCTCCCAAGGCCGGGAGTTCGGCCCTGGCACCGGCACGCCCACATCGATGCCTCTTGCTGGATGGGCAAGCTGGGCCAGCCGGGCTCTGGCAGCCAATCCGCCCCAGCCAATCAGGCCGTCCACTCTGAGCTGGTCGAAGCCCAGAGCCGAACTGTCGAGCCCTTCGGGCACCAGAGCCGCAATCAAGGCCCTTTCCATGGCGGTCGGCCCGATCGAGCCGACATGGGCCTGAGCCTCGGCGCAGATCTGGCATAGGTAGCCGGAGACCGAACCGGCTGACTGCTGCCAGCCCAGTGAGGTGATCGGCGTCCGCTTCGGTTCGGATCTTCACGTCCGATGTTGTCGGCGGTTGTCTGCTCAGGTGATGGTCGAGGGCAGGGGACCGCGTTCGAGGATTTCGGCGAGGAGGCTCGACGGACTCTGGATGGATCGCCGGAATGATTCGAGTCAGGGGTGGACCGGCTGAGGCTCTGTGCAGCACGGTTATATGCGGGCGCTCGGATCCTTGAGTTTGCCGAGAATGATCAGGACCCCACCGGCCACCGCCATTCTTGCGAGGGCCGGCTTGAGTGGTAGGACGCGGGGCATCCGACGCGGCTCTACGCTGGTTGCATGGCGTCGAGGGACCCTACCGACCCCCTGCGCTGGTGGACGTTTGTCACTGTCACGGCCCCCGCTCTCCTGCTGGCTGGTCTCGGCTTGACGCATCCGGCTGAGCTCACTGGTGCATCCGCCGGATGGTGGACCACCCTGCACATCCTTCTGGTTCCGCTGTTTCCGCTTCTTGGAGTGAGCCATTGGATTTTGCTTCATGGCAGGCCAGGGATTATCGCCTGGGTGGGTCGCGTCGCGGCGTTCTTGTATATCGCGTTCTACGCCGTCACCGACCACATCGCCGGTATCGGTAATGGCGTCGTGATGCAGAGGTCCGGTGCATCGAGTATGTCGGAGCGTCCCGAGATCGACTGGCTGTTCGACGTTGGCAACGACGTCGGCGGCCCAGGCACCTGGGCCCTCGCGCTAGCGGCGATCGCGACGGCGATCGTCACGGTTCGAGCGGGTGGGCGACCGGCCCTGTTTGGGGCGCTGCTGCTCGTCGTGTCGAGCGTCTATTTCGCGATCGCAGGCGTTCACATCTACTGGCCCCGCGGGGTCTTCACCATGGTCGCAATGGCAGTCGCCTTCGGTTGGTTGGCGCTGACCGTACCCCGTTACGGGATCATGCGGCAGGGGACCGAGGTGGTTAGTCCAGCCTCCGCCTAGTTCATAGGCTCCCTCAGGTCGCGACCAGGCCGCCGCCAACCGGCACCATGCGGAGCGTCAGAGGGTTCTCCGGGAGTGGGCAAGGAGCCCGAGATGACGGCTGCGTTCAGCACATGAGGCGCGGCACCTGCTGGACCCGCTCAGGCGGTGTCGGCCTTGCTGGGGAGCGTCTTGTCGCTGCTGCGGATGATTCTTAGCGATGCATCGGTAGAGAAGCGCCGCAAAGAATCGGACGATCGGTTATCGGCCGCCGGCGGGCAGGTCTTGCGCCGCAGCACCTCGGGTCCCCGGAGTCGGACGTTTGGTGGCGATCAATGCCGTGGCCGGGGCATTACGACGGCACTGAAGATCAGGAATCGTGTCGTTTTTCAAGGGGGTCGGTCACAGCAGAAACTGAGCAATCTTCGCACCGAGAAGTCTCTGATGATCAGACCGCAGTCGAGATCGGTCAAGACGCGGATCTGACGAGACCGGTCGGCCCGCTTCAGTCAGCGATGCCCGACGACCTATCTGCCCGTCGGCGCCCTGGACTGGCGCAGGGCTTGGCCACGCCGGAACCGTGATCGGCGGAACTGTCGGCAATATCTTGACGGGCTGGCTGACCCTGCTGGTCCTGATTGTTCTGGATCGTCGGCTAGCCCGGGGGCGCCGGTTCGCCGCACTCGGAGCCCTGTCCGCGCTGTTCATCTCTTTTGTTTTGTTGGCTCCGCTGCAGCTTGTAGCGGTGGATCTCGCGAACTCATCGGTCACATCGTGTGGAGTGCCTGGTTGGTGATCATCGCGATTCTCATCCTTTGCCGGTCGCATTTTCCTCTACGGCCCTGTTCGGAGCCGGTGCCGCCCGACGCCGGGAGGGCGGCCCACCGTCGACCCGGACCGTTCAGCCTGACGGTGCACTACGTTCACCGGCCAACGCCGCGGTCCGCGAGTACCTGATCCTCGCGGTCGTAACGAGAGTATTGCCTTTCCGCCGATCAACGCCCTGGTGACTTAGCACAAGGCCAACTGGGGCGTGTACGGAGTCCGCAAGTTCGGGTATGCGGCACCTGCGCTTCCTTTCCGTACCCTCCAGTCGGTCCGGTGCTGCCGTCCGACCAGCCGACCTGTTGCACCCGTCGCACCTGCCGGTCGTTGAGCACCGGTGGGTCTCTGGGGACCTGTGGTCCTTGGGCGCCGGCCAGCTCGAGCTATTGCCACCACGTTGTCGCCGTGTCCGGCTGGTGGTTCGTGCCAGCCACTGATCATGATGCGGACTTTGATCTAAGGCTGGGGATGCACTGGAGTACTACAGTGCCGAACCGAGGGTTTGGCTGGCCCTCGGAAGGTGCGGTGATGGCAGAAGAGGCGCCCGGATCGGCTCGTCTGCTCAGATGGAGCGGGCTGGCCCTTGTGGTCGGAGGCGTGTTGCTGGCCGTGGCGACCTCGCTCCACCCGAGCCGGGAGACGGCCTCCACGATCATTGCGAGCGAGGTCCGGCTGGTCGCCGCGCACGTGCTTTACACGCTGTCGTCGTTGCTGGTCCTGCTGGGGCTGCCTGGTCTGTATGTGGCTCAGCGTGGCGGGATGGGACGGCTGGGATTGGCCGGCTTGTTGGGGGCGTTTTTCGGCACCTATCTGATCGCCGTGTCGGGGAATTTCGGGTTCCTGGCTCCGGTGCTGGCCAAGGAGTCGCCGGCGGTAATTAATGCCATCGGCCTGTATCCGCCCGTTGTGGGCCTTAACGGGCTGGCGGTAATCGGATTCGTGGCTGGTTATGCCGTCTTCGGCATCGCGATGACCAGGACGGCGACGCTGCCCCGCTTGGCCGGCATCTTCGTTGCCGTGGGCGGTCCGGCATACCTGCTCGGCGCCGGCGTTGCGCTGATCGTTTCGCCGGCCCTGTGGGCGGTCGCCGTTCTGGGCAGCGTAAGTCTTGGGGCCGGGTTGGCCTGGCCCGGCTATCGGCTCTGGCAGCCGACGACCGCTTCGGCCTGACCAGACTCGACCGACCACCCGATTAGCAGGCCGTCGAATCAAGATCAACACTCAGCGGCCCGGTCGGTAGGGGCACACCGCCGGGGCCCAGGGGAGATCTACCAAGAAAGGGAGATCCCCAGCGAACTGGCTCCGGTCAGATCACCTCAGCAGACACGCTCTCGATCGAGCCGGCCGAAGCCACCGTACGCGACGCTGACCAGTGCCGGCACCAAAGTTCCACGGAACTCGGGACATCCTCTGAGGGTGGCACTGGGTGTTTTCAGGGATTGAGCTGGTCCATCATGCCCTTTGTGTCCGTCTCGACCCAGCCCTCGACCGCCTTGCCCGACTCCATTCGGAAGATCTCTATCCACGTCGTAGTAACAAACCGACCGCTGGCGGCTTTGCCCATGAACTCGCCTTGGTGCGTTCCTCGATCTGTCCCACGTACGACTACCCGGTCTCCCTCTGCGATGACATCCTCCACCGATGTGATGAGGTCAGGGAAGGCCGTGCGGTAGGCGACCACACCCCGGCAATAGTCGTTGGAACTCTGTATTGTGAAATTAAGCGAGTTGTGGCTGACGAATTCATCGGCCAGGAAAGCTTTGATTTGA
>Ga0126306_10001839_pt1 | contig 11561 bp, 11 predicted proteins | sample Plot27_FD_92592 | JGI IMG/M metagenome (GOLD analysis project Ga0126306, IMG submission 92592) | Serpentine soil microbial communities from UC McLaughlin Reserve, CA, USA - Plot27 | ecosystem: Environmental > Terrestrial > Soil > Grasslands | place: USA: UC McLaughlin Reserve, Lake County...
CGACGTGGCGTTCCCGCGCCTCAACGCGCTCGCATACTGGCTCTATCTCTTCGGCGGGCTGGCGATGGTGTCGGGGTTCCTCACCGCCAGTGGCGCGGCGAACTTCGGATGGTTTGCCTACGCCCCGCTCTCGGGGGCCACGTATGCGCCGGGGGTCGGTCCCGACCTCTGGATCGTGGGCGTCATGGTCACGAGCACGGCCGGTGTGATGGGCGCCGTCAACCTGGTGACGACGATCTTCATGCTGCGCGCGCCTGGCATGACCATGTTCCGCATGCCGATCTTCACATGGAACATGTTGGTCGTGAGCACGATGATCCTTATCGCATTCCCAGTGCTCACCGCGGCTCTCGCGATGTTGTTCGCCGACCGACACCTCGGCGCCCACATCTTCGAGGTCGAGAAGGGCGGAACGCCGGTGCTCTGGCAGCACATGTTCTGGTTCTTCGGCCACCCCGAGGTGTACATCATCGCCCTGCCATTCTTCGGCGTCGTGACCGAGATCTTTCCGGTCTTCTCGCGCCGGCCTGTGTTCGGGTACAAGGCGCTGATCTTTGCCACGCTACTGATAGCCGGCTACTCGGTGGGTGTATGGGCGCACCACATGTTCGCAACGGGTGTCGTCTTTCTTCCGTTCTTCAGCGCGTTGTCGTTGCTGATCGCGGTCCCGACGGGTGTGAAGTTCTTCAACTGGATCGGCACTATGTGGCGTGGCCAACTTAGGTTCAACACGCCGATGCTCTTCGCCATCGGATTCCTTCTCGTTTTCCTGATCGGCGGCATCACGGGGGTACAGCAAGCCATGGCGCCGGTCGATTTCAGCGTCCATGACACGTACTTCGTCGTCGCGCATATGCATTACATCTTCATGGCTATAGCCATGGCCTTGTTCGGTGCCATCTACTACTGGTTTCCGAAATTCACCGGGCGCATGCTGAACGAGAAGCTCGGAAAGTGGCACTTCTGGCTGTTCTTCATCGGGAGCAACGTGACGTTCTTCGTCCAGCACCAACTGGGTTTGGACGGGATGCCAAGACGGGTCGTCAGCTACCCGGAGCGAGACGGGTACGGAGGCCTCAACCTGGTCTCGACGATCGGATCGTTCATCCTCGCGGTGGGCGTTCTCGTGTTCGTCTGGAATGTGATCCGGTCGCTACGCCGTGGCCCGCGTGCTGACGGAGACCCCTGGGATGCCCAGACCCTCGAGTGGGCGACGAGCTCGCCGCCTCCGGAACGCAACTTCGAGTCGCTCCCGCCGATCCGCTCGGAGCGGCCACTCTGGGACCAGAAGCTGCAGGACCTCCAGCGCCAATGAAGGTCGAATCGCTCTTCTACCTCGGCATCACGGCGTTCTTCATCATTATCGGGACTATCTACTGGTTCACGAGCTACGAGGACGCCGGCACGACGATGCTGGCGGCAAGCTCGCTCCTCGGTCTCCTCGCCGGCGGGTACCTGCTGTTCCAGGCGCGGAAGTTCCCGCCCCGTCCCGAGGACCGTCCCGACGCGTCCCTCGCCGAGGGCGCCGGCCCGGTCGACCAGTTCCCGGCCTCGACGGTCTGGCCGTTCGTGTTCGGTTTCGGCGCCACGGTGTTGGCCACCGGGTTCGTGTTCGGCGTCTGGGTCGTCCTTGGAGGCGCGATCGTGCTCGTCTTCGGGGTCATCGGCATGATCCGCCAGAGTCGCGACACGTCCCCGACCGAGTAACCACCAAGGTCGCACGCCGCCGCTACGGCGTTCTCGCCGGCTCCTCCACCTCGACGAACCCGCCGTCCTCGGTGCGGGAAATGAGCTCGGCTCCGGGAGACGCTTCCGGTTCGCCCGCGGTCGGGCTCCGGGCGGCCAGCTCCTTGCACAACCGGTATGTGAGCACACCGGCGACGACCGGGACCACGAAGAGCGACACGCGGAGGACGTTGGTGACGAAGTTCACCGACACGTTGAACCGGGCCGCGAGCACGTCGTTGCCGCCGGCGATGAAGAGCACCGCATAAAACGCGAGCGCGGCGACGCCGATTGCGGTCCGGACGGGGCGGTCGCGGGGACGGTCGAGGAGGTGGTGCTCCTCGCGATTCTCCTTCGTGAAGCGGCTCTCGAGGAAGGGCCACGCGTACAGCAGCATGAACGTGATTCCCGGCAGCAGCACGCCCGAGAAGAACGGGTTCGGGACCTCGTGGCCGAACGCCCGCAGTTCCCAGCCGGGGAGCAGCCGAAGCGATCCCTCGAGCCAGCCGACGTACCAGTCGGGCTGCGAGCCGGCGCTGACGGCCGCGGGCTGGAACGGTCCCCAGATCCACACCGGGTTGATCTGGGCGAGCCCGCCCAGCGCCGCGCACGCCGCGAACACGAAGAAGAACAGCCCCAAGGTCTTGGCTGTGAACGTCGGCCACAGCCGCGCGCCGACGACGTTCCTCTCCTTGCGGGACGGGCCACGGAACTGCGTGTGCTTCTGACGCACGAGGAGCGCCAGGTGCGCACCGAGCAACACCGCGATCGCGGCGGGGACGATGAGGATGTGGATCACGAAGAACCGCGTAAGCACCTCGTTGCCGGGGAACTCCCCACCGAAGATGAGGAACGCGCTCCACACGCCCACGACCGGCACCGAGATCACCACTGAGTACGCGATGCGCAGGCCCGTGCCCGACAGCTGGTCGTCGGGGAGCGAGTACCCGGTGAAGCCGTTGGCGATGGCGAGTAGCAGCAGCGTGACGCCGATGATCCAGTTGAGCTCGCGCGGCCGGCGAAACGCGCCCGTGAAGAAGATGCGCATGAGGTGGGCGATAATCGCCCCCACGAAGATCAGTGCCGACCAGTGGTGGATCTGTCGCATCACGAGACCGGCCCGCACGTCGAAGCTGATCCGGAGCACGGATTCGTACGCCTGCGACATCGATACGCCCTTCAAGGGGGCGTAGCTGCCGTTGTAGACGACCTCCTTCGTCCCGGGCGTGAAGAAGAACGTGAGATAGATGCCGGTGAGGATCAGGATCACGAAGCAATAGAGCGCGAGCTCACCGAGCATGAACGACCAGTGGTCGGGGAACACCTTGTTCAGCGCGGTGCGGACGAAGCGCGCGGCCCCGAGACGCTCGTCGAACCAGCGGACGATGCGCTTGACGATCACGTGCCGCGATCCCAGAAGCCGGGTCCGACGGGCTCGGTGTAGTCGCTGCGGGCGCGCAACATGCCCTCCTCGTCGACCATGAGCGGGAGCTGGGGGAGCGAGCGCGTCGCGGGGCCGAAAACGGGCTGGGCCCCGTCGGCCACCGTGAACGTCGACTGGTGACACGGGCAGAGCAGCCTCTTGAACTGTTGCTGGTAGAGGCCCACGGGGCAGCCGGCGTGCGTGCACACCTTCGAGAACCCGACGTACCCCTCCGGGCCCCAGAGCTCGCGGCCGGGGCGAGTCACGACGTCCGCTCGCGACAGACGAATGAGGATCGTCTGCGAGTCCTCGACCTCGAGGTGCCCTTGGGGGAACACGGTGATCGCCCCGCCGACGTCGAGGGTGTCGATGCCGACCGGCTCGCCCTGCTCGTCCACGACGAGCGAGCCGCGGCGCCACTTCGTGCGGAACAGCGACTGGCCCGGGCTCGGCCCGAGCGACCGGATCGGGAACAGCGCGGCGACGCCGAGCGCGCCGGCGGCGAGGCCGAGCATCTTCAGGAGGAACCCGCGCCGGGAGAGCCACCCCTCGCCCCGCTCGAAGTCGGCGGCGAACGCCGCCGTGTCCTCGTCGCTCGAGGGCAGCGCTTCCCGCTCTTCGACGTACGGGCCTTGGGGGAGCAGGTGCTTGGCGACCTCCACGAACCCGAAGCCGAGCCCGCCGAGCGCCAGCGCGAGCAGCACGCCCTCGAGCTGCTCCTGCCCGCCGAGCACGAAGTAGGTCACCGCCAGCCCGATCGACGCCAACGCCGTGACCCCGAAGGCGAGCGCGGTCCGGCTCGTCGCCTTCCGCTCTTGGACGTCGTCGTTGTCGCTCACTGTTGATCCTCTGGCGCCGTCGCAGGCTCCGGCTCTGCGGTGACGGTCGGCGAAGCCGCCGTCACCGCGGGTGGCTCCTCGCGCACCGCGGGCGGTTCTATCCAGCGGGTGAGAAGCATGAGCGCGCCCAGGCCGACCAGGATCGCGACCAGCCCCTCCGTGATCGGTCCCACCAGCCCGAGCGACAAGCCTCCCGGGTCCTCTGGCTTCTTGAGGTACTCGACGTAACGGACGATCGAGTTCACCTGTTGGCGCGTGAACGTCCCGGGCCCGAAGACGGGCATGTTCCCCGGCCCGGTCCGTATGGCCTCGCCGACCTCGACCTGGGTGGCGCCGTGCACGGTCGGCGCGTCGCGCCCGACGCTGAGCGCGCCGCCGTTGCCGGACGCGCTGTGGCACGCGGCGCAGTTGTCGAGGTACAGCTCGCCGCCTTCCTGGAGGTCGCCGGGCGGATCGTTGACGTCGGGGATGGGAGGGCCGGGCCCGAGCGACGCCACGTAAGCAACGAGGTCGTCGATCTCGCGTCGCGTGTACGGCGAGCGCTTGGTGACCGACTGCCGGTCAGGCGCGGTGTTGGGCATGCGACCGGTCGACAGCTGGAAGTCGGCGGAGGCAGCGCCCACCCCGCGCAGGTCAGGTCCCTGCGCCGTGCCTTCGCCGCTCTGGCCGTGGCACGACGCGCAGCCGACGAGGAAGAGGCGCCGGCCGCGTTCGATGTTCCCACCCCCGGCGTCGCGTCGGCCCGGGCGCTCGGTGGCGCCTGCGGTGTGCAGGCCGATCGCTAGCGAACCCGCCGCGAGCACGCCGGCGAGCGACGCGAGCACGAGGCGGCGAGACATCCCCATCGCTCCCTCGTCACCGGATGACGAAGATCGTCGCGAACAGGCCGATCCACACCACATCGACGAAGTGCCAGTAGTACCCGATCGAGTCGACGACCGGCGCCCGCCGCGCGACTGGTCCGGGCCCCGTGGCGATCGCGAGCGCGATGAGCATCAACAGCAGCCCGGCCGCGACGTGCAAGGCGTGAAACCCCGTCATGAGGTAGTAGATCGACCCGTACGAGTTGGACGAGATCTGGAAGTCGAGCGAGTAGAACTCCCGGATCTGATTGGCGAGGAACAGCACACCGAGCCCGAGCGTCAGCAGCAGCCAGCGGATCATGTTGGCGCGATCGCCGCGTTCGAGAGAGCGGACGGCGAGCACCATCGTCCCGCTCGACGCGATCAGGAACACCGTGAAGATCCCCGAGAGGAGCGTCTCGAGCTCCACGCCCGGCGGCGGCCACTGGCGCGCCTCCGCCTTCAGGGTGAAGTAGGCCGCGAACAACCCGCCGAAGAACATGAGCTCGGAGGCGAGCCACACGACCGTACCGACGGCCAGCATCGACGGTTGCTGCCGGGCTCGCGCCTCGGTCGCCACACCGTCCGCCGCCACGGCCGACAGGTTGGCACATGTTCGAAGGTCGCCGTCGCAAGTTCCGGCTTTGCGGCGCCGGTCGGCAAAGCCGCCGTCGCCGCGGCCCCGGGTTACCTTGGCCCGGTGAGTGCGCTGGTTGCGCCCTCGGCGCCGTCCTGGGACGTCCTTCTCACCGACTGGTCGCTCGAGGTGACGCTCCCGTTCGTCGTCCTCGCGGCGGCGGCGTACGTGCTCGGGGTGCGGCGGCTCCATGCGCGCGGCCGATCATGGCCGGCGACCCGGACCGCCGCGTTCCTCTCCGGCCTGGTGGTCGTGCTCGTCGCCACCGAGTCGGGGATCGCCGCCTACGACCGGGTGCTGTACAGCCTGCATGTCGTCCAGCACATCCTGCTCGGCATGGTGGCGCCGCTCCTCCTGGTCCTGGGCGCGCCGATCACGCTGGCGCTCCAAGCCGGCTCCCGGGGGACGCAGCGCTCCATCCTGCGCATCCTTCGCAGCGCGCCGGTGCGAGTGCTCACGCATCCACTGACAGCGTGGTTGCTGTTCGGCACCAGCGTCGTGACTCTGTACTTCACGCCGCTCTACGAGCTGTCGCTGCGCAACGAGTGGTTCCACGTCGCGACGCACGCGTACTTCGTCGGGGCCGGGTGCCTGTTCCTTGCCCACGTCGTCGGGCTCGATCCGATCCCGCACGCGTTCGGATACGGCGCCCGGCTCCTCTATGTGATGGTGCTGTTGCCGTTCCACACCTTCGTCGGCGTCGCGCTCCTCTCGATGAACAGTGTCATCGCGTCGGGTTGGTACGAGCAGGTCGAGCGCCCGTGGGGCGCGAGCCCGCTCGCCGATCAGCGAACCGGCGCCGGCCTGCTGTGGATGTCGGGGGAGCTGTTCGGTGTGCTCTGCATCGGGATCGTCGTGTACCAGTGGATGCGCGCCGAGGAGCGGGCCGCGGCCCGCCACGACCGGCGCCTCGACGCCGCCGAAGCCCTCGAGGCCGCTGCCTCGCAGGGTGATCGATAGCATCGGCCGGAGCCGGGCCCGCGACCGCGAAGGGATCGCCTCCATGGAAGTCCGCATCGGTGTCGTGCACACGCCGAAGGAGCTGACCCTCGAGCTCGACGTCGGCGTCGAGGAGGCGTTCAAGACGATCGACAAGGCGATCAAGGGCGGCGACACGATGGTCTGGCTCACCGACGCCAAAGGCCGGCGGGTCGGCGTCGCCCTCGACAAGCTCGCCTACATCGAGGTCGACTCGGAAGAGGGATCGAAGCGGGTCGGCTTCGGCAGCATCTGACTCGTGCCACCCGCGCCCGACCTCCTGGCGCGGCGCCTGCTGTTCTTCACCGGCAAGGGCGGGGTCGGCAAGAGCACGGTGACCGCGGCCACCGCCCTCCTCGCCGCCGACCGGGGCCAGCGCGTGCTCGTCGTCGAAGCCGACGCCAAGGGAAACCTCCCCGGCCACTTCGAGCAACCGTCGGTCGGGTTCGAGCCGCGCGAGGTGTACCCCGGCGTGTGCGCGATGGCGATGCGCACCGAGGACTCCCTGAAGGAGTACCTCAAGCTCAACCTCCGTGTCCCCGTGCTCGGCCGGCTCGGCCCGCTGGCGCGCGTGCTCGACTTCGTGGCGACGGCGGCGCCGGGCGTGAAGGAGATCCTCACGGTCGGAAAGATCTGCTGGGAGGTGCGCGAGTCGATCGAGGGGAGAGCGGACTGGGACCTCGTCGTCGTCGACGCCGCCGCCACCGGTCACATCGTCGGCCAGCTCGACGCGCCGCGCGCCATCCAGGAGCTCGTCTCGGTGGGTATGGTGCGCGAGCAGACCGACTGGATGGTCGAACTGCTCTCGGATCCCTCGGTGACCGGCCTCAACGTCGTCGCGACGCCGGAGGAGATGCCGGTCAACGAGACGATCGAGCTCGTGCGACGAGCACGCGTCGAACTGTCGGTGCCGCTCGGCGCCGTCGTCGTCAACCGCGTCCTTCCCGAGCTGTTCACGCACGCCGACGAGGAGGCGTTCGAAGCGCTGCGCGGTGACGAGGCGAGCTCCGTGCTCACGGCACGGGTCGGAGCGGGAGGAACGGCCGTGCTCGACGCCGCCCGTCTCGCGGTGTCGTTGCGCCGAACGCGCGCCGTGCACCTCGCCGAGCTCCGTCAGGCCGTCGAGCTGCCGACGCTGTACCTCCCGTACCTGTTCGTGCGCGACCAGGGATTGCGGGTCACGAAGATGGTCGCCGAATCCCTCGCCCAGGAGCTCGGGCTGTGACGCGCGCCGATCCCCGGGGCACGAGCCTCGAGTCGCTGCTCGCCACGAAGGAGATCGTCGTGTTCTGCGGGTCGGGCGGCGTCGGCAAGACGTCGGTCGCGGCCGCCGCCGGCGTCGCCGCCGCCACGCGCCTGGGCGGCAAGGTGCTCGTGCTGACGATCGACCCGGCGCGCCGGCTCGCCAACGCGCTCGGCCTCGAGGACTTCGGCAACGTCGAGAAGGAAGTGCCGGTCGAGGCGTTCAAGGCGGCCGGGCTGGCACCACGCGGCCGGATGTGGGCGGCCATGCTCGACACGAAACGCTCGTGGGACGAGCTCGTGCTGCGCCACGCGCCCGACGAGGAGACCGCCTACCGGATCCTCGAGAACCGCCTGTACACCAACATCACCGGGCGGTTCGTGCAGAGCCACGACTACATCGCGATGGAGCGGCTCTTCGACGTCCACGCCACCGGCAAGTACGACCTCATCGTCATCGACACCCCGCCGACGCGGAACGCGATCGACTTCCTCGAGGCGCCGAGCCGCATGGCCGACTTCTTCGGCGGCCGGCTGCTGCGGTGGCTCACCATGCCGTACCGGATGGGGGGCCGGCGCGGCGCACGCGTGCTCAATGTCGCCAGCCGGCCGTTCTACCAGCTCGCCGATCGCATCCTCGGCAGCCAGTTCCTCCAGGACATCGCTGAGTTCTTCCTCAGCTTCCAGTCCATGTACGACGGGTTCAGCGAACGCGCGCAAGCGGTCGAGCGGCTCCTGCACGACCGGCGCACGACGTTCGCCGTCGTGACGACCCTCGAGGGGGCGCCGCTGCGGGAAGCCCAGTTCTTCTGCGAGCAGCTCGCTCGGCACGACTTCCACCTCGGCGCGCTCGTGCTGAACAAGACGCTGCCCGGGTACCTGCTCTCGACCGACGGCGCCCGCGCCGCCGACATCCTCACCACCGACGCGGGACCGATCGCCGAGGAGCTGGCCGGCACGGGCGTCGGCGAGCTGGCCGACACCCCGCGCACGGCGCGGGTGCTCCGGACGATCGGCGAGTCGTTCCAGAACTTCGCCGTCGTCGCGACCCGCGAGGCGGAGCTCAAGACCGAGCTCGGACGCGTGCCCGACGTCGTGGCGAACGTGCCGAACTTCGAGATCGACATCTACGACGTCGCCGGGCTGGCACGCATCGGCGACGCTCTCTTCGGCGCGTGACGGCGTTGGGTCGCTTGCCTTCCTATGGGCGAGGTGATCGACCCGACGCCGTACCATCAGCGCATGACCCTCGGCTTCGAGCTGGCGCGCACGAACACCGCCTTGGGCGGCGCCGCGCTCGCCCACACGCGGCGCCTGATGGCGTCGTGGCAGGTGCTCGCCGACCTGTGCTTCGCCGACCTCCTGTTCCTCACCGCCATCGAGGGGGAAGAGGGTCACCGCTTCGTCGTGCTCGGCCAGGTGCGCCCGACCACCGACCAGACCCTGTACACGAACGACATGGTCGGCACCGTCGTCGGCGAGGTCGAGCGCCCGCTGTTCAGCCGGGCCTGGCGTGACGGGGAGATCGCCGAGGGCGAGACCAAGGCGCTCGGCTCGACCGAACGCGCCCGCATCAAGTGCATCCCCGTGCGGTGCGAGGGGACGCTGATCGGCCTCGTCACCCGGGAGACGCCGCTCACGTTCGGCCGCCGGCCCGGTTCGCTCGAACGCCAGTACTCCGACGTGTTCGAGCGGTTCGCCCGGATGATCGCCGAGGGCAGCTTCCCGTTCCCGCGCGACGAGGTCGAGTTCGAGGACGCGCCACGGGTGGCGGACGGCGTGATCATCCTGGACGGCGACGCGCAGGTCCGCTTCGCGAGCCCGAACGCGATCAGCTCCCTGCATCGCATGGGAATCCACGCGTACGCATCCGGGCAGCGGCTGGCCGAGATCGGATTCGATCAGGATGCGGTCGACGCCGCGCTCGCGGCGCGACTCCCTGTCACCGAGGAGGTCGAGCGAGGCGACACGTCGATCCTGATGCGCGCCATCCCGCTGCTGGCGGCCGGCCACACCGTCGGCTCCCTGGTGCTCATGCGCGACGTCACCGACTTGCGGCGGCGAGATCGCATGCTGCTCTCGAAGGACGCCACGATCCGCGAGATCCACCACCGGGTGAAGAACAACCTGCAGACGATCGCCGCGCTGCTCCGACTCCAGGGTCGGCGGCTCGCGTCGGAAGAGGCACAGGACGCGATCGAGGAGTCGGAGCGGCGCATCCGATCCATCGCCATCGTGCACGAGACGCTCTCGCGCGACGCCGGCGATGTCGTGCCGTTCGGCGACGTCGTCAAGCCGCTGGTACGGACGGTCGAGGAGACCGTCTCGACCCCTGACGTCGCGCTGCGGTTCGAGGTCTCAGGTGACGCCGGCAACCTGCGGGGCGATGTCGCCACCGCGCTCGCGGTGGTGCTCAACGAGCTGATGCAGAACGCCGTCGACCACGCCTTCCCGCGCGACGGCGCCGGGCCGACCCAGGGGAGAGTACTCGTGCGGCTGGCGCGCCTCGACACCGAGCTGGTCATCGAGGTGATCGACGACGGCGTCGGCCTTCCGCCCGGCTTCACCGTCGAGTCGTCGAAGGGCCTCGGGCTCTCGATCGTGCAAGCGCTCGTGAACGGCGAGCTCGGCGGGTCGATGGAGTTGGGGCCGTCGGCGCGCGACTCGCGCGGTACGCACGTTCGCTTGCGGGTGCCGGTGGCGCCCAGCGCGCCCGTCGAGTTGTGACCGGCGCCGCCATCGCGGCGACGGCGCTAGCTGGCGGCCCGTCGCTGCTTCGCGAGCCACGCCTTGCGCAGCTTGCGGCGCTCCTCTTCGGTGGTGCCGCCCCAGACGCCGGCCTCCTGATTGGTGGCGAGCGCGAACTCGAGACATTCCTCGTTCACGTCGCAGGCCGTGCAGATGCGTCTTGCCGTCTCGATCTGCTCGAGAGCGGGGCCGGTGCTCCCGATGGGGAAGAAGATATCGGGGTCGGAATCGCGACACGCAGAGCGATTGCGCCACGCGTCCACGTCCCAGTCGTGAGTTCTGATCCAAGTGAGCGCCACGAAGCCTCCGGTACTCGTGGTCGTCGTGCGAGTGGTACAAGAGCGCTCGTGCGCACGTTCACAAGCAACCTCGGGCTGCCCACGCCGAGGCAATACCGCAGGGTATTGACCGCCGCACGAACGCGCAAGGGGTTTGACCTGCACTTTCGCAGCCTTCGGGGATCCTGACGTGCGGGACCCGCACATCCTCGCCCATCGGGGCGCCGCGCGCCACGCGGTCGAGAACACACTGGAGGCGTTCGTGGCCGCGAGCGCGCTCGGCGCCGACGGCGTCGAGCTCGACGTCCACCGGACCGCCGACGGCGGATTGGTCGTGCACCACGACGCCGGCGCCCGAGGGATCGGTGTCCTCGCCGAGCGAACCGAGGCCGACATCCGCGCCGCCCGCCCCGAGATCCCAACGCTCGAGGGGGCGCTCGACGCCTGCGCCGGGATGCTGGTTAACGTCGAGGTGAAGAACCTGCCCGGCGACGCCGACTACGACCCGACGGAGCGAGTGGCCGCCGGCGTCGTCGACCTTTTGAGCCGGCGGGGGCGGCGCGACGACGTGCTCGTGTCGTCTTTCAACCTTGCGTCCGCCGATCGCGTGCGCGAGCTCGACGGCACGATCGCGACCGGCTTCCTGACGCTCGTCGGCATGGACCCCGTCGACGGGGTCGAGGTCGCCCACGCGCACGGGCACCGAGCGGTCCATCCCGACGTACGTGCCCTCGTCGGCGAGGCAGCCGCCGCCACGGTGGCGCGGGCGCACGAGCTCGGGTTGGCGGTGAACGTGTGGACCGTCAACGCCGAGGCCGAGATGCAGCGCCTGGCGGCCGCCGGCGTCGA
>Ga0126306_10001840_pt1 | contig 11559 bp, 10 predicted proteins | sample Plot27_FD_92592 | JGI IMG/M metagenome (GOLD analysis project Ga0126306, IMG submission 92592) | Serpentine soil microbial communities from UC McLaughlin Reserve, CA, USA - Plot27 | ecosystem: Environmental > Terrestrial > Soil > Grasslands | place: USA: UC McLaughlin Reserve, Lake County...
CCGACCACGCAGAGGTCGTCGCGGCCACCGACCCACGCCTCGAGCAGCTGGCGTTGCAACGGGTTGACGTCCTGGAACTCGTCGACGAACACGTGCTGGAACCGCCACCGCTGCGCAGCCTGGAACTCGGCGTCGGTCTCGAGCGCGTGGGCGCACCAGGTGATGAGGTCGTCGAAATCGACGAGCCCCCGGCGGCGACGCTCGCGTTCGTAGCGCTCGAACAGGACGGCGATCTCGGCCGGGGGCCGGGGTGGGTCCCGGCGCGCGGCCTCGGCGGCGACCTGGTAGCCGTCGGCTCCGATGAGCCGCGCCTTCGCCCATTCGATCTCGGCCGCGACCTCGGCCGCGAGCAGACCGCGCTCACCGCCCCGGCCCGGCAGCATCGGCACGAGGAGGCGCGCCTTGCGGTCGAGGAGCTTCGGCATCGGCCGGTCGTGGTCCTCGCAGCGCCGCCGGAGCTGCGCCAGCGCGATGGCGTGGAACGTACCCGCGACGACCTGGCGCCGGACCCCGAGCCCGGTCAACCGATCGCCGAGCTCGCCGGCGGCCTTGCGTGTGAACGTGACGGCGAGGGTGTGCGCGGGGTCGATGTGCGCGTGCCGGGCCTGCCAGGCGATGCGACGGGTCAGGACGCGCGTCTTGCCCGCGCCGGCGCCGGCGAGGATCGCTAGCGGAACGGCACGCGTGGTGACGGCTTCGCGTTGGGCGTCGTCGAGGCCCTCGAGCAGCGGGTCCTCGAGCAACTGGTCATCGTGCACTCGTGGACGATACCGACCCGGTACGACAGGAACCGCGGACCGTCCCTGACCTGGAACGGGAATGGGAAAGGCCCCGAGTAGTCTTCGCTGCGTCGCAGCTCCGATCTCCTCGGGGCCTCGCCGTTCGGACGACTGCCTTGGGGGCTCCCCGGCGGGCGGGGTGCCCTCATCGGCTGCGTCCCGGTCCCTGGCGCCGGATCACTCCGACGTTCGGTCACCGACCGACTCCTCGGACCCGTATTCCGGCGGCCTGCCTTTCAGACATCACCAGTGCCGTGCCCTTGTCACCGGTGCCAGTGAACCTACGACCGCGGGCGCGCGCCCGTCAAGGGTCTTTGTTCCTCTCGGCTACGTTCCATTCGATGCAGGTGTCGCGCGATCGCTTCGAGGAACTCGTCGGCGACGCGCTCGACTCCATTCCTCCCGATCTCGCCGCGCACATGGACAACGTCGTGGTGCTCGTCGAGGACTGGCCGACGCGCGAGCAGCTCGGCGGACGACCGGGCACGCTCCTGGGCCTGTACGAGGGGGTGCAGCTCACCGACCGGTCGCCGATCAACTACGCGGGCGTCATGCCCGATCGGGTCACGATCTTCCGCGGGCCCTTGTGCGAGCGGTCGGGTGACGAAGCGCAGCTTGCACACCAGATCCGGGTGACCGTGATCCACGAGATCGCACACCACTTCGGCATCGACGACGCACGCCTCCGCGAGCTCGGCTGGAGCTAGAGACGTAGGCTTCGGCCGATGCGCGACCGGGCCCGCTGGCGCAACTGGGGTCGCAACCAGGAGTGCAGTCCCGCGGCCGTCGAGTCGCCCACGAGCGAGCTCGAGGTCGTCGAGTCGGTGCTGCGGGCGAAGCGGGCGGGGCAGACCGTCAAGGTCGTCGGCGCCGGCCACTCGTTCACCGGCATCGCCTGCACCGACGGCCGCATGTTGCGTCTCGGCGCGCTCAACCGGGTCGTCGCGCTCGACCGTGACGCGCGCACGGTCACCGTCGAGGGCGGCATCCCGCTTTGGCAGCTGAACGGCGAGCTGGCGACGCGCGACCTGGCGCTCGCCAACCTGGGCGACATCGACCGCCAATCGATCTCGGGCGCGATCGCGACAGCCACCCACGGCGGCGGCAAGCGCTTCGGCGGGCTGGCCACCTTCGTCACCGAGCTCGAGCTCGTCACCGCCGACGGCGAGGTACTGCGCTGCTCGCGCGAGGAGGAGGCCGACGTGTTCGCGTGCGCACGTGTCGGCCTCGGCGCCCTCGGCGTCATCACGAAGGTGACGCTCCAGTGCGACCCAGCGTTCCGGCTCCATTCGATCGAGAAACCCCGGCCGCTCGACGCCCTCGTGGACGACCTCGACGGCATCGTCGACCACAACGAGCACATCGACTGCTACTGGTTCCCGCACACCGACGTCGCGACGGTCAAGGTCGCCAACCGCACCGACGAGCCGATCCGCACCAAGTCGTCGTGGAAGGCGTGGCGCGACGACATCCTGCTCGCCAACTACGCGTTCGGCGCCGCGGCCGCGCTGGGCCGGCGCCGTCCCGATCTGGTCCCCAAGCTCATGAACCTCGTCGCCGGCGGGATCGGCAAGACGGAGATCGTCGACATGAGCCACGAGGTGCTCTGCAGCCGGCGTCTCGTGCGGTTCGTCGAGATGGAGTACGCCATCCCGCGGCCTGAGCTCGGCAAGACGCTGCTGCGTGTGCGCGACCTCATCGAGGGCGAGGGCCTGTCGGTCAACTTCCCGATCGAGCTGCGGGTGGCCGCGGGCGACGACATCCCGCTGAGCACCGCGCACGGACGGGAGACGGGTTACCTCGCCGTCCATCTCTCGGCGGGAACGCCGTTCGATCGCTACTTCCGCGGTGTCGAGGCGATCATGGACGACGTCGGCGGCCGGCCGCACTGGGGAAAGATGCACTACCAGCGGGCCGAGACCCTCGCGCCGAGGTATCCAGAGTGGGCGCGGTTCCAAACCGTCCGCGCCCGCCTCGACCCCGACGGTCGCTTCGTCAACCCGTACCTCGACCGCGTCCTTGGTCCCGTCGGGCCGTAATCTTCGCCCTATGCCCTACCCGCGACACCTGATCAACGAGGGCGAGACGATCGCGCTCGATCTCCATCCGCACTGGTGGTACTTCTCCAAGCACATCCTCACCGGGATCCCGCTGTTCCTCGTGCTCATCGGCGTGATCTCGCTGCAGGCGAGCGACAGTGACTTCCTGAAGGCAGTCGTGGGCTGGGGGTGGGCGATCCTGGCGCTGATCTGGGTCGTGTGGCTCGCGCTGAAGTACTTCCAGTGGCAGTTCACGTACTTCGTCGTCACCGACGACCGCGTGATCTTCCGGACGGGCGTGCTCGCCAAGCGCGGCGTCGAGATCCCGCTGGAGCGGATCAACAACATCAACTTCTTCCAGGGGATCTGGGAGCGGGTCATCGGCGCCGGCGACCTCGACATCGAGTCCGCGGGGCAGGAGGGCCAGTCGCACTTCGAGGACGTGCGTCATCCCGACGGCGTGCAACAGGAGATATACCGCCAGATGGAAGTCAACGCCCGGGAGCAGGCGAGTTGGTCGGCGCCGCAGGCGCAGCCGGGTGGCGGGGCGAGCATCCCCGAGCAGATCGAGCAGCTCGCCGCGTTGCGCGACAAGGGCCACATCACCGTCGAGGAGTTCGAGGTCAAGAAGGCCGCGCTCCTCGACCGGATGTAGTCACGGCTCCCCGCGTCGTCTCGCTCGTCCCGTCCGCCACCGAGACGCTGCGCGCCCTAGGCGTCGACCCGGTGGCATGCACGCGTTTCTGCGAGCAACCCGACCTGCCGGCCGTCGGGGGCACGAAGAACCCTGACGTCGAGCCGGTCGTCGCCCTCGCGCCCGATGTCGTGGTCGTGAACGACGAGGAGAACCGGATCGAGGACGCCGACGCGCTCGTCGCCGCGGGGGTGCGCGTGCACTCCATGTCTCCGCGCACCGTCGCCGCCGTCGGACCGGCGATGCTCGCGCTGGTCGACGCCGTCGGCGCCGAGGTGCCGGCGCAGTTCGCCGTGCTGGAGTGGAACCGGTGGCTGGACGAGCAGCGCTCGGCGACGCCGAGCGTGCGACGCCGGTGCGCCGTCCTCGTCTGGCGGCGGCCGTGGATGACGATGAACGCCGACACGTACGGCTCGTCGCTGCTGGACGTGCTCGGTGTCGACAACGTCTTCGGCGAGGCGAGCGACCGCTATCCGGAGGTGAGGCTCGAGGAGATCGGGGCGCGCGCGGTCGACCTCGTCCTCCTGCCGGGCGAGCCGTACCCGTTCAAGGAGCGCCACGGCACAGAGGTCGCCGACGCGCTGCCCGACGTCGATGTGCGGCTCGTCGACGGCCGCGACCTGTTCTGGTGGGGCATCCGCACGCCCGCTGCCATTTCGCGACTGCGCGACGCGCTCAGACGTATGTGAGCCCCGGCGGGTGCTCCTCGCCGGCGGCCGGGCAATGGAAGTGCACGAAGTTCTCCTCGCCGGCCGGTGATCCGAGCTCGTCGTCGGTCCAGCGCAACAGGAGTGTCCGCGCCTGGCCCGGGTCGAGCGCGACCGAGACCTCACCCACCCTGGTCGCGGCGCCCGGCGCGGCGTCGAAGGTGATCTCTCCGTGCGCGACGGCCCGGCCGCGAGCTCGCGGAACTGCGACGCGACCATCGGCGTCCGGCGGCATGGGGAGGCCGATGCGAGCGCCGTCGCGGTCAGGCGCGAACACGCCCGACGTCGACTCGACCACCTCCCACGACGCCGTAGCGCGCCACGCGTTGCCGCGGTCGTTCACCGCCACGATCGGCACGGTCACCGTCCCGGCCGAAACGACCGACGCGTCCTGCAGGCCCACGAGCAGCCGGGGTCGGCTCGCGTCCCGGAACCCGCCGTAGGTCGCCTTCGGGACGCGCTCCACGTCGACGAGGCCGCCGCCCGCGTAGCCCCACCAGTCGGCCCAGAAGTGCCAGCGGTAGCCCATGAACGGCTCGTTCCGGTGGGCTCGGAACCACTCGGTCTGGTGCTTGGCCAGCGCCGCGCCGTACGCCTGCGTGGCGTCCGCCCACTCCTCCCGCGATCCGTACCGGGAAGGCAGTCCCGCGAACGCGCACGTCGAGCCGATGAACGACAACCGGCTCACCCATTCGCGCATCTGATCCGCGTCGGGCGGCCAGCCCCGATCGCCGAATCTGTCGGCTTGCGGGCCGACGGTCCAGAAGCCGTACTCGGAGACGAACCATGCCGGTCGTTCCCGGACGCGATACAGGCTCCCGCCGCCCAGCGACCCGGCGTAGTTGTGGACGTCGTCGCCGATGCCCGACGCCCGGTGCACGTGCCGGCCGGTGTCGACGGCGCGCAGCGTCGCGTCGAGCGCGGCGTCGAGGTGGGTCTCGCCCCGGTCGGTCTCGGGCCCGTCGTCGCCGCGGCGGGGATCGAACATGCGGGCCGGCTCGTTGTGGCACGCGTAGTAGACGACGCCGGGATGGTTGTGCAGCAGGTACGCCATCTCGGCGATCTGCCGGCAGGCGTCGTCGACGAACCCGGGGTTCGACTGAGCTCCCGAGTCGTAGCACCACTGCAGCGCGAAGTCCTGGAACACGAGCACACCGGCGTCGTCGGCGGCGTCGTAGCAGTGCGGCGACTGGACGTGCGCGTGGACGCCGACGGAGTTGCCGTGCGCGTCGAGCAGCATGCGCATGTCGCGGTCGTAGAAGCTGCGGCCGACCTCGGCGAAGTGCTGCCACGGGATGTAGTTCACGGCCTTCACGAACACGGGCCGGCCGTTCACCTCGAGGTAGCGAGCGTGGCCGGCGTCGTCGGTCACGACGCGCGCCGTGCGCAGACCGAAGCGCGCCCGGCGCCGGTCGAGCGCGTGGCCGTCCGGTGTGGCCAGCGCCGCTCGGAGCTCGTGCACCGCTGCACTGCCCGAATTCGCGCCGGCGGGCTCCCAGGGCGCGAGGTCGACGTCGTCGAGCTCCATCACCACGTCGGCGCGACCCGGGCCCGGGGGCAGGGTGACGTCGAGCTGTGCCCGTTCGCCGGCCACGTCGAGCTCCAGGTGGGTCGCGAGGTCGCGGCCGGCGTGGTTCGTCGCGACTGCGGCCACCTGCACCCGGCGCTCGTCAAGCGGCGTCACGAACAGGGCGTCGAGCGACGCGTCGCCGGTGCGCTCGAGCGTGACCGGGCCCACGATGCCAGCCGTCGTCATCGACTGGCCCCACTCCGGCGTCCACACCCACGGCTCGGCGCCGTCGACGAGCGGGCCGACCATCCGGCCCGGGAGACCCCCGGGCCGGCTGTCGTGATACTTCAACGTGCCCTTGATGACGCGCTTGCGATGGTCGAAGAACAGCGCCGACGGATCCAGCGGCTCGAGCGGGTCCTGCACCGCGACCAGGAGCGTGTTGTTCTTCGCCAGCCGGTCGGTCACGTCGAACCCGAACGGCGCGAAGCAGCCTTCGTGATGGCCGAGGTGCTCGTCGTTCAGCCACACATCGGCGAGGTAGTCGACGGCCGCGAAGCGCAACCGGACCCGCTGCGGCGACTCCGGCAGCCCCCCGTGCCGGGGGTCGGCGAACGTACGCCGGTACCACACCGGCGCGAACTGGCGCGACAGCTCCTCGTCGTAGCCGTAGTTCTCGGGAACGACGACCTTGCGCCAGGTCACGCCGGCCGGCGGCCCGGCGGCGGCGCGCGCTCCGGGCGGCGGGAACGAAGGATCGCCGTCGACGTCCGCCCACCGCTCCCAGCGCCCCGACTGGGACACCTCGATGCGGCCGCTGCCGGCGGGTGGATCGCCGGGGGTGACCGCGGTCCACGGGAGCGGGCGGGCGGCCGCGACGGGCTCGAAGTCAGAGTGCGCCGAGACGGGCGCGGGACCGGGGCGAGGGCGGTCTGCCGCCGACAGCCGGAGCGTCATGCGCCGATCGGAGCCGTGAGCGGGCCGGCGCCGTCGACCGCCCGCACCTCGAACGCGTCGCCGTCGAGACCGGTCTCGGACCGGTAGCGGACGGCTGTCTTCCTCGCGACGTCGCCGACCCGGGAGCGGGGGACCAGCGCGACGACGCAGCCGCCGAACCCGGCCCCGGTGAGCCGGGCTCCGATCGCTCCGTGCTCGACGAGCAGGTCAACAAGGAGATCGAGCTCGGGCGTGGAGACCTCGTAGTCGTCGCGCAGGCTGGCGTGACTCGCGAGCAGCAGCGAGCCGAGCGTGGCCGCGTCGCCGGCGCGCAGCGCCGCCGCGAACCGGAGCACCCGCTCGTTCTCGGTAACGACGTGGCGCGCTCTCGGCTCGTCGCGCACATCGTCGAGCGACGCGTCGCGCAACGCGGGCACACTCAGGCGGGCGGCGACGCGTTCGCCGTCGGCGCGCCGGTCTGCGTACGCGCTCCCGGCAAGCGCGCGCGGGAGACCCGAATGGACGACGAGCACCGCCAGCGCGTCGGGCAGGGCGATCGGCTCGGCGGCGAGCGTCCGGCAGTCGAGGAGCAACGCGTGGCCGGCCTGTCCGAGCAGCGCGACCAACTGGTCCATTACACCGCTCGGCACCCCCGTGGCGAGGTGCTCGCCGCGCTGGCACGCCCGCGCGAGGTCGGCGGCCGGCAGCGTGAACCCGGCGCCGTCGGCGAGGGCGAGCGCGACAGCGACTTCGAGCGCGGCGCTCGACGAGAGCCCCGAACCCACGGGCACGCTCGACGACAGGGCGGCGTCGAGGCCGGTGGGCGCGCGCCCGGCGTCGGCGAGCGTTCGCACGACCCCGGCGACGTACCGCCCCCACGCCGGTTCGACCGTGCCCGGCTCGTCGCCGCCGTCAGCCGCGATGTCGACCACGCCGCTCAGCTCGGCCGAATGCACCGTCACGCGCCCGTCGTCGCGCGAGCGCGCGGCGATCATGCAGTCCCGACCCACCGCCAGCGGGAGAACCAGTCCGTCGTGGTAGTCGGTGTGGTCACCGATCAGGTTCACCCGCCCGGGCGCACGGAGCCAGCGCAACCCGGTCGTGTCGCCGAGACGGCGGGCGATCGCGGCGACGCGGGAATCCACGTCAGCGCACGGCGGGCAGCACCTCGGCCGCGAACCGGTCGAGGCCGTCGACGTCGAACGGCGCCCGGATCGCCAGGATCACCCACTCGGCGCCGGCGTCGGTGTACTCGCCGATCCGGTCGACGATCTCCTGGACGCTGCCCATCAACACGCCCGGCTTCACGAACTCGGCGATGTTGCCGAACTGGGCCTCGAGGTCGCCTTGTCGCCACGCCAGGCCGAGGTTCACCGACTTCGTGATCGTCTGCGGATCGCGACCGACGGCTTCGCAATGGTCGTGGAGCACCTGCACCTTGTGGCGGTACGTGTCCGGGGCGAGGAACGGGACGTTCCAGCCGTCGGCGTGCCGGGCGGCCGTGCGCAGCGTGAGCTTCTCGCCCGCGCCGCCCACCCACAACGGCAGTCGCGCCTGGACCGGCTTCGGCTCGCACCGGGCGTCGCGCAGCTGGAAGAACTCGCCGTCGAAGTCGGTGACGTCCTCGGTCAACAGCGCCCGGATGCACTGGATCGCCTCGTCGAGCATGCGGAGCCGGACGGGCACCGGTGGGAACGGGATCCCGTACGCGTCGTACTCGCCTTGGTGCCAGCCGCCGCCGAGTCCGAGGACGATGCGCCCACCGGCGAGGTGGTCGAGGGTTGCCATCGCGTTGGCGAGCACAGCGGGATGCCGGTAGCCGACCGAGTACACGAGGCTCCCGCACCGAACGCGATCGGTCTCGAGCGCGAGAGCGGCATGCGTCGAGACCGCCTCGAGGCACACCGCGCCGCCGGTCGCGTCGGCGGCGTAGAAGTGGTCCCAGACCGAGATCCAGTCGAAGCCATGGCCTTCGATGCGGCGCCACAGCCCGCGCAGCTCGTCGGTCGTCGTGTTCTGGAGCCCGGCGTGGACGCCGAACTTCACGCCGCCCCCGCCCGCGCGCCGACCTCGGGCATGACTTCGGTCGCGAGCAGCCGGAGGTGATCGAGATCGGACACGTCGAGGACCTGGAGGTACGCGGTCTCGGCGCCCGCCGCCGCGAAGGCGCGCAGCTTGTCGACGACCTCGGCGGGGAGGCCGGCGGCGCCGTTCGCGCGCAACTCGTCAGGTTCCCGTCCGATGGCGTCCGCCCGCCGCCGGAACTCGGCTTCGTCGCGCCCGCAGCAGACGACCAACGCGACCGTGGTGCGCAGCGAGTCCGGGTCGCGTCCCGCGTCGGCGCACGCCTGCTTCACCCGCTCGACGTACTCGCGGTACACGTCGAGCGGCGGGAACGGCAGATTGAACTCCTGGGCATAGCGCGCCGCCAGGGCCGGTGTGCGCTTCGTGCCGTACCCGCCGATGATGATCGGCGGGTGCGGCTGCTGGATCGGCTTGGGCAGCGCCGGCGAGTCGGAGAGCTGGTAGTGCCGCCCGTGGTAGGAGAACTTCTCACCGACGGGCGTGGTCCACATGCCGGTGATGATCGCCAGCTGCTCCTCGAGCCGGTCGAAGCGCTCCCGCGCCGACGGGAACGGGATGCCGTGGGCCTGATGCTCGTCGTCGTACCAGCCGGCGCCGATCCCGAGCTCGACGCGCCCGCTGCTCATCGCGTCGACCTGCGCCACTGCGATGGCGAGCGGCGCGGGCAGCCGGAACGTGCTCGACGTCACCAGCGTTCCGAGGCGCAGCCGTGACGTCTCGCGCGCGAGTCCCGCCAGCGTGATCCACGCGTCGGTGGGGCCGGGCCCCGCCTCCCCTTCTCCGATGCGCAGGTAGTGGTCGGAGCGGAAGAACGCGGCGAAGCCGAGTTCTTCCGCGGCGCGGGCCACCGCGAGCAGGTCGTCGTACGTCGCGCCTTGCTGCGGCTCCGTGAAGATGCGCAAGCGCAAAATTCCCCCTGACGCCGTCGCAAGCTCCGGCTTTGCGGCGACGGTCGGCAAAGCCGCCGTCGCCGCGCGAAATCTACCCGTGACGCGGGCGCGGGCACGGAGGACTGCCAATAGTGTGGAGGGCGTGGTCGAGATCGATCGATGGCCTGAGCTGCGCGATCCGGTGCTGGTCGTCGCGTTGTCGGGATGGGTCGACGCCGGCCTCGCCGGTGCGGGCGCCGCTGCCGTCCTCGGCGAGCAACTCGAGTCGGCGGCGAGCTTCGGGCGCGTCGACCTCACCGACCTCGTCGATCTCCAGCAGACGCGCCCTTCCGTACGTCTCGTCGACGGCGCGACGAGGGAGATCACGTGGCCCGTGATCGACCTGATCGCAGGACGGGCGGGTCGCGACGTCGTGCTCTGCCGCGGTCCGGAGCCGTCGCTGCGCTGGCGCGCGTTTGGTGAGGAGCTCGTGGCGATGTCGCAGCGTCTCGGCGTGAACACGATGATCGGCCTGGGCGGCATGCCGACGCTCGTCTCCCACCGGCGTGCCGTATCGGTGCTCACGACCGCCACCAGCCGTTCGCTCGCCCAAGAGGTGGGCGCATGGCGCGCCGACTACACGGGGCCGACCGGCGCGCAGACGGCGCTCCAAGTCGCGCTCGGCCACGCCGGGATCGCCGGGTTGGGGCTGTGGGCACAGGTGCCCCACTACGTGGCGGCGACGCCGTCGCCGCCCGCGATCAGCGCGTTGCTGTCGCGCCTCCGAGAGCTGGCCGGGGTGGAGACCGAGCTCACCGCGCTCGACGGCCAGGTCGACGAGTACCTGCGTCGGGTCGAGGAAGGCCTGTCGGAGCGACCCGACGTCGCCGAGATGGTGCGCAACATCGAGGCCAACGAGGGCTCGGGCGACATCCCCACCGGCGACGAGCTGGCGTCGGAGATCGAACGGTTCTTGCGCGACCAGGGGTAGCGGAACCGGGCACAAAAAAAGGCGAGTCGACGGACCGGGGCAGGGACGGCCCGCCGACTCACCAAACTGGGGTCCCGAGCGAGTTGCCCAGGATCGCCGCGATCTTCGAGCTCCCCCCGAAGGGGTAGCGCATCGGGATGTTTCCCCTCGCTAAGGACGAGTAAACCACGAACCGGACGGTCCTGCCAGGCCCTTTCCTCAGCGTTTTCTCAGGACGGCTCCCGAGGCGGTCCCGCCCGCCGGGACGGTCCGCGGCGCCCGTCCAGACGGTAGAAAGGCGTCATGAGTGTGGTCCGCATCAACGCCATCACCGTGCCCGCCGACCGGGTCGAGGAGTTCGAGCGCCGCTTCGCCGCCCGGGCCGGGGAGGTCTCGAAGGCGCCCGGGTTCGAGACGTTCGAGCTCATGCGCCCTACCGACGAGCGCGACATCTATCTCGTCTACACGCGCTGGCGGTCGGAGGACGACTTCCAGGCGTGGGTGAACAGTCCCGCCTTCCAGCACGGTCACAAGGCGCACGGCAGCGGCGGTCCGGTCGGGACCGCGAGCGAGCTGTGGTCCTTCGACGTGATCCAGCACGAGGACGCGCCGTCGAGCACCTCCGACCTTCGATGACAGTCGACCCGGTCGCGCCCGCGCACGCCGACCCCGTCCTCGCCGACCTCATCGGACCCGGTGGCGCGTTCGAGATCGTGACCGAGGACGTCCTGGGCGTCCCGCTCCCGGTGTACAAGAACCGCCTGCACGCGCTGGGCGAGCTGATCGCGATGGCAGAAGCGCGTGCAGGGGTGGACTTCCTGGTCCAGGGCGAGCGTCGACTGACCTACGACGAGCACAACGCACTGGTTCGGCGCGTCGCGGCGTCGTTCGAGCTGTTGGGCGTGGGCCACGGCGACCGCGTGGCGATCCTCTCGGCCAACAACGTCGAGTGGGTCGTGCTGTGGTGGGC